>Ga0302320_10008329_pt1 | contig 22615 bp, 34 predicted proteins | sample Bog_T0_3_FD_202130 | JGI IMG/M metagenome (GOLD analysis project Ga0302320, IMG submission 202130) | Peat permafrost microbial communities from Stordalen Mire near Abisko, Sweden - Bog_T0_3 | ecosystem: Environmental > Terrestrial > Soil > Wetlands > Peat | place: Sweden: Abisko, Stordalen Mire... | reverse complement strand
GGGCGAGGAAGTTGAAATCGTCGGCTTCCGCGACACACGCAAGACGGTGGTGACCGGCGTGGAAATGTTCAAGAAGCAGTTGGACGAAGGTCTGGCGGGCGACAACGCGGGACTGCTGCTGCGTGGCATTGCGAAAGAGGATGTCGAGCGCGGGATGGTGCTGGCGAAGGGTGGGTCGATTACTCCGCACACCAAATTCAAGGCCGAGGTTTACATCCTGACGAAAGAAGAAGGCGGAAGGCATACGCCGTTCTTCAAGGGATACCGTCCGCAGTTTTATTTGCGGACCACCGACGTCACTGGAGTGGCGGAGTTGCCGGCGGGAACCGAGATGGTGATGCCGGGCGACAACGTGAGCCTGGTGATTGAGTTGATCACGCCGGTGGCGATGGAGAAGGGGTTGCGGTTTGCCATTCGCGAAGGCGGGCACACGGTGGGCGCGGGAACGATTGCGGAGATTGTGCAGTAGTAAAAGGGATGTTTATGTTGCGAGTAAAAGTTAGGAATACCGATATTCGTTGTCCTCAGCAGGGAAACGATAAGTGGGAGTTCCACACAGTGACGGTCTATCACGAGGATGGCGCGTCGGAGACGCAGCCATTCTTGATTGCTGACCTTGACCTCCAACATTGTTTCAAGGAGGCGACTGGACGGTATCCCGAGATTTCTTCGGGAAGTAGCAGTGAGAAGCAGGATCTTCTTGATAATTGGGAAGTTCTTGAGCCTAAGTTGCAAGCATTTTGCGAAAAGTGGTTTAACGCTAAGAACGTAGCGTAAGCGTAAAAACGCGGCTTGCAACTTGCCGCCAGTTCTTTCCTTCCGGAGACGCCGGGAGGGGTTAGAGAGAGTGAAACGTGATTGGAAAAGAAAGAATTCGCATCCGGTTGAAGGCTTACGACTACCGCATCCTGGACCAGTCGACGGGCGAGATCGTGGAAACGGCGCGGCGCACCGGGGCGCAGATTGCGGGACCGATTCCACTGCCCACGATGAAAAATAAATACTGCGTGCTGCGTTCGCCGCACGTGGATAAGAAATCGCGGGAGCAGTTCGAGATCCGCACGCATAAGCGGTTGCTCGATATTCTCGAGCCGACGCAGCAGACGGTGGACGCGCTGATGAAGCTCGATTTGCCGGCGGGCGTGGATGTGGAGATTAAGGCGTTCGGGAAAGAGCATAAATAGCGCAGGCAGGCGCGGGTTGCGCCCGCGGAACGGACGAATGCGTCCGTTCCCACATGAGCTTAGAAGCTCCCCAGCCAATAGACGGCGCTTGCGAACGCGCTGAGCCATGCTGGGAATGGAGACAGAGATGGCGATTAGAGTTACTGGAATTCTGGGCAAGAAGGTCGGCATGACGCAACTGTTTGACTCGAAGGGCGATGTGCGCCCGGTCACGGTGCTGCAGGCTGGTCCTTGCGTGGTGACGCAGCACAAGCTGGCGACCAAGGACGGTTACGAGGCAGCCCAGATCGGCTTGGTGGAATTTGTGAAGGAATCGCGGCTGACCAAGCCGGCGCGCGGGCACTTGGCGAAGAACAATCTTCCGCCGGTGAAGTTTATGCGCGAAGTGCCGCTGGAGACCGATGGCGCGGCGGACGGCGACGTCACGGTGAAAGTGGGCGACCGCGTGCTGGTCGAGATTTTTGAAGGCGAAAAGTTTGTCGACATTGTGGGAGTGAGCAAGGGCAAAGGCTTCCAGGGTGTGGTGAAGCGGCATCATTTCGGCGGCGGACCGAAGTCGCACGGATCGATGTTTCAGATTACGGGTTCGATTGGTTCTTCGGCGTTTCCTTCGCGCGTGTTCAAGGGAATGCGCATGTCGGGACACATGGGCCATGCGCGGGTGACGCAGCGCAATCTGAGAGTTTTGGGTGTAGATAAGGAAGAGAATTTGCTGGTGGTGGAAGGCAGTGTTCCGGGGCCGCAGGGTGGATATCTGGTAATCATGAAGGCGAAGAAGCCGCCCAGAGAACGCCGCGGATTTGCGGGTTCGGCTACGGTCGATCCGTTGAAGGCGGCGAAGCGAGCGGCGAAGAAAGCGTAGTGCTGAGTACCGAGTACCGAGAAGCAATATGGCAACTATTGATATTTACAACTTGAGCGGCGCCAAGGTTGGAACGTTTGATCTGGCCGATGAGATTTTCGGCGCGGTCAATGAAGATCTGCTCTGGGAGGCGGTAAAGCATTACCGCGCCGGGCAGCACCAGGGCACGCATGCGACCAAGGCCCGCTGGCAGGTTTCCGGTTCGGGCAAGAAGCTGTGGAAGCAGAAGGGCACGGGGCGCGCCCGCATCGGCTCGATCCGATCGCCACTGTGGCGGCACGGTGCGACCGTGCATGGGCCGACGCCGCGCTCTTACGACTATGCGTTTCCGCGAAAGAAGCTTCTGGGCGCGTTGCGCTCGGCGCTGGCGGCGAAGTTTGCCGATGGCAAGCTGACCGTGGTGAATGCGTTCGACTTGAAGGAGCCGAAGACCAAGGAGTTCCGGGCAGCTCTCGAAGCGCTGAAGGTGGAAAAGACGGTGCTGATTGTGGAAGCGCCGAACGCCGCCAACCGCAATCTGGAGCTGAGTGCGCGCAATATCAAGGGGCTGGAGTTGATCGCGGGCAATGAGGTTCATCCTTATCACTTGCTGCGTTACGATCGCGTGATTTTCTCGCACCCGGCCATCGAAAAGCTGCAGTTGACGCTGAGGAATTCGGTATCCAAGCGGCAGCACAAGGCGGCGGAAGAAGAAGGCGAAGGCGCGAAAAAGGCGGCGGCTGCTCCGCGGAAGCGTACCCGGCATGAAAAAGCGGCGGAGGTGGCCTGATGAAATCCGCATACCAGATCATTCGCCGTCCGGTGATCACCGAAAAAGGTTTGGCGATCAAGGAAAACCAGAACACGCTGGTGTTCCAGGTGGCGCCCAAGGCGACGAAGACGGAAATCAAACAAGCGGTGCAGACGATTTTTAAGGTAAAGGTATTTTCCGTGCGCACGGCGGTGTATCCAGGGAAAGAACGGCGGCGGGGAAAGTTTGCCGGCTACCGTCCGGACTGGAAGAAGGCGTACGTGCGGCTGCGGGCCGGCGAGAAGATGCCGGAGTACGCGCAGAATTTGTAAGAACCGTCGTCGGTCGTTAGTCGTTGGTCGTTGGCAAAAGCGATTGGACCAACGTGGATTGCTAACGACAAACGACCAACGACCAACGACAGAATTACGAGCTGCTTATGGCAATCAAGACATATCGACCTACGACGCAGACATTGCGCTACCGCACGACGATCGTCAACGACGACATCACGACGCAACATCCGCACAAGCCGCTGATCGAGAAGAAGCAGCGCACCGGCGGACGCCGCAATTCGGGCGACATCACCAGCTGGCACCGGGGCGGCGGACACAAGCAGAAGCTGCGCATTATCGACTTCAAGCGGGAGAAGGCGGGTATCCCTGCGACGGTGACCACGATCGAATACGATCCCAACCGCTCGGCGCGCATTGCGCTGTTGGCGTATGCCGATGGGGAGAAGCGCTACATCCTGGTGCCCGAAGGAATGAAGGTGGGGCAGAAGGTGGTGAGCGGGCCTGACGCGGACATTCTGGTGGGCAATGCGTTGCCGCTGCGCAATATTCCGCCGGGCACGTCGATTCACAATCTGGAATTGAAGCCGGGTAAGGGAGCGCAGATGGTGCGCTCGGCGGGCGGAGCGGCGCAACTGATCGCGAAGGAATCGGATTACGCGCTGGTGAAGCTGCCTTCGGGTGAGACGCGCAAGATTTCGCAGGATTGCATGGCGACCATCGGACAGGTGGGCAATCTGGATCACGAAAATATCACGATCGGCAAGGCGGGACGCATGCGCTGGCTGGGCTGGAAGCCAGTGAACCGTGGCGTGTCGATGAATCCGGTGGACCATCCGCATGGTGGTGGTGAGGGCAAGACTTCGGGCGGACGGCACCCGGTGACGCCTTGGGGGCAACCGACGCGCGGGTACAAGACGCGGAATAACAAGCGGACGGATAAGTTTATTGTGAACCGGCGGACGAAGTAGTCGTTGGTCGTCAGTCGTCAGTCGTTGGCCGTAAGCGAAAAGCAGGTTCCTCCGGGTCGCTTCGCGAACCGTCGGAATGACAAAGTTTGACAGGAGCTGTTGGCTGAGAGCTGACGGCTGAAAGCTGAGAGCTGAATTTTATGGCACGTTCAACCAAGAAGGGCGCGTTCGTGGATGGCTTCCTGATGACCAGGGTGGAAGGCATGAATTCGCGCAACGAGAAGAAAGTTTTGCGCACCTGGTCGCGGCGCTCCACTGTGGTTCCGGAAATGGTGGGTCACACCATTGCGGTACACAACGGCAAAAAGTTTATTCCGGTGTACGTGACGGAGAACATGGTGGGTCACAAGCTGGGCGAGTTCAGCTTTACGCGCAACTTCAAGGGCCACTCCATGCGGGCGGCTACGGAAGTGGCGGCGAAGCCGGCGGGCATTCCGGGAGGTCCGGGAGCGATTACTCCGTCGGCATCGCCTGCGGCGCCGAAGGCGTAAGAGAAGCTTTTAGCTATTAGCTTTTAGCCCTTAGCTAAAACGAAGAGCTGAGGCTTAGAACAGAGACGAGATTATGGAATTCCGAGCGGAAATGCGTTACTTGCGAGTGTCGCCGCAGAAGGCGCGCCTGGTGCTGGAGTTGATCAAAGGGCGCAAGGTGGAAGAGGCGCGCAACACGCTGTTGTTCACCAAGAAGCGGGTGGCGGCGCACGTGGGCAAGCTGCTGCAGTCGGCGCTGGATAACGCGAATTTTCTCAGCACCGAAAAAGGGCTGGACGTCGAGCTCGACAATTTGTACGTGAAGAGCGCCATCGCGAACGACGGTCCGCGGATGAAGCGCATTCGTCCGGCGCCGCAGGGACGGGCGTTCCGCTACCAGCGGCGCATTGCGCACATCACGCTGGTGCTGGCCGAGCGCGGGAACGGCGCGACTCGCGTGGCGAGTGGTGGTGAGGCAAAGAGTGCGGCTGCGGCTCCGGCAAAGCGGCGCGCGCCGGTGGCGAAGAAGGCTGCGGGGAAGACTGGCAAGAAGAAGTTGGCGGCGAAATAACAGCAGATTCCTCACCCGCGCTTCGCGCAGGTTCGGAATGACAGAGTTCTTGATTGATTTAGGAGAAGCAATGGGACAAAAAGTCCATCCTTATGGTTTTCGCCTCGGCTACACCAAGCCGTGGAAGTCGCGCTGGTTTGTGGAGCGGGACTACGACAAGCTGCTGCTTGAAGACATCAAGCTGAAGAACGAACTGAAGGAGAAGCTCAAGTCGGCGGGCGTGAGCTCGATTGAGATTGAGCGTCCGGGCAACAAGCTGCGCATCATCATCAAGACGGCGCGTCCTGGAATCATTATTGGGCGCAAGGGCGCGGAGATCGACAAGCTGAAGGCGGATTTGCAGAAGCGCACGTCGCGCGAGATGTTTGTCGACATCCAGGAAGTACACAAGCCCGAACTCGATGCCCAGCTGGTGTCGGAAGCGATTGCGCTGCAACTGGAAAAGCGAGTTGGGTTCCGGCGTGCGATGCGCAAGGCGGTGGATTCGGCGCTGCGCTTCGGTTGTAAAGGAATCAAGGTACGGGTGAGCGGACGGTTGAACGGCAATGAAATCGCGCGCTCGGAATGGTACCTGCAGGGGCGTTTGCCGCTGCACACGCTGCGCGCCGACATCGAATACGGCTTCTCGGAAGCGAGGACGACGTACGGTGTGATTGGCGTGAAGTGCTGGGTGTACAAGGGCGAGATTCTTCCGGCCAAGAAGCGGGAGCAGCAGACGGGCGTGGGAGCGTTCTAGGGCAGTGGCCAGTGGCCAGTGACCAGTAGGATCAAAAGCGACTAAGAGCTGACTTATGTTGATGCCAAAGAAAGTGAAGTACCGCAAGCAGCAGCGTGGGCGCATGACCGGAAAGGCCTGGCGCGGAAGCACGCTGGCGTTCGGCGACTTCGGGCTGAAGGTGCTGGAGCCGGGCTGGATCACCGACCGGCAGATCGAGGCGAGCCGCGTGGCCATGACCCGCTTTGTGAAGCGCGGCGGGAAGATTTGGATACGGGTATTTCCCGACAAGCCGGTGACCAAGAAGCCCGCCGAAACCCGTATGGGTAAGGGCAAGGGCGCGCCAGATCATTGGGTCGCGGTAGTGCGTCCGGGAAAGATTCTGTTTGAGATGGAAGGGGTCACGGCGGTGGATGCGACGGAAGCCATGCGGCTGGCTTCGCACAAGCTGCCGTTGCGCACCGTTTTCGTGAAGCGCGACTCGGCGCACTGAAGAAAGCTTTTGAGGAATTTTATGAAGGCAGACAAAGTCAGAAACCTAACCGACGCCGAGCTCCAGCACCAGGGGCAGGATCTCGCGGACCAGCTGTTCAAGCTGAAGTTTCAGCTGAACATGGGGCAGACCGAGAGCCTGAAAAAGATTCGCGGGCTGCGCAAGGACATTGCGCGGGTCAAGACAATTTCGGGCGAGCGTTCGCGCTTGGCCGCAACGGAGAAACGCTAATGGCGGAAACCGCAAGCAAGAAATCCGCGACCCCCGAGATCGAGCACGTACAGGGCCGGCGCAAAGAAGTGGTGGGAGAAGTGGTCGCGAACCGCATGCAAAAGACGATCGTCGTCAAGGTGACGCGGAAGAAGGCGCATCCCTTCTACGGACGGGTGGTGGCGCGCAACAAGAAATTTTATGCGCACGACGAAAAGAATGAGGCGCACGTGGGCGACGTGGTGCGGATCGAAGAGACGCGTCCGCTCTCGAAGTTGAAGCGCTGGAAGCTGAAGGACATCGTGCGCAAGACGGCGCTGGTACCTGAGGTCGTGCTGGAGCAGGCCGCGAAGTAAGGAAGAGCGCTCGGGTCCTCGCGAGACAAAAAACGTCTCGCTCAGGATGACAGGAAAGACTAGGGAGATTGAAGCCATGGCTGTGATGATGAGAAGCATGCTGGAGGTAGCCGACAATTCCGGCGCCCGCAAGCTGCAGATGATTCTGCCGCTCGGCGGTTCGACCGGGCTGAATGCAGGCCTCGGCGACATAATCACCGCCGCGGTGAAGGAAGCCGCTCCGGATGGGCAGGTGCAGAAGGGCAAAGTGGTGAAGGCGGTGATTGTGCGGACGCGTAAGGAGCATCGGCGGCGCGATGGTACATATATCCGCTTCGACCAGAACGCGGCGGTGCTGATCAACGACGCAGGCGAGCCGGTAGGGACGCGCGTTTTCGGTCCGGTGGCGCGCGAGCTGCGCGAGAAGAAGTTTTTGAAGATCGTGTCATTAGCGCCGGAAGTGATCTAGTATCTAGTACCGAGTACCGAGTACCGAGAAAGAATTGAGAACTGGAATGCGAACAGTAAGCACAGAACAAAAGCGAGTGGATATCCGCCGCAACGATAACGTGAAGGTCATCACGGGGCGGGACAAGGGTAAGGAAGGACGCGTGCTGCGCGTGTTTCCCAACGACAGCAAGCTTCTGGTGGAGCACGTGATGATGGTGAAGAAGCACGTGCGCCCGAACCCGCAGCGCAACATCAAGGGGGGCATTGCCGAGCAGGAAAGCCGGATTGCCTATTCCAACGTGCAACTGGTATGTCCGACGTGCGGGCCGGTGCGCATCGGGCACGAAGTACGTGGAGATCGCAAAGTGCGGGTGTGCAAGAAGTGCGGAACGACGCTGGATAAATGATTGAGTAATTGGGTAATTGAGTAATTTGGTAATTGAAAATCGAAGACGGAAATTACTCAATTGCTAAATTTCTCAATTTCTCAATTCAGGAAATAGGCGATGGCAAAAGACAAAGAGAAGAGAGCACCGAAGGATTCGGGGCAGGAGCAGAAAGCTCCGGCGCAGGCGCAGCACAGCGCCAAGGAGCGGCCGCGGCTGCGGGCCAAGTTCGAAAAGGAAGTGGCGCCGGCTCTGCAGAAGGAACTTGAACTGGGGAATTCGATGGCGGTGCCGCGGCTCAACAAGATTGTGGTGAACATGGGCATGGGCGAAGCCACGCAGAATTCGAAGATTCTTGATCCGGCGGTGAATGAACTGGGTCAGATCACGGGGCAGAAGCCGATCGTGACCAAGGCCAAGAAGTCGATTGCGGCGTTCAAGGTGCGCGAGGGGCAGGCTATTGGGACCATGGTGACGCTGCGCGGCGACCGCATGTATGAATTTTTCGACCGGCTGGTGAATATCGTTCTGCCGCGCGTCCGCGACTTTAAGGGAGTTTCCACGAAGTCGTTCGACGGCCGCGGCAACTACACGCTGGGTCTGCACGACCAGTTGATTTTCCCGGAGATCTCTTACGAGAAGGTCGACAAGATGAAGGGCATGAACGTCACCATTGTGACGACGGCGGCAAACGACAACCAGGCGCGCACGCTTCTGAAGCACCTGGGGATGCCGTTCCGGGCACAATAGGGATAAGGGTTTAGGGTCAAGGGTTCAGGTTCAAAGATCCAGGCTTCAACGAGGAAAACTCTTTAAGGATTGCATGACTACAGCGAAACGAGTTAAAGACGCGAAGATCGAAAAGAAGTTTGAGCTGGCGCGCGACAAGAAGGAGAAGAGGCCGAAATTCTCCACGCGCCGGCACAACCGATGCAAGATGTGCGGACGGCCGCGGGCCTACCTGCGCAAGTTTGGCCTGTGCCGCTTGTGCTTCCGGGCGCTGGCGCTGCGGGGGGAGATTCCTGGGGTTTCGAAGTCGTCCTGGTAGTGCGTCGTTAGTCGCTGGCCGTTGGTCGTTGGCCAAGACGCGAAGGTGGCGATGGGAGTGGTAGATGTCCAGGTTACAGGTGGTCGTTTGTTGGCTCGTTGGCTGACGATCAACGACTAATGACCAACGACCGAAGCAAGCTGCCGCAGGTTCTCCGGTGAACGCGGAGCGAACGGGTGGCGAGAGGAGAAGCAAACGATGAGGTTGACCGATCCGGTCGCAGATATGCTGACGAGGGTGCGCAATGCGCTACAGGCGCGGCACCAGAAGGTGGATATCCCGGCTTCGCGGCTGAAGGTGGAGATTGCCCGCATTCTGAAGGAAGAAGGCTACATCTCGAACTTCAAGGCCACCGAAGAAGAAGGGCACAAGGTCATCCGGATTTATCTGAAATACGGCGCGCACAATGAAGCCGCGATTTCGAAGGCGGAGCGCGTGTCGCGTCCGGGCTGCCGCGTGTATGTGCGCCGCAGCGAAATTCCGCGCGTGCTGGGCGGAATGGGGATCAATATTCTCACCACGCCGCGCGGGGTGATGACTGGACGGCAAGCCCGCAAGGAAGGCGTGGGCGGCGAGTTGTTGTGCGAGATTTGGTAAGAAAGCAGCTATCAGCTGTCAGCCGCCAGCCATCAGTAAAGGCGCGGTTGTGAAGAAGCTGAGAGCTGAAGGCTGAGAGCTGAAAACTTATGTCACGAATTGGAAAAAAGCCGATCCCGATCCCTCAAGGGGTGACGGTCAAAATCGAAGGCAACACGGTATTGGTGCAGGGGCCCAAAGGCAAGCTGGACACGGCTTTGCCTTCGGGCATCACGGTGGAGCAGAAGGACGGAAACATCGTCGCCATCCGGGAAAACGATTCGCAGGCTGCGGTGCACGGTCTGGCGCGCGCGCTGGTGAATAACGCCGTCGAAGGCGTGACCAAGGGCTGGACGCGCGAACTGGAAATCGTGGGCATTGGCTACCGCGCCGAGATGAAGGGCAAAGGGATGGTGGTGTTCAGCCTGGGCTACTCGCATCTCATCGAATATCCGTTGCCGACCGGGGTGGAGGCGAGCGTCGATCCCAAGCAGACGAAGATCGCACTCACCGGAATTGACCGGCAGCAGGTAGGCCAGGTCGCGGCGGAAATGCGCTCGCTGCGTCCACCCGACCCGTACAAGAATAAGGGTGTGCGCTATGCGGGCGAAAGGTTGAAGAAGAAGGTCGGTAAGACCGGAGCGAAGTAGGAAGACCGTCGTTGGCCGTTAGTCGTTAGTCGTTGGCCAACACGGGCGGCAGCAGTTTTGAGGTGTTTGGTTTTTTGGCTAACGACCAACGACTAACGGCCGACGACTGACAAGGACAGATTTTATGCTTACTAGAATTTCGAAGAACCAGAAGCGCGACCACATTCACGACCGCATCCGCAAGAAATTGCAGGGAACGGCGGAGCGTCCGCGGCTGAACGTGTACCGTTCGCTGAATCACATTTATGTGCAGGTCATCGACGACCTGCACGGCAACACGCTGGTTTCGGCGAGTTCGGCCGAGGGCAAGAAGGAAGACCGGCGTACGGGCGGCAACGTGGCGGCTGCGAAGGCGCTGGGCAAGGTCATCGCGGAGCGCGCCAAGGCCAAGGGCGTGAGTAAAGTGGTGTTTGATCGCGGGGGCTACATTTATCACGGACGGGTGAAGGCGCTGGCCGATGCGGCCCGCGAAGCGGGACTGCAATTTTAGGAAATTTGGGAATTTGGTAATCGGGTAATTTTGTAATTTGAAACCCGCCGCGTAGGGTTTCGATTACAAAATTACGAAATTACAAAATTACGAAATTAGGTTTAAGAATGCCAATAGTGATTAAGAAGCTTGATCCAAATTCGTACCAGTTGAAAGACCAGGTGGTCGCCATCAACCGCGTGACCAAAGTGGTGAAGGGCGGCAAGAACCTTTCGTTCGCGGCGCTGGTGGTGGTGGGCGATCCGTCGGCGGCGGTGGTAGGTCACGGTGCGGGCAAAGCCAAGGAAGTTCCGCAGGCGATTCGGAAGGCGATTGAGTCGGCGAAGAAGAACCTGATCAAGGTCAACTTGACGCAGACCTCGATTCCACACCTGGTGCTGGGACGCTATGGCGCCGGGAAGGTGCTGCTCAAGCCGGCTCCGGAAGGCACGGGAGTGATTGCGGGGGGCGCGGTGCGCGCGGTGATGACGTCGGTGGGCGTGCTGAACGTACTGACCAAATCGATCGGCACAACCAACCCGCACAATGTGATCAAGGCGACTTTCGACGCGCTCCGGCACCTTAAGAGCAGAGAGAGCGTTGCCCTGATGCGGGGCAAGACAGTGCAGGAGATTTAGTAGCTAGTTGTCAGTACCTAGTACCTAGAAACGGCACTCAGGGTTAGATTGAGGGATCAGCGATGACGACGAAAACACCGAAGGCGGTTAGCGGGAAGATTCACCTGAAGTGGGTGGTTTCGGCCATTTGCGCGCCCGTGAAGCAGAAGCTGGTGATCAAAGGATTGGGATTCACGCGGTTGAACCAGGTGATCGAGCGTCCGGACAATGCGGCGATTCGAGGCATGGTGGCGAAGGTTCCGCATCTGGTTGTGATTGTGTAGTTAAGGAAGCGCGCCGAACACGCGAGTTGGCATTCTCGCAAAGAACGCGAGAATGTTCGCGCGGCGCGCCCAGATCCTTCGCGAGACAAAAGGCGTCTCGCTCAGGATGACAGAGAGTAGAGGTTCGAGATTATGAATTTATCCAATATTCGAGCACCGAAGAAGGCGTCGGAAAAGCGCAAGCGGGTGGGGCGCGGTATGGGTTCCGGCATGGGCAAGACGTCCACGCGTGGACACAAGGGGCAACGTTCGCGCACCGGTATGCGGCTGATCCGGGGCTTTGAAGGCGGCCAGATGCCGCTGCACCGGCGCATGCCGAAGCGCGGCTTCACCAACATTTTCCGCAAGGAATTCAATATCGTCAGCCTGGAGCGGCTGGTTGCGCTGGGCGATGAGCTGCACGCCTCGCCCATCACGCCCGATGTGCTGCGCAAGGCGGGAGTGATCAAGGCTAAGCATCCGGTCAAGATTCTGGGCGACGGCGAATTGACGGTTGCCATCACCGTACACGCGCACAAGTTCTCCAAGTCGGCACAGGAAAAAATCATCAAGGCAGGCGGCAAGGTTGAGGTCTTGCAGTAATGTTCGAGAAGCTGGCTAACATCTTCCGCATCCCCGACCTGCGCCGGCGGGTTCTGTTTACGCTGGCTATGCTTGCGATCTACCGGCTGGGCGGACATCTTCCCACGCCAGGTGTGAACTTCCTCAAGCTGGAAGAGTTCTTCAATCAAAACCGGGGATCGCTTCTCGGTTTCGTGGATCTGTTTTCCGGCGGCAACCTGCGCCGCCTGACCATCTTTGCTCTGGGCATCATGCCGTACATCACGGCATCGATTATCCTGCAGCTTTTGACGGTGGTGTATGAGCCGCTGGCCAAGCTGCAAAAAGAAGGCGAGCTGGGGCGCAAGAAGATTACCCAGTGGACTCGCTACATCACGGTGATCCTCAGTGGGGTGCAGTCGTTTGGGATCGCGATCGGGCTGGAAAAGGCGGGAGACTTCGTTCTGAAACCTGGTCCTGGGTTCATCCTGATGACGATGCTGACCCTGACCACGGGCAGCGCATTCGTCATGTGGCTGGGCGAGCAGATCACCGAGCGCGGGATTGGCAACGGCATGTCGCTGCTGATCTTTGCCGGCATTGTGGTAGGCCTGCCGCGCGGCGTGCAGGATCTGGTGCAAAAGGCTATGAACAGCACCTGGGGAGCCATTACACCGGTGCTGATGGCGTTCCTGGTTGTGTTCATGATCGCGGTAGTGGCGTTCATCGTGTACGTGGAGCGCTGTGAACGGCGCATTCCGGTGCAATACGCCAAGCGGGTGGTAGGGCGCAAGGTCATGGGCGGGCAGTCCACGCATCTTCCCCTGCGAGTGAACGCGGGCGGTGTGATGCCGGTCATCTTTGCGTCTTCGATTCTGACGTTGCCGCAGACCATCGGTTATGGGGTCAGGAACAGCCGCTACTTTGGGGACTTATTTCGCATGCTGGGCTGGGGCGAGCCGCTTTATACGCTGTTGTATGCGATTGGCATTATTTTCTTCGCGTACTTCTACGTGTCGATCGTTTTCAATCCCAGTGAAGTCGCCGACAATATGAGAAAGTATGGCGGATTCATTCCGGGCATCCGTCCGGGCAAGCGTACGGCGGACTACATTAACGAAGTCTTGACCCGGATCACGCTGGTGGGCGCGCTTTACCTGATCGTCATCTCGTTCATTCCGGAGTGGATGATTACTGGTATTCACTTGAACCACTTGCCGTTCTGGCTGGGAGGGTCGATGTTTGAGCGGCTTCCAGTGTGGGTGACGAACGGTCTGGGGGTGAATTTCTATTTTGGCGGAACATCCTTGCTGATTGTGGTAGGCGTGGCTATGGATACGGTTACGCAGATTGAGGCGCAGCTGATCATGCGCCACTACGACGGATTCACGCCGCGCAGCGGACGTATTCGCGGGCGCCGCAACTGGTCGTAGGGGATTTGGTAATCGGGTAATTTGGTAATTTGAAACCCGGCGGAGTTCTTCAAATTACAAAATTACCCGATTACCAGATTGCAAGTTTGCTGGGGTTGCTGCAGCCGGACGGCCTTGTGGGAGGCTGGCCGGGAACACTGTTCGGGAGGCTTTGGCCAACTCGATGGCGCAGGAAACCTCACGCGATGTAGGTCCCGTGGTCCTGCTTGGACCGCCGGGCGCCGGTAAGGGCACCCAGGCCAAGCGTGTCATGGAAAGGTACCAGATTCCACAGGTATCGACGGGAGACATCCTGCGGCAGAACGTGGCCGAGGGCACGGAACTCGGGGTGGCCGCCAAGGCGGTGATGGCTCGAGGGGAGCTGGTTTCCGACGACCTGGTTTGCGAAATGGTCCGGCAGCGACTGGTACAGCCGGATTGCAAGCGGGGCTACATTTTGGATGGTTTTCCCCGGACCGCGGCTCAGGCCGGATGGCTGGATGCATTGCTCGACGACAAGCTCTTTGACAACTCGCGTCCGACTCGCGCCTGGCCAATTGTGATCCGACTGGACGTGGACTATAATCAACTTTTGCTCCGGATTACTGGACGCCGTTCTTGTCCCACCTGTGGACGGATCTATAACGTCCACTTCCAGCCGCCCCAGGTCGATGAGCTTTGCGACATAAATGGGACGAAGCTGGTAACCCGCAATGACGACCGGTTGGAAGTGATTCAGCCCCGTTTGGCGGCCTACCAGGAGCAGACTCGTCCCGTGGCTGACTATTACCAGCGTACGGGAAGATTGATCTCGGTGAACGGCGATCTGCCGATGGACGAGGTCACGAAACAGATTTTCAGGATTCTTGAGGACCATCATGCTTGAAGGTCAGCGCGCTTAGGAATGGCGATTGTGTGCAAATCAGCGGCGGAGATTGAGCGGATGCGGCAGAGCGGCCACATCGTCCGCCAGGTTCTCGATCATGTGCGCACGCTGGTAGCGCCCGGGGTCACGACCATGGACCTGGAGCGCGCCGCCGAGAAGAAGATCGCGGAACTTGGGGCCAAGCCGGCGTTCAAGGGGTACTACGATTATCCCTGTGTGCTGTGTACGTCGGTGAACGAAGAGATTGTGCACGGCATTCCGTCGGAAAAGCGTGCGCTGAAAGACGGCGACATCGTTTCGATTGATTGTGGGGCTGTGCTGGACGGTTACTACGGCGATGCCGCGATCACGGTTCCCGTCGGCGAAGCAGTGAAGCCGGAGTTCCGCAAGTTGCTGACGGTGACCGAGGAGTCGCTTTACCGCGGGATCGACCAGGCGCTCATTGGGAATTCGGTGGGCGATGTGGGAGCGGCGGTGCAGGAGCATGTGGAGGCCGCAGGGTTCAGCGTGGTCCGGGAATTTGTGGGGCACGGCATTGGAACGCACTTGCACGAAGAACCGCAGGTACCGAACTACGGGGCGCGCGGTCATGGTGCAAAGTTGCGTGAAGGTATGGTGATCGCGATCGAGCCCATGGTGAATTACGGGAAGCCGGAGACGCGAGTGCTGGGCGATAAGTGGACGGCGGTCACGGTGGACGGAAGTTTCAGCGCGCATTTCGAGCATTGCGTGGCAGTCACGAAAGATGGGCCGGTGATCTTAACGAGATAGTGGCCGGTGGTCAGTGACCAGTTAGGATCAAAAGCGGTTACTGGCCACCGATCACCGATCACTGGCCACTGACCACTGATTTTAAGGAGTCGATGAGCAAAGAAGACGCGATTGAAGTGATGGCAGTGGTCCTGGAACCGCTGCCGAACGCCATGTTCAAGGTGGAACTGGAGAACAAGCACCAAGTGCTGGCGCACGTTTCCGGAAAGATGCGCAAGAACTTCATTCGCATCCTGCCCGGCGACAAGGTTGCGGTGGAGCTCTCACCCTACGATTTGAATCGCGGCCGGATTGTTTATCGCTATAAATGAACGTTGCTGTCTCAGCCGAATGAATTTGCGGATGGCTGAAAGCGGACGGCTGAAAGCTGGTTTATGAAAGTACGAGCATCGGTAAAGAAAATTTGTGACAAGTGCAAGGTCATCCACCGCAAGGGAGTGGTGCGGGTGATCTGCGTCAACACGAAACATAAGCAGCGGCAGGGGTAGGGGCTTCTAGCTCCTAGCTTCTAGCCACTAGCGCAACTTTGATTTGCTGGGAGCTAGCAGCTAGAAGCTAAAAAGCCGGAAGATCAGTCGGAGGCATACAGAACTATGGCACGTATCGCAGGCGTCGACTTACCGCGCCAGAAGCACATTAACATCGCGCTGACTTACATCTACGGCATCGGGCATCCCCGTGCGGGCCAGATTCTCGACGAGGCCAAGGTGGATCCCATGAAGAAGGTCCAGGATCTCAGCGAAGAAGAAGTCAACCGCATCCGCACCGTGATTGAGGAGCAGGGGCTGGTGGAGGGCGATCTGCGCAAGGAAGTTTCGATGAACATCAAGCGGCTCATCGAGATCGGCTCCTATCGCGGGTTCCGTCATCGCCGCAACCTGCCGGTCCGGGGACAGCGAACGCATACCAACGCGCGCACCCGCAAAGGTCCGCGTAAGGGAACGGTATCGACCAAGAAGAAGGCGACGTCGAAAACATAGAACCGTCGCCGGTCGTTGGTCGTTGGTCGTCGGCCAAAACCGAGAGTGTTCGCAGTAGACGACCTAACCGATTTAGAGATCGCTTGGATCGTGTTCGCTGGGCTTTTTGCCAGCGACCAACGACCAACGACCAAGGACGCTTTTCATGGCAAAACCAGCAGCAGCGGGCGGCACGGCCGCACCCGAGAAAAAAGGCAAGAAGAAGACTTTCAAGAAGAAGGAGCGCAAGCACGTTCCGCATGGACTGTGCTATGTGCAGGCTTCCTTCAATAACACGATCGTGACCATCACCGACATGAATGGCAACGTTCTGTCGTGGAAGAGTTCAGGATCGCTGGGCTTCCGCGGATCGCGCAAAGGCACGCCGTTCGCCGCGCAGCAGGCGGCCTCGAATGCGGCCAACCTGGCGCGCGATCATGGAGTGCGCAGCGTGGACGTGCGGGTGAGCGGCCCCGGTTCAGGCCGCGAGTCGGCGGTGCGCGCTCTGGCCTCGTCGGGCATTGAAGTGCGCTCCATTCGCGACGTGACGCCGATTCCTCATAATGGATGCCGTCCGCCGAAGAGACGTAGAGTGTAAGAACCGTCGTCGGTCGTCAGTCGTTAGCAATAACCGAACGGCGGACGACCAACGACCAACGACAGTTTTACCGTCCGGGACGAAGGGTGAAGCCAAACCTGTAAACCGGTCATCTAAAAGGAGAACAACTTGGCCCGTTATACCGATCCAGTCTGCCGTCTATGCCGTCGCGAGGGCATGAAGCTGTTCCTCAAAGGCGCAAAGTGTTTTAGCGATAAGTGTCCCATCGAGAAGCGCAACTTCGCTCCCGGACAACATGGGAAGGACCGCAAGGCCAAGATTGTTGGCTACGGCCTGCAGTTGCGCGAGAAGCAGAAGGCGAAGCGTATTTACTTCACCCTCGAAGGCCAGTTCCGCAACTACTTCGAAAAAGCTGCACGCACCCGGGGTGTAACCGGCGAACTGCTCCTGCAACAATTGGAGCGGCGTCTGGACAACGTGGTTTTCCGGCTGGGCTTTGCGCAGTCGCGCCGACAGGCACGGCAATTGGTCCGTCACGGGCACGTGGCCGTCAACAATCGCAAGGTCAACATTCCTTCTTACGAAGTGAGTGCGGGCGAGGAGATTTCCATCCGCGAAAAGAGCAAGAAGCTGGTCGTCCTCGAGTTGGCGAAGGAATTTGCCAGCCACGGCACGCTGCCCAACTGGCTGGAAGTGAATCGCGATAATTACACCGCGAGAGTGCTTTCATTGCCCAAGCGCGAAGATATTCAGCTGCCGGTGAATGAGCAGTTGATCGTGGAACTTTATAGCAAGTAGTCGTTAGTCGTCGGTCGTCAGTCGTCCGCCAAATCAAGCCGAAGGCCGCCGACCGATAGCCGACGGCGGTTTTAGGTCCACTACATTTCGAGCCAGATCAGCCTTTTCCGGCGTTTGACCTGAGTTGGACCACTCAGGGAGCCGGGATTGAGCCAAACGGTCGAAGGAGAAGCACATGCTTTGGAAAGGTTTTCAGAAACCGAAACGTCTCGCAGTTGACACCTCCACCCTCACCGACAAGTACGGCATTTTCTGGGCGCAGCCGTTTGAGCGCGGCTTCGGCACTACCGTGGGTAATGCTTTGCGGCGCGTGCTGCTGAGTTCCATTGAAGGCGCCGCGGTTACCGCGGTGAAGATGGAAGGCGTACTGCACGAATTCCAGTCGATTCCCGGGGTGGTGGAGGATGCGACCGACATCATCCTCAACCTGAAGCAGATTCCGTTCAAGCTGAGCGGCGACGCGCCGAAGGCAATCTATCTGCGCGCCGATCAACCCGGCGTGGTCACCAGCGGCATGATCGAAGCCGATGGTGATGTCGAGGTTCTGGATAAAGATGTTTACATTGCGACCGTCAGCGAAGGCGGCAAACTCGATATGGAGATGCGCCTGAAGCGTGGGCGCGGCTACACTTCCGCCGATAAGAACTTTGACGAGGACCTCGGCATCGGATTCATTCCGATCGATTCCGTGCACTCGCCGGTGCGCAAGTGCAACTACACTGTCGAGGCCGCGCGCCTTGGGCAGATTACCGACTACGACAAACTCACTCTCGAAGTGTGGACCAACGGCTCCATCACGCCGGCCGATTCCATCGGCTTGGCGGCGAAGCTGATCAAGGACCACATGAACATCTTCATCAACTTCGAGGAAGAAATCGAAACCGGTACGTCGTCGTCGGACGATCGCAAGCCTGAGATCCACAACGAGAATCTGAACCGATCCGTCGAAGAGTTGGAGCTTTCGGTGCGCAGCTACAACTGCCTGAAGAACGCCAACATTCAGTCAATTGGCGAACTGGTGCAGAAGACGGAATCGGAAATGCTCAAGACCAAGAATTTCGGCCGCAAGTCGCTGAACGAGATCAAGGAAATACTTTCCTCGATGGGTTTAAGCCTGGGCATGAAGATCGACGAGCACGGCAATGCCGTGCCTGGGCCGACTTCGAATCTGGTTCTGCCAGCTTCGGCCTACGGACCGGACGATCAGCTTTAAGCACAGTGGTCAGTGGCTAGTGGTCAGTGGTCAGTAAAGACAAACCGCTAGCCGCTGACTTTATAAATACGAAATTGAATACTGGCCACTGACCACTGGCCACTGACCACTGAGGTTTCACCCATGCGTCACAAGGTAGCAGGATTCAAACTCGGACGGAACACATCGCACCGGCGCTCGCTGCTGCGGAACCTGGTCACGTCGGTGATCGTGGAGGAGCGGGTCGAGACGACCGTTCCCAAGGCCAAGGCGGCGCGTCCGCTGGTCGAGAAGATGATCACTCTCGGCAAGCGCGGCGATCTGGCGGCCCGCCGTCTGGCTGGCGCTTACCTCATGACTGACGAGGCGCTGGTGAAGCTGTTCGACACCGTCGGACCCCGCTTCGGCGACCGCAACGGCGGATACACGCGTATTATCCGCACCGGATGGAATAAGGGCGATGGCGCCGATAAGGCGTTCCTCGAACTGTTGGGTAGCGAAAAGGTGCTGGACGAAAAGCGCGAGAAGCGCGCCGAAAACCGCGCCAAGAAGAACGCCGAGGCCCGAAAAGCGATGGAAGACGCCGAAGCGCAAGCCCAGCACGATGGCGGCATCGAGCCGATCAAGGAAGAGAAAGAAGATAAGAAGGAGTAGTAGGTGTCGGTCTTGTGAGGCGCGGTCTTTCGTGACCGCGCCTTTTCTTTTGCTTGGCGTCCTGCAGCTTGACGCGGCAGTACATGTCCTCCCGCGGCTCCCGCTGGTAATCTTGCCGTATCTGGTTACTCGGATAAACTCTTGAAGATGGGGTTTACTCGCACACAGATCGGGATCGCTGTCGGCGCCGCGGCGCTGCTGGTGTTTGGATTTCTCGGCTACATCTGGTGGCTGAGCAATCAGGGACCAGTGCTGGCGCGGTCCGAAGAACGGGATTCGCTAAGCGGGTTGCCCGTCAGCATTCGGATGAATCCGCTGCGGGACCGCACGATTGAGCACAGCGCCAACCTCTTTCTTCGCCAGTTGCGCGATGGGCATTGCGACGATCTGCTCTCTGCCTGGGAGCACGACTACCGCAAGAAGTATGCCCACTTCATCTGCGACTCGGAGGCAAAGCATCCGCTGCTTTCCTGGGAGTTGGCGGAATGGGAAAGCGCGCGGCCGTTGACTATTCTTCACTACCGCGGCAAAAGGCTTAACGGCCCGGGCCAGACCGATACTTACAAGGAACTCCTTACTGTCACCACCGAGAACAAAGATGGGCAGTGGGTTGTGACGAAGTACGATCCGAACGACTGAGGGCAGTTCAGTTGTGTGATCCCTGATCATCGAGGGGATTACCGGATGCCAGATTTTCTTGAGTTTCCCCGTGCGCCCTTGTCTCCGTGGTAAAACCTAGTAATGTCTGCTTCTCCCGCCGAGCGTGAGCCGTCCGCTGCGCGGAATATTTACGCCTTCGGCATTACTTCGTTTCTGAACGACACAGCCACTGAGATGGCGTACTGGGTGTTGCCGGCGTTTCTGGCGTCGCTGGGCGCGGGGCCAGCGCAGTTGGGGTTGATCGAGGGCATTGCCGAAAGTGTGGCGTCGTTCGCCAAGCTTTTCTCCGGATATCTCACTGACCATATTCATCGCCGCAAGCCGGTTGTGGTCGCGGGATATGCGGTCGCGAATGCGGTGAAGCCGCTGCTCGCGCTGGTCACGGCGTGGCCGCAAATTCTGCTGATTCGGTTCACCGATCGTCTTGCCAAAGGCGTGCGGGGAGCGCCGCGCGACGTGATGGTGGCCGAGTCCGTTCCTAAGAACCGGCTGGGCTCGGCATACGGGCTAATTCAATCGATGGATTCGGCCGGGGCGATTGCCGGACCTCTCGTGGCGCTGGTTCTGATCGCGCGCTTCGGAATTCGCAGCGTGTTCTGGGCGGCTGCGATTCCGGGGGCGTTGTGCGTGCTGGTTGCGCTGTTGGGGATTCGGGAAGTCACCCGGGCTGCGCCCGGCGGACAGCCGAGGGAGGCTGTCCCTACACCTGAGAAACCCAAGCGGGGGGCTGCCTCACCCTCCACAGAGCGGGTTGCTTTACCCGCCAGCTTCTACTTCGTCCTCATCGCGGTGACGCTCTTTTCATTGGGCAATTCGAGCGACATGTTTTTGGTTTTGCGGGCGCAGAATGTTGGCATCCGGGTAGTGCTGGCCCCGCTGCTTGGCCTGGTCTTCAACATTACATACACCCTGGCATCCTGGCCTGCAGGCTGGTTGAGCGATCGAGTCTCGCGGCGGCTGGTGGGTTCCGCGGGTTATGTGATTTTTGCCGCGGTGTATTTTGTTTTCGGGCGTGCGCCTTCCACGCTGGCCATCTGGATTGCGATGGCGGTTTATGGGTTCTATTACGCGCTCACGCAGCCTGTGCTGAAGGCTTTGGTAGTGGAGACGGTTGGCGAGCAGGTGCGCGGCCGTGCACTCGGCATTTATTTCTTTGTGACCAGCGTCGCCACGCTGGCCGCGAGCTTGATCACGGGTGAACTGTGGAAGCACCACGGAGCGGCAATTCCGTTTTACTTTTCAGCGGTGATGGCACTGGTGGCGGCGGGACTCTTGCAGGTCGCGAGCCGCGGAAGCAAAATCTCCTCAAAGGCTGGCCCGCCGTCTTGATCAGGCCCTAGCGGCACGGCTGGAAGCCGTACCCTTCCCAAGACTCTTCCACCACAGGAAAACAAGGAACTGAGCCGCGATTCCCGCGCAGGTGTCGAGAACAACATCTCGTATCGTGCCGGTGCGCGAGGGAATGAAGCTCTGGTGCCACTCGTCAAGGCTGGCGACGAGTGCGGTGCCCAAAATCGCGATGGTGGCCCAGCGCAGCGTCCACTTCACATCGGACATGGCAGGCAAAGTGGCGCGCCAGGCGCGGAAAAGCAGAATGCTGAGGGTGCCGTAGCCGACGACGTGGCCTCCCTTGCGAATGTAGAAGTGCCAAACCTCGAAGCGGTCCCAGTCGAGGCCGAAGAGGTAATGCAGCAGGGGATAAAGAATCCGGCTGGTGTTGTGGGCGGAGAGCAGGGCGCTGGATTCAATGGCAATGAGGGTGAGCCAGAGCATCGCGGCGATCCAAGCCTTCAGAAGTTTGTGCCGGTCGGAGTTCAAGATGCGGAGTACCGCCGGCGAGCAACGCCTAAAGGCGAAAATGAAAACGCGTCAGGGATGGCACGCCTGAAGGCGTGCCCTGATACGAACCTCGCATTACTCGACTCCATAGTTAGGAGCCTCGCGGGTGATCATGACATCGTGGACGTGGCTCTCGCGGAGTCCGGCGCCGCTGATGCGCACGAAGCGCGTTTTCTGCAGCAGGTCGGCGATGGTGGCGCAGCCGCAGTAGCCCATGCCCGAACGCAATCCGCCAACCATCTGGTGGACGATCATGGCGACCGAACCGCGATAAGGCACGCGGCCCTCAATGCCTTCGGGAACAAGTTTGCCGAGACGGTTGGAATCGCCGTCAGCGGCGGAGACCGCGGCGGAGGAATCTCCTTCTGTGCTTTGGAAGTAGCGCTCGCTGGAACCTTGCGCCATGGCGCCGATCGAACCCATACCACGATAAGACTTGAAGGAGCGGCCTTGATAGAGGATGAGCTCGCCCGGACTTTCGTCGGTGCCGGCGAAGAGCGAGCCGATCATGACCGCGCTTGCGCCGGCGGCGAGTGCCTTGGTGATGTCGCCGGAGTACTTGATGCCGCCGTCGGCGATGATGGGAATGCCGGCGTCCTTTACTGCGCGGTAGGCTTCGGCGATGGCGGTGATCTGGGGGACGCCGGCGCCGGTGACGACGCGGGTGGTGCAGATGGAGCCGGGGCCGATGCCAACCTTGATGCCGTCGGCTCCGGCGCGAGCCAATTCGCATGCGCCGTCGAAGGTGGCGACGTTGCCGGCCAACAGTTCCACGTCGGGCAGCTTCGACTTCACGAGCTTTACGGCATCGAGGACTCGAGTGGAGTGGCCGTGGGCGCTGTCGATGGCGAGCACGTCCACTTTGGCTTCGGCTAGTTCCTGGGCGCGCTCGAGAAAGTCGCCGGTTGCGCCGATGGCCGCGCCGACGCGCAGGCGTCCCTGAGAATCTTTGGCGGCGTTGGGATATTTCAACTTCTTCTGAATGTCTTTTACGGTGATGAGTCCCTTGAGGTTGTACTTGTCGTCGACGA
>Ga0302320_10008325_pt1 | contig 22623 bp, 24 predicted proteins | sample Bog_T0_3_FD_202130 | JGI IMG/M metagenome (GOLD analysis project Ga0302320, IMG submission 202130) | Peat permafrost microbial communities from Stordalen Mire near Abisko, Sweden - Bog_T0_3 | ecosystem: Environmental > Terrestrial > Soil > Wetlands > Peat | place: Sweden: Abisko, Stordalen Mire... | reverse complement strand
TGCCCAGGGTGCAAAGAAAGGCGACCTCTCGAAATTCATCGAGGAGGCCGTCCGCTGGCGCGTGTTTAGTCTCATTGTGCAGGACATCCGAGAGCGCAACGCCGACATGGATCCCGACGAGTTACAGAGCGTCATCGACGAAACCGTGGACGAGGTTCGCACCGAACGCTATGCCAAGAGGAAGGCTGAGAAAGCCTGATGCGCGTGGTGCTCGATACCAACGTCCTGATTTCCGCCATCATGATCCAAACGGGAAACCCGGCTGCCCTCTACCGCGCCTGGCAGCAGAGGCAATTCACCCTCCTCACCTGCGCGGAACATCTAGACGAGCTCCGCGCCGCGTTGCGCAAGCCCGCCATCGCAGAGCGCATCAGACCCTACAAGGCCGGCAGCCTGGTGAACGAAATAAAAAAACTTGCCGAGAGCGTGCAGGAGTTGCCGCGCATCCGCCGCTCTCCCGATCCAACCGACGATTTTCTGCTGGCCTTGGCCGAAGCGGGTAGGGCAGATTATTTAGTATCCGGCGACAAGAGCGGACTGCTCGCGCTCGCACATCACAAAGGCACGCGGATCGTCTCCGCGCGCGCATTCGTCGCGTTGTTGGCATGACCCCTAGACCGTTCGCGGGCGCGGGACGTCGCTTTCTTGCACCTTCCGTCCTTTGCCGATCATCTTGTGACGTAAACACTCTCGACCAGGAGAAGACCGATGACCGACCTGCGCTACCCCATCGGCAAGTTCACCTACGACGGGCCGCCCACCCCGGAGCAAAGACAAGAACTTCTCCACCAGATCGAGCAGGCTCCCGCCAACCTGCGCGCAGCCGTGAAAGGGCTCTCCGACCAGCAACTGAACACGCCCTACCGTCCCGATGGCTGGACCGTCCGCCAGGTCGTGCACCACGTCCCCGACAGCCATCTCAACGCATACATCCGCACCAAGCTTGCTCTCACCGAAGATGATCCAACGATTAAGCCCTACGCCGAAGATCGCTGGGCGCGGCTCGCCGATACACAGGCCACTCCCGTGGAGGTGTCACTGGCGTTGCTCGATTCCCTGCATGATCGCTGGATTCGCCTGCTGCGTTCGCTTCAACCGGAAGATTGGAAGCGTACCTTCCGCCATCCCGACCTCGGCCCGATGAGCCTCGAAAAAAATCTGGCGCTCTATGCCTGGCACGGACGCCACCACGTGACCCACATCACGAACCTGCGGGAGAGAAACGGCTGGTAGAAAAAAGCGGACCTCGGACGTCAGACCTCAGCAGGAAGACGCCGGGACGGATTGTCTGACGTCCGAGGTCTAACGTCCGATGTCGGCATCACGACATGCCCAGCTTCCACAGCAAATAGCTGCTCGCTTCCCGCATCACCGCATACAAGCGCTGCACTACGCTGTGCGGACGCGAGTCGGGCCGGGACGAGACATACACGGGACCGATCCCCTCGTGCTCCAGCAACTTCTTGATGCGGAACACGTGGTACGCGTCACTGACGGCGACGCAGCTGTGCAGCCCGTTGGCCCGCATGATCACAGCCACTCGCATCGCCGATTGCGCAGTGTCGGACCCCTGCGTCTCAGCAATCAGGTTTCTCTCGGGAATTCCGCGATGCTCCAGATAATCGCGGCCCACCCCACCTTCGCTGAAGCTGGGATCGGCCGCGGCACCGCCGGTCGTGATGACGACGGGAGCCAGGCCCTGCTCAAAAAGAACAAATGCGTGATCGAGACGCGCCCGCAACACCGGCGAGGGATGCCCGGAATACTCCGCTGCACCGAACACAACGATGGCATCCGCCGCATGTAGTTCCTGCCGCGACCCTTCCCGCACAATGCGCGCCCCGGTCAGCCCGAGAAACGCCGCCAGCGTGACCAGCCCCACAGCCTCCAGCCGCAAAAGCCAGCGGCGTTTCGGATGCCGGTGAACGGAATCGTCGTTCATCCTTTGGCAAAGAAAGTGGAAATCTCTTCGGCAGGGATCGCGCCCTCGCGAATGATGCGCCAGCGGTCTACTTCATCGCTCAGATCAATGATGGTGGAAGCGATATCCCGCGGGGAAACTCCGCCGTCTACAATAATGCCGATGCGGCCCTCGAGCTGGTCGCGCACCTGCTCGGCGCTGGTGCATTCCGACGCCCCGCTCAGATTCGCCGATGTGGCCGTGATTGGAATCGCCGCCGCCGCTACCACCGCCAGCGGAATCTTTGCATTGGGCACGCGCAGGGCAACGTTTCCGGTATTAGCCGTCACTTTCAACGGCAGACGCGATCCCGCCTTCACGATAAGGGTCAGCGGTCCCGGCCAGTATTTCCGCGCCAGAGCATAAAACTCCTCGGGCAACTTTTTGGCCAGTTCTTCCGCCTGATCCACGCTCTCAATCAGCAGCGACAGCGGTTTGTGCCGCGAGCGCGTCTTGATGTCATACACGCGGTCCACTGCGCGCAGGTTAAACGGATCGGCCGCCAGCCCGTAAAACGTGTCCGTCGGCATCCCCAGCACCTCGCCCGCACGTATCTGATCGGCGGCATACTTCACCAGTGAAATCTCAGGGCTCTCACTATTGATTTTTAAAATTTCGGCGCGCACAGCATCCCTTCCCGCATGCTTCTGCCTGGAGTATTTTGTCCGTGGAACCTACCATAATACGGCAAAGAGCTTCAAGACGGGGGAGTGGCGTATCATTCAGCAATATCCCTCCATGAAAAAGTCTTCAGAACCCGCTCTCAGCGCGCAGCAACGGCTCCGCCGCATTGAGGGACGCCACAACCCGCTGGTCAAGCAACTGCGCCAGGCCTTTTCGCGCGCCGAGCTCACCGAAACTGGAGACTGCGCCATCGAGGGCCTGCGCATCCTGGAAGAAGCCATCCGCAGTGGCCTGCGTTTCAGCGTGGTGTTCTTTCGTGAGTCGGCGCAGGACCGCGCCGACCGCCTGCTCCCGCAAATCGGAGCCCAGGTCGACACTCTTCTTCTCCCCGACAAACTATTCGACAGCCTTGTGCCCAGTGAATCGCCGCAAGGCGTAGCCGCGCTGGTGCGCCTCAAGGAATTCTCGCTCGATGATGTGCTGGAGACGGAACGCCTGCAGGTTGGCCCCATCGTCGTCCTGGCCGGATTGCAGGATCCCGGCAACCTCGGCACGATCCTCCGCTCGTCAGAGGCCTTCGGCAGCGCGGGCGTCATCCTCGGCGAAGGTACGGTTAGCCCATTCAACTCGAAAGTGGTTCGCGCCTCGGCCGGATCGGTGTTCCGCCTGCCGGTGATTCATGGGCATGGAAAATCGGGTGCGGCAAAGCTGGAGGAAGTCTCCGAGAAGCTGCGGGCTCGCGGCGTGCGCCTGATCGCAACTTCCTCGCACAAGGGAACGTCGCTCGATCAAGCAGACTTGAAGGGCGCCGTCGCAATCTTCTTCGGCAACGAAGGCTCCGGCCTGCCCCGCGAAGTGATGGCCAAAATGGATGAGTCCATCGTCATCCCGCACACCGCCCAGGTAGAATCTCTCAACGCCGGCGTAGCCGCCAGCATCGTATTGTACGAAGCGGCAAGGCAAAGAAAATGAAGATCTCACCACGGAGACACGGAGTCACGGAGAGATCCCTTGTTATTCTCCGTGTCTCCGTGCCTCCGTGGTGAAAAGGCCCTATGGGACTTTTCCAACCCACTCCGAACGCCGCCAGCGCCACCGACCGCACCCGGCCGCTGGCCGACCGCATGCGTCCGCGTACGCTCGAGGAATATGCCGGCCAGGAGCACCTGATCGGTCCCGGCAAACCTCTGCGCACTCAGATCGAGCGTGACGATACCGGTTCGCTCATCTTCTGGGGACCGCCCGGCACCGGCAAGACGACGCTGGCGAAAATCATCGCAAGCATGACCAAGGCGGACTTCATCGAGTTCTCCGCCGTTCTCGCCGGGATCAAAGAGATCAAGCAGGTCATGGCCGACGCCGAACGTGCCCGCCAATACGGCACCCGCACCATCGTCTTCATCGACGAAATCCACCGCTTCAACAAAGCCCAGCAAGACGCATTCCTGCCCCACGTGGAAAAAGGCAATATCCGCCTGATCGGCGCCACCACCGAAAATCCGTCATTCGAAATCAACGGCGCGTTGCTCTCGCGCACCCGCGTCTACGTCCTGCAGCCGCTCACCGAAGACCAGATTGTCCAACTACTGAAGCGCGCCCTTACCGACGAAGATCGCGGCCTCGGCGCCACGAAGTTGCGTGCCTCCAACGATGTGCTCAAGAAAATCGCCAGCTACACCAGCGGAGACGCCCGCAGCGCCTACAACGTTCTCGAAGTCGCAGCCGGCCTCGCTCAACAGGCTGGAAGTCCCGCGACAATCACCGACGACATCGTCCGCGACGCGCTGCAGAAGCGCACGCTGCTCTACGACAAAGCCGGCGAAGAACATTACAACCTGATTTCGGCTCTGCACAAGTCCGTCCGCAACAGCGATCCCGACGCCGCTCTCTACTGGCTCGGCCGCATGATTGAAGCCGGCGAGGATCCGCTCTACATAGCGCGCCGCGTGGTGCGCATGGCGGTGGAAGACATCGGCCTTGCCGATCCCAACGCTCTTTCTCTCTGCATGGCTGCGCGCGACGCCGTCGATTTCATCGGCATGCCCGAAGGCAACCTCGCCCTCGCGCAGGCTGTCGTCTATCTCTCCGTCGCACCCAAGTCGAATGCGCTATACACCGCCTACGGCGCCGTTCAGCACGATATTGAACAAACCGCCGCCGAACCCGTCCCGCTGCACCTGCGCAACGCGCCCACCGGACTTATGAAAGGCCTCGGCTACGGCAAAGATTATCAATACGCCCACGACCTCGAAGCCAAGGTCGCGAACATGCAATGCCTCCCGGACAACTTGCGCGACCGCGTCTACTACCGCCCCACCGGTGAAGGCATCGAGAAGCGCATCCGCGACCGGATGGAAGAGATCAGAAAACTTCGCACGCCACCCGCCGCGAATAAGTCCTCACACCCCAGGAAAGAATCCTAGCAATCCCGCGCGGCATCTTATAGAAGGTCACGCGTAGCATTTCGCCCCGCCGAGAGTGCAGACTGAAGGAGACCTGAGTTCCATGGCCACGTTTCCCAGCGCCGCCGATGCCGTTCCCCTTCGCCCCTTGCGCATCGACCAGGTCGAGGATCTCCAAAAGCTGCAGAAAGCGGCCCAGAAGATCACCTCCATCCTCGATCTCGACCAACTCATCGACAAAATCGTGAATGACGTCGCCCATTCATTCGGTCTGCTGGAGACCGCCGTCTATCTTCCCGACGAAGCTCGCGGAGAGATGGTGCTGGCCGGCGTTCACGGCTGTTCCATACACACCAAGGGTTTTCGCCTGAAGATCGGCAAACAGGGTATGGTCGGCTACGTCGCCTCCACCGGACAGATGCGCTATGCGCCGGACGTGCGCAAGGACGAATATTACGTTGGCTGCGAGCCCTCCACACATTCTGAAGTGGCAATTCCACTTCACGTTGGCGAACATCTGGTAGGAGTGTTTACCGCTTCTCATCCTGACTTGGACGCCTTTCCCCGGCAACAACTCAGAATTCTTCAGGCCCTCTGCGATCACGTGGCCGTCGCGGTGCACAACGCCCGCCGCTTCCAATCCGAACGTGCGGAACGCGAAACCATGAGTCGCGACGCTCAGGAAGCCCGGCTCATGCAGCAGGCATTATTGCCCAAGAGTTCGCCCTTCATACCGGGCTTTGTGATTTCCGGCCTTAGTGTCCCCGTCAGTGCCGTTGGCGGCGATTGGTACGACTTCATCCCATTTTCCGACGGCCGCTGGGGACTGGTGCTGGCGGATGTTTCGGGAAAAGGCACCGCTGCTGCCTTGCTGATGTCGGCTACGCGGGGAATGCTTCGCTCGCTGGCGGAAGCCTGCTGCACTCCGGGCGAGGTTCTCACCAAGCTCAATTCCCTGTTGGTGGAAGACTTTCCGGCGGGCAGGTTCGTCACCTTGGTTTACGGCGTGCTTGACCCCATAACCCGCACCTTGACCTTCGCCAACGCCGGACATTTGCATCCGCTCTTCATCGATCACAACGGTGCGCAGTTCCTCGACACCGAGCGCGGAGTGCCGCTGGGCTTGGCTTGCGGCGACTATTCCGAGACCACAATTACTCTATCCCCGGGTTCGCGCCTTGTCCTTTATACCGATGGCATCACCGAGGCTGTAGACGCCGATGAACAGGAGTACGGCCTTGACCGGCTCGTGCAGCACGCGGTCACCGCTGGCGCGTCCGCCGTCAGCATCGTTGACGATGTCCGCGCCTTCGCCAATGGCTCCGGTGTGCGCGACGATGCTACCGTCGTTTTCGTCGGCGTTAAGCACTAGGGGTTTGGCACTGGACCCGACGGAGTCAGACGCCATGCCGCACGCGAGGCAGCGTAAAAAGAATAATCAGGCAGACCAGGGCCAGCGTCGCGAGGACGAAGATGCTGCCTTCTGGACCCGTGGTTCCGCCGCTTAGGAGCGCCTTTCCTACCGGATGCGTGGCCAGCAGGTGGTGCTGAATCATCAACCCGCTGTCGGCGACGCCGTAGAGAAACGACTGCGCCCAGTCCCATGAAGTGTGGAAGCCAATCGCCCACCACAGCGATCCCGTGCGCCACAGGCTGAAGCAAAACACCATCCCGGCCAGCCCCGCGGAAAGCAGTCCGATCGGGGATTCACCCGGATTATTACCGTGCCCCAGGCCAAACAGAATCGAGAAGACAACAGCCGCGGTCCAGAAACCTAAGACCTCGCTATGCCGCGTCTTGAAAATCCATTGGTAAATGCCCGCCAGGCCGCGGGTGAGCGTGTACTGCAGATAGCCGCGGGTCAGATACTCCTCAAGCAGTCCAACCAGCAGGAAGCCGACCAGCCAGATGGCTCCGTAGCGGAGAATGTCGCTTCCAAAGAGCACGCGGCTCTCGATCACCAGCAGTCCCATCTTCCACAGCGTCAGCACAAGAAGAGATAGACAAATAACCCCCCACGCAAGGCCGGCAAGGAAATGCGAGACCTTGCGCGCATCGCCGAAGCCGTAGACAGAATTCGGCCGTCGCTCGATCTTCGACATGATCCAGGTGACCAGAACCACCACGAAGAGTTGGGCAAACTCGCCGATGAGCAGGAAGCTCGGCTTGCCCATTGCGTCCTGGGTCGCCTGCGCGGTCTTTGGCGTAGCCGGGTAAAGCTTGTGCCCGATCCTGTTTACGCTATAGGCAATCACCACCACGATCGCGATGAAGATGAGCAGGCTCCAGCCGGCGCGGAGTCCGTCTTTGCCGATAAAGATCTTGCGCACGGTTGATGTCTGCTTGGGCGGGATCGGTTCTACGAGAATTACTGCCGCGTCGTGACTCAAGGCTTCCCTCGTGGGACAAAAATCTATCCTACGTCCGTCCTTAAGTTGTACGCAGCCCAACGTGCTTTTGTTCCGGAAATTCTAACCCAGAGTTTCCCGGCTCAACGGAATCGCGCTCGATGCTCCTTCAAAATGCATCGGTCCATCACTACGAAGATTCCCGCCCGGCGCGCCTTTTCCGCGGCCTTCTCATGAATCACGTCTTCCTGCATCCAGATCGCCGGAACCTTCAGCTGAATAGCCTGATCAACAATTTCCTCCACAAACTCCGGCCGCCGGAAAATATTCACGATGTCAATCTTCTCCCGCACCTCGAGCAGCGAAGCATATGCCTTCTCCCCCAGACACGAATCGATCAGCGGATTCACCGGAACGACGCGGTATCCCTGGCTCTGCATGTAAACCGACACGCCGTGGCTGGGACGCAGCGGATCGCTCGAGAGCCCTACCACGGCAATCGCCTTCGCTTGTTTCAGTAATTCGGTAATCGGATCGCTTTTAGAAAACGTCACCATAAAGGCACAAAACAAAGCTTGTCATCCTGAGCGAAGCGAAGGACCTAGGCGAGCCGCGGGAAGTGTCGCGTTCTTTGCGACACAACAATCCGCGTTTGGCTCGCTCCCTTAATTACTTCTTGTTCGCCGCATCCAGTTTCTGCTTGTACATCTTCAGCGCCAGCTTGCGCACGGTTTCCGAGATTTCCTTGTTGGCTGAGACGTTCTTCAAATCCTGCGTGAGCAGATGCTTCATCAACCCCAATCCAAGATCCAGCGGCGTGCGCGGGTTCGACACCAGATTCCGCACCACGATGTAGTTCTTCATGAAGCGCCGCTTCAGCGGAATCTGCCGGAGCACTGCCTCCAGCACATTCTTCTGCAGGGCAAATCTTTCTACTTCCCCGTCGGAAAGTTTCGGCGCCTCCAGCACCGCCAGCGCCACCACCTTCGTGCCGTCACGAATCAGAAGCGACCGCTCTTCTTTATTTCCTTTCAACGCCAACTGGATGCGGCCTTTCACATCCAGACGGTTGATCTTCTGCATGGCGTTGTCACGCTGGGCGGGTGCGGCATTCACACCGGCGGCAGGTTTACGCTTTGCCGCCACGGCGGCCGCGCTGGCGGCAGCGGCAGCTTTCTCCGCCGTACCGTCAATCTCCGTCATCGTCTTGTTTTCCAACACCGGAAAATAGTTGGCTCCCAGCAAATCCACGATGCCCCCCACCGGCTGGAACGGCTTATCCTGCTCCGCCGCAATCTCCGGCGCGTGTTCAGCCAGATAAGCAGTCACCGTCTCTTCTGGAACTTCTCCTGCTTCATCGCCTTCCCCGGCTCCCCCCTCGTGGACGGGCTCCCCCGCCTTGGCAGCCATCGCTTCATTATCGTGATCGTGCGGAGCCTTGCCGGTCGCAGAAACGGGCGCCGGCGTCTTTCCCGCCCTTAGCAGTTCGACGACAACAGTCGCCTGCTCAGCCTTCAAGTATGGGTTCGACCTCAAAGATCCGAGAATTCCCGCCGAAGCTCGCACCCGCGCACTTTGCAGCAAGGCCGCGATTCCTTCAGGCGATGCCGAGATCGCGAACTTCACTAACTCACCCTCCGCGACGGAAGGATTCTCCAACAGCGCCGGCAAAAGCTTGGGACGAAGATTCTCGGGCGACACCAGATAGTCAAGCACCTCGCGTGCCGTCTTCGGATCCGACGCCGCCGCCAGCGAAGCCTTCTCGTCCCACCCCGCCAATGTCATGCGTGCCAGCGGACCAAAAACCGGATTGTGTTTCGCGAGGTAAACCAGGATCTCCAGATTCTCGTCAGGCGGCACCGACAGTGCGCCCTTCGCCGCAAACTGCATCATGTTCGACGGCAGCCTTGAGGCGCGAATGAGATCGATCGAGCGCGTCATGAATTCACCTCCGAGAATTGCGGGGACCGGAACCTCGTGGACGGCCCGGCTTCGCCCGATCCTCAAGCTCCCTCACCGCAAGCTCCAATTCCCGAATCAACCGGCTCGGCTTGCTCCGCAGAAACTCCTGCACCAACGCCCGATAGTACCAAAGAGTTCCCTCGCGTCCACCGTTGAACCGCTCCCACACCCATTCTCCGACTTCCCGGTGGTCCGACAAAATCGAGCGCACGTTGTTCAGCTTGTCCGCCGCCGAAACCAGTCTCGTGTCTGCATCTGCGTTTTTCAAATGCCGGATGTAACTCTCCTTGCGCTCGCGCCACGGCGGCTTGGGCTCAACGTCGGAGTCGGTACATCCGTCCACCATCTTCGCCACACGGCTCCCGAACCGCCGACGCACTTCCTTCAGCATCGGCTCACCGCCGCAGTCTTCCACCACATCGTGCAGCAGCGCTGCGATCGCCATATCCTCGTCTCCGCCAAACTCCAGCACCAGTGATGTAACTCCCATCAAGTGCGCAATGTAAGGAATCGTCGAAGCCTTGCGCGTCTGCCCCGCATGCTTCTCTGCCGCAAAAACAAAGGCCCGCAGAAATCGCGGACCAAGCCTTACCCTGTGCTTCCTCTGTGCCCCCTGTGTTAGAGGTTTTTCGGTCCGCGTCACGATTTCTTCTCCTGCTTCTCCCCGCGCCGCGCCGACAAATACGCTCGAATAAACGGCTGCAGATCGCCGTCCAGCACCCGGTCCACGTCGCCCACTTCGGTCTTCGTGCGATGGTCCTTGATCATGCGGTAAGGCTGCAGCACGTAGGAACGAATCTGCGAGCCGAAATCGTTGTCGAGTTTCGAGTCCTCAATCTTCTTCGAAGCCGCGCGCTTCTTCTCCATCTCAAATTCGTAAAGCTTGGAGCGCAACATGCTCATCGCCCGCTCGCGGTTCTTGTGCTGCGAGCGTTCATTCTGGCAATTCGCCACCAAGCCTGTCGCGATGTGCGTGATCCGCACCGCCGAATCCGTCGTATTGACGTGCTGCCCGCCCTTGCCGCTCGAACGGTAAGTGTCCGTACGAATGTCTTCGGGCTTAATAATCACTTCAATGCTATCGTCAATCTCCGGCGAGACGTAAACGCTGGCAAACGAAGTATGCCGCCTTTTCGCCTGATCGAAAGGAGAGATGCGCACCAGTCGGTGCACGCCGATTTCGCTGCTGAGCAACCCGAACGCATACTCGCCGTTCACCGCAAAGGTCGCCGATTTCAGCCCCGCTTCTTCCCCCGGCTGGTAGTCGTAGAGAACGGTTTCGAATCCCTGCCGCTCCGCCCACCGCAAATACATGCGCAGGAGCATGTCGGCCCAATCCTGCGATTCCGTCCCGCCCGCTCCCGGATGAATCGTCACAATCGCATTCAGCGCGTCGTTCCCGCCCGAGAGCAGCGTCTCGGTCTCCAGCTTGTCCACCAGATCGCGCAGCGCATCGATCTCGCGGCGCAATTCCGCGTCCACATTTTCGCCTTCCTTCGCCAGTTCGAAGTAAGCGGCAATGTCATCGCCTCGGCGCCCCAGGTCGGCATCGGTCGTAAGCGAGTGCTCGAGCCGCTTCTTCTCGCGCATCACCTGTTTCGAACGTTGCGGATCGGACCACAAGTTCGGGTCGGCGGACTGCTTCTCGATTTCGCTTAGCTGCGGACGGAGTTTGTCCGCGTCAAAGATACTCCCGGAGTTCGCGTACTTTCTTGCTCAGTAACCCGTACTCTTGTTCGAACTCTTGATTCATGAGGATACTTCTGCTTTCTTGTCCGTTTTCTTGCCCGATTTCGTATGAAGCCCGAAGCGCGTGAGCAGCGCCCCTGCTGAAATTATCGCACACAGATACGCGAACCAGTCCCCGTACCGCGTGTAGAAAGTAGTTACCGAGGTGAGAGCATACGGCGCAACCAGCGCCCCACGTTCTTTGCGAGGAAACCGCGCCACCGTTCGCCCGTAAGGATCAATCGAGGCCGTCACCCCGGTGTCCGTCGCGCTCAAAATCCAGCGGTTGTTCTCGATCGCCCGCATGCGCGTTTGATTCAAGTGCTGCGCGTAGGCGCCGCTATCGCCATACCATCCGTCGTTCGATAAATTCACGAACACTTGCGCTCCCTGATCCGCAAACTGCCGCACCTCGTCAGGAAATACCGACTCGTAGCAGATGAAGATTCCCAGCCGTGTAGTTCCCGCGTCCAGCGGCGCTCGCGACGTTCCCGCCGTGAACTCTCCCACTTCCTGGGTCAATCCTCCGGCAAATGCAAACAACCGTGGAAACGGCAGATATTCTCCGAACGGCACCAGATGCACTTTGTCGTAGCGCGCCGTCCAATCCCCGGCGGGACTCACCAGCCCAGCCGAGTTGAACACCTGCGGCGCGCGCGCCGACGTACTGCTCTGCGTCGCCTGCCTGCTTCCAATCGCACCCGTCACCACCCAGCTATGCGCTTGCCGCGCCATCTCGCTCACCGGACCCCGAAACAACGGATCATTCGTGAAAAAAGGTGCAGGCGATTCCGGCCACACGATCAACTCCAACTTGCCGCGCGTCGAAACCGGCGCGGCGGATGACGCGGTAGACGATGACTGGGAAGACAAAGCAGAAGGTGAAGGAGAAGAAGATGATGATGATGATGACGAACCTGCCTCATTTTTCACGCTCAGAACACTAAGATCCGTGAGCTCTCGCAGTGTCCGCTCAAAAGCATCGCGCGTCCAGGTCGCATCCACGGCAATGTTTTCCTGCACCAGCAGCGCCTCGTGATCCGCCAGCAGCGCCGGAGCATCCACCAGCCTCCCAGCCTGCAGCACCACCGCTGCTACCAACGACGCAATCAGCAGCATGCCCCGCTTTTTTCTGTGTACCAGAAACGCGGCCGCCAGCGCCACATTCACCAGCATGATCTCGAACGAAACTCCGTAAACCCCAGTCAAGGTGGTGATGCGGCTGAGCGAAATGTTCTCCACCTGCGCCGTCCCCAGCAGATCCCACGGAAATCCAGTGACACGCGTCCGCGCCAACTCCACCGCGACCCACAGAAACGGCGCCGCCGCCAGCGCCCGCCGATTGTCTCGCCGCGGACCTGCCGCTAGGCCGATGAGCAAACCGAACAGCCCGTGATAGAGCGCCAGATAAAGACAGAAGAGAAACAGCGCCAGCAGAGCCGCCGCCACGCTCAGCCCGCCATGCTCATGCATGGTGTTGTAAATCCAGTAGCACGTCCCCGCATACCACAGGATTCCGGAAACATACGCCAGCACGAACGCCTGCCCCGGCGTCGCAGCCTGGAGATTCACCGATCCATCAATCTCCAACTCCCCCACCGGTCGCGCCCGCAACAAAGCCACAATCAGCGGAGCAAACGCCACCCACGACAAAACGTAAAGTCCCGGCAAAGGAAAAATGAGGACCTGCAACAGCGATGAGAGGCCAACCAGCAACCAGGCAGTGGAATGAATTTGTCGCACCAGGAAGAATAACAAACGCCAGCATCGTACCGAGCCAGATTAACTACTCTTGTCATTCCGAACCGAGCTGAAAGCTCGGTGAGGAACCTGCTGTCCTCGCCCCCGCCACAACCCCCCGCACGAACTCCACAATCTCCGCCGTAACATATGCCGGAGGCATAATCCGAAACACCGGCCGCTCCGCCACCGGTTTCAAGGAAACGCCCTGCCACGCCGATCCTCCACCATCGTGAAGAATCACCGCCCCCGCCCGGTCCAGAAATTCCCGCGCCGAATTCTTGAAATCCTCCGTACCCGGGTCGAGCACCGTCAGATACAAATCCGGCCGCATGAACTTCAACACGCTGTTCGATTCCACCATCACATGGCGGGACTGCTCCAATCGCTTTCGCAACGCCGGCATGGCCTCCGCCAATCTTCCCTGCTCCGTCCGCACCCACAACGCCCGCACCGCCCCCGCCACCAGAAACCGCGACGTGTCGGACTCTCCTCCACGATCTTTCTCCTCTGAAATCGCCCAACTGTGATCGCTGGTAGCGCAGTCGCAAGCCTCTCCATTCGCCGAGCAAACCCCGTGTCCATATTGCGTAATCTTCACCGCCGTCCAATCATACTGGCGCAGCGCGGCAATCAGCCCCGCCACCACGCTGGTCTTTCCCACGCTTCGCGAATGCCCGCCAATCACCACGATCGCCATAAGAACGGCTCCCGGCGTCCGCTTTCCGGCGCTGCAATAGCCTGACGCCGGAAGCCGGAAGCCGACGCTACTTCTTCTCTCTCCCCGAAAGCCGCGCCAGCGCAGCCAACTGCTTCAAATACTTCCGCACGGGCTGCGCTGGAGTTCCCCAGAATGCCACGCCCTTGCCCCGCAACACTTTATTCGGCAACACTCCGCCCTGCCCGCCCAGCATCACTCCTTCTTCGATGCGCGCATGCTCGCCAATGCCCACCTGCCCTCCCAGCACCACGTCGTTCTCAATCACAATGCTCCCGGATAGCCCGGTCTGCGCCGCAATCACCACATTCTGCCCCAGCCGGCAGTTGTGCCCGATGTGTACCAGATTATCGATCTTCGTTCCCCGTCCAATTCGCGTTTCGTCCAGCGCTCCACGGTCAATCGTCGTGTTGGCGCCAATCTCCACATCGTCTTCAATCACCAGCCGCCCCACCTGCGGAAATTGTTCGTATCTCCCGCTCTCCGGATCGCGCACATATCCAAAACCGTCGCTCCCCAGCACCGCCCCGGCATGCACGGTCACCCATTCGCCCAGCGTCGTCCCCGCATAAATCGTCACCTGCGGATAAATCAGACAGTACTCTCCAATCTTCACTCCACGCCCCACCACGCACCCCGCGCCGATCCGCGTTCCCTCTCCAATCTCCGCGTCCGCGGCGATCACTGCGTGTTCTCCTACGATCACACCCTCAGCCAGACGGGCGGAAGAATGCACCACCGCAGTGGCATGCACCCCCTCATCCGTCCGGGAGATCCTGTCGAACCGTAGAAACCGCCACGCCCGCGCAAACGTCAGCTTGGGGTGACGGCAAATCAGCAGCGGTTTCCCCGACGCACCGGCTGCGAATTCTCCCGCAATCACCGCACCCGCACCCGATTGCAGCGCCCGCGCAAGATATTTTTCATCCTCCACAAATACCAGATCTCCCGCCGTCGCCGACGCGATGCTGGCCAGGCCGTCGATAAACACATCTCCGTCTCCCAGCAGCCGCGCGTCCACCAGCTCAGCAATCTGTCGCAACCTGCGTTTCATCGCTCCACTCTATCGCACCGCACAGACGATAAGGAAGTCACTCACGGAAGTTAGTAACCCGCTGGGCGAAGCACGATTCGTGCCAGGCATGCCTCGTATCAGGGTATGCCTTCAGGCATACCGTAAAGCGCCGTGACCAATGCGCCTTCAGGCGCTGCACCACGTCTTGGCGAAAAACTCGCCCCGAATCACAATCAAAAAGACGATAATCAAAGGATCGCTATCCGAAGAAACGGCAATCGAAGGACCGCATGTCCGCAACCCCAACCCCAACCCGCTCCCGCCGCATCCGCATCGCCGCTCTCGCCCTAACCGCGCTTCTCCTAACTCTCCCCGCCCACTCCCCCGCCCAGGAGCTCGCCCGCCGCCTCATTCTCAAAGACGGTTCCTACCAGTCGATCACGAAGTATGAAGTGCACGGCGACCGCGTGCGCTACCTCAGCGCCGAGCGCGATGAATGGGAGGAACTCCCGTCCTCGCTCGTGGATTGGCCGGCCACCGAAAAGTACGAGAAAGAGCGCACCGCCGCTCCCGCCATTCCCGAAGCCGCCCTCATCGACAAGGAAACCGACGCCGAACGCGCAGCCGCCGAGTCTCACCTTCCCCAAGTCGCTCCCGGCCTGCGCTTGCCCGATCTTTCCGGCATGTTTCTCCTCGACAATTTCAAAGGCCAGCCCCAACTCGTCGAGGTCGAACAAACCGAGGGCGACGTCAATCACAGCGCCCGCGGCAACATCCTCCGCGGAGCCCTCAATCCCATCGCGAGTGGGAAGCAATCGATCGAGATCGAGGGCGAACACGCCGCCGTATACGCCCACGTCGCCGTGCCGTCCATCTACATCAATATCGATGACGACTCTTCCTCCGGCGCCTCCGGCAAATCACCCAACCCACCCGCCGACAACTCGGCGTCGTCGCAGCGTCCTCAGCAACCCCAGCAGCCCGAGCAAGCCATCGTTCCTTTTGACCGTTTCCACATCGTCCGCGTGAAAATAAAAAGCGGCAAGCGCATTGTCGGCGATATCAAGCGCACTCCCGCCGGCAAGATGAGTCAGGAACAAAATTCCGTGAAGACCACCATCGACAGCGTCGGTACCGGCTGGTTCAAGCTAACCCCCACCGAAGACCTCGCACCCGGCGAATATGCCATCATCGAGACGAAAGGAAGCGAAGGCATGAACCTCTTCGTCTGGCCCTTCGCCGTAAATCCCAACGCCCCCGCCAACCCCAACCCGTGGAAGCCAGACAAGAAATAATTTTGTAATCGGGTAATTTTGTAATTTAAGAAGGAAGGACTGAAGAGGCTGCGGTTTTGACTTTAAAATTGACAAATTACCCGATTACAAAATTACCAAATTTATTTCATCACTCCGCGCTGTGCAATCCCAATATTGTCGCGCGTCGTGTTCTTCACCACATACATCATTTCGTCAGCCTGCCGGATGATCTCGTGCGCGTCCCGGGCATCGTGCGGATAAGTCGCCAGCCCAATGGACGCACGCACATTCAAGTTCAGATTTTCATCGCGGCAAAAGCTGCTCACCCGCAGCGCATCCCGCAGCCGCTTCGCCACCACCAGCGCCTGATCTTTCCCGGTCTGCGGCAACAGAACCACAAATTCGTCTCCGCCATAACGAAACGCAAAATCAATCAACCGCAGCTGCGCCTTAACCAGGTAGCCAATTTCCGCCAGCAGTTTGCTCCCAATCAAGTGTCCGTGCGTGTCGTTGACCTGTTTGAAGTGGTCAAGGTCGATGAACAGCACGCTGAACTCGTAGGCAAACCGTGACGATCGGTAAACCTCCGTCTCCAGCGTCTTGTACAGATGCCGCGCATTATAGAGTCCGGTGCAGTCGTCGGTGATCGTCAGTTCCTGTATCTTTTCCACCCAGCGCGCATTCTCAATGGCAATCGCGGCGTAGTCGCAAAGAGCCTGCAGAAAAAACACTTCCGGCTCGTTGAATTGCCCCATGTCCACGTTCACCAGTTGGATCACTCCCAGCACCCGCAGCCTCGACCGCAGCGGCACGCAGATAATCGACCGCGTCTCCCACTGCGTGGCTTCGTCAATGCGCTTGGCAAACCGGGCATCGTTCTCCACATCGTTCGAAATCACCTGCTCGCCGTGCTTCGCCACCCATCCCGCAATGCCCTCGCCCACCTTCAGCCGCACATTTTTCAGAGCTTCCGCCGCATCCCCCACCGCGATGGCAAAGTAGAGTTCATCCTTCTGCTCGTCCACCATCAGCAACGACCACGTGTCCGGGCGGAAATATTCCGCCATCTTTTCCATGATGGTTTGCAGGATCGAGTCAAGGTCCAGCGACGACGTCAGCGCCTTCGCCACATCGTGAAAGATGTTGAGCTCCTGGCTCTGCCGGGTTAGTTGAGTGCCGGGCGCCTCAGGCATGCTTAATTCCCGATCTCAGTTCTTCAATCTCCGAATGTCGCGCAGGCACCTTCGCCCGCTACCCTTGGGACTTGAGCGTAAACTCTACCTGCGAATCGTCGATCTGAACTCGATCTTCGAATCGAACGAATCCTGGCATGGACGGGTGGCAGTCCCAAAAATTATATGAGCACCCCGTCCTCCGGGCAACGAACGTCGGTAACCAGAACCCCTAACGCCAATGGACTGCTCTCCATGCAGCCCGAGAATGCTCATGTGGGGACAGCCGCCCAAGCCTGCCCTGAGCGAAGTCGAAGGGGCTGTCCAGCCGAGCAAAGCTCGGCAGCTGCATCCAGCACAGCGACTCTCGCGGGCAACTCGGCTCAGGAAAAGCACAACCTCAGTCTTAATCCCCTGCCGAGCAAGCGCAGCGCGCCGAAAGGTGCCCCCATCCGGTTGACCCTGAGCGTATCCTTAATACCATATGCCTTCCACTGCGAAACTCAAATCCCCGCTCCCCACCCTCTTCGCCCTGGCCCTCTTTTCTCTCGCTGCTTTGCAGGCCCACGCCGCGCCGCCCGCAAGCCCAACTGTCGATCCGAAAGCGGACCCCAAGTCCGTTCCCGTCGTCGACGGCGCCATCGGCTCTTGCTCGGCCGATTTCACCATCACCGACGACGCCGGCGCCCCAGTCTATGCCGCCGACATCCGCGTCCACATCGCCTACCGGTTCCTCAACCTTCACAAGCTCGATCTCGAAGTCGGAACCAATGCCGACGGCAAAGCCCGCTTCATCGGCCTGCCCGAAAATCCCAAGCAACCACTCTTCTTCCGCGCCTCCCAGGGCGACCGTGAAGGCTCGGCCTTCGACGATCCCACCAAAACTTGCAAAGCCGAATTCACCATCGTCCTGCGAAAGAATCCGACGAACCAGTAGCGTCTCAGTTCGCGGAGATGCTCATGTGGGGACAGCCGCCCTCGGCTGTCCGGTCGAGCAAAGCTCGACCATCCGCCGGCAGTACTGTGGAAGAGCGGCGCTTCAGCCGAGGCGCCCTCCTCCGCCCTGTCATCCTTCTATGAAAACAGGCGTACCTGTCCACAGGTATTTTTGCGGCGATGCGGACAGGCTTCTATTCGTGCTCGAGGCACATAAGGTATGTCCGGACTCCGCCGCTCCATCTGAGCGTCGCTCTCGAAGAGCAAGGATGACTTCGAGCTGACTGATTCCCCTTACATCGCCGCAAACTTTTCTTCGTCAAACACCACGCCGTCGTGCAGCAGGGCGTAGACTGCGATCAGCAGCTTACGCGCCAGCGCCACCCGCGCCAAGTGCTTGTGCTTCTTGCGCAGCAACCGCTCATAGTAACGCCGGGCCGCCGGAGAACAACGCGTCGCTTCTTCAGCTTGGCCGAGGCAATCGCCTTCACCCGCTGCGGATGCACCAGTACCAAACGCTCCACTTCCGGTTCCACCACCTCGCGAAACGCCAGCCAGAAGCCGCACGCCTCCACCGCCACCTGTACTTCCTTCCCCCGAAACTGCCGAAAATACCGCCGCAGTGCCAGCTTCTCGTTGCTCACCGCTCCCGCCTGCAAAATCTTCCCTCTTGCTTCCAGCGCCGTCGTGTAACACAATCTCTGGTGAAGATCTACCCCTACGTAGATCATCTCGTGCCTCCTTCAGGGCTTGTGCTTCGAGCACGTACTCTACCCTTGGAGGCACGCCTTTTCCCTCTTCATTACATCCTGAGCGAAGGTTGTGCTTCGCTTCGCGAAGCACAACCGGAGTCGAAGGATCCCTTTCACCGTGCGAGGCGCTTGGCCTCCAAAGGCATTTCCGAGATCAAAGTCGCCTGTTTCAACGGAACTTTCTTCCCCCACAGCCGTACAATTAATCGGAAAGAAAACGGAGGCCCAAACTAATGTTCACTTTCCTCCTGTGGTGCATACTCTTCGTAATCTGTTGGCCCCTGGCCCTCCTCGCGCTCGTGGCCTACCCGTTCATCTGGCTACTGCTGCTTCCCTTTCGTATCGTAGGTGTCGCGGTCCACGGAGTGCTGGAGATAATCTATCTAGCGGTCACACTGCCGTTCCGCCTGCTCGCCGCGCCGTTTCGAATTTAAGAACAGATGCAAGGGCTCAGCGTTCGGGAGCTTGGAGTGGAAGAGTCCCGCAGTGTCGTGGGAGATACCTCTCGAAGTACTACCAGAAGAAACCCAGAGGAACGAGCACCACAATAGTGAGGTACTTCCCCATTTGGCGCTCGTATCGAATGCACTGATAGACAGCCCACCAATTACCCACCGGGGCTACGAGACAGAATGGAATAACAACCATGAGAAGCGAGCTGTGGCGATTGAGAGTGCTCGCACCGACTATGCCCGCGAAGAATACGAACTCCACCATCGCTCCAATGAGGACGGGTACTAACCAGCGCAGTGACTCGGAGCCCTTGTAAATCCGAGTCATGGAAATCTCGTCTTAATTCTCCATTACCCTCAAATTCTCACTCACCACCAACCTCGCCTCGGTCGCCCGCTGCACATCCTCCGCAGTCAGCCCCGGAGCCACTTCCTCCAGCACCAACCCCCGCTCCGTCACCCGGATGTACGCCATCTCCGTCACTATCGTATCCACCACCCTCACTCCGGTAAGCGGCAGCGTGCATCTCTTCAAAATCTTGGGCGCACCTTCGCGAGTCGTGTGCTCCATCGCCACCACCACCCTCCGCGCGCCGGCGACCAGATCCATTGCCCCGCCCATCCCCTTCACCATCTTCCCTGGGATCATCCAATTCGCCAGGCTTCCACTCTCATCCACTTCCATGGCGCCCAGAACACTCAAATCAATGTGCCCCCCGCGAATCATGGCAAAAGAATCCGCACTTGAGAAATACGACGTCCCCGCCATCTCGCTCACCGTCTCCTTGCCGGCATTGATCAGGTCGGCGTCTTCCTGACCGTCTGCCGGATACGGCCCAATCCCCAGCATCCCATTCTCCGACTGCAGGACAACTTCTATCCCCGGCGGAACATGATTCGCGATCAGCGTCGGCATCCCAATGCCGAGGTTCACGTAGAATCCATCCTGCAGCTCGCGCGCAATCCGGTTCACAATCCGCTCGCGCTTCTCAACGTCTTTTCCTGGCTTGGTGTTTGTCATTATTCCCGGTACTCGGTACTAGGTACTCGCTACTGCCTTCCTCACCGTCCGCCGCTCAATCCGCCGCTCATACAACTCGCCCTGAAACATTCTGTTTACGTAGACCGAAGGCGTATGCACCGAATCTCCGTCCAACTCCCCCACCTCCACCAATTGCTCCACTTCCGCAATCGTCACCTTCGCCGCCGTCGCCATCATGGGATTAAAATTCCGCGCCGTCTTCCGGTATACCAGGTTCCCCATGCGGTCGCCTTTCCACGCCTTCACGAACGCAAAATCCGCCTTCAACCCGCGCTCCATCACGTAAGTCCGTCCATCGAACTCCCGCGTCTCTTTTCCTTCCGCAACCATCGTGCCCACACCGGTCGGAGTAAAGAAAGCTGGAATCCCGGCACCACCGGCGCGAATCCGTTCGGAAAAAGTCCCCTGCGGGACCAGATCCAGGCGAATCTTCCCCGTCAGCACCATTTCTTCCAGCAGCTTATTCTCGCCCACGTACGTCCCAATGTGATGGACAATCTGCCCCGCCGCCAGCAGCAGCCCATTGCCCAGGCCGTCCACGCCCACGTTGTTGCTGATGGTCGTCAGATTCTTCGATCCCTTCCGCACCAGCGCGCGAATCAGATTCTCCGGGATCCCGCACAGCCCGAACCCCCCGATCATGATGACCGAGCCATCCCCCACATCGCGAATCGCCTCGTCCGCACTGCCCACAACCTTATTCATAACGTCCGCATTCTAAATGCAATTCACCACGGAGTCACAGAGCCACGGAGAAAACGACAAAGTCAGAAACGCATTGCGGGGACTTGATTCGACTAACAACAAGCAGTCGATTTCTCCGTGCCTCTGTGTCTCCGTGGTGAATCACTCTTTCTTGCCCGGGCTCTTCTTCAGCCCGTGCGCCTGCTCAAATTCTTCCGCTAACTGCCGCGTCGAAAGATTCTCTCGAATGTGCGCCAGTCGCTGCTCCACCTTGAACAGCGCGTCTTCCAGATTCTTCTGGTTGCTGATCGCGATGTCTCGCCACATAGAATACGGACTCGCCGAGATCCGCGTCATTTCCTGCAGCGCACGCCCGCCAGCGGGAAGCAGCGGTGCTTCCTCGCCAAACTCCTCCACCAGCGTCGCTGCCAGCGCCGTCGAAATCATCTGCGGCAGATGGCTGATCCATGCACACAACCGGTCGTGATCCTCCGGCGGCAGCATCGCAACCCGCGCTCCAATCTGATCAATCCATCCTGCAAATTCCGCGAACAGCCCTTCATTCAGATTCTGCCCCGGCAGCGGCGTCAAAAACCACACCGCATTTTGGAACAGATCGGCGTCCGCATAATCCACTCCGCTGTTCTCTTTCCCCGCCATCGGATGCCCCGCCAGGAATCGCTTCCCCGCATTCTTCCCAAATACGCTCAGCGCCTGCTGCGCCACTGCGGCTTTCGTGCTCCCCACATCCGTCAGTAAGGTGGTCGCTGGCAGCCCCGGACCCAACCGCCCAATCAAATCCACAATCGCCAACACCGGCGTCGCCAGCACCACCAACTCGCTCCCTCGCACCGCGTCCACGGGCTCGGCAAATCCGTTGTCGATCACCCCACGCATCTTCGCTTTCTTCAGCGCTGATTCCCGGTCGCACCCCACAATCCTCCCGGCAAACCCTCGCTTCCGGAGCGCCAGCGCAAACGACCCGCCGATTAGCCCGGTTCCGACAATCGTGATTTGCCGAATTGGCATAGAAATCAGGACTTCACCACAGAGGCACAGAGACGAAAAAGAACCGCAAGATCTCAGGAGCCCTGAGCGGAAAATTGCACGATCGCGTGATGCAGAATCAGGTCCGGCTTTCGCAGTTGCTTTTCTCTGTGTCTCTGTGCCTCTGTGGTGAAAAAGGGTTAAGCGATTTTCCTCCCCACTGCTGGCGCTATCATCCGCAACTCATCCATCAGCTTCGCGAACTGCTCTGGGAACAGCGACTGCGCCCCATCCGACCACGCATTGTTTGGATCACAATGCACCTCAACCAGCAAAGCATCCGCTCCCGCTGCCACCGACGCTCGCGCCATCGGCGCAACCTTGTCGCGTCGCCCGGTTCCATGCGATGGATCCGCCGTCATCGGCAAATGCGACAGCTTGTGGATAATCGGAATCGCCGAAATATCCATCGTATTCCGCGTGTAAGTTTCAAATGTCCGGATCCCACGCTCGCATAAAATCACTTCATAATTCCCGCCCGCCATAATGTATTCCGCCGACAGCAGCAGCTCTTCCAAGGTCGCCGAGATTCCGCGCTTCACCAGCACCGGTTTGCGCACTTTCCCCAGCTCGCGCAACAGATTAAAGTTCTGCATGTTGCGCGCTCCGACCTGCAGAATGTCAACATACGGCAGCATCATCGCAATCTGCGAGATCTCCATCACCTCGCTGATCACCAGCAGCTTGAACTTCTCTCCCGCCTCCCGCAGCAATTTCAGCGCATCTTCTCCGTGCCCCTGAAAAGAATAAGGAGAACTTCGCGGCTTGAACGCTCCGCCGCGCAG
>Ga0302320_10008324_pt1 | contig 22624 bp, 19 predicted proteins | sample Bog_T0_3_FD_202130 | JGI IMG/M metagenome (GOLD analysis project Ga0302320, IMG submission 202130) | Peat permafrost microbial communities from Stordalen Mire near Abisko, Sweden - Bog_T0_3 | ecosystem: Environmental > Terrestrial > Soil > Wetlands > Peat | place: Sweden: Abisko, Stordalen Mire... | reverse complement strand
AAGTAACAAAATCGTTGGTGAAGGTCTACTCCTACGTGGGTCTTCATGGCGTACCTTCCTCCTAAGTAGTCTCTGTGCCTCGAGCACGTATTAGGAAGGTACGCCCCTTTTCATCCCATCTGAGCGACCGTAGCGTAGCGAAGGGAGTCGAAGGACCTGCTTTTGTTTTGTTGTTGTATTTGCATTTGCTTTTCGCAGTTTTAAAAGAGCACGGCTTCAGCCCCAACCGCAATGCCGGATCAAAATATAGACTTGTACAGAAGCTCCCAAGGTTCAATCCGTGAACGATAACGCAAACGCAAAAAAGCCGCGCCTCCTGCCCGGGCTCAAAGTTGCAGACGGCTATACGCGGCATCCCTTCGACCTGGAGTTTGGGATGCGCACCAGCGGCCTGATTGCCGGCCGCCACCTGGCCAGCGGGCACAAGCATGACCGGCACAACACGGCTTACTACGGGGTTGCGCCTTCGGTGTTCGAGGCAATGGTGGCGCGCTGGCGGCGCTACCGGCCCCTGCCGCCCATCGACGAGTTCACCTTCATCGATCTGGGAGCGGGAATGGGGCGGGCGGTGCTGCTGGCCTCGCAGTTCCCTTTTCGCGCCGCCATCGGCGTGGAGATCAATCCCGCCCTGGCGCGGATTGCGCGCAAGAACCTGGCTCTGTGGCGGGCGGCGGGCCGTGCCCTGGCACCGGCCAGAATTCTCTGCCGGGATGCGGTGGAGTTCGAGTTTCCGGCCGGCCCCTGCGTCGCCTTCCTGTTCAATCCGTTTAGGGCGCCGGTCTTGCGGCGGATCGTTGCATCGTGGAGCAGCAACTTTGCCGGCCGGGCGCGTCAACTGGACATCTTGTATGTCAACAACGAGCAGCAGAGCGTGCTCGACCGGCAGGCTGGATTTGCGCGCCTGTTTCAAGGGCAGGTGCGGCGGTCCCGCGCGGACGCGATTGCGGATCACCGGATTCTGGCCAACCAGCCGGAGGGCGAATATGCCTCGGCAAATTATGAGGACTGCTCCATCTACCGCTGGATAGGCACGGCAAACAACAGTTGACCCACTGGCTCTTGTTTTGAAAGGGCACGATTTCACTGGCTGCGGAGGAACTCACAGCTTTGAAAGGGCACGACTTTAGTCGTGCCGCAAGAGGCCATCCGCAAACAAGTAGCGCTGGCCTCCCGGCCGGCTGTCGCGCGGGTCTCCTGACCCGCGCGAAGCTGCTGGCGGCGCGGACGCCTCCAGGGCAGCCGGTCTGGAGACCTGCGCTCCTTCAAGAGCGAATGTACGGATAAGTTCCAAGTCCCGGAGGGACGATCGAAAATAGCCCCGGGTGGAACCCGGGGAACTGCGCCCCGCCCGAAAAACAACCCGCGCCCCGGAGGGGCGCGGCGACAAAAAGGAGTTACTTCCGAATAGCCGGTGATCCAACCGGAGTGCCGCGTCCAGACATCAGTCAATTGTGACTTTCCGAAAGTCGGGCGAGACCGGAGGCCGATCCGCTAATGGCTGCCTCTTCGCTTCACCTCGGGCGGAAGTTCTCCGCACTTCGTGTCGGGGACCGTGATTGTCAACTTCGGTGGAGCGTTCGCGCCGAGGAATTTGAGGGTAGTGCTCGTCGTTTCGGGCTTACAGAAAAGTGTCTGTGCCGAGAGTGTGTACTCGCTATCCCGCAGCACGTTGAGCTCGTAGAGATTCTCCTCTACTGGAGACGGATATACCTCCTCGCCCTTCGACCCCTCCACAAACAGAGTGCTGCTCGTCGGCTCGCTTCCTGCCGCAAATGAAACATGGACTCTGATCTTGCGTGTGACTGTGCCGCCGCTCAACTGGATGTCCTCATGCAACAGCTGGTCGCCTGAACCCAGGTGGATGTGTTCTGCGTGCTGTGCGTCCGACGCATCCCGGAAGAACGTGCGCGGATAAGGAACATCGGTCTTCAGGTCGTTCTTGCTATTGAAAACGAGAACGTACTCTCCTGGCGCAACATGGTCGAACTCGAAGTACTTGTTCTTCTCGTCCGCGAACTCCCACCACCCGCGCTCTCCCTGTTTGTATCGGTCAGCTGAATACAATTCCACGGCTGCGTTCCAAAGCGGCTTCCCATCGCTCCCCAGCAGCTGGCCGCGAATTCTGCCAGTGGGCAAAACTTCAACGTCATGCTTGACACAGGAATCAGCATCGAGCTGAAGCGGCGGCGGCGGGGCACTCAAAATGGTCTGCGCGACCTCTAGGCCCGCTGGAACATCGGCAGTGACTGTATAAGTGCCGGATGGCATCTCGTATACAGCGAAGCTGCCGTCGTCTGTGGTGGTTGTGGTGATTTCCTTCTCCGGAGACACAAAATGAAGGGCCACTTGCCCCAGCGGTTTGTCGAAATTCGGTTGATATGCGTTTTCGTATGGTTGTTGCGTCTGCCACACGGTACCGTACACGCGTGCCACGCGCCGACCGTCGCGCATGGCTCGCATCTGAGCGAGCAACGGCCCGGCATCGGCCGTCGGCTGCGTGTTGCTGCAAGCACCCGCCCACAGTTCACCCCCGTTCCGATACGCAAAAACCAGGTACGATACACCTGTTCTAAACCAGACACTGCAATCAGCTCCGCCGCGGCCCGAAAGTACGTCTACCTCCCCGGACACGCCCGGTGAAAATCGCTCATCTACGCGAAAGTGGTACCGCGCCACTCCTCCCCGCTCGTCGCCTTCCTTGGGCGGGTTTTCGACGTTGATCACGGTGCCCACAAAGATGGTGACATTGCGGTTCTTCGAAAGACTGCAGAAGCGCGGAGTGACATCTGAGCAGGTACAGGCGAAAACTGCCTGCGAAGAAAGGATCGCTGCCAGGCAGAAGAGACGGACTATCTTCATCGACGCCCCCACGTTATTGGACAAGGATACGGAGTGTGATGTCAGTATAAGTCGCCACGGGTTAAGGGCGCTTGTCTACCCTCATTCCGGGAGGATCGTCGCCCATCCGGAAGTTACCCATCGCCAAACAAAATTGAAGTCTCAGGATTCCCCTGCATTGGCTGCCGGGTGCCATCCTTTCCGCGCACTCTGCGGAGAGGGTGGAATTCCACGAACCCCCGCACTCCCACCCCCATCCATCCCCCCGAACAACCGCCCCGCCATCCCGCCGCGCGACCCATGTGCCTCGCTTTTGGGCACCTGGGATACCACGAACCCCATGCGCGAAGCACGTCTGCCCCACTGCAGGCCGGGGTCCCCACGGACGGGTCTGGGTCCGTGGGGTGGAGCGCAGGTGGCCTTTTGCAGATAATTACCTCCATCTGTCGCACACTTTATTTAGGGAGATTTTCAATGTCCAATACAGCCAAAGCAAAACTCAGCCTGATCCCCTCCACCCCAACCCCGGCGCTTCCCATCGGCCCCGAGGCCAAACCCACCAGGTCCGCGCTCAGGCGTTGCTGTGCCGCCTGGAAGCGCTCCTTCGATGCCTTTATGGAAACCGCGCCGAAAAGCGGATTCAACAAACTCTATGCATCCCAGGAAGCGGCCGAGGTCTATCGCAGAGCCATGCCCCCACTCACCGGCCATGAGAGCATCCGCGACTTCATCGCCTGCACAGCTCAAGGCATCCTCATCGGCGCCATTCCACCCCAGCAGGCCGGCCCGCTTTTGTACGCGGCGCAGGTCGCGCTCGCAGCCCTTGGTCGCGAGCCGAAATCGCAAAAATCCGGAACCGCATAAACGCACCACCCACCCCCCCCTCCATTTCAGTCACTTTTTTACGTTCCAATTTTGTTTAAGTTGTTACGATTGAATGGTTTACAAATTTACCCCAGTTACTGATCGGTAACTGCAAACCCCCGATTTTGGCCGCTTTTTGAGCAGGAAATGCCCTTTTTTACATCAAAAATGCTGTTTTTGACGTCGAAAAACGCTGCTTTTTCGCGTGCCTCGCCAGGCGCGTTCTTCTCGCTTTCTCCGCGGTCGGTGACCAGCGACCATGCGCCGTTCATGCCGTTGCCCTGCGTTGCAGTTGACGCACTCACGGTGGAGCAGGATAGCTTGTAACATAAAAGTGCGTAAAACCCAGGCTTGAGGAAAACGGGAATCGCGGCAACGAAAACCCCGTCGCCCAAATACACGCCTGGCGCACTCTGGAGCAGAAACCTTGAAAGAACCGCATCTGATTTTAGGTATAGGCGAACTCTTGTGGGACATGATGCCGGACGGAGCGCGCCTAGGCGGCGCTGTGGGCAATTTCACCGTCATGGCAAGCCGGCTGGGCAACCATGCAGTCATTCTGAGCCGCATTGGCCGCGACGATCTGGGGCGCCAGGCGGTGGACCGGCTTGACCCGCTGCCCGTGGATGCGAGCTTTCTGCAGGTAGACACTGCGCACGAAACAGGCCGCGTGACCGTGAGCCTGGTCAACGGACAGCCGAGTTATACGATTCACCAGCCGTCGGCGTGGGATTATATGGAGCTTTCCGACGAATGGGTGCAATTGGCGGAGCGTGCGGACGTCATCTGCTTCGGATCGCTCGCGCAGCGTTCACCGGTGTCGCGGCAGACGATCCAGTCGCTGGTGGCGCAAACCTCCTCGTCCTGCATCCGTGTGTTCGATGTAAATCTGCGCGCGCCCTTCTACACCGGCGAAGTGATTCAGGAATCGCTGGAACTGGCCACGGTGATGAAGATGAACGATGACGAAGTGCCCCAGGTGATGAGCCTGCTTGGCTTTCCGGCAGACGAAGAGCCTGCGCAGGACTGCTTGCGGCTGGGCGCCGAGCGTCTGCTGGAAGAGTTTCCCGCCCTGGAATTGGTGGCCGTCACCAGGGGCAGCCGCGGCAGCCTGCTGGTGAGGCGCGGGGAATGGCATGAGCATTCCGGCATTCCCGTGAAAGTGGCGGACACAGTCGGCGCAGGAGATTCGTTTACGGCGGCGCTGGCCCATTACCTGCTGCGCGGCGCGGACCTGGCCACGCTGAACGATGCCGGCAACCGATGGGGCGCATGGGTGGCCTCTCAGTCCGGCGCCATGCCCGTTTTGCCTGAAGCGGTTCGTGTCTCGATTGCCGCAACCATCGAGGCCGTCGAGGGCTGAACCGCGCGTGGAGAATACGTTCTCCCGTTTGTCAGTGGATGCCGCTTCCGATACCATGGCGGCATCATGAGTAAACGATTTTTTGCTTGCCTTCTGCCGGCCTTTCTCGCGCTGTCCATGAGCCTGATGGCCCAGGCGCCTTCACTCACCCTCAAAGTGGATCGCCCTGTCGCCAAGGTCAGCCCCATGCTGTACGGGCTGATGACCGAGGAGATCAACTACTCCTACGACGGCGGTGTCTACGGTGAACTGATCCGCGACCGGGTAGCCGCCCGCGGCTATCAAAGCATGGCCCACTGGACGCTGGTGGCGCGCGGCAACTCCGTGGCAACTGTTTCGCTCGACGAGCACACCGGCCCCAGCGCAGCTCTGACGCGCAGCATCAAGGTCAGCGTAACCGCGGCCACGCAAGCCGCCCCCGCCGGGGTACAGAATGACGGATATTGGGGCATTCCCGTCCGCCCCCGGACAACATATAGCGGGTCCTTCTATGCGAGGACCGATAGTGCAGGCATTCCGGTTACCGTAAGCCTGGTGAACGATCAGACCGGCGTGGTGGCAGCGACAGCTACTGTAACGGGGCTTGCAGGCGAGTGGAAACAGTTCAGCTATAAGCTCAAGACCGGCGGCGTTCCGGTGACGGCGAACAATCACCTGATCCTGACCGTTGCGCGCCCCGCGACCGTGTGGTTCGACCTGGTTTCGCTGTTTCCGCCCACCTATCTTGACCGGCCCGGCGGCAATCGCATCGACTTGATGGACAAGCTGGCGGCAATGCGTCCCAAATTCCTGCGCCTGCCGGGCGGGAATTACCTGGAGGGCGACCACATCGCGGACCGCTTCGACTGGAAGAAGACGATTGGCCCGTGGGTGGACCGGCCGACGCATCCCAGTCCCTGGCGCTATCGCTCAACCGACGGCATGGGACTGCTCGAGTTTCTGGAATGGTGCCAGGACCTGAAGATGGAGCCGGTACTGGCGGTGTACGCCGGCTACTCATTGCAGCAGGAGCACGTGGAACCCGGCGCTGCGCTCGAGCCCTACGTCCAGGACGCGCTGGACGAGATTGAGTACGTCACTGGAAGCACCTCTTCCAAATGGGGCTCCGAACGCGCCAGGGACGGCCATCCTGCCCCGTTCCCCCTCCACTACGTCGAAATCGGCAACGAAGACCAGTTCGACAAATCCGGCTCCTACGACGGCCGCTACGCCCAGTTCTACCGCGCGATCAAAGCGCAGCACCCGAATCTGCAGTTGATTGCCACGGCGCCCATCAAGAGCATGACGCCGGATGTGCTGGACGAGCATTTCTACATGTCGGCTGGTCAGTCCTTATCCGATGCCAGCCACTACGACAAGCGCGACCGCAACGGGCCGAAGATCTTTGTGGGCGAGTGGGCCACACGCGAGGGCGATCCGACGCCCAACCTTGAAGCCGCGCTCGGCGATGCGGCCTGGATGACCGGCATGGAACGCAACAGCGACCTCATCATCATGTCCAGTTATGCGCCGCTGTTTGTGAATGTGAATGCCGGCGCCATGCAGTGGCCCACCGATTTAATCGGCTACGATGCACTGTCCAGCTACGGTTCGCCCAGTTACTGGGCGCAGGTACTGTTCGCCGGCCACCTGGGTACAGAAGTAGTAGCTTCATCGCTCAGCAACACCGGACCCCGGGTGTACGCATCGGCCACGCGCGATGAGAAACACCGCAAACTCTTCGTCAAAGTGGTGAATGCGACCTCGGAAACAAAGCCTGTCCGCATCTCCATCGAGGGCGCAGGCAACCTTGCGCGACAGGCGGCTTTACTCACCCTGAGCGGGAAGACGCCAAACGCTACAAACAGCATCGCGCATCCTGACACGATTGTGCCGGTCGCACACAGAATCGAGGTTATCGGCCCGAAGTTCGAGCAGAACTTTGCGCCTTACTCCATCAATGTGCTGGAGCTGAGTTACTGAAACTCGATGTTACTTGTAACTCTGTAACGGATAGAGGGCATGACTATCTTGATAGCCATGCCCTCTATCACAAGGTGGCGCGGCGGGCATCCGCCAGAGCGCGTATAAACTCCGGCGTGGAACCGCAGCACGCGCCCAGAAATGAAGCGCCGGCATCACGCAAGGCAGTGTAATGCGATGCGAAGAACTCCGCCGATGTTCCATAGTGAATCGCTGTCCCCTCCATAATGGGCAACCCGGCGTTGGGCTTGATCCAGATCGGCAGATCGCAGGCCGCGTGCAGGCGCTGACAGATAGACAGCACGCGCTCCACGCCCACGCCGCAATTGGCGCCAACCGCATCTGCACCCGCTTCCACCATCGCCGCGGCCACAGCTTCTGGAGTCGCGCCCATCATGGTGCGGTCCTTGTTCTTGCCGGAGTCGAAGGCAAAGGAAACCAGTACAGGCAATCCGGTACGCTTGGCCGCCTCAACCGCCAGCCGCGCTTCCTCGATTTCGCTCATCGTCTCCACCAGCAGCGCGTCCGCGCCCGCCGCGGCCAGCGATCGAGCCTGCGCGGCAAAGGCCACAGAAACCTGTTCGCTGCCGATCTCTCCCGAGACCATCATCTTCCCAGTCGGGCCGATCGAGGCAAACACCAGCGCCTGTCCCGCGGCCCGGCGCGAAAGGTCGACACCGGCGCGATTGATCGCGTCGAGATAAGCGTCAGGATCGGCCTCGCCGTTGTTTTGCATTGCGATTGCGTTGGCGCGAAAAGTGTTGGTGAGAATCACCTGGCTGCCCGCTTCCGCATAGGCGCGCGCCACTGCTTCCACGCGCTCGGGATGGGTCAGGTTCCAGGTGTCAGGATTGGCTCCCGGAGCCAAGCCGCGCGCCTGCAGTTCCGTTCCCCAGGCGCCATCGGTAATCAGCAGGCCCCCAGCCAGCCACTCGCGCAGGCGGCTCATGCGGACACGCTCTTAAGCTGGGATTGATTGGTTCCGATTTGATCGTGCATGGATAACTCCTTTGAATGAAAAGATAACTTATGGGTATAACCTGGCCGGAGCAATCTCCGGCTCCGGCTCACCCGAGGCTACAATCAGCTTCATCAACTCTTCGCGCAGTTCATCGGCTCGTTCACGGTATTCCTTCCGTCCGGCAAGGTTCACCAGTTCGTGAGGATCGTTGCGCTGATCGTACATCTGGTACTCATGATAGTCATTGCTGGCGGGCGCATTCGATGTGCCGGTGGGGTCGGCGATGCAATAAGTCCAGTCCCTGGTCCGGATGGCGCGGCCGGTCATCGATTCGCTGATCTGAATCAGTTCCCTGTTCGGCCAGGCATCTCTTGCCTCCGCGCTGTGCAGCAGCGGCATCATACTCTTCCCTTTCATTGACTCCGGCGCCGGTACACCCGCCGCATCCAGCAGCGTTGGAGCGATATGAACGATGCCGACAATCTCCTGAATCTGCCGCACGCTTTCAAAGCCGGGGCCTGCAATCAGCAAGGGAATGCGCAATGAACTGTTATGCGTGCTGCGCTTGTACTCCTGATTGCGCGTCATGAAGTGGCAGCCGTGATCGCTCATAAAAACGAAGATGGTGTTTTCAGCAAGATGTTCCTCGACGAGAACCTTGCGCAGCCGCCCAACCGATGCGTCAATGCTTTCGCAACAACCGTAATAGTCGGGTAGTTGCTGGTGCCAGTCGCCGGGGAAGCTGCGCAGGTCCACCGGCACGGTCGCATTGATAAAGCGCTCTGCCGATCCCCTCGGGCCCACCATGCGGTGCAAGTCGTTCTGCTGATGCGGTTCGAGCTGCGAAATCACCAGCAGAAACGGCTTCTCCTGCTTTTGCCTCAGAAATTTCTCCGCGCGGCCGGTAAGAAAGTCGACGCGATATTCGTCCTTGAACGTAATCTCCTTGCCGTCGCGGTCCCAGATCGTTCCCTCGTACGGGTGCGTCGTGAATTCCAGTTCGTTCGAGGCCTCCCACATATCCAGAAATCCGCCGCGATGCTCCGGCCGGACAAATCCCGGTCCGCCGCTTGACGCCGTCGATCCCGGCGCAAGGTGCCACTTCCCGATATAGTTTGCCGTATACCCCGCCTTGCGCAACTCTGTCGCAAGTGTCGGCAGGTCCTGCCGCAACCCCGGCCCGTTCCGCCACACTCCGGTCTCCGTGGCGTATCGGCCGGTAAGCAACACAGAACGCGACGGGGCACAGACCGGCTGGTTGGTGACGGCGTGCGTAAAATTCGTTCCGCCGGCGGCCAGCGCGTCCAGGTTCGGCGTGTGGGTGAAACTGTTCAAGCCGTTTGCGCCCACAAAGTCCCAACGAAATTGATCGGAATGATAGACGATGATGTTCGGCCGCTGCTTGCGGGCCTGGGACGCATCTTTCGCATCAGTGCCCGGGTTTGCCGCGCCGGGCAGCGATGCAGCCATGCCGGCATGAGCGGCTGCTGCAGCCGTCCCTAGAAGAAAATTGCGCCGGTTTACTGACTTCATCGAATCCCCCCGGAATTCCATTGGCTTCCATTGCTCCGCGCCAGTATACCGCGTTGCTCTCCTCATCGCGGCCGAGGCAAAAAGCAGCAGACGGGCGGGGAGTTCAAGTAAAGTAGTGTCATCGTGATTATCAATATCGCCAGACGCGCGCACGATCACAACTGGGAACTCGACCCGATCACGCGTTCCCTGCTGGATACGGATTTCTACAAACTGCTGATGCTCCAGTTTATCTGGAAGCACTTTCCCCACACTCATGTTTCGTTTACCCTGCTCAATCGCACCGCCTCGGTGCGCCTTGGCGAGATGGTCGGCATCCAGCAACTGCGGGAGCAACTGGAAGAAACCCGTAAGCTGCGCTTCCACAAATCGGAACTGATCTGGCTGGCGGGCAACACGTTCTACGGGCGCCGGGGCATCTTTGAGCCGGCCTTTCTTGAGTGGCTGGAACGCGACTTCCGGCTTTCTGATTTCGACTTGTCCGTTCATGACGGGCAACTGTCCCTGCGTTTTCACGGCCTTTGGACCGAGGCTACGATGTGGGAGATTTATGCGCTCTCAGCCATCGACGAACTCAAGACTCGAGCCTGTCTGAAGCGACTGAGCGAACTGGAACTCGACATTCTCTATGCCCGTGCCAAGACCAAACTCTGGGAAAAGATGGAGCGGCTGCGCGGCATTCCCAGGTTGAGCATAAGTGACTTTGGAACGCGGCGGCGGCACAGCTTCCTGTGGCATGAATATGTAGTCAACGCCATGAGCGACGTGCTCGGCGCAAGCTTCGTCGGCAGCTCAAATACCTATCTTGCCTACAAGCACGATCTGGAGGCAATCGGCACCAATGGCCACGAACTCCCCATGGCCCTGGCGGCGCTGGCCGACAATGAAGAAGATTTGCGAATGGCGCAGTACCGCTTCCTCGAGTTATGGCAGCAGAGTTATCAGGGCGAGTTACTCATCATGCTTCCCGATACCTTTGGTACCACGCAGTTCCTCGACGGTGCGCCGGATTGGGTGGCGGACTGGACCGGCCAGCGCATGGACAGCAAAGATCCTTACCTGGCTGGCGATGAATATATTGCGTGGCTTGAACGCCGCGGACGCGATCCGCGCCAGAAACTGCTGATTGCTTCCGACGCACTGGATGTGAAACAGATCCTGGGGCTTCATGCCTACTTCGGCGGGACGCTCCGCAACGGCGCAACTCCCAGGGATTTTCAACGCGCAAGCGACTTCCTGGACGAGCGCAAATGGGTTCCCGATCGCCGCATCCGGTTCAGTTCTGGATGGGGTACGTTCCTGACCAACGATTTTCGCAATTGCAATCCACAGGGCGATGACGTCTTCAACCCGGTGAGCCTGGTGTGCAAGCTGGCCGAGGTGGAAGGCAGACCGGCGGTGAAGCTCTCAGACAACTATGCGAAGGCGCAGGGAACCGCGAGTGCGATCAAGCGCTACCGGCAGATCTTCGGAACCTCTGGAGCGGCGCAAGCCCAGGTATTGGCGTGACGGTGAAAGCAAGCTGGTATGCAAGCCAACTTCGCCTCGAGTTGGGGCTGCGCAACCGGCAGTATGCGCGCGGCAGTGCGCACGTGGAGAGTTACGGCGACCCGCCGGTGATTGTGTACGCGCCGGAGAACGGGCGGCACGGAAACTTCTTTGCTGCCGCCTATACAGCCATCACTGTACGGCCTGAGTGGATGCGCCGGTTTGACAAGGTGCATGCACAGGCGGCGCGTTCACTGCCCAAGCCCGACCTGGAGCCGGCCAGGCGCTGGCGCGAACTGGACTCGTCGATGAGTTCGGATGCGCTGCTGATGAATGTGTTCTGCACGCCGGGCGTGGCGGAGTCGACGGCGGTGCGCAATGCGCTGGGAGTCGAGGGTGATGAAGCGCCGGTCTTCGGCTGGAAAGCGCGCGTACCTTTGACCGGCGGACGATTCGATCGCACCGAAGTGGATATGCGGCTGGGTTCGCTGCTGGTGGAAGCCAAGCTGACGGAAGGCGATTTCCAGGCGCGCGAAGCCGGCATCGTGGAATCGTACCGGGACTTCGATGCCGTATTTGAGCGGGATTTGCTGCCGCGGGTTGAGCTGCCACTCAAGAGGCGGAAAGAAGCGAGCGAGTTTCCCGAAGCCTACTCCCAGGAGTTTGAGAGCGTTGTGGCGGCGGAATCGGAACTGCGGCTGAATACACCGATGCGTGAACTGCTTGATGCACGCGATACCGGCTACGCCAGCTACCAACTGATTCGCAACGTGCTTGCGGCTTATGCAGGCGGGTGCAGCTTTTGCGTGTTGCATGACGAGCGCAGACCAGACCTGCGCGAAGAATGGTACCGTGTCATGGCGGCGGTAAAGAGCGCGGAGATGCGGGTGCGGTTGAAGGTTCTTACCTGGCAGGAGCTAGCTGCGCTGCTACCCTGCGAGTTACGCCAGTTTCTGGAATTGAAGTACGGAATCGCCGCTCCCGGCTGCTCCGCGCCACATGTCCCCGAAACGGATGAATTTCCGATGTAAACGTAGATTCCCGGGCCTCAGATGAGACCCGGAAACCCACTCCATCTTTACCGTTGGCGTTTTTCCGGAGGCTCCCACGACGTAGCCGACACAGGCACGTGGTCCGGCCGCGGTGAAGCGCCCGTCGGCGTGCTGATGTCCCCCGTGTGCTGCTTCAGCTTTGTGTAGGCATCCACAACATTCGGCGGAAACGACGGCATCTGCTCTTCAAGACTCTGTGTAAGTTCGCTCACGATCTCCGGGTGCAGGTGTGCCACGTCGTAACTCTCCGCCATATCCAGCGCAACGTTATAAAGCTCCGGTTGCCGCAGCCACGCGCTCGCATTTGCGCCCGTCGACCTGTCGTTCAGATAAATCTCTCCCTTGATTCCCTGCGCCACGCGCAGCTTCCACTGCTCCTTGCGAATGCAATGCACATCCAGTCCACCGTTGCCCATGGCGCTGAAATAGAGCAGCGGTTTGCGCTCGTATTTCATTCCATGGCCGCGCAGCACGCTGGAAACATCAATCCCGTCCAGCGGCTTCTCCGGCAGCCGCAATCCGCAGAGCGCCGCCAGCGTCGGCAGAACATCCAGCGCGGAGCACCACTCGCTCCTCACCTTGCCGGCTTCAAGCGTTCCCGGCCACTGCACCAGGAACGGCACGCGGAAACCGCCTTCGAACGTGGACGCCTTGCGCCCGCGCAGCAATCCCGCGCTCCCCTGGTACCACGGCCCGTGGTCGCTGGTAAAGATCACCAGCGTCTCCTCCGTCAGCCCCTTGCGTTCCAGAGCGCGCAGAGTTTCGCCCACGCTCCAGTCAATCTCCGCTATCGCGTCTCCCTGGTTTCCGAACTGCGTCTTGCCGCGGAAGCGTGGCGACCCGATCGGCGGATCGTGCGGATAAGAAAACGCATGATAAAGAAAGAACGGTTCGCCCTTGCTCTCTTCGATAAATTTGACCGCCTCCTCCGAATAGCGCGGGGTCAGCGTCTCGCGGTCCGTATTCTCCTCGAGAATCGCCTCATCCCGGAGCAGCGGCAGCGGATTCATGTCGATGCTGTAGGGAACGCCAAAAAACGAGTCGAAACCCCGCCGTGTCGGAAGATAATCACCGCTGTTGCCTAGGTGCCACTTGCCGATGGCCTTGGTCTTGTAGCCGCGGTCATGAAAGAGATTGGAAACCAGCGTTTCATCCAGCGACGTACCCGTTTTTGAAGTCGGCCCGAAGGCCCCGGTCGTCTCGCAGCGCAAGCCATAGCGTCCGGTCAGCAAGCCTGCCCGCGAAGCGGAACAGATCGGATGCGCCGAGTTGTAGTGAGTGAACCGCTGCCCATCGGCAGCCATTCCGTCCAGGTTCGGCGTCGGCAGGTGCGACCCATAGCATCCCGGATCTCCATAGCCAAGGTCGTCGCAGATCATCAGGATCACGTTCGGCGCCTTTTGCTTGCCGGGTTTACGCGTGATCGCCGTGGCGTTGCCGCTCGCTTCGGGCAATGCGGAAGCAACTGCCGGAGCTGCAAAGGAAGCGACAAGAGATTTCACAAAATCCCGTCTGTCAAATGCCATCGTGGTCGTTCTCCCCAATTCGGATGAAAGCAATATGTGTCCGGGCGTATCGCGAGCCTGCCCGTATTCTTACGCGCCGTCCAGGCCGAGAATCCTGAGGTTGCCTTGCTTGTCTGCCGAGCCGCCGGAAAAATCGTCTGAGGCACGGTCCGTCACGCGGATGATATGGTCGCGAATAAACTTCGCGCCCTCCGCCGCGCCGTCTTCCGGATGCTTCAGGCAACACTCCCACTCCAGAACCGCCCAGCCCGCATAGTCGTACTGCGCCAGCTTGCTGAATATCTGCTTGAAGTCGATCTGTCCATCGCCCAGGGAGCGGAAACGCCCCGGCCGCTCGAGCCAGTCCTGGTAGCCGCCATAAACGCCGGAGCGCCCATTGGGCCTGTACTCCGCGTCCTTCACGTGAAACATGCGCACCCGTTCGTGATAGATGTCCAGGAACGCCAGGTAATCCATCTGTTGCAGGATCATGTGGCTCGGATCGTAAAGGATATTCGCGCGCGGATGCCCGCCCACTACATCGAGAAAGCGTTCAAAGGTGGTTCCGTCATGCAGGTCCTCGCCCGGGTGCAGCTCAAAGCAAAGATCCACTCCGGCCTCGTCAAACGCCCGCAGAATCGGCAGCCACCGCGCCCCCAGTTCCTTGAACGCCTCGTCGATCAGCCCCGCCGGCCGTTGCGGCCATGGGTACATGTAAGGCCACGCCAGCGTGCCTGAAAACGTCCCATGCTCCGTCAGTCCCAAGTTGCGGCTGGCCTGCGCGCACCAGATCAGTTGCTCCACCGCCCACGCCTGCTGCGCCTTCACGTCCCCCGCCAGTTCCGGCGGAGCAAAGCCCTCCAGCATCACGTCGTACGCCGCATGACTGGCCACCAGTTGCCCCTGCAAGTGCGTCGCCAGTTCGGTAATCTCAAGTCCGTGCTCTGCGGCAACGCCCTTGAACTGGTCGCAATAGTCCTTGCTCTCCGCGGCCCGCTTCAGGTCGATCACCCTCCGGTCCCATGCCGGAATCTGGATCCCCACAAAGCCAAGTCCCGCCGCCCAGTGGGCCAGGTTTTCCAACGTGTTGAAAGGCGCTGCATCGCCGGCAAATTGCGCAAGATATATCGCCGGTCCCTTGATGGTTTTCATCCTTCTTCTCCGATCAGGCCCAAACAATCAGGCTTGGACTTGCTCAAAATTCAACCCAGCTTTCAGTGCGGCTGCTCTCGATGGTGCGCTCGATGTACCTCATGCCGCGCACCGCGGCCGCAATCCCCGGCAGTGTCGCGGGCAAGGGATTCGCTTGCCCCTGCTTCCAGGCCAGCAGTCCATCGGCAAACTCGCGATAGAGCACCGCAAACGCTTCCAGATACCCCTCGGGATGTCCCGCAGGTATGCGAAACGTATTCCGCGCGCTCTCGCTCAGGTAGCCTGTCGCCGCGTGCCGAATCTCCTCCGGACCGTCCTGCCATTTCACCCGCAGCCGGTTCGCGTCCAGGTGCCGCCAGTCCAGCGAGCCATTTTCGCCGTAGATGCGCAGCCGCATCTCGTTCAGATCGCCCGCTGCCACCTGCGAGGCGCACACCGTGCCCGAGGCGCCGTTCGCCATCCGCACAATTGCATTGCAATCGTCGTCCAGCCGCCGCCCCTCCACCACCGTGCGCAGCGTGGCGTTCATGCCCGTCACTTCGATGCCGCTCACATATTCCAACAGGTGAAACGCGTGCGTGCCGATGTCGCCGATGCAGCCGCCGCGCCCGTTCTGTGCCGGGTCCGCGCGCCACGCCGCCTGCTTATTCCCAGTGTTTTCCACGGTCTTGGTCATCCACCCCTGGAAATACTCGACGGCCACCTTGCGAATCTGTCCCAGTTGCCCGCTCGCGCAGAGAGCCCGCGCCTCGCGCACCATTCCATAACCGGCGTACGTGTGCGTCAGCCCGTACGGCAGGCCGGATTTCTTCACCGCGGCCTCGAGCGTCAGCGCCTCCTCGTAATTCATCGTGGCCGGCTTGTCGCTCATCACCGGAAGCCCCGCCTCCAGCGCTGCCAGCGCCACCGGCAGGTGCATATGGTTCGGCGTCACGATCGACACGAAGTCAATTCCGTCTGCCCGCTTGCTCTCCGCCGCAATCATCTCCCGGTAATCGGCATAGGCCCGTGCCGGCTCGATCTTGTAAGTTACGCCCGCCGCGCGCGACCGCTCCGCCGACTGCGAAAAGGCTCCCGCCACCAGCTCGATCTTGCCATCCATCTCCGCGGCAATGCGGTGCACCGGCCCAATGAACGCACCCGGTCCGCCGCCCACCATCCCCATACGCAACTTGCGCTGCTCTGCCATCGCTTTCCTTCTCCTCTGCGGCGCAACCTGAGCCTGCGCCGATCTCTCGTGAGCCAGTCTACACCGCGCTCTGCGCCGTGCGTTAGTGCCGCAGTTTGACGCCGTTTCCGCCTTCGCTGCCGGTCACCACCGCTTCGTACGCGCCGGCGCTGTTGCGCAGCAGCACAAGATCGGCGGGCTTGCGCAAACGCAGCACTTCGCGGCCGTCGCGCTTGAGCGCCCCGCACTCGCCGCATGCCAGCTTCTCGATGCTTCCGCTTGCGCTCGCCATCAGCGCAAACACACCCACGTAGGTACCACTGAAACGATGTCCGTTCACGTCCACCGCAAACGGCTTCGGCTGGTTTGTCTCCAGTGAATCCAGATCGGTAAGGATGATGCTGCCGTCTTCCAGTTCCCCGCCTGTATCGCGCAAAGGCGATGGCTTCACGCCAAGCTCTGCGATCTTATCCACGCTGAACTGGCGCACCCGCGCCCGCGCCGCAATTCGATCGAAGATTTGCCCGATAGGTTCCCCGTTGAAGTCGCGCGAGGCCTCGCCTTCCAGCATGAGCGCGCCTCCATGCTGCGTATATCGGTCAAGAAAATCGAGCGTAGTCCGCTTGGCAAATTGCGGATAGAGATACACAACCGCGCGAAAGGTATGTCCGTTGAGAACGGGGCGATTCCCTTCATCCAGCCGGAGCGAGCCGTTGTCGATCAAGTCGCTGGGCACCACGGCGCAGCGATAGCCCGCATCCCACACAGCTTGCACTTTCTCTTCAATATGCAGCGACGCGTTGATGTCGAACTCGTTCCGCGCGCTCTCGTCCGGCAGCCAGTTCAGCAGCGACGGCATGCCGAACACGACCAGCACTGGCAGATCCGGCGCGGCCGGATCGAACCGGTTCAGCAGCCGTATCTTCCGCTCCACCGGCATCTGCTTTGAAAGAAACGCATCCTTCGACAGGTCCACGCCCCAGCGCCCCGTGTCGTTGTAGCCGTGGTAGTGCAGCCGCGCGTTAAACCGCGCATCGTTCATGGCCTTCACCGCGAAGCGATGAATATCCATGCCGTAAAACTGGTCGTACATGATCTTGCCCGGATGCGCTACCAGCAGCCCCATGCGCAGCGGCAGCGAAAGGTCTTCGTCGCTCATCCCGTACTGTCGCGGAATCGTCCACCAGTTCAGCCCCGTCGCCCACGCCTCGTCGTTGGTGAAGTGGTTGTGAAACGTATTATGGATTCCCGCAAAGTTCTTCTCGCCGAAGACCTTTCGCGAGTAATCGAAAAACTCCTGCTCAATATCGAGCGGCCCCTTGCGCAGAAAATCCCAATAGGTATCGATGGCGCGGATGCGCACCTCGGGATGTCCCGCCGGCGCGTAGCGCGTCTCAAAGAGCGTCTGCGTCAGCGGCCTGCCCGTCTCCTGCTCAAAGCGTGCGCTGAAGGCGCGCCCGGCAAATTGCCCGCGGAACGGCGGCGCAGGGTGCACCGGCACCCGCATGTAGCCGAACTCGTCCAGCGCCGTGCCGTCCAGCGGAACATCGCGGTACTGATCCACGGCATCGTGCAGCCAGCGCGTATAAGCATCGCTCATCAGGTCCAGCGCATTGAACCATGTCGTCGTCATGGCAAAGACGGTGTACCCCGCGTACCGCGCCCCCAGGTCGACCGTCACGCTCATCGCGCCCGGCCCGGTTTCTGTGCTCCTGGCTTGCGCGGTCACGTCGCTCAAAGTGGCCGCGTCATACACGCCCTCGCCCGTCTTCTGAAACACAACCACGCGCAGCAACTCCGTCTTGAGCGGCTTCGCCGACCGCATCTTCACCACGGGTGTCACGCTTCCGCGTCCGCCCGCGTCCAGCGTCTCCTCCGCTTCGCCCACCACCGTCTGGTCGTCGTTGAGCGCAAACGTCCGTATCGTGTCCACATTTTGCAGCGGCAGCGACAAGCCGATGCGCAGTCCCTTCGCGTGGCCCTCACTTACAATTCCAGCCACGGCCGTGTGCCCCTCCGGGCTGTCCATAAAGTCCACGCCCTCCCGCGCCGTCAGAAACGGAAAATCGAAGACCGTGTCCCGCATAATATGGTCGACATCCAGGCGGTAGTCCTCGGGCGCCAGCGTCTGCGGCGTCACAAACCAGTAAAGCAGTTCAGGATAATGCTCGTTACGAATGGGGTTCTCGTACCGCGTCTGCACTACGATGTTTTTCCCTGCCTGCGCCGTGCATGCCGCGGCCGCTGCCATCAAGAATACCCAGACTCCGAGCCTTACCGTTCGCATCCTGCTTTCCTTCTCTCTTCCATACAACGCAACCCGGACCCGGATTGCCGCAATAACTCACGAGCCTATCAGCCGGTTGCCCCATCGTCCAGCCTGCGCACAAAGTGCATGCTTGCCCTGCATTTCACCTGTAATTCTCCCCTTGTGCCGCGCCTCCGGCCTTCGCCCCCGCTCCGCCCGTCACAGTTTGCCGATGCAGCAATGAGCTAAACTGTTCTGGTCAATGAATACGATCACGATTCCCGATTCTCAACGGCGCTGGGATTGCCTGAGCCTTGGCGAAGTAATGCTTCGCCTTGATCCAGGCGAGAGCCGCATCCACGCCACACGGCAGTTTCAGGTGTGGGAGGGCGGCGGTGAATACAACGTGGCCCGTGGCCTGCGCCGCTGCTTTGGATTGCGCACCGCCATCGCCACCGCGCTCGCTGAAAACCCGGTGGGCCGCCTCGTGGAAGACCTCATCCTGCAGGGCGGAGTCGATTATTCGCTGCTGAAGTGGGTTCCTTATGACGGCGTTGGCCGCACTGTGCGCAACGGCCTCAACTTTACCGAGCGCGGCTACGGCGTGCGCGCGGCGGCCGGATGCTCGGACCGCGGCCATACCGCCATCAGCCAGGTCAAAAGCGGCGATTTCGACTGGGAATCCATCTTCGGCGCCGGCAACGGTTCGCGCTGGTTCCATACCGGAGGAATTTTCGCCGCGCTGTCTGACTCCACAGCCGAGGTGGCCGCGGAAGCCATGGATGCCGCACGCCGCCATGGAACTCCTGTTTCGTATGACCTGAACTTTCGCGATTCGCTCTGGAAGGCCATCGGCGGCAAGCCTAAGGCCCAGGAAGTGAACCGCGAAATCGTACGCAAGGTCGATCTGCTTCTGGGTAACGAGGAAGACTTCTCCGCCATGCTCGGCGTCGCCATTCCCGGCGTTTCCGAGGACTTCGCCGAGCTGCCCATCGCCGGCTACGAAATCATGCTCCGCGAAGTGGCCGCTCTCTATCCCAACCTCAAGCTCATCGCCAGCACGCTGCGCACCGCGCACTCGGCCAGCAGCAACGGTTGGGGCGCCATCGCTCTCTATGAGGACAAAATCGTCCACGTGCCGCAGAAGGACATCGACATTTACGACCGCGTCGGCGGCGGGGACAGCTTTGCCTCCGGCCTGATCTACGGTTTACTGGCCGGCAAGCCCATCGACTGGGCTGTCCGCTGCGGCGTGGCCCACGGCGCCCTGGCCATGACCACTCCAGGCGACACCAGCATGGCCAGCCTGGCGGAAGTTGAACGCATCATCAAAGGCGGGTCGGCGCGCATTGCCCGTTAGGCGCGGCGGCACGGCAAGAGGACAGAATGCCCGAAACTACACAGGAAATCATTGAACGCGTGGGGCTGATCCCGGTGCTGCGCGCGCGCAATACCGCCCAGGCCCACGCAATCGTCAAAGCCATGATCGCCGGCGGCATCACCGTTGTTGAAGTCACCATGACCGTCCCCGGCGCAATCGAACTTCTCAAGGAACTCAAGAGCGAGTACGGAGCGAAGCTCTTGCTCGGCTCCGGCACTGTCACCACCGCCGCCCAGGCCCAGGCCACCATCGACGCCGGAGCGGAGTTTGTGGTCAGCCCCAGCCTTCATCGCGACGTTATCTCGGTCACCAAGCAGAACCAGAAAGTCTCCTGCCCCGGGGCGCTCACCCCCACTGAGGCCATCACCGCCTGGAATGCCGGCGCCGACTACGTCAAGATCTTTCCCTGCTCCGCGGTCGGCGGCGCCAGTTATCTGAAGGCGCTTCTGGCGCCCTTTCCGCACCTCAAGCTCATCCCCACCGGAGGCGTCACGCTGGCCACCGCCGCGGACTTTCTCCGCGCCGGAGCCCGCGCCCTCGGGGTCGGCAGCGACCTGGTCAACCTCGCCGCCGTCGACGCCGGACACCCGGAAACCATTACGGAAACCGCCAAGGCGTATTTGAAAATACTGGCCGAGGTGCGGAAACAATAACCAGTCAGCGATTTGAACGGGAGTGCCTGCCATGAACGATCCGGCTTCATCCGCCCCTGCATCTGCCTCTCATCAAGACCGTGCCTTTCGTCTCGACGACCGCCAGGCCCTGGTCACGGGCGGAGCCAGTGGCATCGGCGAAGCCACCGTGAAGGAACTGGTCCGCGCCGGCGCCTTTGTCTGGATTGCCGATATCAACGTCCCCGCCGCCGAAGCCCTGGCCGACGCGACCGGCTCCGCCGAGGCCATCCATCTTGACGTGACCAGCCCGGAGTCCATCGCCGCCGCCGTGGCACGGATCGACCGGCTCGACCTCTTGGTGAACAACGCCGGCATCGGCCATGTAGGCTCCATTGAAACCACCGAGCCCGAGGACTTCGACCGCCTGCTCAGCGTCAATGTCCGCTCGGTTTACCTGGTCACGCGCGCCTTTCTGCCTTTACTCCTTGCCAACCAGCCTGAAGAAGGAAAAAGCGCCCACGGCGCCATCGTCAACATCGGCTCCGTCGCCGGCATGGTGGGCATCAAGCAGCGCTTTGCCTACTGCATGAGCAAGGGCGCAGTGCTGGCCATGACCCGGCAGCTGGCTGTCGAGTATCCCAAGACCCTGCGCGTCAACGCCGTTTGTCCCGGCACCGTGCAAACGCCTTTTGTCGAGGGCTATCTGGAGAAATTCCACAAGCACAACAAGGAAGAGATGCGCGCCGAGCTGCGCGCCCGCCAGCCCATCGGCCGGCTGGGGCTGCCTGAAGAGGTTGCCTCGATGGTCCGCTATCTGGCCTCGGACGAAGCGGCCTTCGTCACCGGCTCACTGATGACCATCGACGGCGGCTGGACGGCCGCATAACTCAGAACCTGTATCCTTTTTCAATTTCCCCTTGAGGAGAGACTTATGAAACTTGTTTCCTTTTCCACGGGCGACTCCGCCGCACAGGCAGGGCTCTTATTGGACCCCGGCACTGGCTTTGACGGCCTCGACATCATGGGCCTCCTGTGGTGGGACTTGACGCCGTACGATCTCTCCGACCTGTCAGTCAATGAACCAGGCGGCTATCCAACGGTTCTGGATGTGATCTCCACCGGTCTCTGGGCTTCGGACACAACCGAAATGATGCGCAAGACGCATTCCTTCTTCCGCCGCGACCAGGTCAAAATCCACACCCCGCTGGCCAACCCGCCGCGGGTCTTCGCTATTGGCCTCAACTACCGCGATCATGCGATTGAATCCAAAATGGCTCTGCCCACCACTCCGGTGGTTTTCTTCAAGCTGCAAACCGCCATCATCGGCCCCGGAGAAAATATCGTGCTGCCCAAGAACTCCACGCAGCCGGACTACGAGGCCGAGTTTGCCTTCGTCATCGGCAAGGGCGGCTATCGCATTGCCGCCTCGGCGTGGCGCGAGCATGTCTTCGGCTACACCATCGTCAACGATGTGAGCGCCCGCGACGTGCAACTGGCTACCTCGCAGTGGTCCATGGGCAAGAGCTTTCCCACCTTCTGCCCCATCGGTCCGGCCATCGTCACCGCGGACGAGATTGCCAACCCGCACGAACTGGCCATCGGCCTGAGCATCGATGGCGAGGTTCTGCAGAACTCGAACACCCGCGAGTTGATCTTCAAGATTCCGGAATTGATCGAGTATCTGTCTTCCATCACGCCGCTGCTGCCGGGCGACATTGTTTCTACCGGAACGCCCTCGGGCGTTGGCCTTGGGCGCACGCCGAAGCGCTGGCTCAAACCCGGCGAGACGGTCACTGTCACGGTTGAAGGACTGGGATCGCTGATCAATCCGGTTGTGGCTGAGTAAGCCAGTGCGATGTACGCGCTGATTAAGTTCAGATGGATGCGCCAACATTCCTTCGGCGGCGGGTGCCCCAGGTGCCTCGCTTTTGGGCACCTGGGAACCCACGAACCCCATGCGCGAAGCGCGTCTGCCCCACCTCAGGCCGGGGTCCCCACGGACGGGTCTTGGTCCGTGGGGTGGAGCGCAGGTGGCTTTTGCAGATAATTACCTCCCTCTGTCGCACACTCTTTATAGGGAGAATTCTCAATGTCCAGAACAACCAAAGCAAAACTCAGCCTGATCCCCTCCACCGCAGCCCCGGCGCTTCCCATCAACCCCGATCCCAAACCCACCAGGGCCGCGGTCAGGCGCTGCTGTGCCGCATGGAAGCGCGCCTACGATGCCTTTATGGAAGACGCGCGTCCAAGCGGCTTCAACAAACTCTACGCATCCCAGGATGCGGCCGAAGCCTACCGCAGAGTCATGCCCCAGCTCTCCGGCCACGACGGCATCCGCGACTTCATCGCCTGCACGGCCCGCGGCGTACTCATCGGCGCCATTACGCCCAAACAGAGCGCCCAGCTTCTTCACGCGGCGCAGGTCGCGCTCAGATCCCTCAAGCGCGAGCCGCAACGGCAAGCATCCGAAACCGCATAAAATATCTTTTTTTGCA
>Ga0302320_10008323_pt1 | contig 22624 bp, 23 predicted proteins | sample Bog_T0_3_FD_202130 | JGI IMG/M metagenome (GOLD analysis project Ga0302320, IMG submission 202130) | Peat permafrost microbial communities from Stordalen Mire near Abisko, Sweden - Bog_T0_3 | ecosystem: Environmental > Terrestrial > Soil > Wetlands > Peat | place: Sweden: Abisko, Stordalen Mire... | reverse complement strand
GATAACCGTCCGGCCGCCGTGAAAGCCGCCGACCATGCCAACATTCGCATCTGGACCGTGGGCGGACACTATGTCAACGCGCTGACGACATCCGCCGGCATCTTCGACGTGATGGGCGAGGCCGCATTCCAGTTCGGCAATTGGGGCGTCCAGCAGCAGCGCGCCGGCATGGTGGATTTCGAAGCGGGCTTCCAGCCGAAAATCACGGGCCGTCTGAAGCCCTGGCTACAGGGCGGGTATTACTACGGGTCGGGCGACAAGAACCCGAACGACAATGTGCACGGCACGTTCTTTCAGCTGATGCCGACCACGCGCGCTTATGCCCGATTTCCGTTCTTCAATATGGAGAATAACGTGGACCGGTTTGGAATCCTCACGCTGCATCCCCACCGCCGCTTCACAGTTCACACTGAGGCGCACTCTTTGCGGTTGGCCAGCGGCTCCGACCTCTGGTACACCGGCGGCGGAGTTTTTCAGCCGTGGACCTTTGGCTATCAGGGCCGCGCGGGTAACGGAGCCACCAGCCTGGCCAATCTGTACGACGTGAATGTCGACGTGACGATCAACTCGCACCTTTCTGTTTCGCCGTATTACGGATTTGCGCAGGGCAAGTCGGTGATCCAGTCGATCTATCCGCGGGGAAAAGACGGCCACCTGGCGTTTCTGGAAACTAATTTCCGCTGGTGAGATCTGAATGGAAGACGCGGCTGATCGCCGCATGTACTCCCGATTTACCGGTGCGTTCCCGCGTGCGGCGTGAAGCGCGCCTGGGTTAATTCCTTAACATCCAGCTCGCCGTCTTTATTGATGTCCAGCCTTTCGAATTCTGCTTCCATGAACTTCATGAACTCCTGGCGGGAGACCTTACCACTCTGGTCCCGATCCATCAGCAGCAGCAGCCGTTTGGCCTCGACCTCACCCTCCGCCACTTTTTTCGAATCCGGCTTCTTATCGGGACTCGCCGCCGACGTGCTGGTATCCTGCGCCGCCATCGTCCCTACCTTCGCTCCCGCGGCGATCAGCACAGCGGCGACCGGTACAATCAGCATCTTTTTGATATTCATGGTTTCCATTCTCCTGCGCTGGACTTAAGAATACACGATTCCTGCGCTAAGGCTTGTCGAACGTGATGGTGGTGTCCGACCCAAATTTCTGGTAGCTGGTGTAGCGAATCACCAACTTCTCCCGAATGGGGCCGCTGCGAAAATAGAGCGTGTCGTCGGCCGACGTGACCGAAGGCATCCAGAAGCCGTTCACCAGCTTGCGCACGGTGCTGAAACGCGGAAAGAGGTTTTCCTTCTTTGTGGTGACGATCTGCGGGACGGCCTGGCCTTCGCTGCGCACAACGGAAAAATCGTCCTGTTTCACCCACAACATCCCGTCGAACAGCCGCTGTCCCGAAAGGATATGTTTGGGGCGAATGCGCAGCACCCAGCAACTGAGGCTGGCGCCGCTGCCCACATCGACGGGTTCTTCGCCCTTGAAATCGACGTCGTAATTCCACAGCTGATCGGTGGTCATGACGAACGGCTGGATGTCGCGGATATCGGCGAAGTCCTCCTCCGTCATAATCAGATTCTTCAGTGTGGAAGCCGGTTCGCCGACGAAACGTTCGGAGCGTTCGCCGGTGGGGGAAAAGATAACCTCCCGCGTCTCCCGATACTCCCCCATAGCCGATCCGCGCGCATCCATTTCCTGCAGCCGCACCGACTGCGTGTAGGTGTAGTGGCTGCGCTCGGCGGCCGTCTCGGTCTCACGCTGCGCCACACGCTTCGCCAGATTCGCCGGAGGGTCGGCCGCATGAAGGGGAACAATGGCGCTGAATGCTATGATGACGGCGATGCCAAACTCGCCTGGCCGCTTCCGGGCGGTCGTGAGTGTGGGGTGGCCGGGGCTCGGATTGGCGGCGTTCGCGTACGCTCGCATGAAAGGCATACCGGCATGGGCGGCCCTTCCGATCGCCGCCGCGTTCCTGATCGAATTTCCATTTTATCTTTTGCCGGCCTTCGATGCGGGGCGATTAAAGCAACCGTGGCTCTTGGCCGGGACGTGCGTGGCGCCGTATCTGCTCTACAGCGTGCCAACCGGTGAGTTCCGTCTGCACGGTTTCATGATTCTGCTGGCCGTCGCGCTGGCAGTGTCTTATTGGTACCTGCTCTTGCCGAAGAATGCCTTCGTCGACGTTCTTTTTATCGCACTCCTCGCGGGCATTTATGTTTCGAAAATATTTGTCTCCATTTACCTTTCGCCGATCCCCGCGGTAATCAGAGATCTCGGCATTCTGGGGCATCTGATGCTCATCCGCACCGCCGTGATTGCCATCGTCGCGATTCGCGGCGGCGTGAATGTGGAATTCCGCTTTATCCCCACCGCGCACGAATGGCTCATCGGGCTGCGTTGGTTCGCCCTGCTGGTCCCCCTTTGCGGCGCGGAGTTGTGGATCCAGGGATTGGCGCATCTGCGGCCACAGACCCACCACGGAGTGGAGGCTGTTGGCATCGCCCTGGCAGAGTTCGCCGGAATTCTTTGGGTGGTGGCGTTATCGGAAGAATTCCTCTTCCGCGGGCTGCTGCAGCAGTGGCTCGGGCAATGGACGGGAAGCTCCTGGGGGGCGCTGATCCTCGCGTCCATTATCTTCGGCAGCGCGCATCTGGGATTTCACGGCCCGTTTCCCAACTGGCGCTTTGCCTTCGTCGCCGCGAGTTTCGGCTTGTGCTGCGGGCTGGCCTGGCGGGAATCCCGCACCATTCAGGCCAGCATGATTACCCATGCCCTCGGCGCGACGCTGTACCGAGTGTTTTTTCAATGACGCCGATAAACGGCGATTCCATAAGTGATCAGTTATATAATCAACGTTGATCCGAAAACCTGAAGTCGACCTGATTTACCACGCCATCGCGAATACGACGCGCCGCGAGATTTTGAATTACCTGCGGGATGGACCCAAGCCCGTTTCGGAGATCGCCAATCGCTTCACGGTCTCGCAGCCGGCCATTTCGCAGCAGTTGGGTATTCTCTCGAAGGCCAGTCTGGTGCGCGCCGAGACCAGGGGGCGTCAGCGCCTTTACGAGGCTACCCCGAATCCCCTCCGCGAAGTGCGCAACTGGATCTCCCGCGCGGTGGCCGACCCCTCCGGTCACGTGATCGTATTCCGAGGCAAACGGCAGACCGCCGAAAGCGAATAGGTGGGGCAGACCGGCACCAAGACGAAAAGACCATCCTTATCCTGGATCAAGGTCATCCATGCGGTTGCACCAAAGGTCAAGATCTGCCGTTGGCGATCGGAAGTCCTGAAGGACAAGTCGAAGAGCTACTTGGTCAAATCCAGCATGGCATCTTCGCGTGACGGGCTGGCGTGACGGCGTTCAAGATCACCGATAAATATTCCCCGAAGTGCGATGGGGAGCGCTCGAGGCTCTGCGGCGGCCGATGGAATGAAAAACCCCGAGATTATCGCGACGATGCCCGACGATATCCGAGTCGAACGGGCAGATCGGAAATCTGCCCCCCCACGTACTGCCCGAAACCAGATGGACGCGCTTAACCCCGAGCATCCCGATTTAGCCAGAAGTCTGGGAGACCGCCTGCTGCGCGGCAGATTGCCTAACGTGAACCCTGCGCCAGCGCCGCCTTCTGCGCAGCCTTCTTCTGCTTGCGCGGAAGGCGCATCTTATTCTTCTTCGCCAGCTTGGGAATCTTCGCCGGCTTAGTGGATATCTTTGGAGCGGCGGGCGGAGGCGCGGCCGGCGCCGGAGCCGCTTTTCCCTCCGCTGCGGGAGCGGCGTCCTGGTTCTTTTTTTCTTTTGCCATAGTCCGCACAATAGCACTTCTGTAACCACGGGGCGGGATTTGCTCTGCTACAATCGGAAAGGATGGTATTTTCCTTCCCCGCACTCACGCGGCGTTTCCGTACTATTCCACTTCATTACCAACCCTCTGCGCCTTTTCAACAAGCCTGAATGTACGCTTTACCCGTTTCCAGCAAAACACTCTATCCAGGGAGGACTCGTCCAACTAAATGAAATCAAGTGTGCAGGTTAGCCGCGGCATCGAGAGCCTCTTCGGCACCCGTGACGAAAACATTCGCCTGATCGAAACCGGTCTGAACATCAGCACTAAGCTGGGCGACGACACCATCGAGATCGAGGGCGAGCCTGACTCGGTGGCGCGCGCCGAGCGCATTTTTGAAGACTATTTTGCGCTGATCCGCGAAGGCTCCGTCTTTCGCAACGGCGATCTGAACAGCCTGCTGCGCGTGGTCACGGCGGACCCCGAAGTCACCTTGCGCGCGCTCGTCAACAGCGGGAAGCAGCGCAGTTTTGGCAAGAAAGTTCTTGCCCCGAAAACGGTTACGCAACGCCGCTACCTCGAAGCCATCGAGCGCAACGACCTGGTCTTCGGGATTGGACCGGCGGGCACCGGCAAGACTTACCTCGCAGTCGCCATGGCCATTCAGGCGCTGATCGGCAAGCGCGTCACTCGTATTATTCTGACCCGTCCGGCGGTGGAAGCGGGCGAGCGCCTGGGCTTCCTTCCGGGCACGCTGCAGGAAAAAGTCGACCCGTATCTGCGCCCCCTTTACGACGCGCTCTACGACATGCTTGAAGCGGAGAAAGTGGAAAAGCTGCTGGAGCGTCTCTCGATTGAAGTCGCGCCCCTCGCCTTTATGCGCGGACGCACGCTTAACGATAGTTTCATCATTCTCGACGAAGCTCAGAACACTACCACGGAGCAGATGAAGATGGTGCTCACTCGCCAGGGCTTCAACTCGAAGATGGTGGTCACCGGCGACCTGACCCAGATGGATCTTCCCAACGGCCGGCGCAGCGGGCTGCTCGACGCCGCGGAGATTCTGAAGGGCGTCGAAGGCATTTCGTTCGTGTGGTTCGATGAGCGCGATGTGGTGCGCCACAGCCTGGTGCAGCGGATCGTGCGGGCTTACGAGAAATACAACGAAGCTGTGGCCGGACGCCAGCTCACCTTGAAACTGGCCGAGCCCGCCGCCGACAGCCCGCCCGAACCGGCGTTGGTATGAAATCCGACCCGCTCATAACGTACCGGCGTCCGCCGGCCACTCTCGACCGCACCGTTCTGGAATCGTTCGCCGAAATGCTGCGCTCACGCGTGGCGCGAGGAAATGTGTTTCATTGCCGCATTACCAACGACGCTGAGTTGCGGGCTCTGAATCGGACATTTCGACGGAAGAACTACGCTACGGACGTTCTTTCGTTCCCCGGCGTAGAAGAAAGACGGGCAGATCGGAAATCTGCCCCACCTTACCTTGGGGATATTGCTATTTCACTACAACGCGCTCGGGCGCAGGCACGCCAGTGGGGCCACTCGATCGAAGATGAAATCCGCATTCTGATGCTGCACGGCGTCCTTCACCTCAAGGGCATGGATCACGACGGAGACTCTGGCGAAATGGCCCGGACGGAAACACGCTGGCGCAGGAAGCTCGGCCTGCCAGCGGGACTCATCGAACGAGTAGCCGAATGATCGTAGTGGTTCTCATTATCCTGCTGGTTCTGGTGACGCTGTTCACCAGCATCCAGACCATGTACCTCGAAGGCATGCGGCTGCGCACACGCGACATCGCGTCGCTGCAGTATTTCAAATCCGAACTGGAGCCGCGTCTTAACCTGCGCTCGGAAGAAGGCGCGCTTACGTTTTCGCTGTGGAAGCATACCTGTTTGGTCGTATTCGGCGTGCTAGTGCTGGCCCAGGTAGTTGACGGCGGATCGCTCAAGATCGCCGAACTCGTCGAATCTCTCATCCTCGCCTGGCTGCAGATGATTCTGAGCGCGTATCTGGTTCCGCAGCTGCTCTTCCGGCGCACCTCGGGCCACTGGCTGGGCGCCCTGCAGCCGTTCTTCACAGCCACCGCGCTGATCGTCCGGCCGCTGGTGCTGGCTCTGAATTTTCTGCACTCGCTGCTCGACATCGTGAAGCAGGAACCGGATAGCGACGAGCCCGCCACCTCCGCCGAGAATATCGAAGCCCTCATCACCGCGGGGACCGAGGAAGGCCTCATCGAAGAGGACGATCGCAAGCTGATCCAATCTGTAGTCGAGTTCGGCGACAAGGTGGTGCGCGAAATCATGACACCGCGTCCGAACATAGTTGCCATTCAGGCCGATCAGACGCTCGAAGCGCTCCATCAATTAGTGCTCAGCGAGCAATACTCGCGCATCCCCGTATTCCAGACCACTATCGACGACGTGATCGGCTTCGTGCATGTGCGCGACATGTTCGAGGTGGCGGAGAGCAGCCGCACCACGCGCACCGTGCGCGAATTGATGCGCCCCATCCGCTTCGTGCCGGAGACCAAACCGGTCAACGATCTGATGCGCGAGATGCAGCAGGAAGGCGCGCATCTGGTGATCGTGATCGACGAGTACGGCAATACGGCCGGCCTCGCGTCCATGGAAGATTTGGTTGAAGTGATCCTCGGCGAGATCCGCGACGAGCATGAGCCGGGGTCGGACGTTACCGAAGACGGCCAGGGCGGATACATTGTATCGGGCAACTTCGATCTGGCGCGCGTCAGCGACATGCTGGAATTTCGGCCGGATGAAGAAATTGAATCGACCACTATCGGAGGCCTGGTTATGGAGTGGATGGGACGCGTGCCCCACGCGGGTGAAACAATCGAACGCGATGGGCTGCGCATCGAGGTGCTGGCGAGCGACGATATGCGCGTCGAGCAGGTGCGTCTGAGCAAAGTGATTCCGCAGGCCGAGCATCAGGCCATGGCATCCGAGCAGGAAGCATGACCGTGCATCGCTCCGGCTTTGTCTCCGGCTTTGTCTCCATCCTTGGCCGCCCGAATGCCGGGAAATCCACGCTGCTGAATGCGCTGGTGGGCCAGAAAGTATCGATCGTCGCCGACAAACCGCAAACCACGCGGACGGCGATTCAAGGCGTGATGACTACGCCCGAAGCTCAGGTGATTTTCGTCGACACGCCGGGCATTCACAAATCCGATTCGGCAATCAACAAGCGGATGATGGCGGCCGTGCGTGCCAGTCTCGAAGAGCGCGATCTGTTGCTTTTCGTCGTCGATGCCACCGAGCCTTTTACCGACGAGGACAAACGCGCGCTCAGCATGCTGCGCCCCAATGGTCCGCCGGTGATCGCCATTCTAAATAAGATCGACGCGGTGCGCGCCAAGCACGATCTGCTGCCGCTGATGGAAGAGTACGGCAAGCAGTACACGTTTGCCGAATGCCTGCCGATCTCGGCCCTCAAAGAGGACGGCATCGACAAGCTGCGCAAGGAAGTGATCGGCCGCCTGCCCGAAGGCCCCGAGTATTTTCCGCCCGACCACATCACCGACCAGCCCGCGCGCTTTCTGGCCGCCGAATTGATTCGCGAAAAGATTCTTCTCGCCACGCGTCAGGAAGTCCCGCACGCCGTCACGGTGTTTATCGATAAGTGGGAGGAGACGCCGCAGATCGTGCGCATCTTCGCCACTATCCTGGTCGAACGCGACGGGCAAAAGGCCATCGTTATCGGCGCGAAGGGCGCCATGCTGAAAAAAATCGGCACGCTGGCGCGCGTAGAGATGGAAGCATTGTTCGGCATCCGCATCTTTCTCGATCTGCATGTGAAGGTGGAATCGTCGTGGCGCGAGAAGCCCGCGTTCCTTAACGCGCTCGACTGGCGTACAATGGCCGGAAGAGATGAAACTTAAGCGTATTGCCCTCTCATTCGTCCTTGTATTAAATCTCCTGACGGTTGCCTATGCGGCCGACAAACCCGTAAACGACGATTACATCAGCGACAGCGTGCGGCAGAAACTGGCGGCGGATTCGGTAGTGAAAGGCGGCGCCATCGACGTGGTCGTTAAAGACGGCAATGTCACGCTCAACGGCAAGGTGCAGGAGCCTAAGCAGAAATCCAAGGCCGAAAGCCTGGCGAAGAGGGTGCATGGCGTGAAGAGTGTCGTCAATAATCTGACGATCGACAAGCCGTGATCCGCGCGGCGTGCGCGTTCGCCTGCCTCGCTATTGCTTTATGCGCGCAGGAGTTCGAGCACACACAGGCGGAGCGCGTGGCCACCGGACTCGAGTACGCGGACGGCATCGTGTGGGCTCGCGAGGGTTTTCTGGTTTTTGCCGACGTGCTCAAACGGACGCTGTATCGCGTGGACCCCGGCGTAGCTCCACAGCCCGCGCCCGGCGGCGATGGCGGCGCACAAGGGCTCACTTACGATTCCCAGGCGCGTCTCTATATCTGCGAACTACTGAATCGCCGCGTAGTTCGCATGGATCGCCGCGGCAAAATTGAAACTCTCGTCGATAAATTCGAGGGCAAAAAATTCAACTCGCCCAACGATATTGTGGTGCGCAAAGACGGGCAGATCTATTTCACCGATCCCGCCTTCGGCAGCGCCGCGGATAACCGGGAACTGGATTTCAACGGCATCTTCCATATGACGCCGAAGGGCGATCTGGAAGCGATTGCGCGATGGCAAACGCGCCCCAACGGCATCACGCTCTCGAACGACGGCAAGACGCTGTTTGTGGTCGATTCCGACCGGCACGCCGTGGTTGCGTTCGACGTGGCGAGCCATGGGGGCGCCGGCAATGCGCGCGATGTGATTCAGAAGATCGAAGGTGTGCCGGGCGGCATCCGCACCGATGTCGATGGCAGGCTTTACGTGGCGGCCAAGGGACTGGATATTTACTCGCCCCAGGGCAAACTCGAGCAGCAGCTTCTGCCTGGAGAGATCCTCACCAACTGCGCATTCGGGGATAACGATTTCGAAACCTTGTATGTGTCGGGCCGGACGAGGATTTACAAGATCCGGCTGGGTGTGAAGGGAGCGCTGCAATATTAGCGGCAGCAGGCAGTACCCGGAGCGGCCGGTGCTCGGAGTCGGCGCGCTGATCATCGAAAACGGACGCATTCTCCTCGTCGAACGCGGGCGCGAGCCGCTGAAGGACTACTGGTCGCTCCCCGGCGGCGTGGTCGAAGCCGGCGAGCGCCTTGAGTTTGCGGTGCGGCGCGAGGTGCGCGAAGAAACCGGTCTGGAAGTTGAAGTGCTGCATCTGCTCGAAGTCTTCGAGCGCATCATGTTTGAGCAGATCATGAAAGATGAAGATGGCCGGGTGGAATATCATTTCGTGCTGATGGATTACGTTTGCCGGCCTGTCGGAGGCACGCTCTGCGCGGCGGACGATGCGAGCGCGGTGCGGTGGTTCGCACCGGAAGAAATCGCCCGGTTAAAGATTACCGAAGGAACCCCCGAAGTAATCAGCAAGGCCTTCTCCTGGGTGCGAGGACGCTAATGTTCACCAGCGCAGAAGCCCTCGAATGGAAGCACATCACCGCGCTGATCAAACGCTACATTGCAACCTCGGCAGGCGATGCGGAGTTGGCGAAGGTCGAACCATCCATCGACCGAATTCAGATCGAGCAAAGCCTGGCCGAAGCCGGCGAAGCCATAGCTTACCTGCGCGCGGCCGCATCGCCACAGACCGCGGGCAAGGGGGCAGCAATCCGCGTCAACCTCAACGGCCTCCCCAACGTAACCGTATCCGTCCAAAAACTCCGCATCGAAGGAGCAGCCCTCGAACCGCGTGAAATCTTCGACCTCATCGCCTTCCTCGACCGAGCGGCCGACGCCAGATCCTTCCTCACCACTGTCGCCGAGCGCTTCCCACGGCTGGCCGCCCGCGCCGAAGGCATAGGCGATTTCCGTCACCTGCTGCGCGAAATCGAAGGCAAAATTCAGGCCGACGGAACCGTGCTCGACAGCGCCAGCCCGCACCTCAATCGCATCCGGCGCGAAATCGAAAAACAGAAACGCGCCATTCAGGATTCGCTCGAACGCTTCCTGCGCGCCAATCGCAACGATGGCGTATTGCAGGAAGAATACGTCACCATCCGCAACGAGCGCTACGTCGTCCCGGTGATCGCCGGACAGCGCCGCAAGCTTCCCGGCGTGATCCACGGAGCCAGTTCCACCGGCCAGACGCTTTTCCTCGAACCTCTCGAAACCATCGACCTCAATAATGAACTGGTGCGACTGCAGGAGGAAGAATCGCGCGAAGTTATGCGCATTCTCCGCGAGCTGACCGACCGCCTGCGCGCGTATCACGGGCCCATTCGCGAGGCTGCGGCGATCATGGCGGCGCTCGACCTGGTCTTCGCCAAAGCCCGCTTCGCCATCGATTTCGACTGCGTGATTCCGCAATTCAGCGCTGCCGGGGATCGCCGCCTGCACATGGTGAATGCGCGTCACCCCTTGTTAATCGACGTGCTGCAACGCAGTGGAGGAAAGGTCGTCCCCTTCACGCTTACCCTCGACCGCGACTGCCACACGCTGCTGATCAGCGGACCCAACACGGGCGGCAAAACAGTCACGCTGAAGACCGTCGGCGTCATCGCCCTGATGGCGCAAGCAGGCCTGCCGGTGCCCTGCTCCTCCGCCGTGCTGCCGCTCTTCGAGCAGGTGCTGGCGGACATCGGCGACAACCAATCGATTGAACAAAATCTCAGCACCTTCTCCGCGCACGTGTCGCGGCTGCGCGAGATGGCGCTCGATGTCACGCCGGATTCTCTGGTGCTGCTGGATGAAATCGGCTCGGCGACGGATCCGGAAGAAGGCGGGGCACTCGGCGTAGCGCTGGTGGATCACTTCCGCGCCGCCGGAGCTTTCACCGTCGCATCCACGCACCTGACCGCTCTGAAGATCTACGGCGCCAATACCAGGACGGTGCTCAACGCATCAATGGGCTTCGACGAACAAACCCTCGCGCCCACTTATCAATTGCAAATTGGACTGCCGGGCAAATCCGCCGGCCTCGATATCGCCGCGCGTCTGGGAATGCCGGAAGATATCCTCAAGCGCGCGCGGGCTTCGCTGAGCACGCAGGAGATCGAACTTTCCCAGCTCATCGCGGATCTCCACCAACGCCTCGAAGAAGCCGACAGCGTGCGCCAGTCTCTCGAACACGAACGCCTGGAAGTGGCCGCGCATGAGCGCCGCCTGGTACTCGAAGCCGCGCGCAATGAAGCCGCCAAAATGCGCGATCTCGAAACCCGTTTCGAGGAAATGCAGAAGCGCTGGCAGGAGCGTGCCGACGCTACGGTGGCCAAGATTGAAGAAACCGCCGAGCGCCGCAAATCCGTCGACGAAGCCCAGCGCCAGACTGCCAAACTACGCCGTGAAATGCGTGAGGATTGGGAGACCATCGTTCCCGCCGCTGCGACGCCCGAACCCACGCATAAGCCGAAAATCGAAGAAGGCGTGCGCGTCCGCGTGAAAGGCATTCGCGACCTGGCGCGCGTGCGCCGCTTACTCGGCAACGGCCGTTTCGAAGTGGAAGCCGGCTTCATGAAAATGCAGATATCCGCCGACGACGTGGAAGAAGTGTTCCCGGAATCGAGCGGGCCCGCGCCTTCGAAGCTGCCGAAAAATGTGCGCTTCCAGGCCGGCCCCGAGCTCGCTCCCTCGGTGCAGGAGATCAATGTAATCGGCGAGCGCGCCGAAGAAGCCATCGAACGCGTGGAGCGCTTCCTCGACGCCGCGGTCATGGCGACAGCCGCGCGCGTGCGTATAGTCCACGGCCACGGCATGGGCGTGCTGAAGCGCGCCGTGCAGGAACTGCTGAAGAAGAATCCGCACGTAGAGAAGTTCTATCCGGCATCGCAATACGAAGGCGGCGCGGGCGCGACAATTGCCGAGTTGAAAGACTGACAAACGCGTTAAGATTGAAAATTGCTCCGCCACCTGACCGACGCCCTGATCGCGTGGGGCCCCGCTGGCATCCTGCTGCTCTCCATTCTCGATTCCTCGGGCGTGCCCGTCGCCGGAGTATTCGACGCATTGCTGATCCTTATCGCGGTGGAGCAACCCTCCGTAGCATGGCTCTGCGCGGGCATGGCGGTCGCCGGGTCCACTGTGGGCAACGTGATCCTGTTCTGGATGGCGCGCAAGGGCGGCCAGGGTTTCATGAACAAGGCGGCACCCGAAGGACGCGCCGCGAAATTTCGCCAGTGGTTCCGGCGTTACGGAATGGTGACGGTGCTGGTCCCCGCCCTGGTCCCGATCCCCATGCCTTTGAAACTTTTCGTGATCAGCGCCGGCGCGACGGGAACTGCGCTGGGTGAGTTCGTGGCGGTGGTGCTGATCGCCAGGGTGCTGCGATATTTCGGAGAGGCCTGGCTGGGCATCACGCTGGGACGCGAGTCGACGAGGTTCCTGACGACGCATGCATGGGACTTCGTGGCCGGCGGAGTCGCGCTGTTCCTTGTTCTCTATGGTTTCATTCGCTGGCGCGATGCAACCCGGGGCAGAGATTAGCTGCGGGACAGATCGGAAATCTGTCCCCACGGACGTCCCCTTTTCTCTTCTTCCGGCCGGTCACAAGCGCCGGAATTATTTTTTCCCCAGTCCTGTCAATAACTTACATGGATTTCCTGTCAATGCGTGGGAACTGTTGAAATGATCCCTGCTACTTCTGAACCAGAGAGACGTTCAATTTCTCCCAACGAAAGGAATTCAGTATGACTATTACGGCAACAATTCGCCGATTTGCAGAGAAAGTGAGGCGCCAAGCTAAATGAATATCAATCGAAATACATGGGCGCCGAACCGGAAATCGACGCAGAAAAGAAACCCCTTTCCCCCGTTCTGGCTGGCAGTTCTCGTGTTGTCACTGCCTTTCTTCCCTTCACCTGCGAGCGCTCAGTCTGCGTCGCCGCCAACCAGTTTGTCCGGCAGCCAGAGCCGCGTCCTGACCCGCGTCTCGGCTTCCGCGACGGATGCTATAGCGCAATCCGACTGCGGCAAACTCATTTCTTACACCAATCCGGGCGTTATCGCGGTGACTTTACCAGCCGCTTCCTCCCTGTCGAGTGGATGCTGGATGGACGTCCAAAACTCGGGTGCAGGTATTCTTACCTTGACGCCCACCGGCTCTGCCATCGATGGCGCTTCGTCTCTTGTCCTTACGGCAGATCAGGGCGTGCGTATTGTTGACGGCGCAACGCAATATCTGACGGAGCGCGGTCAGGGCCAGGGGTCTGCCGGCAGCGGTACTTACTCGGCCGACGGTACGACTCTCACTCAACAGGGAACTACCTTCGCGGCCAACACCGCCATCCTTGCATCGCGTGTTACCGCGGCACAGGCGCTCGACACGACCTGCGCGATCAACTCCGGTTCGTCCAACACCTACGCAGGCGCGATGCGCGGGAATGTTCTTGCGACTTATGCGGACGGTATGCGCATCGCCGCTGAAGTAGACACCACCAGCAACGGAGCGGCCATTACTCTGGACTGTGGCGCCGGACCTAAAACCGTGTATCAATACGACGGCGTCAGCAATCCCCTGAACTCGCAGTGGCCGGCGGGCGGACAGGTGCTCCTGGTTTATGGCGGCGCGTTAAACTCGGGGGCCGGCGGCTGGAGAATTCTAAGCGGCGGCGGAAGCGGATCGAGCGGCGGCGGCTCTTCCGGAAGCGCTTCTTCCGCTATCACAACTACGATGGACCTGCCGATAGGCGGGGAGAACAACTGGGCCTCGGGCTGCGTCCCAGCCTGGGACGTTACGAACGCTACTTACGGATATTGTTCGGCCTACAGCACCGGAAGAATTACCGGCATTGTCCTGGGTAGTTCCGGTACTCCCTACACGAGCCGCTCTTTCATCTGGCCGTCGAACTGGGACTCTACAACTCAGGTGAGCCTGCTCATCGCGTGGACGGGTTCATACAGCGACAGCAACGGCATGAAGCTGACCGGGTCCATTGCCTGCGTGACCCCCTCCCAGTCGAACCTCGTGGACGTCAGCTTCAACACTGCCGGCTCATCGCCCCTTCTGACTAACTCAGACTTCTATCGAAGCACGGCCATATCCGCCGTCAACACCACTGGCTGCGTCGCCGGCCAGATGGGAATTCTGAAAATCGCCAGAGATAATACCGTCACTCCCAACTCGACTGACGCACTCGCCTTAGTGGGAGTCGCCCTCCAATGGACAAGTCACTAATGAAACATAAAATACTGATATTTCTCCCGCTGCTTTTCTCGCGAGCGCTGGCTTCCAGCCCCACTATCGGCAGCGTTTCGGTCGTCACCGACACAAACACGGCCGTGGTAGCGTACACCGTGTCTCCCGACTCCTATTGCTGGGTTCGGTATGGCATTACACCGGGCACCTACTTATGGAGTTCGGTAACGTTTCAGAGCGGTTCCCCATTCGTCACCGGCCTGTGCTCCGTGCCAATCAACGGACTTGCAGACGGCACGACTTACTATTTCCTGCCGACCGCCCGACCCGATCCGGACGACGAAACCAACGGATGTATGACGGTCGCGCAAAGCTGTGGTACATCCGAGCTGGTCGCTACGACGCCGGCGGCATCTGTCTCGCACTTGCCAGCGGCGCCAACTGCCGTTCAAAGCAATCTGACGATCGAGCCAGATACCACTGGCCCCGATAACTATACCAATGCCTACGTAGTGGTCCCTCTTGCGGCGACCGGGACTGGAGGAGAGTGCGTATCTACTGCCGCGGTAAGCGCTCCGGCAGGCTACTCGGGATCGATTTCGCCAGGCGATTCTCTGACGACCATCTTCGGCGCATCGGCAGGCGCGAAGCTTTGGTATGGCACTATCTTCGAGGTTCCGCAGGGAACCACCTGCATCGTTCCAAGATCAACCGGGCGCGGGCGGGGCTACGAAATACCGCCCATGGCTGTCGATCCCGATGCTGCTGGGGGATTGATTACGGCCGCCGATCACCGCTGGATTGTCTTTCGCACGGTGCAGGTTAATGCGTCGGACTTTCCACCATTCGGCAGCCGCACCAATCCGTCGTTCGCGTCGAAAATGGGAGGCTTTCAATCGCCTAACTACAACACTGTCGACACTGCGTTCGACACCAATGGTACGATTTTCGACGCTACGCGTGCTGGGCAGGTCCACCATTTCTGGATAGAGAATCTGACGTTCTCGGTCGACGCATCTAACCTGCAGAATTACGATGTGTTCTTCCTCTGGGGCCGTGGCGACGGCGGTCAGACGCCGCCTTTCCCGCAATACATAGTAATGCGTGACAACTACTTTCACGGTCCCGTCCGAGGCACGCTGACGAGCGGCGTTCCGTCCATTCAGGGTGTTTTGTTTGCCACCATGCAATCGAATATGCAGTATGCCATTGTCGGCAACTACGCCGATAATCTTTACTACACCGCAGCGAGCGGGATTCCACAGGCGTACTATTTTTCCGATTGCGGGTTCACTGGCACATGTGGGCATGGCGGGCCCGTGCTCTTCGACAATAACTACGCCGAAGGATCGGCGATGGATATTTATGTCGAAGTCAACAATCACTCCAATCCAAACCCTGTCGATTTTACGATTACCCATAACTATCTGTACTGGCCGTACTCCATCACTTACCGTTATGCAGTTTCGGTCGGCTCCTACGGGTGCCGCAATCAGATAGAAATGAAGGGCATGACCCGCGGGTTGATCGCGGGGAACTACATCAATGGCCAGTGGGCTTGCGCCAACTCGGGCAATGCTATTCTGACATTCAATAACGTCGACCTGACAATCAAGTCTAACTACATAACCAATTCAACCTCAGGCTTCGGGCTGAACGGCTCAGGCAACTCCAGTGGTATGGCGTCGTATTCAAGCTCGGGCAACCGGATCCTGGTGAGTAATAATCTGCTGCACAATCTTGGGCGCACGTTGTTTCAGGCGGGCGGCGGAGGACTGGGCGCCGACGCCATCGAGATGGATAGCAGCCCCAGCAATGTGACGATCGCCAATAACACTTTTGGACCGATCGGCAACGACAATCCGGTAGGGCCATATCCGGGGTACTTTTACCCATGGATTTTGTTCAATGGCGGGGGCGGTCAGCTTGCGGGGCTTAATATTCAGAGTAATATTTTCCCTTTTGGACTCGGCCTTACGTCCTACGGTGGCGGCATCGGCGTTCAGAATGCTTTGATCTATGCCCCTGGAGCCCAAAGTCATCCAGCGACTCCGATACCTTCCGGCAGCGTCAGCCCGGTAGCTTTTACTTCATGGCTTGGGACCGTGGCCGGTTACACGGCTGGTACTGCCGGATTGGGGATGCAGGGGGCGTCGATAATCAGCGGCGGTTCCGGCTATGCCAGCTCCGGAAGTTTGTCGTTCAGTAATTGTTCCTCCGCGCCCGCCGGCACATTCACCGCCTCCGGCGGAGTCGTCGGCGCAAATTTCAGCAGTTTTGGATCGGGATGCACGCCATCGACATTTACGGTGTCTGCGTCAGGTTCCACCGGGGCCTCGCTTCGGCCCGCTTACGGGCTGACCACGAGCTACACGTGGGGCGCCAACGTCAACTACTGCACAAGCTACCAGGGGTCGGACATGACCAGCGGCATTTGCAGTTCCGTCAGCTCCACCATGCCTTCCGGAGATACCTGGGCATCTGGCTCCAGCACGACTGCGCGATTGGCGGCGGCAGGGGTTTCGAGCGATTACAGCATCACTCCGACGACCGCGAACGCGGGCAACGTCGGGGCCAACCTGAATGAGATTTACGCCACAACAGGCACCACGACCAATGTGAGCGTTACCGTCGCGGCAACCTTCGCGAGTATCAATTACTATGCTCCGGACTCTCGGGCATGCTCCGCCGATTTTTCGGCAGACGGCACTACATGGACCAGAGCTACGGACTCTGGTGGGCCTCCGTCCCGATCTCTGGTATTAACCGGATTAATCGCCGATGCGCCGTACAATTACCGCCTGCTTTGTTACTTCGATCAGACCAGCGATCTGTTCTCCGGAGGCCAGATCACCGACGGTACGTTCTCAACGCTCGCGGCCGGGACCCGCAATCGGTCTTTCACCTTTGCGTTATCCGCTTTCCCCGGCGCCACCAGTTTCAAGGTAACCCTGACACCGATCAGTGGCGCTCCATACAGCAACACTTGCACCGCTTCTCCCTGCGTTGTGTCCGACGTTCCTGTCGGCGACTATTCCGCCATCCTCCAGTGGCTGGCCGGCACCACACCGCTTGGCTCCAGTGACGCGCAACTGGTCGGTGTCCGCTAGCGGCGATTCTCTTGCAACCGCTCGTTTACGCGAGCGGTTGCTCCTGAGTTAATGCACGCAGGGACACTCCCGATCTTCAGTCCGCGGCAAGTCCGATGAGCTTGCCCAGGTCGTTCAGCGTTTCCGCGCTGGTGAATTGACGGGGAGACAGACTCATGTTGAAGTGCTCGTCGACAAACGAGATGAAGCTCATCATGGCTACGGAGTCCCAGGCCTCAAGATCCTCCAGCCTTTCTGCGCCGGTCAAAGAGCCTTCAGGCAGTTCAAGGATCTTGCCCATGTGGCCCAGAAACTCGCTTTTCGACATGTTTTCACAAGCTTACCATGCGCGTGGAGGGCAGATATCGCAGCCGAATGGTAATCTTGCGACAGGCATTGCTCATGAAACACGCGGCGATTGCAGGGATAGAATACTTCGTGCCGGAAACCGTACTCTCCACGGCCGGACTCGCAGAGGAATTTCCCGAATGGGCTGTCGAGAAGATCGATGCGAAAACGGGCATTCGGGAGCGGCACATTGCGAGGGCCGGCGAATGCGCTTCCGATCTGGGCGTGCAGGCCGCGCAGAAGCTCTTCGAGAATGGCGTGTGCGGTCCAGCCGACATCGACTTCCTGCTGTTGTGCACGCAAAGTCCCGATTATTTCCTCCCCACCACGGCGTGCATTCTTCAGAACCGCCTCGGTATTCCCACGTCTTCGGGCGCGTATGATTTTAATCTCGGTTGCTCGGGTTACGTTTACGGTCTTGGTCAGGCGGAGGGCCTGATTGCCACCGGCCAGGCATCGTGTATTCTTCTGATCACCGCCGACACCTACAGTAAGTTCATACATCCGCGGGACCGGAGTGTGCGGACTATTTTCGGCGACGGCGCCGCGGCCACCCTGATCCGCGCCGTCGAAAGCGACCGCCCACGAATTGGTCCGTTTGTTTATGGCACCGACGGAAAAGGCGCCGAGAACCTGATCGTTCCCGCCGGCGGGTGCCGTCGCCCCGGATCCGCCGAGACGTCGATTGCAGCAGAGGATTCCTCTGGTAATTTCAGAAGCGCCGATAACATATTCATGAACGGGGCGGAGATCTTCACCTTCACTCTGAACGCGGTGCCCGACGCGCTTGATCGGCTCATGAAGAAAGCGAGCGTCAGCGTCGACGATATCGATCTTTTTGTTTTCCACCAGACCAACTGTTATATGCTTGAGCGGCTTCGCGCCCGAATGAAGCTTCCGGAGGAGAAATTCCTGGTTAAAATGGGCCAGGGGAACATGGTTTCGGCATCCATACCGATTGCGCTGAAGCACGCGCTGGACGACAGACGTCTGCGGGACGGCGATCTGATCGCCCTCGTCGGCTGGGGCGTTGGCTACTCCTGGGGCGCCACGCTGCTTCGATGGACCGACATCCCGACGGGCCAGTCGATTTGAATGCGTTCCGCAAACAATGAATCTGCAGCAGCTTAAGCTGAAAATCAAGCGCGGTGAAACGCCCTTCTACCGCTTTCTGAGGAGCATGGTGTACGGCGCCATTCGTTCCAATCTTCCGGTGCCGAAATTTCTGAAACCAGTGCTTCGCGGCTGGTATGAAGTCCATTTCCTGATAATCGTGATTTTCCGCCGGCTGCGGGTCTGGCTTTACTTCGAACCGCTGTTCCGCAGCCGCTGTACCCAGGTCGGCAGGAATCTGAATCTTTACAACGACCTGCCCTATATCGACGGACACGCCGCGATATTTGTGGGCGACGATGTAACGATTACCGGCGCGCTCCATATCTCGAGCGGACGATTCAGGGAACGTCCGGAACTTACAATCGGCAGTCGGGTTGTCGTCGGAGGCGGGTCTACCATCAGCGTGAACCAGTCCGTGTCGATCGAGGACGATGTCATGATATCCACCAACTGTCGCATCGCCGACAACGACGGTCATCCAAAGGATGCGTTGCTGCGTGCCAGCCATGCGCCTTTGGGGCCGCGCGACATGCAACCGGTGGTGATCAGGAAGCACGCATGGATCGGCAACGGCGCTCAGGTAATGAAAGGCGTCGTCATCGGCGAAGGCGCCATCATCGGGGCCAACAGCGTGGTGATCTCCAATATCCCCGACTACTGCGTGGCGATGGGCAATCCCGCCGAAGTGCTGTTCCGGAACGTGGGCCGCCCGAAAACGGCAAGTGCGAACCAACCCGTTCCCGCCGAAGCGTCCTGACGCAACCGCGTTAAGCGCCTTTGGCCTCGTGGTATGCCTGGGGCCGGTACATTATGCAATCGATCTCCCGGGCGCGGGGAAACCAGTCAAGGTTGTTGGCAACCAGCGTGCTCAACTCGAAACCGGCCCTGCGGTACACATTCAGCGCCTCCACCCAGTCCGGCGCGCCCTTATAAAAAGGGTCGATGGAGAGTTCACTTTGCAGGCCAACGATCTGTTGCGCCGCGTCACCGACCCCGGCGAAGACTTCCAGATCGAAACCCTGCGTATCCATTTTCAAAAACGGGCGCGAAAAGCCAAATTTCTCGCGCAGACGAGGGATAACATCCGATAATTTCCTGATTTCTACCTCAATCTCCACAATTTCCTCACTACCCTCTTCATTCAAGGGCAGAAAACTGTTGCCTTCCGAAGAGGAAGGGGGCATAGTGCGGAAGCGCGCGCGTCCGCTGGAACTGCCCAGCGCAAACGGCTCGACGTGCCATAACGGGTCGTTGGCGCTGTTTTTTTCGAGTGCGCGCAGAACATCCGGCGTGGGCTCAAAAGAGACGATCAGTCCTCTGTAATCGCTGTATTCCCGAAGCATTCGGGCGTAACCACCGGTGTTGGCGCCAACATCGAGAACACAATCGGCCCGGAGCTCGGCAAGTAACCGGCCAACGTACTGCTCCTCGAATCTGCGATGCTTTCTCCAGGACTGCGTAAGGCGGGACGAAACCGAGTTCTCGACCAAATGAGCAGCCTTCCGCAGCAGCGAATGCATCCCCGTCAGAATATCATGCGCGGCATAGCTGAGTGCATTCTGCCGGCCCGTAGAAAGGCCTGTGGATCTACGGTTAAATACTGGAAGATCAACGAATTCGAGGTAATCCCGGGCCCGCGTCAGTTCGCTGGCCGCGGGAGGAGATTCGTCAAGCCATCCCCGTCCTGTCGGCTCACCATTGCCGTCGCGTCTTCCACCGCCGCGCTGAGCTCCTTCGAACTGGCAAACAGGAAGTTTGAGCCGTAACTCAGGAAACCGGCGGCCCGCAACCCCTTCTGTGTTTCCGCCTGCAGCTGATTGGAAACTACAAGATCCGCGCTGGCCGCCCGTGCGCGCTCCGCCGCCAGCAAACCGAAACTTCCCGCGTCTGACGGCCGCACCGTCACCACGTCTACCAGCGTCGCCACGGTCAGGTTGCCAAAGTACGGATGGGCGTGCATCGGCGTAACCAGCAGGGAAAACCACCCCAGCGGCAAATCCCCCTGGTAAACGCGGTAGCGCATTACCTGCTTCGCCAGGTACCTCGGTATAGTCGAACTGTTTCGCACCACGCCGAAACAAATCCGCTTCTCCGCTTCCTGCCACACAACGTCATCGGATGCGTCGGAGGCGGTGGCGGCAACTGTCCGAAGTCCCGCGGCGGAAACCTTCGGCCACTGCGCCATGCGCAGCCCGAGAGCGCCCGCGCCGGTCCATGCACCGGCCAACGCCGCCACGCGCAGCGCAGGCTTTCTCCGCAGCGGCCGCAGTTCGCGCAGGCACCGGCCCGCCCGCACAATACGAAAGAAGAATGGCACCGGACGCACATTCCATCCAGAAGCCTTCAGCAGCTTCGGCAGCGGATTGGTTTCGCTCCCCATGCCCACTACGTAGACATATCTGCAGCGCTTAAGCGCGAAACGGATCAGCTGTATCGAAACCATGGCGTACTTGCCGTTGATGATTCCTTCCGACAACGGCGATTGAATATTGACCACCGTTTCACGCCGCGCGCTGCCACCGGGTTGCCGAGCATTATTCAGGTATGCCGGATGCTCCAGCAGCAGAACGCCGCCCCGCACCTCTTCGCCTTCCACTGCCAGGTACTGCGCCGTATGCACAGGCCCCTGCCGCGGCGCGCCGGCACGCTCGGAAATTCCGAAATCGGCGGGCGCTCTGGCTTCGGTCATACGCCGGTTGAATCGAGCCACGGCCGGTTCCCACTCCGGCGTATAGAGGACAAATTCAATGGCCATCTGCCGCTGGTACCTACGAAGTTCCGTGGCGCAGTTTAGCTGCCAGCCAGCGGCGCTCCATGGCCGCCCGGTCCGCCGCCGGGATGGTCCTTCCGTTCCCCTGGGTTTCGAGAAACGCCAGCAGCGTTCCTGTCGGCACGAACCATCCGTTCTTGTTCGCGAGCCGCGTCATCAGAGACTTGAAACGAGCATCCGGCGCTCCGGATTCCGCAAAACCGTGGCCGAAGTGTGTGTACAGGATGGCAGCGCCGCCTTCTTCTTCCAGCCGGTCCATGGATTCTTCGGTTACCAGATGGAGAAAACGCGGTAGATTCGAGGCTTCCGCCGACGCGTACCACTGGCTCACAAACGGCCGGTCCGGATCGTGATACGGCATCATGGGGCAGGCCTTCAAAGTATTCAGCTCACGAAAAACGAAGTTGCGGCAATAGCGGATTCTCTCGCGGCACAAGTCGCCCCAGAAGTTGGGATGCCCCCGCCGCTCGCCGAAATACCGGCTCCTCGAACGGCCCAAAGTCACCAGATTGTACAGCGCCCGGTTCCAGCCGCTCAGACGCTCCGGGCCCCAGTACATCGCATCGGCGTTATAGTGGTTGGCCATGGTAACCGGGTGGGCGCCGAAAAGCCTTCGAAAGTTATCCAGCCCCGCCAGCACCTCTTCCCGCGTCATGCTGGCCGGCGCCACGCAGTGCAGCCCGATTTCAAAGCCCCGGTCGCGCAGTTCCTGCATCCAGGCCAGGTATGCCGGGTTCTCACACGTCTCGCCGGGTGAATTGCGGCGGGTCTGGCCCGGCTCAATCGTCCACACTCCCGCCGTTGTCCGGAGGCCCAGGCCGGCGAGCAGGCCGTAGATCTGCCGCGATTGCGCCAGGGTTTGCGAGTCCGGGTCGTCAAATATCGTAAACGCAAACCGCTTGCCTTCCGGCCAGCGGATGGCGGGTTGTGGCTGCATTCAGATTACCCGGCCTTGCGGTTCGAAAGAAATTCGGCCATCCGGTCGATCGACCCGAAGTTCTCGAGCGAAAGCTCGTCCTGGTCGAGCTCAATATCCAGTTCCGTTTCCAGTCCCACCAGTAATTCCAGCACCGATGCCGAGTCCAGGTATCCTTTCTCCAGCAGAGTGTCGTCGTCGGCGATCGCGGACGCATTCCTGCCCAGCGCCGCCGCCAGTTTCCCAACTCTTGCTCTGATGGATTGCTTCAGTTCCGCTTCCGTTGGCATCTGGCCTGGCTTTTTCAATCTTACACTTCCGGCGGATCTTTCAGAAACTGCAGCGCCGCCACGGCATCGCCGCCACTCAGTATGCGGTGATCGTAGGTCGCGCCCAGGGCCGCCCTGCCCTCCACCGC
>Ga0302320_10008322_pt1 | contig 22626 bp, 16 predicted proteins | sample Bog_T0_3_FD_202130 | JGI IMG/M metagenome (GOLD analysis project Ga0302320, IMG submission 202130) | Peat permafrost microbial communities from Stordalen Mire near Abisko, Sweden - Bog_T0_3 | ecosystem: Environmental > Terrestrial > Soil > Wetlands > Peat | place: Sweden: Abisko, Stordalen Mire... | reverse complement strand
TTGCGCATCAGCGGCAGGCGTCGAGACATGATTTACCTATAGAAAATCTATACGCACAAGTCAAAGAAAAAACACACTTTTCATCCGCTTTTCTTTCAAACACTCAATATTAGGCGAGGATCAGGGTGCTGGTTGAGATATTGACGGTCAACATCCGTGGGCGGCCGTCTATCGCCGGCAAAGCCCTGAATGAAGTCCTGCGCCGGGCGCAGGCGAGGAGGTGGATGTCCTTGATCCGGCATGAGGTGGTGGTGAGGGAGACTTGACAGTGTGGCTGAGTCAATCACGAATTTGTCCACAAACTGTCAACAGAATCAACTCTGATCTGGCTCCGCCTCTAAAAAATGGCGGGAGTGGCGGGGCTCGAACCCGTAACCTCTGCCGTGACAGGGCAGCGCTCTAACCAATTGAGCTACACCCCCGAAGGGAGTTGCAAATCTAGTGAATCTTTCCCTCCCCGTCAACGTCCAATCAAAAGAAAAAAAGTTCGGGCAGCAGACGCCAAGGAGGTGGGGGTGGGGAACCCCGCTGAAGAAACGTGCCGCTACCCGAACCAAATCCTGCGTCACTCTAAAACTTTGCTGGAATTTGTCAATAGTGAAACATTCAAAAAAAACACTTTCTGTTGTAGGGGATTCCCGGACATCCATCGGTCCCGCCTTTCCCATTTCATGATTGATAATTCACCTTGGGGAAGGTCGAATTCCGGGAACCCATCTCTCCGGCTCTCTCCCGGCAAGCGGGGCGAGAGAGGAGAACGCGAAGAGTTTTGTCCTGGCCCATTCACGATTCTCTTTGCGGGCGGACATTGACTTTTGCCGAAAACCAATTTTACTGGCGGAGAAATGTTTTCCAGTTACTCATGAAATCGCTGGCTGACTTGACTAAATTATCCGTTCTTCCTCTCGACCGGCGCGACAGCCTGGCGCGGCTGGAAGACATATTGGTTCCGCCGGAGTCTAATCCCGCGTCCTGCTCTCCACCCAACCAGGCTCTAATCCGCCAATGCGCCCGGCACATCTGCGAAGCCCGCTGGCGCGGGGCCGCCGTCATGCTCATCTACGGCGCGCACCTGATTAAAAACGGCGCCGCCGCCATTTTGATCCGCCTGTTGCAGCACGGCTGGATCACCCATTTGGCCACCAACGGCGCGGGCGTCATCCACGACTGGGAATTTTCCTTCCACGGACTTTCCACCGAGAACGTCAAGACGAATGTCGCCGCCGGCGTGTTTGGGGCTTGGGAGGAAACGGGCCGCTGGCTTCACCTCGCCCTCCTCAGCGGCGCGCTGGAAGGCCGCGGCTTTGGCAATTCCGTCGGCAAATTCGCTGCCGCCGACGGCCTCGACCTTCCCATGCTCGAATCCCTCGAAGCCGCCCTGCGCTCCGAGCCTTCCCATCCGCTCGCCCCCGCCCGCGCCGATTTGCTCCAAGCCATGCGCGTCCACCAGCTGGCCTCCGGGCGGTATGAGGTCATCCATCGCTGGAAACAGAGCTGCGTCCTGGCCCAATGTTTCAACCGGGACATCCCTCTCACCGTTCATCCTGGCATCGGCTACGACATCATCGCCTGCCACCCCATGTTCAACGGCGCGGCCATCGGTCGAGCGGCCGGAATTGACTTCCGCGCCTTTGTCGCCTCCGCGGACGGGCTGGACAACGGAGTGGTGCTTTCCGTCGGCTCGGCCATCATGGGACCGCAGGTCTTCGAGAAGAGCCTCAGTTGTGTCAACAATTTACGCCTGCAAACCGGGCGTGCCATCGTTCGCGGCCATGTCATTTACGTGGTGGACTTGCAGGACGGCGGCCATTGGGATTGGAGCCGAGGCGAACCTCCTAAGGACAACCCGGCCTACTATTTGCGCTTCTGCAAAAGTTATTCCCGAATGGGGGGCGACATGCGCTACTTGCAATGCGACAACGTCTCCTTCCTCCACCACCTCCTCCACGAATTGGAACAGCCGGACTGAACATGCTGTAGAGTCGCGCCTCCGGCCCGAAATCAGCGCGTGGGCCGGCTCACCGACAACCAAACTCACGGCCCCTCCGGGCTTCTCCCTTCCACATCGAATTAGAAGGCCGGGCGGAACACACTGCCGCCCGGCCCTGATCCAAACGCGAACGACGTATTCATCCCGTTGCGCGCAGGAACATCGCTATTGCCGGACCCGTCCGGTCACGGAAGAAGCCCCAAAATAACAGCCTCCGCCTCTTGCCAGGAGCTCAGCACTGCCTTCAGTTTCGCCTGGGCGGTTGTCAAGGCATCCTGTTTGACTTTCATCGCCGCGCGATACTTGGCCAGCGCGTCCTGCAACTGCGCCGCCGGCGCCATATTATCAACCGCTGTCTGCAACGCTGTCAGTTCGGGGTTGGTTGTGGCTGCTGCTCCACCCGCTCCGCCACGGCCTCCCCGTCCGCCGCCGAACCCGCCGCCCCCGCCAAAGCCGCCCCCGAACCCGCCACCCATACCGCCGCCGGTGTTGAGCGCCTGCTGCGCCTTCATCACATTTTGAATCAGCGCCGAAATCGCCGCCCACTCATCATCATTGGTGACGTTCAGGGATACTTGATATTGTTGCAACATCTGCTGTTGCATCTGTTGCTGGAACTGCGCCGGATCGAAATTCCCGCCGCCAAAACCGCCGCCACCGCCGGGGCCTCCACCGCCAAAACCGCCGCCACCGCCGGGGCCTCCACCGCCAAAACCGCCGCCACCGCCGGGACCGCCGCCTCCAGGGCCCTGGGCGAGCAGGCTTCCGGCCGATAGACACAGCGCGGTGGCAATCCCGCAAACCCCTAACATTGTTTTCAGTTTCATGGATAATTCTCCTCTCATTGAGTTTATTTGTTTATTTGCTATTTCGTTCTTTATCGCTGGACGGCCTTCGGCGGTCATCTGCAACCCGCGCGACGGCTTTCTTTTCACGCGACACTTTGCCACAGCGGACCTTAAGGGAAGATTAAGACGCGCAGTCCCAGCCATTTTATGCGAAGAATTGCTTTGCAACCGCGAGGTTTCGGAGTAAGAAATCCTCATGTCGGATCCTTTGTTAAGCGCTGAACGTGTGTACAAGGGGATTCCTGTCTCCGCCGGCGTTTGCCGCGGCAAGCTCCTGGTGCTGCGCCAGGCCACCGTGGAAATCCCCCGTTACGATGTCCCCGAATCGGACCTCGCCGCCCAAGTGCAGCGGCTCCAACAGGCCCTTTTGGAGACCCGCGAGCAAATCCTCCATGTCCAACACCAGGTCAGCCAGGCCCTCAATTCCAAGGACGCCAGCATCTTCGACGCCCATCTCCTCGTCCTCGAAGACCCCACCCTGATTGATTCCGTCACCAATGCGATTTATCAGAAGAAAATCAATGCGGAAGCCGCCTTCCACGAATTTGCCGAAAAATATCAGGAAACCCTTCGCTCGATTGATGACGCCTATTTGCGGGAGCGCGCCACCGACATGCGCGATGTCGCTTCCCGCATCCTCGACAACCTGATGGGCCGCCGGCCCCAGCACGATCCCCAGGCCACCCAGGAACCCTGCATCCTGGTCGCCGAAGATTTGCCCCCCTCGTTGGTCGCTCTCCTAAACCGCAAAAACACCCTTGGCTTCGCCACCGACATCGGCAGCAAAACCTCCCACAGCGCCATCATGGCCCGCTCCCTGCAACTGCCCGCTGTCGTGGGATTGCAAGGCGCCAGCAAGAAACTCCAGACCGGCGCCAACGCGCTGCTGGACGGGTACAGCGGCCTGATCATTGTCAACCCGACTGACCAGACCCTCTTCGAATACGGGCAGTTGACCCGCCGCCGCGCGACAATTGAAGAGAAACTGCACGAAATGCAGTTCCTCCCGGCCGTCACGCTCGATGGAAAACAGATCGTCCTCTCTGCCAACATCGAACAAATCGGCGACCTCGAAGCCGTCAAGTTCCACGGCGCCGAGGGCGTCGGTCTCTTCCGCACCGAATACCTGTTCATCAACCGTCAGTCCCTTCCAACAGAAGAGGATCAGTTCCAAGTCTATCGCCAGCTCGCCTCCGATCTCAAACCCCAGCCCGTCATCATCCGCACTCTCGATTTGGGCGGCGACAAGTTCCTTTCCCACCTCAAGCTCCCCCCGGAGATGAACCCCTTTCTCGGCTGGCGCGCCATCCGCTTTTGCCTCGAGGAGCGCGACGTCTTTCGCGCCCAACTCCGCGCCATCCTCCGCGCCAGCACGGACGGAAACGTCAAGCTCATGTACCCCATGGTCTCCGGCATCGGCGAACTCGACAAGGCCAACGCCCTCCTGGAGGAATACAAGGCCGAACTGCGCGCGGAGAAAATTCCCTTCGACGAAAAAATCCCCACCGGCACGATGATTGAAATCCCCTCCGCCGCCCTCGCGGCGGACGCCCTGGCCCGCCGCTGCCAATTCTTCAGCCTCGGCACCAACGACTTGATCCAGTACTCGCTGGCCGTGGACCGCTTGAACGAAAGAATCGCCCATCTCTATGAGCCAACCCATCCTTCCGTTGTCAAACTCATCAAATTGACAGCCGACGCCGCACACCGCGTCGGCATCTGGTGCGGCTTGTGTGGCGAAATGGCCGGCGACCCCGCGTTCACCCCCCTTCTGCTCGGACTGGGAGTGGACGAACTCAGCACCGCCCCATCGCTCGTGCCGCAAATCAAATTCCTCATTCGCCGCCTCAACATGCAGCAGGCCAAGGCCCTCGCCGATTTTGCCTTGAACTGCGAATCTGGTAAGGAAATCCTCGAACGCTCGCAGGCGCTGGCCAAATCCGCCGCCCCGGGCCTGTTCGCCAATTCCTGACCAGGCAGGGCGGTGCAGCCGCGCCGCTCAAATATCCAATAGAAAACTCGATCCCAACTCGAACGCAAAAACTCAACTCATGAAAGTCCTTATCCTCGCCGCCGGTTACGCTACACGCCTCTATCCGCTCACCCTCACACGCCCCAAGCCCCTCCTGCCCGTCGCCGGACAGCCCATGATCGAATACGTCCTCGACAATCTCGCCCCCATCGGCGGCATTGATCGCATCTACGTCGTCACCAACGCCAAGTTCGCCGCCCAGTTCCAAACCTGGTCCGACACTTACCGCGCCGGCAATTCCAAATTGAACTTCACCATCGTCAACGACGCCTCCACCGACGACACCAACAAACTCGGCGCCATCGGCGACCTCCACCTCGTCCTCACCCGCGAAAACATCCAGGACGACCTCATCGTCGTCGCCGGCGACAACCTCTTCAGCCAAAGCCTCGAAGATTTTGGCCGCTACTGCCGCAAAATCAATGCCCCCGTCCTGGCCGTCTATGACGTCGGCAGCCTCGAAGAAATCAAAAAATACAACTCCATCACCCTCGATTCCGCCGGCAAAATTACGTTCTTCGAGGAAAAACCCAAACATCCGACCAGCACCCTGACCGGCATCGCCCTCTACTACTATCCCAAGGCCGTCCTTCCCCTCATCCGCCAGTACGTCGCCGAAGGCAACAACCCCGACCAGCCCGGCCGTCTCGTCCAATGGCTCTACACCCGCACCCCCGTCTATACCTGGCGCGTCCCCGGAATCTGGTTCGACATCGGCGCCAAAGAAAGCCTCGAACAAGCCGACAAAATCTTCGCCAACCTCAAAGAGAAGTGATTGGTGATGTCGTGATTCCCCGCAGCTCGCGCCTTGTTCCCCTGACCGGCATCTTCTCCCTCCCCTCCACACACTTGTGGAGGGGAGGGCAGGGGAGAGGAGGCTCCCGTCACTTGATGCCCCCCAAATAGACTTGATCAAGTCACTGTGCTATCCTAATCGAATCTGTTTCATAAGATGAACACGCTGACAGCCGAACCGCCTTCCGCGCCCAAGACCGCGCGGGTCCCGGTCGCGTTGTCGCGGCCCCCGGTCGTCCCGCAGAAAAAGTCCTTTCTCAAGCTTGCCGGCGAAGTCCTCGATCATGGAGGCCCCGGCTACCTCCAGTTTGCCATCACCAATATCTGCAACGCACAATGCGGCTTCTGCGGCTTCGCCCGCGACAAGCTTGACCCCCCCCAACGCCACAGCGTCACCCTCGAAGAAACCCGCGATGTCATTGATATTTGCGTCAAAAACCACATCGGCTACCTCCTCTTCGTGGGCGGCGAGCCGCTCGTTCACAAAGACCTCCGCGAAATGGTCCGCGCCGCCGCCATCCAGGGCATCCGCCCCATGCTCTGCACCAACGGCTCCCTCTGGACCGAATCCAACATGCGCGACCTAGCCGACCAGGGCCTGACCAGCGTCATCATGTCCGTTGACGCCCACGACGCCCGGCGCCACGAGGCCAACCGCGGCCTCCCCGATGTTTGCCGCAAAATCCGCCGTGCCAACGAAGTCTTCGCGGCCCTCAACATCCCGACCACCGCCAGCATCACCGCCAGCCGCCTCATTGACGATTACCAAAAACTCCCCGCCTTCCTGTGGGAGTTGGGCTTTAGCAGTTGCACCTTCAGCTATCCCCTCACACATTTGGCCTCCAGCTTCCTCAGCTTCAGCGATTCCTCCCTCGTCAGCTACAAAACCGATGAATTAATCCAAGTCTTCGAAAAAATCCGCGCCCTCAAGCGCGCCGGCGGTTTCCCGGTCCTCAATCCCGAAGAATCCCTGAAAGACATGCAGCGCCACTTGCGCCGCGAGCCGGAAAAATTTGGCTGCCTTGGCGGGCACAAATACTTCTACCTGGATTGGAACCTCCAGCTCTACCGCTGCCACGCCTGGCACAAGCCCATGTGCCACATCCGCGATTTCGACCGCTCCAAACTCATCCGCGATGGCTGCACCCGCTGCATGATTGACTGTTATCGCGACCCCAGCGTCCTCCAATTTGCCGCCATCAGCGCCTCCGATGCCTGGAACAACCTCAGGACGGGCCGGCTCCTTGCCGCCGCCAAGAACATCCTCGACCGCCGCAACCTCGCCTCCCTCCGCGCCGTGTGGAAAGACCGCGGCTGGCTCCGCCAAGTCTAACCCGCATATTTCGGTTCATTGGCACTTTGAACCACAATATATTGTGGTTGGGGTCTCCTGCGGAGCCTCACTCTTGCCAGTCCTATAGACTGCAGTGTTATCTAAACCGATCTCATGGCAGGTCTCAAATTGTAACGGCAGGCAGCGTTACAATGGAGCGGGGAGGAAAGTTGCAACTCGTTGGTAATCAACGCGTGTAACGGTGTGGTGTGTGTAGCGGCGGTCTATGACCGTCGCAAAGGAACCGTTGGCATGTCCGCCGCCCTGTGCCTCGCCGTGTAACGACGCGTAACAGTTACGTAACGGGTCGAAAAGCGCCGTTTTTCATAGGTAATGTAACGGTGTAACGGGTGTGCCGCCGGTTTCCCCCCTGCGCAAGGCCGGCGGCAGCGCTATGAACCACAATATGTTGTGGTTGGTGTCGCCTGCCGGGCTAGTTGCAAGGAGGAGGCTCTCCCGATGCCGTATCGGGATCGTCCTCATTTGCAACACCGTGGCAAGATAATTGCTCACAACAGAGTCATGGACTTGGGTCGTCTGAAAACTATTGGGGTGCTGATTATCGCAATCCAGGGTTTTTCCGCCAAATCCGACGTCACGCTCGCATGGAATCCCGTGGCACAGGGCGTCATCACCAACTACATCCTGGCCTGGGGCACCAACAGCGGAATCTATGTTTTCCAGGCCAATGCCGGCCTCCAAACCAATCTCACCGTGACCAGTTTGTCATTCAACACCGTCTATTACTTCGCCGCCTCCGCCACCGCGCAGGATGGCACGCAAAGCCCCAATTCCGCGGAGGTCGTCTGCACCAACTCACCCAGCCAGGGCGGCGGTGGTTTAGGAGGTTCAGGAGGTTCAGGAGGGTCAGGCGGTTCAGGCGGTTTGGGCGGGTCAGGCGGATCGGGTGGATCGGGTGGATCGGGTGGTTCGGGCGGGTCAACCAATGGAAGCGGCTCCGCAGGTGAGGTTTCCGTTCCAGGGATTCCGCCGGTTCTAGTTCTCAGTTTCACCAATAATCACCCCCTGCTCGCGGTTTCCGGAACGATGGGATCCGTTCTATTGATCCAAAGCACCACCAATCCTGCCAACCAGGACTCTTGGACCACCATCACCAACCTCGCCATGACCAGCGCCGCCGCTGGCGTGCCCGCCAACCCCGGCACTTCATCCATCATCAACCTCGCCTTTGTCCCGGCTGCGCAATCTTACGAAGTGATTGATTCGGCGCCTCCGGCCTGTGAGTTCTTCAAGGCGGTCATGCCCTACGACTACATGGTCCTCGCCGATGCCGTCCTGTCTGGCCAGGGATACTCATCGCGCCTTCTCCTGGTGCGCATGCCCGGCGTCATCTCCGAAGACGTATGTTATGTCACGGCGCAAAACAACTTCATCTGCTATAATGACGCCTCCCAGGCGTTCAGCCTCGAACCGTCCAGCCCGGCCATCCGCCAAATCGCCGCCACTCTTTCAACCATGCTGGGCCAAAACTGGACCTCCGCCTCCGAGTTCTCTTATTCCAATGGTGTCACCAACATCCTCGCCACCGTCGTCGAGGCCGATCCGGCAAGCTCCGACCCTGTGGCCGGCCCTTCGACCGCGAGCATCCAAATTGACTTTTAGGTCAACCACATCAGGGCATGAACGAAAATATCGAAAAGCGGCTGGCCGGCATCTTCATCCTGATGCTGGTGATCCTCGCGGGCGTTGCCGGACTCGCCGTCAGCACGATCCGCAAGTCCGCGGACAAATCAGACTGGGTCAATCTTACCCACGACATCATCCTTGGCGCCAACAGCGCCACCGCTTTGCTCCATGCCGGCGACGCCTCCATGCACGCCTATCTCCTCACCGGCGACAGGCGCGACCAGGAGAATTATCGCGACGCTTACCGCGCCATGGTCAACCAACTCGATGCCACCGTCGGCAAAACCCGCTCCGATCCGTATCGCAATGATTTCCTCAGTCTCACCAATCTCATCGGTCGCCGCATCAACTACGCCAGAAACCTCGTTCAGGCCCGCGAACAGGGCGGGGAGGATGCCGCCCGGCAGCTTGCACAAACCCATCCCGCCGGTTCCTCCACAGGCGATATTGACCGCTTAACAGCCCTGATCAATGAACACCAGCAGAGCCTCCTCCGCCAGCGCGACCACGAGGCTTGGGTACAGGCCCGCAATACAACCCGCGTCATTGCGATCTGTGTCCTCATCAACTTCGCCCTTCTTCTCCTCGCCGGTTTGCTCATTCGCGACGACTTGGCCTCCCGGCGCATTGCCGCCACCGCCATGTCCGAAGCCAATGCCTGCCTCGAAGCCAAAGTCCGCGAACGCACCGCCGAACTGCTCGCCGCCAACCAATCCCTCGTCAAGGAAAACCTCGAACGCCGTTGGTCCTGGGAGTCCCTCGATCACCAATTCCGTTACAATCAGCTTATCGTCAATGCCATCAGCGAAATGGTATTCGTTGTCAGCAAGGCTCTCAACGTCACCCGCGTCAACCCGGCCGTCACCCATGCCACCCAATGGGAGTCCCAGGACCTGGTTTCCCAATCCCTCGACCGCGTCCTCCAGGTTCCGGCCCCCGCCACGCCCAACCCAATTCTTTCCGCCTTGAACGAAGGTCGCGAACTCCAGGAATACCCTGCCGTGGTCATCGCCAAGTCCGGCGCCGCCATCCCCGTCCGCTTCAACCTCGTCCCCTTGAGGGATGAAAACAAGGTCGTCGGCGGCGTCGTGACCGCCAGACCCCGGCTGGACGCCCCGCCAGCCGGCTTGCCCGGTTCCTCCAAGCCCGCCTCAAAACCATGAAAAAGCACATTCTTGCCGTTGATGACGAACAGGCCATCCGCGACCTCCTCCAGGAAAGCCTCACCTTGTCCGGCTACCGCGTCTCCACTGCCGCCACACTCGACGAAGCCCGCAAAATCGCCAGGGCCGACCGCCCCGACCTGGTCATCCTCGACGTCCAATTCGAGGAATGCGACGGTTTTGTTTTGATTGACGAATTCAAGAAGCTCTGCCCCGACAGCCCCATCCTCCTCCTTACCGGCATTATTTTCGGCGACGGCGCCGCCCGCCAGGCCATCGAGAAAAAAGTCGCCTGCTACCTCGATAAAACCGTCCCTCTCTCCCGCATCCTGGACGAAGTCCGCCGTCTCATCGGCTACTCCGAAACCCCTGCGACCGGAAAATAATCCCCCTCCTGTTGCGGCGGTCTATGATCGCCGCCAATAAGCGTCAATACCAATGACTACAACCCACGCGCCTTCAATCCCGCCTTCGCATATACCGCGTCAATCACCCGCATATTCGCCACCCCGTCCGCCGCCGTCGTTGCGATGGCCGCCCCGCCCCGCGCCGCCGCCGCGAACGCGCGCAATTGCCACGCATAACTCGGCTCCCGCGAAAACCGTTCCACCCGCGTCCCGCCCGGCACGCGCGCCTTCAGCCGGTGAAAGCGATGCGGTTGGAATGGCATCCAAACCCGCAACTCCCCCTTCGTTCCGCGCGCCATCACCCATGTCCGCAACAACACCCGCGACCACAACGAGCACGTCATCCGCCCCGTCGCGCCCGACGCAAACCGGAAATCCGCTTCCATGAACCGGTCCACTTGCGGCGACGCCAGCCGTGCCCGCGCAGCCGTCACCTCCGGCTCCGCCCCCGCCAGATAGCGAATCAAGTTAATGCAATAACACCCCAGATCCATCGTCGCCCCGCCTCCAAGCTCATACCGGTACCGGATGTCCCATCGCCTCCACAGCGGCGTGCAAAAATGCGCCTCAACATGCCGCAACTCCCCCAGCTCACCGCTTGCCACAATCTCCTTCATCCGCAACACCAGCGGATGATGCCGGTAATGAAATGCCTCTGCCAGCAACCGCCCCGTCCGCGCCACCGTGTCCGCCATCCGCTGCGCCTCCGTCGCGTTGCAGGCCAGCGGCTTCTCACAAAGAACATCCTTCCCTGCCTCCAGCGCGCGGATGCTCCACTCCGCGTGCAGACTGTTTGGCAGCGCGACATAAACTGCGTCAATCCCCTCATCCTCCACCAACTCCGCGTAACCTGCCGCTGTGCGCGGAATCCCAAACCGCCTCGCGAACTCCGAAGCGCGCGCCCCGTCCCGCGCCGCCACCGTCTCCACGCAAACCTCCCCGCCCGACAACAGCGCCGGCCTCACCATCGCCCCAGGCCCAATCCTCCCCACCCCCAAAATGCCGATTCTGATTGACATTCAAGGAATAGAATATCATTTATATCAGCAATATGAAACACCCCTATAATTCGAAATTCGTTCCCGCCGCCGTGGCTGCCATAACGGCGTGCATCGGCCTGTTGTCGTGGCAGTCGGCCTCTGCGCAGCCCGTCAGCGCGTCCGCGCCCAATGCCGCGAATGCGATCCCGGCTGGCCAGCGCATGTACTACGCCTCCCACAGCCTCATGTGGGATGTGCCGACGCCGCTGGCAGAAATGGCGACCGCCTATGGCATCAGCAACCACGTGCTGGTGGGCATACAGAGTATGGGCTTCTCGCGCACACAGCAGCAGTGGGATGCCCGCGAGGATGCCCAGCATCAGGCCAAGCCGGCCCTCAGGACCGGCAAGGTGGACGTCTTTGTCATGTCCCCGATGGCCATGCCGGACACAGGCGTGGCGAACTTTGTGAAACTCGGCCTGTCGAACAACCCCGCCATGCGATTCTTCGTCCAGAACAACTGGGCCGGCTTCAACCAGGACGGCCAGAAGGCCAGCATGTCCTCCATGGCAGGCCCCCCTCACCCCTGGGACGCCACGACCGAAGAAGATCTCAAGACCCTCAACACAACATGTGAAAAAGCCTTCGAAGCCCAGGTCAAACAAATCAATGAAGAAGTTGGCCATCCCGTCCTCTTCATCATCCCGACCTCTCAGGCGAACACCGACCTCCGCACGCGGATCATCCGCAAGGAATTCCCCGGCCTCGACAAGCAATCCCAACTCTTCTTGGATCAGATCGGCCACCCGACCCCGCCATTGGTGACCCTGAACACCTACATTCACTTCGCGGTCCTCTATGGGCGCAGCCCCGTGGGCCTGCCAATGCCCACGGTTCTCAAGCGCGCCAACAATCCGAAATGGGACGACGCCTTCAACAAAGCCTTGCAGGAACTGGCATGGAAGACGGTGATCGGTGATCCGTACAGCGGCGTGAAAGCGCCCGACGCCACGAAGCCATAGTGCTCGCCGCGCTCACCCGGAGGCACAGAAGGTTTCTTCCTATAGCAGTTGCAACCTTCTTACGACCTGGCGATGAGGTCGCGGAATTGGGAGAAGAGGGGGGCGGAGTCGTGGGGGCCAGGGGAGGCTTCGGGATGATACTGCACACAAAAAACGGGCTTGGTCTTGTGGCGGAAGCCTTCGACGGTCTTGTCGTTGAGGTTGATCCGGTCCACGACGATGTCGGAGGGGAGGGTGGCGGGGTCCACAGCGAAGCCGTGGTTTTGGGAGGTGATTTCGACTTTGCCAGTTTCGAGGTCCTTGACGGGCTGATTGGCCCCGCGATGGCCGAATTTGAGTTTGAAGGTCTTGCCGCCGAAAGCCTGGCCGAGAATCTGGTGTCCGAGGCATATCCCAAAGACGGGGATGCCGTGGTGAACGAGGTCGCGCACAGTCTGGACGGCATACCCGAGTGCGGATGGATCGCCGGGACCGTTGGAAAGGAAGATGCCTTGTGGCTTGTATTCGAGGGCCTGGGCGGCAGTGGTGGCGGCGGGAACTACTTGGACCAGGAAGCCGAGTTGGCGCAGACGGCGGAGGATGTTGTATTTCATGCCGAAGTCGAAGGCGACGATGGGAACGTCGGCGGGCGGCATGGAAGGGGGTTTTATGTCGTTATTGAAGCCGAACGCGAGGTTGAAGGGGGCGCTTGTGCGGCCGTCTTCATCCCAGAGGAATGGTTTTTTGTGGGTGACTTCGCGGACGTAATCCACGCCGGCCAGCCCGGGCCAATTGCGGGCGCGGGCGACGGCCTCGGCGTCGGGAACGGCGGGGAGTGAGATGAAGCCGTTGAGGGCGCCACGCACGCGAAGTTTCTTGGTGAGGGCGCGGGTGTCAATGCCTTGGATGCCGGGGATGCCGTTTTTTTCGAGCCAGGCGGCGAGGGAGGATTGGGAGCGCCAGTTGCTGGTGACGGGGGAGAGTTCGCGGATGGCGAAGCCGGCGACGTGGGGCTGCCAGGATTCGACGTCTTGATCGTTGACACCGTAGTTGCCGATGAGGGGCCAGGTCATGGTGACGATCTGGCCCTTGTAGGAGGGATCAGTCAGGATTTCCTGGTAGCCAGTCATGGAGGTGTTGAAGCAGACCTCGCCACAGGCCTGGGCAGGAGCGCCGAAGCCTGTGCCGTGGAACACCGAGCCGTCTTCGAGGGCCAGAATTGCGTTCATTAAAGGAAATCTCCTGAGGAAAGCGGGGTTATTTATTTTTGGCCTCTTCCAATTTGGCGATCATGGCTTGGGGACCGCCCGCGATGTAACCGGGATTGTTCCAGAGGACGGTGCCGTCGGGTTTGAGGAGGACGAGAGTTGGAAAACCGGAAATTTTGTATTTGATTTTGAGGGCATCGTTGGCTTTGACCAGATCGTCGGGAAGTTTTTTCTGGTTGGGGAAATCCAGCTCAACCATGACGAGGTTTGACTTCGCATAGTCTGCGAATTCGGTTTTGGAGAAGACGTCCGCGTCGAGTTTCAGGCACCACGAACACCAGTCGGAACCGGTGAAATCGAGAAGGACGAGCTTGTTCTCCTTTTGGGCCTGAGCCTGAGCGTCGGGCACGCTTGTCAGCCAGCCTTTATCCCGGACCTGCGACTTGTCTTTATCCCCGTCCTGCGGCTGCTGGCAACCCAACAAAGCCAGGCAACAGCCCAGCAAACATAGGATCATTTTTTTCATAGCATTTCTCTTTGGCGTTCAACTGCACTGCGACACGGAAGATCCGCTTCTTCACTGCGCGACAGAGCGTGACGCGGTTTGCCCGACCGGCTCGCCGGCGAAAACGACTCCGCCCCGCACTATAAGCGCTTTGGCCCTGCCTTTCAAGGTCCATCCCGAAAAGGGGCTGTTGCGGGACTTGCCAGGGGAGGCGGCGGCGTCGAAGACCCATTCTTCATCGGGGTCGAAGACGGTGACGTCGCCGTCGGAGCCGGGGCTGAAATTGCCCTTAAGCGGGAGGCGCAGGAGGCGTGCCGGGGCGACGGTGAATTTGGCGATGAGGCTGGAAAGGGAGAGGCGCTGGGTGTGATAGAGTTGCATGAGGGAGAGTGCGAGTTCGGTTTCAAAGCCGATGATGCCAAAGGGGGCGTAATCGAACTCGACTTCTTTCTCGTAGCCGCAATGCGGGGCGTGGTCGCTGCTGATGATTTCGATGGTGCCGTCAGCCAGGCCTTCGATGATCGCGGCGCGGTCGGCGGCGGAGCGGACGGGGGGGTTCATTTTGAAATTGGTGTCGTAGGAGGGCCAGCGGGGGAGTTGGCCGCGGGCGGCGGGGATGAGGCCCTGGCCGTCGGTGCTCCAAAAGGAATCGCTGCCGGCGAGGGCGGTGTCGGTGAGTGTGAAATGATGGGGGCAGGCCTCGGCGGAAATGGGGACGCCGCGGGCCTTGGCGTCGCGGAGCAGTTGGACGCTGCCGCCGGTGCTGAGGTGCTGGCAATGGACGCGGGCACCGGTCAATTCGGCCAGGAGGATGTTGCGGGCGACGATGAGTTCCTCGCCGGAAGGGGGCCAGCCGCGCAAACCGAGAACGGCGCTCCAGTAGCCTTCGTGCATGACGCCGTCTGTGACAAGCGAATAGTCCTGGCAATGATCCATGACGGGGAGGTCGAACATGTTGGCGTATTCGAGGGCGCGGCGCATGAGTTCGTGATTTTGGACGCAATGGCCGTCGTCCGTGATGGCGATGACGCCGGCTTGTTTGAGCGAGCCGATGGGAGCCAGTTCCTCGCCGGCGATGTTCTTGGTGATGGCGCCGGCGACAAAGACATTGACGGCGGCCTCGCGTTCGGCGCGCTCGCGGATGAAGGCGACGGTTCCGGCATTGTCAATGGCCGGGGAAGTGTTGGGCATGCAAACGACGGAAGCGAAACCGCCGCGGGCGGCAGCAGCAGCGCCGGTGGCGATGGTCTCCTTGGCGGACTGGCCCGGCTCGCGCAAATGGGCGTGGAGATCAATGAGGCCGGGGCAAACGACCAGGCCGGCGGCGGCGAAGCGTTCCGTGCGGGGAGGGGCTTGGGCGGTGGCGGCAGGGCCGAGGGTGGCGATTTTTCCGTCCAGAATCAGCAGGTCGGCCACGGCATCGAAGGCATTGGCGGGGTCAATGACGCGCCCGCCTATGATGAGGAGGGATTTTGGCAAATTCATCGGGGCCGGATTATGGCGGAGAGGAATTGACAACGCAAGCGCGGGGATTAGGATAGGGAGCAAATGACGCGGGTGTAGTTCAATGGTAGAACGGGAGCCTTCCAAGCTCCACACGAGGGTTCGATTCCCTTCACCCGCTCCAATAAGCATCAACCAGTTGCGCCAGGGCGCAGTATCTTTACGACCGCGCGAGCTTGGTGGAATCCCGCTGCCTCAACTGATTTCTTCGTTCTGCTTCATGCCGGGCGCAAGGGTCGCGTTGGAGGTCAGCCTGAATTTTCCGGATGGCGCCGGAAGCACAAAATCCATGGCTTCGACCTCAATTCCGCTTGGGGATTGAAGCAGGGTTTCGAGCCGGGAAACAAGCCCTCTTTGTTCGTCCGCGGTCGGCCCGCTGCCGTCCGGCACGAGACGCAAACGGCATGCCCTGCTGCTCTCCTGGTGGAGTTGATAATGGGCCACGCCCCGAACACCCGCAAAGCACTGGTCCGCGTCCCAGGTTGTCACGCGCCTGCCATCCCGGCCGCGGAGCGAGTCGTGTGAACGCCCATGCACAATGTATGTCGTCTCATCGAATTGCGTCCGCCGTTCCACCAGGTCGCCGATGCGGTAGCGCAGCAGCGGCATGTAATCGTTGGTCAGCGTGGTCACCACCAGTTCCCCAACCCCGCGCCCGTCGGCCTCAATGACTTCAAGGACCGCATTTTCATGGCTGGGCTTCATTTCCCCGTGCTCGCCTTCCATAAGCAGGTGTCCGGTTTCGGTGGACCCATAAAGGTTGAAGACGGGGATGTGAAAAACGCGCTCCAGAATCCGCCGATGGACCACACTGACAAATTCGTAACTGCACAAAACGAATTTCAGCGAAGGAAATCGAATGCCGTGCCGCTCGCAATAAAGCGCAAACCAGGCGCCATGCACCGGGTCAACGTCAAGAAACAGGGGCGACCAGTCGGATACCTCCGCTGCCATGCGCGCCAGTTCTTCTTCACGCAGCAGGAATGGAACGCGCGACTGATTCACAAACAGCGTGTTTCCGAAGGTGCGAAATGCGCGGGATCGCCAGGGGGAGAGACAGGCCCGACCGTTGCAGGCGGGCGTGGTCAGCGTTGCGCGGCGGGCGTCGGGCCGGTTGTCCAAGGCCCGGCAAAGAAATGGATTCCGTCGGAACGTCCGCGCCTCCTGGGCTTCCCACCAACCCCGACCGAAAAACACCTGCAATTGTTCTTCCGAAGTGCCGGAGGTGTATTCCAACTCGATCAGACCCTGCTCAAGCAGCCGTTCGAGGCTTTGTCCAGGGCGAAGGAAATTGCCGGGAAAACCCTCGCGCAATTCCCGCTTGCTGGTGAAGGGCACTTTCTCAAAACCAGCCAGATTTCGCGCGCCCGCCAGGCGACCCGCCCTGGGGGGCAGGCGCCTGCGGTAAATGGGCACTTGTTTCCATTCCGACAGAAGTTCCTTCAGTCGCGAAAGCTGCGCTTCATGAATCATCTCAATCGTTCCGAACATGTTACTCTAACATGACCCAGCCGCCATTGATTTTCAAAGAAAAATGACGTGCATTGGCGGCACGGGAAGAATAACTATAGTTGACATGCTCGCTGGAAGCGGCATGTCTGGAGGCGTCAATTCAGAAGCAGGCGGTAGAACTTCGCCGCATTTGTCGGAGTCACGCCGAGTTGGTTCAGTCCATTGGTAACCCCAACCGGGTCGGTTACTCCCGACCAACCCGCCCCGCAGCCCAGGGAGTCCGATTTCTGCAAGCCGAATCCCGTGGACGGCGCGGGCCACGAAACGCACACATTGGTTCCAGCGGCGCTAACAGTCAGCTTCTTGTTGGACACCGCGCCCGCAATCAGGACCGGAAACGAACAGACGTTTGGCGCGGCGGTCATGTAGATCGTTTTGTATCCAGACCCGCCGAAGCAAAGGTTGGAAGTTGAGATGAAGACAATCTTGCCAATCAGATGCCCATCCGGCGCGTAAATTTCGACACCGTCTCCCGATGCGACCCAGAGATTTCCATTCACGTCGCAACGGAGGCCGTCGGCGATGCCCTGGCTGACAGTGCAAAAGAGATTGCTCCCCGTCAGCGTGTTGCTGCTGGTGACGTTGAACACTATTACCCTTCCCGAGTTGCCCGAAATGCCGTTGTCGCTGACATAGAGCCTGGTTTCATCCGGCGAAAAGCAGATGCCGTTGGGCTTTGCGACATTTGTGGTCATCACCGCGGCGGTGCCATTGCCGTTGGTTTCGTAAAAACGATACACATACAAGCCGGTTTGAAAGCCGGACGGCACGGAGGACCCGGACGGCGGCGGCAGCGGCAATCCGCTGTCCCACCCGGGGTCGGTGAACCAGATGGAACCATCAGATTTGACGGTGAGATCGTTCGGCGAATAGAACTTCAGGTTGTTACAAGTGGTCACCAGCGGAGTCGCCACGCCGTTGGTGGTCATCACCACCGCCAGCCCATTACTGCCGCACAGGCAGGAAATCTGCCGCTCCTGCAAATCCAGATAGTTGCCGTTGTATATCGTTTTTGTCAGAGCCGGCACAAAGAAATCGGTGAATGTGCCCGGCGGAACCAGCTTCTTGAGCTTGTTATTCGCCATGTCGCTGAACACGAGATACTGGCCGTTGGGTATCCACACAGGCCCCTCAATCTTGGAACTGACCGAGCCGTTGGTGGTGAAAACGGCATTGGTGTTGATTAAGTTGGTGAATGTAGCCCTGTCAGAGATCGAGAACTGGACCGCGCCGGCGTTTTGGATGGCGACGTGGAGGAACGCGCCCAGAATCAAACCGCAAAAACCCGCGGAATGCAGAACAGGCCGGATCAAGCTCAGAAAGCGGTCCAGCCAGCAATTCGGAATTGTGTTCATATCCTTATACAATAGGGCGGCACGGGCAGTGTGCCCGTGCCGCCCAGGAATTGCAAGGTATGCCAAACGGCTACTTCGCCAGCACCGCCTCGGCAGGCTTGACCACCTGCGTGGACATCCTCTGGTAAAGGGCGAACTTGGCGGTGACTTCGTCTTGCGCGGCTTCCATGATAGCTTTGCAGTGCACAGGATCGGCGGTGGCAAGGGTTTGGAAACGGCGTTCCGCTGCCCAGAGCTTGGCCAGGGCCATCTTGGGAACGGCGGAATCGAGTTTCAACCCCGGTTCGCCCAATTCGACACGGCGCGGATCGAAGCGGTAGAGCGGCCAGAAGCCGGTGTCCACGGCCAGTTTCTGCTGTTCCAGTCCCGATCCCAGCTCGTATCCATGCTCGATGCAGGGACAATAGGCGATGATGAGCGAAGTTCCGGGGTAAGATTCGGCTTCCTCGAAGGCCTTCACGGTTTGCGAATCCTTGGAGCCAAACGCGACCTGGGCGACGTAGGCGGTGCCATAAGCCATCGCGATCAGGCCCAGGTCTTTTCTGCCCAAACGCTTGCCGGCCGAGGCGAAGCGGGCCGACGCGCCACGCGGGGTCGCCTTGGATGCCTGTCCGCCAGTGTTGGAATAAACCTCGGTGTCGAGCACGAGAATGTTGACCTTCTCGTTCATGGCGATGACATGGTCCAAGCCGCCAAAGCCGATGTCATAAGCCCAGCCGTCGCCGCCGACGATCCAGACCGATTTCCTGACCAGGGCGTCGGCCATAACATGCAGGATCGAAGCCTCCGGGACAGACAATTTTTGGAGAAGCGTGCGCAATTGAACCACGCGTTCGCGCTGGGCGAAAATGCCCGCCTCATCGTCCTGTTTGGCGGTGAGCAACGCATCCGCCAGTCCGTTCCCCAGTTGTGGGCCGAGCTTCTTCACCAGTTCGCGGGCGTACTCGGTTTGCTTGTCCAGCGCGATGCGGTGGCCGAAGCCGTATTCCGCGTTGTCCTCGAACAGCGAATTGGACCACGCCGGGCCGCGGCGGGCACTGTTGACCGTGTAAGGGGTAGTTGGCAGGTTGCCGCCATAAATGGAAGAGCAGCCGGTGGCGTTAGTGATTAGCAGCCGGTCGCCGGACATTTGGGTTAGCAGCTTGACATAAGGAGTCTCACCACACCCGGAGCAGGCTCCGGAGTACTCGAAGAGCGGCTCGCGGAATTGCGAACCCTTCACATCCATCGCCAGCTTGGTCCGGTCGGGCGAAGGGAGATTCAGGAAGAACTCATAATTCGCCTTCTCCTGCTCGCGCAACGGCGGCATCGGCGCCATGTTGATCGCGTGTTTCTTCGGATCGGCCTTTGATTTCACGGGGCATACCGTCACACACACGGTGCAACCGGTGCAATCCTCCGGCGACACTTGGAGCGAGTACTTCGAGTCCTTGTTTTCCTGCGAGCGGAACTCGGTGGATTTGAAGCCGGCCGGCGCACCGACGAGCTGTCCGGCGGGATAGAACTTGGCGCGAATGGCCGCGTGCGGGCAGACCAGCACGCATTTGTTGCATTGAATGCAGATGTCGGAGTCCCAGACCGGGATTTCGAGGGCGATGGCGCGCTTTTCCCACTTGGTGGTGCCGGTAGGCCAGGTGCCGTCCACTGGGAAGGCGCTGACGGGGAGCAAATCGCCCTTGTTGGCGAGCATGACAGCGGTAATCCGCTGGACAAAATCGGGGGCTTCGGTCGGAACGGCCAGCGGTTGATGAAGACCGGAGGAAACGACGGCCGGGATTTTGACTTCGTGCAAGGCGGCCAGGGTTTGATCCACCGCGGCGAAATTCTGGTCCACGACGGCCTGCCCCTTTCTGGAGTACGTCTTCTTGATATATTTCTTGATCTGCTCTATGGCCTCCTCGCGAGGGAGGATGTTGGAAATGGCGAAGAAGCAGGTCTGCATGATGGTATTGATGCGCCCGCCCATGCCGGAGGCCTTGGCCACAGGGTAGGCATCAATCACATAGCACTTGAGTTTCTTCTCGATGATCGCCTTCTGAGTTTCCATGGAAAGGTGGTTCCAGACTTCGTTAGGCCCGAAGGGCGAGTTGAGGAGCAGGGTCGCGCCGTCGCGAGCGTAGTCCACCACGTTGTAGCGTTCTAGGAAGGGCCATTGATGGCAGGCCACAAAGTCCGCCTGTTTGAGCAGATACGGCGAATGAATAGGGTTCGGCCCAAAGCGCAGATGCGAAATGGTCACCGCGCCGGACTTCTTGGAGTCATACACGAAATAGCCCTGCGCATACAGATCCGTATCCTCGCCGATGATCTTGATGGAGTTCTTATTGGCACCAACCGTGCCATCCGCGCCGAGTCCGAAAAAGACCGCCCGCACGACTTCCTTCGGCTCAACGTCAAACTCAGGATCGAACGGCAGCGAAGTGTGGGTGACATCGTCCATAATGCCTGTGGTGAAGTGATTCTTCGGGGACTTCTGCCCAAGTTCGTCGAAAATCCCCTTGACCATGGCGGGCGTGAATTCCTTGGAAGACAGGCCGTAGCGGCCGCCAATGACCAGCGGTTCGGCGTCAAAGGACGCCAGCCCTTTGTCGCAAGCTTCCCGCAACGCCGCCACGACATCCAAATAAAGCGGATCGCCGATTGCGCCCGGCTCCTTGGTGCGGTCCAGGACCGCGATGCGGCGCGTCGTAGATGGCAGCGCGCTGATAAAAGCCTCAATCGAGAACGGCCGATAGAGGCGCACTTTCAACACCCCGGTCTTGCCGCCGCGCTCATTGAGCCACTCGGAGGTCTGTTGCGCCGTTTCGCCGCCCGAACCCATGATGACCACAACCTGCGTGGCCTGCGGATGGCCGCTGTAATCGAAAAGGTGGTATTGCCGCCCGGTGATCGCGGCGAACCGGTTCATGACCGCCTGCACGATGCCGGGCGCGCGGTCGTAATAGGAATTGGCCGCTTCCCGCGCCTGAAAGAAAACGTCGGGATTCTGGGCGGTGCCGCGAATGCTGGGGCGGTCGGGAGAAAGCCCGTGATTGCGGAAGGCCTGGATGGACTGGTCATACTCGCCCATGAAATCGCGCAACTGCTGGTCGGGCAAGGAGCGGATTTTGGCCACTTCATGCGACGTGCGGAAGCCATCAAAGTAATGCAGGAACGGCACCCGCGATTCCAGCGTGGCGGCGTGTGCGATGGCGGCAAAGTCCTGCGCTTCCTGAACGGAGGCGGACGAAAGCATGGCAAAGCCGGTTTGGCGGCACGCCATCACGTCCGAATGATCGCCGAAAATGGACAGGGCGTGCGTGGCCACGCTGCGCGCGGTAACGTGCATGCAGAACGGCAGCAACTCGCCCGCGATTTTGTACATGTTCGGGATCATCAGCAGCAGGCCCTGGGATGCGGTGAAGGTGGTGCTCATCGAGCCGACTTGCAACATGCCATGAACCGCGCCCGCAGCCCCGGCTTCGGACTGCATTTCCACCAGCCGCGGCACCGTGCCGTACAAATTGGGCTTATGCACTGCCGACCATTGATCGCACCATTCGGCCATCGGCGAGGAGGGGGTGATAGGGTAAATGGCTACCGTTTCGACGAGGCGATAGGCGACGGAGGCCGCGGCCTCGTTGCCGTCCAACGTGACAAAGGGTGCGGCGGATGTACTTTTGATTTCTTTGGATTTATTCATAATTAAAAGGCAGAGGAATTTGAAACAACGGAAAATCTACGGGACGGGCAACAGTTCGAGCGGCCACGCATGGAGTCTGCGGCAGGTACGGCGATGAAAATGTTTTTGCACACTTGCAGATAATAGTAGAGGCAAAAAGAGCCAGCTGCAACAGCCAGTGTTGCCAGCCAGAGGACCGTCAAATAACAATTCGCATTCATCATATTTCGCAGGGTCAGGTCCAAAGCCGCTCTTAGGCGGACAGTGGCTCGACCAGGATCATTTGGGCCAGATGTGAACTCAGCGCCAGACGGGCGTTGCTCACCTGGCAAATCAGGTTGGATTGCCGCACCAGCAGCCGGACCTCCTGCTGTTCGCCAAGGCCGATCTCCCGCAAACGCTGCGTGACTGCCGGCGGCGCGCAAAGCTTCTTGATCCGCACCAGCCGACCGGCGCGCACGCGGTCGAGCGGGCATACCGGGGATGCGGGAAGACGGACTTCTCCGCCAGGCGCGGCCTGGTCTTGCAATTCAGTTCCCCCTGTAAACAGTTTCATAGTTTTCACCTTCACTCCAACTGTACAAGCGGGACTGAGGCCGGACTCCACCGTAATTGCCATTCTCAGAACATTTATTGTCCACCCCCACCCCGAAAACCAAATGATTCCGGGAGCAGGGCAGAGTTCT
>Ga0302320_10008320_pt1 | contig 22627 bp, 20 predicted proteins | sample Bog_T0_3_FD_202130 | JGI IMG/M metagenome (GOLD analysis project Ga0302320, IMG submission 202130) | Peat permafrost microbial communities from Stordalen Mire near Abisko, Sweden - Bog_T0_3 | ecosystem: Environmental > Terrestrial > Soil > Wetlands > Peat | place: Sweden: Abisko, Stordalen Mire... | reverse complement strand
CCGGTCAAATGTTCCGGCAATTCCTCGGGATGGCGCGCCGCCGTTTCGAGGCGCGCACGCAAGCGGCCCATCGGCGAACGGAGTTCGTGGGAGACGTCGGCGACCAAACGTTTTTGGCGTATCTCCCCCTCCTTCAAACGCAACGACATGCGGTTGGAGGACTCAGTCAATTCCGCCAGTTCGCGCGATGCCGGCAGTTCCAGGGTTTCGCCGAAATGGCCGCCGGCAACCTTATCGGTCAACGCCGAAAGGCGGGTCAGATCGCGGCGCAGGCGGCGCACCAGCGGCGTGATCAGCAGGGCGCCCATCGCGGCCAAGACCGACAGCAGCAGCAGGAACTCGGGGTGCAAGGGGACGATCGGCCGCCCGGGCCGGCTGATGATCAGGGTGGCGTCCCTCCCCTCGACGCGCGTCGCCGCCCTGCCGACCAGGATCCGGTATCGGCGCCCATTTTCTAAGAGAGGCGGCGCAGCCGGCTGGCTATCGGCCAATATCCCACCGTCCGGCGCGCGGAGCGTAAGTCGCTCTTCCCCATGCAATGCGCCCCATGCGGCAGCCAAATGACCTGGCGTTTCATCGGCAGAAAGATGGCCGGCGATCCAGGCGGCCTGTTCGCCGAGATCGGTCTGCCATCCTGCATAGAGCCATTCTCCGAGCAAGAAATAGGCGGCGGCCAGTTGCAGCGCGATCGCGCCGATGACAAGAATCAGGGTCCGCTGGAAAAGCTGACGGAACAGGCCAGGACGTTTCACGGTTCGAAGCAATAGCCGATTCCCCAGACCGTCTTGAGATGGAGCGGAGATTTAGGGTCGGTCTCGATCTTGCGGCGAAGATTGCTGATATGGGCATCCACTGCGCGATCATAGGCATCGGTCTCGCCGCCCCTGATGCAATCGAGAAGACGGTCGCGCGGGAAAACCCTGCCGGGTTCGGCCGACAGCAGCGCCAGCAGATCGAACTCGCTGCGAGTCAAATCGACGCGGCGCCCATACAAGGTCACGCTGCGTCTCCCCAAGTCGATGACGAACGGGCCGGTCGCTGTTCCGTCCGAGTTCCGTCCGTAACGGCGCAGCACCGCCTTGATGCGGGCTTCCAACTCCCACAGACTGAAGGGCTTTGGCAGATAATCGTCGGCACCGAGATCGAGGCCGAAAATTCTGTCGGATTCCTGGCCGCGGGCGGAGACCATCAGCACCGCAATGTCGGTGCGACGGCGAAGCCGTCGGCACAGCGACAAGCCATCCTCGCCCGGCAGCATGATGTCCAGGATGACCAGATCGACGGGCTCGGCTTCCAGCGCGTCCCAGGCTTTGGTCGCATCTTTCGCCCAGCGGACCGCAAATCCGCTCTCACTCAGGTGGCGAACCACCAGCGGAGCCAGCGCCTCATCATCCTCGACGAGCAAAATCCTCATGTCGCCAGCAAGACCTGCCGCAAATCCTGCCATTTTTTTTGATCCGGCGCCATCAGCAGGGTTCCCGGGTTGGGCAGCGGCCGGTAATCGTCGCCGTCGAGCAAGCCGGCAATACCACCGGCTTCCCGGTACAACAATACGCCGGCGGCATGATCCCAGGGATGCAGGCGGCGATAGCAGGAAAAATCCAAGCCGCCGTCCAGCAAGGCCAGATATTCGTGGGCTGCGCTGCCCAACTGACGGAAATGCAGCCCGGCGCGTGTCAGTGTCTTGCGATCGCGCATCGATGCCGCGCCGGTCAGTTCCGTTTCGGCTTTGACCGCCAGTTTCAGGCGCTGGCCGCCGCTCCAGCTGCCGCCGCCTTGCTCGGCGTAGCAGGTACGGCCGGTCAGCGGGTCGTGAATCCAGCCGAACAGGGTACGCTGGTGTTGCACCAAGGCGACGATCACGCCGAAATGCGGATCGCCCCTGATATAATTGGCGGTACCGTCGATCGGGTCGATCACCCACACCGGCGCCTCTCCCTGCAAAAGCTGCAGCAGAGCGGGTTGGTCGGACGCCCCCTCCTCACCCACCGCCATTGCTCCGGCCACCAGCGGCATGAGGTGGCGGATCAAATGGCGTTCGGCCTCGACATCGACGACCGTGACCGGATCGCCTGGGTTTTTCTCGCGGACATCGTCTTGGCCGAGGGCGCGAAAGCGCGGCAGGATGATCTCTTGCGCCACTTGCCGGATGATCGCGGTGACTATTTCGGGATCTACGATGGCCATTTTTTCCCCGAAGCGCGAGAACTTTCCAAGCCTCGGCAGGGAGTATATGGTGAAGCGAAAGAAGGGGAAACCATCGATCCACCGCTCGGCATAGAACAATCCGCAATCGGGGTCCGCCGTGGACGAACAGAATTTTCACCACACTTTGCGGAAGATCCGCTGGAGCATCGACTGCGATGATCTGGCGTGCGCGACAGAGGCTACCTTGCGGATGATGCTGCGCCGCCCCAACGATCAGCAGCTGCTCGATGCGCTGCTGGACCAATTGAATCGGATCATTGCGTCCGCGACCAAAGGCAACGAATTGGCGCAGCCCGCCGCCGTTCGCCAGGCTGCGGTGCGGTGCGTGGCGCTCCTGCAATCGGCTAAACAGGGGCGTTTGAGCCGCAGTGAGGCCGACCGCCAACGCAGAAAGCGGCGGTGGCGGCAGGCGATCGCCGCCGCCGTCACGCTGCTTCTGGCGCTGGCGGTCACCGCTGCATTGGCGTCACAACCGTTGTAATGGAAAGCTCAGACGAGCAACGGTCTTTTGCCAAAGCCGGTGATCCGAACCAGCTCGGAGCGGCGGACCGAGTAATTCGGCGCCGTGATCGGATAATTGGCCGGTAGCCGCCATTTGAGCCGGTAATCCGCGGGGGACAAGCCGTGCGCCCGATCAATATGCCGTCGCAAGGTTGCGAATGTGCGACCACAATCGAGGCAGACCAGACCGTCAGGCGTAACCGAGCGCTCGCGGGCGACCGCTGGGAGCGGAGTCGCAGTTTTGCTATCGTCCGACCCGCCGGCCGTCGTCAAGGCTTGATGCACCGACGCGATGAAACCGCCTAGTTCCGCAACCGGTAGTGAATTCCCCTTTAGAAATGCAGCTACTAATTTTGTCGTTAAACTTCGCATCGTCGAATTCCCCGCCAGACCATGAATAGATGTGCTTTGCTGTCCAAGAACAATCTATTTTTGTCGGTCTTGCAAGTTATCGATGGTGAGATTTTGCTAATACTCGGAGCTGACAAACGAATAAAGCTGTCAGCGCGCCGGCGGATGTATCCGCAGATGCTCGAAACGACCCGCATCGCGTGCATCGAGTCGGACCAGCAAATGCGCGCATGACGTGTCGTCGTGGCGTCGTACCACGTCGCCATGACGATAAAGCCAGGCCAAAGCCGCCCCGTCCTCCAGCCGGACGTCCAGCGACAGCAGTTGGCGGTCGGCGCCCACACGATCGTCGAACAGGGTCAGCAGCCGCTCCACCCCTTCGCCGGTCACTGCCGACAGGGCCACACTCAGGTCGTTGCGGCGTACCTGGTTGTGAATTTCCAGTGCTGCCGCCTCGTCCAGCAAATCGATCTTGTTCCACACCTCAACAAGGCCCTGATCGACATCGACGCCAAGCCGGCGCAATACCGTTTCGACATCCTGACTTTGGCGGGTGCTGTCGGGTCGCGAGACATCCCGCACATGGACGATCAAGTCGGCCTCGAGGACTTCTTCCAGGGTGGCGCGAAAAGCGGCCACCAGTTCATGCGGCAGGTCGGAAATGAAACCGACCGTGTCGGACAGGATCGCAGCGCGGCCGGACGGCAAGGTCAACAGCCGCATAGTGGGGTCGAGCGTCGCGAACAGTTGGTCGCGCGCCACCACGCCGGCCTTGGTCAGGCGATTGAACAAGGTCGATTTGCCGGCATTGGTGTAACCGACCAGCGCTATGATCGGATAGGGCACGCGGCGGCGGGCCTTGCGGTGTAAGGCGCGCGTGCGGCTGACCTCGATCAGGTCCTTCTTGATTCGCACCATCCTGGTGTCGATCAAGCGGCGGTCGGCCTCGATCTGGGTTTCCCCGGGTCCCCCCATGAATCCGAAGCCGCCGCGCTGCCGTTCAAGATGGGTCCAAGATCGCACCAGGCGGGACTTCTGATAGGACAAAGCCGCCAGTTCGACCTGCAGAGTGCCTTCGCGGGTTCGGGCGCGGGCGCCGAAAATCTCGAGGATCAGACCGGTGCGGTCGATCACTTTGCAATTCCAGGCTTTTTCCAGATTGCGCTGCTGTCCCGGGGTCAGATGCGAGTCGACCACCACCAGCCCGACTTCGAGTTCCAAGATCCATTCGGCAAAACGCGCCACCGTGCCGCTGCCCAGCAAAGTGGCCGGCCGCGGTCTGGACAGGGGTACCATTTCGCTGGCGACCACATTGAGATCGATGGCTTGCGCCAGCCCCACCGCTTCAGCCAGACGCTCCCCTTGGTCCGGCGATCGGTATGGATGCAGGACCAGGGTTGCGGGGCGCGCCACTATTCCTCTGGCGCCTCGACGCCGGAAGGATCGAACAAAGCTACAGGGCCACCCGGCATGACCGTGGAAATGGCGTGCTTGTAAACCAGCTGAGTATGTCCGTCGCGGCGTAACAAAACCGAAAAATTATCGAAGGACGATACAATGCCCTGTAACTTGACGCCATTGACAAGAAATACGGTGACGGGGGTCTTATGCTTTCGGATGTAATTGAGGAAGACATCCTGCACATTCTGATTTTTTTCTGCTGTCATGTGTAGAACTCTTTTTTTAAAAAACGTTGGGCCGGACTCAAACCAACCTATCACCTTGCCTTCTCTGGGTAACATCAAACCGGCGCCGATGGAACCAGAATTTCGTCCAGGAACCGCGCGAAAGCCGACCAGGAGGCAAAAAGATGGCGCGGCGGATGGTCGGCAAATTCTTCGTCCCGCCAGCTGTCATGACGGACCAGCACCGGCCGGATGCCGGCATTGACGGCACACTGCATATCGACCGCAGCGTCGCCGATGAACCAGACATCGTCGTCGGCGGTTACGCCAATCGACTGCAGCGCCAGGTGCACCGGCAGATCGGACGGCTTGTCGGAAGCGGCATCGCCGGCGCCCACCAGACCCCTGAAATAAGGCGTCCAGCCGAGATGATCGGCCTCGCGCCGCATCAGCAGTCCTCTCTTGTTGCTGACCACCGCCATCGGGATGCCGGCCTTCGCCAGGCGTTGCAGGGTGGCCAAGGCACCGGGCAGCGGGACCAGCAGATCGATATGGATGGCCCCGAAACTGTGGTAGAAGATGTCGCGTGCCTCCTGCCAACGCGTTCCGAACAGGACCGGGAAGGAATCCTTGAGCGACAGCGCGACGCGACGCTTGGTCTCCACGAGATCCCAGGGCGGGTGCCCCATCGCCGTCAAGGTGACGTTCATCGCCTGCTGGATGCAGGCCCAGCTGTCCACCAAGGTATTGTCCCAATCGAACAGGATGGCGCTTGGCGCTTTCACGCCGTGCATGATTTGCTGGCATCGCGGTTGCTTAGATAGTGCGCCAGCAACGCCAGCGTGATCTCGCCGGGATGGCCATTGCCGATCGGCTTGCCGTCGATGCTGACCACCGGAAGCACATGGCTGGTGGTACTGGTCAAAAAAGCTTCCTTGGCGGCAAGCGCTTCGTCGCGCGTGAAAGGCCGCTCCTGCACAACCACGCCCAATTGGCGGGCTGCCGTCAGCACGCGGGTCCGGGTGATGCCGCCCAGGATGTCGTGGTCGGCCGGATGCGTGATCAGCCAACCGTCGCGGCTGACGATCCAGGCATTGGTCGAAGACCCTTCGGTAATCGTGCCCTGTTCGTTGACCAACCAGGCTTCATAGGCCTGCTGCTCACGCGCCGCCTGTTTGGCGAGTACATTGGGAAGCAGCGATATGGACTTGATATCGCGTCTTTTCCAGCGAATATCGGGCAGCGTGATCACCGCCACGCCTGCCTCGCGGACGGAGGCCGGCGGGCCTTTGAGACGGCGCGCGGTAACCACCAGGCTGGGGACGGCGTGCGGCGGAAACGGGTGGTCGCGCCTGGCGACGCCGCGGGTGATCTGCAGATAGACGATCCCCGAGCGCAGACGATTGCGCCGGATGGTCTCGCGCACCACATGGCGCAGGGCGGGCCGGCTCATCGGCAGGGCGATGGCGAGTTCGGCCAGTGAGCGGTCGAGCCGGGAGAGATGCAGGATTTCGTCGGGCAGCCGGCCGTCGACCACCGCCATCACCTCATAGACCCCGTCGGCGAACTGATAGCCGCGATCGTCGATATGCACCCCGGCTTGGCCATAGGCCTGGTATCGGCCATTGACATAGGCGATGCGCGACATGGTCAGAAATACTCCAGCCGAACCGAGAACATCTTTTCCACTTTTTTGACCGCCTGCACCGGCGCGAACAGGACCACCCTGTCATTCGCCTGCACCACAGTGTGGCCGCGCGGATTGATGACCTTGCCATCGCGAACCACCGCGCCCAGCAATACCCCGGGCGGCAAATGAATGTCCTTGAGCGGCTTGCCGACCAGAGGCGACGTCTCGAGCGCGTCGGCCTCGATCAGTTCGCCGAAGCCTTCTCGCAGCGAATGCACCGCGTGGATGCGGCCGCGCCGAACGTGATGCAGAATATTGGAGACCGTAATGGCGCGCGGACTGATCACCACATCGATGCCGAGTTCGCTCATCAAGGTGGCGTAATCGGCTTTGTTGACCAGCGCCATGACGCGGCCGCAGCCCTGCCGCTTGGCCAACAGCGCCGACAATATGTTGGTTTCGTCGTCATTGGTAACCGCCACCACGGTCTCGGCAGCGGCGACGTTGGCTTCGGCCAGCATGGCGCCGTCCAACACGTCGCCGTTCAGGACGACTGAGTGATCGAGCGCGCGAGCGATCTGTTCGGCGCGACCGCGATCCTGTTCCACCACCTTTGCGGTGACGCCGGATGGCAGCGCCTCGATCGCCTGCGCCAGACACAGGCCGATATTGCCGCCGCCGAAGATGACGATCCGACGCGCTTCGGCCTCTTCATGCCCGAAGGCGGCCATGGCGCGGGCCATATGCTTGGTGTCGGCGACGAACATCACCTCGTCGCCTGGCAGCATACGATCCTCGGCAGTGGGCACGATGGCGCGCCCTTTGCGAACGATACCGATGATGACGATGTTCAGATCCGGAAACAGCACCGTCAATTGGCGCAGCGGGGTGTGCAGAAGCGGGGTTTCTTCGGTACAGCGCACGCCGATCAATCGGACCTTGTCGCCGGCCAGCGGGATCACTTCGATCGCCCCCGGCACTTGCAGCCGGCGCGTGATGGCGCGCGCCACTTCGATTTCCGGGGAGATGATGACATCGATCGGCAAATGGTCGCGGGTGAACAGATTGGCCCATTGCGGCTGCAAATAGCTCTGTTGCCGCACGCGGGCGATGGTGGTGGTGACGTTGAACAGCGAATGCGCCACTTGGCAGGCGATCATGTTGACCTCGTCGCCGGCGGTCACCGCGATGATCATGTCGGCATCTCTTGCGCCGGCCTGTTCGAGCGTGGTCGGGTGCGAAGCGAAGCCAACCACGCAGCGCACATCGAGCGCGTCGCCGATCTGCCGCAACAATTCGGGACGCTGATCGATGACGGTGACTTCGTTGTTCTCGGATGACAAATAGCGCGCAATGGCGAACCCCACCTGCCCCGCGCCGCAAATGATGACTTTCATCGCCGCGACTCTTTGCTTGCTTTAGGAGGCGAAGCCCTGCGACCTGCCGATTGGAGAATTCTATTTGCGATCATCGGAGTTTATGCCCAGCAGCTTCAGCTTGCGATGCAGTGCCGAACGCTCCATGCCGACGAAGGCGGCGGTACGCGAAATATTGCCGCCGAAACGCGTCACCTGAGTCAAAAGATATTCTCGCTCAAATACTTCGCGGGCATCGCGAAGAGGCAATGTCATGATCTCGCCGGATTTCTCCCAGCGCAGCACCGACGGCGTGATGGCACCGATTTCGGGGGGCAGCATGTCGGCGCGAATCGCATCGCGGGCTTCGCCGCCGGCCATGATCAACAGCCAGTCCATCACATTGCGCAATTGTCGTGCGTTGCCGGGCCAGTCATAAGCCTGCAGCGCTGCCATCGCGTCGTCGCCGATCGGCCGAGCCGGCACGCCGGCGTTCGCGGAGGCCCATTGCATGAAGTGGCAGGCCAACACCGGAATGTCTTCCCGCCGTTCGCGCAAACTCGGAAGTTTAAGCGGTACAACATTGAGGCGATAAAACAAATCCTCGCGAAAGCGTCCGGCCGAGATTTCCGTCGGGAGATCGCGGTTGGTGGTCGCCATGACGCGCACATCGACCTCGACCCGCTTGCCGCCGCCCACCCGTTCGAAGGTCTGTTCCTGCAGTACGCGCACGATTTTGCCCTGGGTTTCATGCGGCATGTCGGCAACTTCGTCCAGCACCAGCGTGCCGCCATGCGCCTGTTCGAAGGTGCCGATCTTGGTCATTCCCTCGCCGATGCGCTCGACACCGAACAGTGCCGACTCCATCGAATTGGGTTGCATGGCAGCGCAATTCAGCACCACGAAAGGTCCTTCAGACCGCTTTGAGGCGAGGTGAAGATGGCGTGCCACCACTTCCTTGCCGACTCCGGCGGGCCCGGTGATCAACACGCGCGAGCCGGTCGGCGCCGCCCGCTCGATCGCCTGGCGTATGTGATTGATCGCCGGAGAGATGCCGAGAAGCTCTTCCTCGCCGCCGGCGCGACGGCGCAACTCCTCGATTTGTCGGCGCAGCCGGGCGGATTCGATAGCGCGGTCGACCGCCAGCAGCAGCCGGTCGGCCTGGAACGGCTTCTCGATGAACTCATAGGCACCCTGCTTGATGGCGGACACCGCGGTTTCGATCGTGCCGTGCCCGCTCATCATCACCACCGGCACTTCCGGGTGTTGCCGCTTGATCTCGGCCAGAATGCCGAGGCCGTCCAGCCGGCTGCCCTGCAACCAGATGTCGAGCAGCACCAGACTCGGTCGTCGGGCGCGCAAGGCGTCCAACGCCTGATCGGCGCTGCCCGCCTCGCGGGTGGCATATCCCTCATCGACCAGAATGCCGCCAACCAGCAGTCGAATGTCGACCTCGTCATCGACGATCAGAATATCATGCGCCATCGCTATCCAACGCCAGCCTTGAAATCGACGCTATCGTCGGAAAAGACCAAACTGACCCGGGCGCCGCCACTGACAAGATCCTCCAGCGTCAACTCACCGCCATGGTCTTCCATGATTTTCTTGACGATAGCAAGGCCCAATCCGGTTCCCTTGGTTCGCGTGGTGACGTAGGGTTCGGTCAGGCGGTCACGCAGATGGGGCGGCAAGCCGCGTCCATTATCGATGATGGCGATGCTCCAGTTTCCCGAATCGCGCGCCAGCCGAATGGTGACTTTGGCGGGACCGACCCTGGTGTTTTTTCCGCCGCCGACGGTCTGGGTCGCCTCGACGGCATTTTTCAGCAGATTGGTCAGGGCCTGGCCGATCTGCCGCGCGTCGCAGCGCAGCAAAACCGGCTGGTCGGGAAAGTCGGTGTCGAATTCCACGTCCGCATAGCCGGTCCGTGCCAGAAACACAGCCTGGCGTACCAATTCCTTGAGATCTTCAGCCTTCATCACCGGTGTCGGCATGCGGGCGAAAGCCGAAAATTCATCGACCATCCGGCCGATATCGCCGACCTGGCGGATGATGGTATCGGTACAGGCGATAAAGGTTTCCTTGTCTTTCTCGATGACCTTGAGATATTTGCGCTTGAGGCGTTCCGCCGACAGTTGGATCGGCGTCAGAGGGTTCTTGATCTCATGGGCGATGCGCCGCGCTATGTCGGACCAGGCTGCCTTGCGCTGCGCCGCCAGCAGCTCGGTAACGTCGTCCAGCGTGACGACGAAACCGGTGACCTCGGATTGGGCCCGCTCGGCCACCACACGAATCAGCAGCACCCGGGTGCGGCCCTGGCGCGACAGCGTGATTTCGTCCTGCACCGAGCGTTCCGGCAGCGATGCGGCAGTCTGCAGCAAGGCTGCCATCTCCGGGACAATGGCAGTCAGCTTCCGGCCTATCATGGTCGGTGCATCGACCGCCAGGTAATCGATCGCCGAGCGGTTCGGCAACTCGACGATGCCGTCGCGGTCGAGGCCGATGACGCCGGCCGATACCCCGGCCAGCACGGTCTCGGTGAAGCGCCGCCGCTCGTCGAGCTGCCGGTTGGCGTCCATCAGATCGGTGCGCTGCGCCGCCAGCTGGCTGGTCATCCGATTGAAGGCGCGCGACAGCGAACCCAGCTCGTCGGTGCTGCCCGGCTCCTCGACCCGCGCCGACAGATCGCCGGCGCGCACCCGTTCGGCGGCGTCGATCAGTTTGATGATCGGTGTCGCCAGCCGGGTCGCCAGGGTCAGTCCGACCCACATGGCGCCCAACAGCAACAGCAGCGCCACCACTGCGAAGATCATCGAAAAAGTTATTTCAAGCCCTGAGCGTGTACCTTCAAGTTCTTGATATTCCGTGACAGCGCTGCTGGTGCGTGCCATGTGATCGATGACTTTGGGATCAATGAATCGTCCGACATACAGGAAGGCGTCAGGCGGGCCGGTATCCAGCCGAACCAGGGCGCGGACCCGCTGATCGCCGGTATTGGTGAGCACCGGGACCTCGCCGTCGCGTGCCTGCTGGATCGCCGATTGCGGCAGTCGGTCGAGCGACATCTCCATCGTGAAGGCAAGTCCGGAACGCGCCATGACGCGGCCGGTGCTATCGAACACGATCGCCTCGGTGAGACCGCGCACGGCCGTCTGATTGGCGACCAGCTCGGTCAGCCACGCCGGATTGCGCAATAGAAGGAAGCCGTCATGATTGATGTCATTGGCCATCGCCAGCGCGTCGCCGCGGATCACCTGTTGATGTTCCTCGAGATAGGCGTTGGCCACGGCCAGGCTCTCGTCCAAGGCGGTGCTGACCCGGCTGCTGAACCATTGTTCCACGCCGATATTGATCAACAGGCCGGAAAACAGGGCTACTACGATGGTTGGCGTAATCGCCACCACGGAAAACATCAGCACCAGGCGGACATGAAGCTTGGCACCGGCGACACCGGCGCGGCGTTCGGCCCATACCGTGGCGATGCGACGACCGATCAGGGCTGTCAGGGGCAGAATCAACAGCAGGTCCAGCACCAGCAGGGAAAACACGGTGCGCGGATTGGGGCCGCCCAAGGGGCTGGTGCGGGTCAGCGCGGCGAAGGTGGCGACACCCGACAGAAAAACGGCAATGGTCAGCGCCAGTTCGAACCGACGCGCCAGATCCGCCTGCCGGCTCCAATGTCCGAGCCGGTAACCGAGGCGATGCCAAAGGGTGGCCGTCACCATCGCTATCTCGGCCTGGTGCTGCCCGCCGTGCGGCCCAGCATGGCGCCACCCCGCACCACTTCAATATCAAGATCGCGGATTTTCTTGCGCAGCGTGTTACGATTGAGTCCCAGCAGCGCCGCCGCCTTGATCTGGTTGCCGCGCGACACTTCAAGCGCAAGACTGAGCAACGGGCGCTCCACTTCGCGCAAAACGCGGTCATAGACGCCGGCCGCCGGCAGACCATCGACATGGGCTGAAAAATATTCGCGAAGATGCCGCTCGACGGTTGCCGATAAACCTTCGCCGTCGGCAGGTTCGCTGCTGCCCGACGGCGGCGCGCCGCCCGACAACTCGCTTTCGATGACGTCGATGCCGATCACTTCCTGAGAATAGAGAGCGGCCAGCCGGCGCACCATGTTCTCCAATTCACGGACATTGCCGGGCCAGCGGTAACGCTTGAGCCGTTCCATCGCCACACTGTCGATCATTTTGGCTGGCAGGCCCTGGCTCGCCGCCTGGCTCAGAAAATGGCGCACCAGTTCGGCGATGTCTTCGGTGCGTTCCCTGAGCGGCGGCAACCGGATCGGCACCACATTGAGGCGATAATAGAGGTCCTCGCGGAACAGACCTTGACGGATGGCCTGACCCAAATCGCGGTGTGTGGCGGCGATGATGCGGACATTGCCGCGGATCGCGGTGCGGCCGCCTACCGTGGTATACTCGCCTTCCTGCAGCACGCGCAGCAACCTTGTCTGCGCCTCCGGCGGCATGTCGCCGATCTCGTCAAGGAACAGGCTGCCGCCCTCGGCCTGTTCGAAGCGACCGGCCGACCGTTGGGTGGCACCGGTGAAGGCCCCCTTTTCATGGCCGAACAGCTCGCTCTCGATCAATTCGCGAGGAATAGCCGCCATGTTGATGGCAACGAAAGGACCATTGCGGCGCTTGCCGTAATCGTGCAGGGCGCGTGCCACCAGTTCCTTGCCGGTGCCCGACTCGCCCGTGATCATTACCGTCAGGTCGGTCGACATCAGCCTTGCCAAGCTGCGGTATATTTCCTGCATCGCCGTTGAACGGCCGATCAAGGGCAGTTTTTCTTCGCCGTCCTCGACATTGGGTTCGGTCAAAGTTGGACGCGGCACCGACAGCGCACGCTGCACCAGATTGACCAATTGGCGAATGTCAAAGGGCTTCGGAAGATATTCGAAGGCGCCGCGTTGCGCTGCCTTGACCGCCGTCAGCAGCGTGCTCTGCGCGCTCATCACGACGATGCGCAAATCGGGGCGGATCTTGCGGATGCGGGGCAGCAGATCGAGCCCGTTCTCGTCAGGCATCACCACATCGGTGATCACCAGATCGCCCTCGCCGTCCGACACCCAGCGCCACAGCGTGGCGGCATTGCCGGTGGTCCGCACGTCATAGCCGGCGCGGCCCAGCGCTTGGGTCAACACCGTGCGTATGCCGCGATCGTCGTCGGCGACCAGAATAGTGGAACCGGTTGTCATTCCCCATCATCCTCCGGGGTGTCTTGGGCTACCATCGGCAGCATGACGCGAAAGATCGTGCGGCGCGGCTGGCTGTCGAATTCGATGACTCCGCCATGGTCGCCGACGACTTTTGCGACCAGCGCCAATCCGAGTCCGGTACCATTGGACTTGGTGGTGACGAAGGGATCGAACATATGTTCATGCAGATCGCGTGGGATGCCAGGCCCGTTGTCCTGCACACTGATCACCAGCGGCAAATGCACGCGGCTGTCGCTGCCGGCCACCGCCAGCCTGACGCCATGCTGAAAGGCGGTTCCCAAGGTAATCTCGCCATTCTCGGTCGGGACCGCTTCGGCGGCGTTCTTGACCAGATTGAGGAATATCTGCACCAGCTGGTCGCGGTTGCCGAGCACGCGGGGCAGAGATGGATCGTAATTCTCGATGAAACGGACGTGGCTGGCGAATCCGGCAGCGGCGATTCGCCGCACATGTTCGAGAACGCTATGGATGTTGACGGCACTGCGCTCCAACGGCATTTGCTCGGCAAAAACTTCCATGCGATCGACCAGAGCACAGATGCGGTCGGCTTCGTCGCGAATCAACTGCGCCAGGACGCGGTCGTCGGGTGCGCAATATTGTTCGAGCAATTGCGCGGCGCCACGGATTCCCGATAGCGGGTTCTTGATTTCATGCGCCATCATTGCCGACATCGCCGCCACCGAGCGGGCCGAGTTGCGATGCGACAGCTGGTGCCCCATCTTGACCGCCACCGACTGTTCGTGGAGCGCGACCACCACCCAACCCGGACGTTCCGCCAGCAGCGACACCTGCACGTCGATGATATGTTTGCCGACCCTTGGATTGTCGAGCACCAGCCCATATTCGACCAGTGCAGAGCCGCTGCTGCGCGCCTGCTGGATCAGGGAGAAGAGCGGGCTGTCGGCCGGCAGCAGCGTATCCAGTCTGGTGCCGACCAGATGCGTCACCGACAGTTCAAAAAAATCCTCGGCGGCGCTGTTGACCTGCAGCAGAGTTTCGTCGGTATTGACGACCAAAACCGGCGACATCAGCGCATTGAGAATAAGGGACGATTCCAACACGGGACGGGCAGAAGTGGGCAACGCCAAGGCGAGCGAGTCCTTCACGCCGCCCTCCGCTCGAGCAGGGGCGCGTAGTAGGCGCGAATCAGGGCCCGCACATCCGGCGCCGACAGCGACTGGTTGACCGCGTTGCGGAACTCCGCCGAAGCGGGCAGCCCCTTGGTGTACCAGGCAACATGCTTGCGGCCCAGACGACAACCGACCTCTTCGCCATAATGGTCGATGATGCTGTCGAAATGTTCCACCAGCAGCATCAATTGCTGGTCCAGCGTCGGATCGGGCCTGCATTCGCCGGTCGCCAGATAATGCGCGACCTGCCCGGGAAACCAGGGGCGGCCATAGGCGCCGCGTCCCACCATGACACCGTCCGCGCCTGATTGTGCCAAAAGCTGGGCGGCATCGGCCAGACTGTTTATGTCGCCATTGCCGATCACCGGGATGCGCACCGCCCGTTTCACGGCGCCGATGAAGCGCCAATCGGCGCGACCGTTATAGAGCTGGCTGCGGGTGCGGCCATGCACGGTGATCATCTGCACGCCGGCTTGTTCGGCGATGCGCGCAAGCGTGGGCGCGTTGCGGTGCGCCTCATCCCAACCGGTGCGCATTTTCAGGGTTACCGGCAGGTCGACGGCTTTGACCACCGCTTCAATGATGCGGGCTGCCAGCAACTCATTCTTCATCAAGGCCGAGCCTGCTTCGCCATTGACTACTTTTTTCACCGGACAGCCCATATTGATGTCGATGATGGCGGCGCCGCGATCCTGGTTGAGCTTGGCAGCCTCCGCCATCACCTCGGGTTCACAGCCAGCCAGCTGAACCGCCATGGGAAATTCCTCGGCGCAGCTGGTCGCCATTTTCATGGTCTGACGATTGGCGCGGATCATCGCCTGGCTGGCGATCATCTCGGAGACCACCAAACCGGCGCCGCAGCGTTTCGCCAGCCGTCGAAACGGCATATCGCTGACGCCCGACATCGGCGCCAGGATGACGGGGTTGGCCAGGGTTACAGAACCGATTGTGATGGACATGACATACTCAAAAACTGCGAAGCGCTGCATACTAAGTATGCAACCCCCGCCACGCAATCGTAAAAATTGTTAAAAAATTAGGCAATTAGACGCGTTATGCCTAGCCTCTGATCACGGATGTCGAGCAGGCCATCGCTCGCCGCATGGCGATTGCACCAAAACCGATCTAACGATAGGCCCTACGACGACAACACCTGTCTGACGAATTTTACCCCGAAATAGCCGACCAGTACGAAACTGTAGGCCAGCAGCGCCCAGCGCACCGCGACTTGCCCGCGCACGCCCCCCCAATGCCGGCCGGCGATCAGCGCACCGATCAGAACGAAGGCAAGCAAGGAAAACAAGGTCTTGTGATCGAATTGCAGGACTCTGCCGATTTCCAGGAACTGGGTCGCCATGCCGGTGACGACTCCGGCCGCCAGCACCAATTCCGAGATGATCAATAGCATTTCATAGAGCCGTTCGCTGTCCGTGACCGGTGGTAGCAGGCGCGACAGCCGGGTAGGCCGCTTGCGTTTCAAGGCGTCCGATTGGATGAAACAGGCCAGCGCCGCTGCCGCCGCGACAGTCAACAGACCCAGGGTGGCCACGGACACCAGGATATGCAGATCGACCCAGGCGGTCGGCGCGTGGCGGCTCAAACCGGTGCCGCCCACCGTGGCGGAAAAGCTGGCGAGCGTGGCCAGCAAAAGCAGATATGGCATCATCAGCACACCGAGACGCCGCGCCGCCCCGCTGACCAGACTGACCCCGCCCCACAGCAGCAGGCTCGCGGAAATCATTACCCACAAATCGGCGGACAGCGCGGTCGGCCAATGTCCCGCAGTCTGCCACAGGGTCCAATCGAGCGGTCCCAGCAAGGCCAGCACCAACGACCCCCAAAACCAAAATCCTTTGCCGCCGCCGGGCAGCCAGGGCTGCAAGGTCGCCGGGATCAGACACAAGAGCGCGATGACACTGAAAAAAGCGGGCGAATTCATGACGCCCACTATAAGGAGCGCGCTAATCCCTTGGCAAGAAACGCCGACCCGCCTATAGCAGAGGCGGACGCAACAATCAGGGACGGATCATGGCGCGAACTGTGGCATTGGTGGTGGCCGCCGGTCGCGGCAGCCGCTTCGGCGGCGATCTGCCCAAACAATGGCAGGATCTGGCCGGACAACCGGTGCTGCGCCGCAGTCTCGGGGCGTTCGCCGCCCATCCCGATATCGCCGAGGTCCGAGTCGTGATCCATCCCGACGACGCGGCCCGCTATCAGGCCGCCGCCGCCGGATTGCTTCTCAAACCAGCCATCATGGGCGGCGCCAGCCGGCAGGAATCGGTGCGATTGGGTCTCGAAGGGCTGGCGCTCGACCCGCCCGAGCGCGTGCTGATTCACGACGGTGCGCGCCCGTTCGTCGATCAGGGGACGATCGACCGGGTGTTGGCTGCTCTGGCCCAGCGACCCGCCGCCATACCGGCATTGCCGCTGCATGACAGCCTGAAACGCGGCCATGGCGGTGTCATCACAGGCAGCGTGCCGCGCGACGGACTGTACCGCGCGCAAACCCCGCAAGGCTTTCATTTCCAGCCGATTCTGGCGGCTCACCAGGCAGCCGCCGGGCGTGACTTCACGGATGACGCCGCCCTGTTCGAGGAAGCGGGCGGCGAGGTCGCCCTGGTTGCCGGAGACGAAGGCAATGTCAAGATCACCACGCCGGCCGATCTCAAACAGGCGGCGCGCCGTCTGGAGCAACCGGGCGAACTCCGGGTCGCCTCCGGCTTCGATGTGCACCGCTTGATTGCCGGCGACCATGTCATGCTGTGCAACATCCGAATTCCACATGATCGCGGGCTGGAAGGCCATTCCGATGCCGACGTGGCGCTGCATGCGCTGACCGACGCCCTGCTCGGCTGTATTGCCGCCGGTGATATCGGTCGTCACTTTCCACCCTCGGACCCACGCTGGCAGGGCGCCGATTCCGCCCGCTTCCTGTCTTATGTGGTGGCGCTGGCGATGGCGGCCGGCGGGCGCATTCTGCATGTCGATCTGACGCTGCTGTGCGAAGCCCCGAAAATCGCCCCGCATCGTGCCGCCATGGTCGCGCGCCTGGCCGAATTGCTGGATCTGCCGCATGGACGTGTCAGCGTCAAGGCGACCACCAGTGAAGGGTTAGGATTCACCGGTCGCGGCGAGGGCATTGCCGCGCACGCCACCGCCACCCTCATGCTTCCCGCAATTGCGCCCTGATCCAGGCCAAAAACGGTGGATGACCCTCCGCAACCGCCAGGCTAACCACGCAGGGGCACTCATCCTCGTGCCAGCCGGCGACCGCGGCGATGACTGCGTCCGCCAGCGCGGCACTGGTTTTGACCAGCAATACCTGTTCCTCGCGCCACTGCAGCGCATCCTCCCACCAATAGACCGACTGTCCGGGCGGCATCACATGGACGCAGGCGGCCAGACGTTGTTCAACCAGTCGGCGGGCGATCGCCTCGGCCGCCGACTTGTCGCCGACAGTGAGATAGATCAGCCGATATCCCTCCATTTTTCCCCCTCTCCCTCGGTCAAGGGCAAACAGCTTAGGGCCGGTTGTCAAGGCCCCGTTCCCGACCCTATCATAGACGACCTGCGGCGATGGGCAGGCGAGTGCAGGGGCCCAGCACGGCGATGACGATTAAATGGCGCGACTCGATGAAGATCGGCAATGCCGATCTGGATGCCGAGCACAAGAAATTTATTGCCTTGTTGAACCTGATCGAACTCGGGTTGCAGGAAAGCGCCGTCGCGCCGGCAGCAGATGTCTTCGAGGAATTGCAGATTTTCGTGGAAAGCCACTTTCCTGCCGAAGAAGCCTATCTGGAAGAGATCGGTTACCCCCTGCTGGAGACGCATCGCAAGCAGCATGAGACGCTCGCCTATCGCTTCTACGTGTTGCAAGGACGCTTCCGCGCCGCCATCAGCGACGAGGAGCGCCGGCTCCAGCTCGGCAAACTGGCGAGCTTCATGCGGGAATGGCTGATCGATCACCTGCTCAAGGAAGTTATCGAACTGAAACCTTACGGCCCGCCGCCGCCGGCCATCCCTGCCGGCGATACGAATTGGCGTATGCAGCTGCCGGCAAGCCGGCCGATCTGGACCCTGGGCCCCAGCCTGGTGCCGCCCGATGCGGTTGTCGAAAAAGGACCTGGTGAATGGCAGTCGGTCGGGGTCGTTCCCGAGACTTTGGAACGCTTTCTGCAGCCGCTCGATTTCACGATTGCCAAGCCTCCCTACCCGATCTGCGATTTCCCAAGCTTTGAGGCCTTGTGCGAAGCGGCGATCTGGCGAAGGATCAACGTTGTTCTGCTTTTCTTCCAGCGCAGCAATCCTCATATCATGCGCGAGTTGCCTCCGCCGTTCTTCGCCTCCCTCGATTTTGCCGAAAACTTGCGCGATGCAATCGTCGCAGTTATTTTTCCGGCGATGTGGACGACGCGCCGCATGCGCATCCTTGCCACCAATTACGATCGCGCTATGTCCGATGAGGACGGCTTCTTCGAAAAGCTGGGGCCGCGCGACACCAAACATATCCTCAGCGTCTGGACCCAGACCTGGGACAATTTGCGGCTCGTTGAGACCGAACGTGAACCCGGTTTCAATGTCATACGCGTCAAGGAGGGGACCAGGCGACTCCGCGAGATGCTGCAGCCATCCTCGTCCTTGATCTACGACATCCCCAAAATCGGCAACCGCGAATTGGAGGTCTTCAAGGATCTGTTCGCGCCAGGGGCAGATTGGCCGGATGAATTCAACCGTTGCTGGAAGGCCTGCGAGGAATGCTACCTTCAGGAGATGTCGGCAATCGCCGATCCCGACGTGCGGGAGGGCAGTTTGCGCGATCAAATGATCGATATTTTCAACCGGCTGCCGGAACCTTGGGGTGACTTCATGATTTTGACGGCACACCGGGTGTTTCCGCGTTTCGACAGTTTCTATCTCGATAAATTGACGACCAATTTCGGCCGTACCGAAGTCGCCCGCGAGGCGGCGATGCCCTATACGATGCGCTATCTCCGTCAAGCCCGCGGCAATCCCGACATGCGGGCCCGCGAGGTGCGCGAAGAGGAGGAATGGCAAACCGCTCTCAAGGAGTTGCGCAAATATCGCAAATGGTCGCTGACCAGCACGCCCTTGTGAGGACGCTGTCCTTGCGATTTCGTTGGCTGGGCGACGCTGCCCTGACTCTGGACTTTCCCGAACCCGGCCTTGCGCCGGCCCTGGCTGCCGCCATCGACACCCTGATTGCGGTCGGCAAACTGCCGGGCGCCCTCGAATGCCTGGCGGCCTTGAGATCGGTTACGCTCTATTTCGATCCCCTCGCTTCTGATCCGGACTCCTGGCGGGGCACGCTGTCCGAGCTCGCCGCCCATGCCACGCGGGCGCCCGTCCGCGGCCGGCATTGGCGCATTCCGGTGTGCTGCGATAGCGAGTTTGCGCCAGACCTGATGACTTTGGCGGCCCGCCGCGGCATGGACGCGGACGCGTTCCTGGCGCCTCTGCTGGCCACCACGGTCACGGTGCGGATGATCGGCTTTTTGCCCGGCTTCGCCTATATGGGCGCGGTGCCACGCCGGTGCCAGGCCCCCCGCTTGGCCACCCCGCGCACACGGGTGGCGGCCGGCAGCGTGGCGATTGCCGGACCACTCTGCGCGATTTATCCCTGCACCAGCCCGGGTGGCTGGAATTTGATCGGTCGCACGCCGCTGGCGCTGTTCGACGCCCGCCGAGACGAACAGCCCTGTCTGCTGGCTCCCGGTGACCAGGTCGCTTGGCAGCGGGTCGATCGTGCCGAATTCGACCGATTGGCGGCGACTTCGTGACCGCTTCACTCGAGGTCCTGACGCCGGGCCACGGCGTCGGCGTTCAGGATGGCGGCCGGACCGGCAAACGGCGCTGGGGCGTGCCTCCATCCGGCGCCTTGGACCTCTGGCTGTTAGCGGCGGCCAACTCCCTGCTTGGCAATCCAGCGACGGCAGCGGCGCTCGAGATTCCCCTGACCGGCCCCGTCCTGGCCGCCGTCCGAGCGCCTTTGGCGGTGGCGCTGGCCGGGAATGTCACTGCGCTGCATTGCCGTCGCGACGGCAGCCAGGTCCTGGTGCCGGCCTGGCGCGCAATCGAACTGGCGCCCGGCGATAGATTTGAAGTGGCGATGCCGCGCGACGGCATTGCCTATCTGGGGGTTTCCGGCGGGATCCAGACCGAGACGCTGCTGGGCAGCCGCGCCACCACGCCGACCGCCGGATTGGGACGTCCGCTCGCTGCCGGCGACCTGCTGCCCTGCGGCCCGGTCGGTGCCCTCAGGCAAAGCCTGCCGTGGCAGCATGACGAGGGTCCGATCCGGCTCTTGCCGGGACCGCAAGACGACCATTTCACCAAGGCGAGTCGAGCCCTGCTCGCGCTTGACTATTTTAGCCTGTCGTCAGACTGCAACCGCATGGGCTTGCGGTTGCAAGGCGCGAAGCTGTCGCATTCGGCCAAGGGTGCCGAGATCGTAACCGAAGGCGTGACTCCCGGCGCAATCCAGGTTCCTGCCGATGGACAGCCGATCATTTTGTTGAACGATGCGCAAACCAGCGGTGGTTACGCCAAGATCGCCTGCGCAATCAGCGCCGATCTGCCGCGCCTGGCGCATCTGCGGCCGGGGCAACAGATCTTATTCCGATGGGTCGATCGGCCGGCGGCGCTTGAGGCTTTGCGCGGCTTACACCGCCGCTTCGAGGATTGGCGTGGCCGACGGCTGTCGGGTTTCATCGACGACGCCGCGCTTTATCAGCATAATCTGATCAGCGGCGTCACCAGCGGCGAGGAACTTTGAAACGGATCACCCTCAATGCCGATCTCGGCGAAAGCTTCGGCGCCTGGCAGATGGGAAACGACGCCGCGCTGTTACCGCTGCTCGGCTCGGCAAACATCGCCTGCGGTTTTCATGCGGGCGACCCGCTGGTGATGAAGCGCACCTTGGCGCTCGCCAAGCGGCATGGAGTCAGCATCGGCGCGCATCCCGCCTTTCCCGACCTGCAGGGCTTCGGCCGCCGGCGCATGGTGATCGACGCCGACGAACTGGAGGCGATGATTCTCTATCAAATCGGCGCTTTGCAGGCGCTGGCACAGAGCGAAGGATTGCGCGTCACCCACGTAAAGCCGCATGGCGCCTTGTCCAACATGGCATGCGAGGACATCGCCATTGCCGCCACGGTGGCCCGCGCACTATGCGCCTTCGACTCCGGCCTGATCCTGCTGGCACCGGCTCTGTCGCCCTTGGCTGAAGCCGGCAGCGCTGCCGGTCTGCCGGTGGTGTCGGAGATTTTCGCCGATCGTGGCTATGCAGATGACGGCCAATTGCTGCCGCGCCATCGGCCGGGAGCGTCGATCACCGATCCGGCCACGGCGTTCGACAGAATTGCCGCGATGCTGCGCGAAGGCGCCATCATCAGCGAGAACGGCGTGCGTCTGCCGGCGCAGATTGGCAGCATCTGTGTCCATGGCGACGGCCCCACCGCTCTGACGATCGCCACCGGGCTGCGCCAATCCTTGGCGGCCATTGGCTATCGGCTGGTGAGCCTGCCGGATCTGACCTGAAGATTTTACCAGCTGCCGACCATCACGATGTCGCGATCGACCAGCGCGCCCATCATGATGCCGCCGGAATCGACCACCGGCAGGGCCGAAAAGCCGTAATGCCGGAACAGCCGCGCCGCGGTTTCCACCGAGTCGCTGTCGCGCAGACAAATGACATTGGTCATCATGATATCGGCAAGACTGGCGTCCGGTTCGGCCTTGAGCGCGTCCCTGATGTCGGCCACACCCAGCAGAACGCCGTCGCCATCGACGATATAGACATAGCGCCACAGACGCGGTTGCGCCGCCATCTGCCGATAGCCCGCCAGCAAAGGACCACAGAGGGTCGCCGCTTCGCACCGCAAATAGCGCAGGGTCGCCACCGGCAACAGACTGGTCTGTTGCGGTGCCGACACCAGTGCGGTGATTTTGCGCGACGGCAGGGTTCCCAATTGCTGCAAGATCGCCCAGCTTTCGGCGGGAGTCAGATTGCGCAGCACGGTGGCAGCCTGGGCCGGAGTCATGAAATCGATCAGGGCCGCCACCCGTTCGATAGACAAACCTGCCACCAGCTCGCGCTGCATCGCCGCCGGTACTTCCTCCAGCGTGCCGGATGCCTGCGCCACTTCCAATGTGGCGAAGATCTCGTCGCGCTCGTCCTTGTCGAAATCCGACAAGACCTGGGCGAGGTCGGCCGGATGCACGTCGCCAAGCACTTCCTTGAACAGGCCCAGTTTGGCGCGCGCCCGGAAAATGTCGTCATCCTCGCTTTCCTGCAGGAAAATTTCGTGGATGCGTTTGAGCAGAGGGGAATCGACGCAAGCGTGGTTGGCGCTGCCGCCCGCCTTGGCGATCCGCAATTCGGTCAGCAACTCGCGATGCACCACCCGGTGCCACAGGCGGCCCTGATAGCCGAGCCGGTCCATAAGCGCTTCCTCGAGGGCGAAATGGTTGCCGATGCGATCGAGCAGGGCGGCGAAAAGACGGTTGATATCGCTGGCGGGAGCGCTAGAGCCCAGCAATTCCGCCAAATCGCCAAGCGACGACAAGACCTTCAG
>Ga0302320_10008319_pt1 | contig 22628 bp, 20 predicted proteins | sample Bog_T0_3_FD_202130 | JGI IMG/M metagenome (GOLD analysis project Ga0302320, IMG submission 202130) | Peat permafrost microbial communities from Stordalen Mire near Abisko, Sweden - Bog_T0_3 | ecosystem: Environmental > Terrestrial > Soil > Wetlands > Peat | place: Sweden: Abisko, Stordalen Mire... | reverse complement strand
CTCGTAACATTGGCACGTTTGCGCGATAGAGGCGAGGCATGAGGACAGCGTTGTTCCCAGGGTCGTTCGATCCCTTCCATAATGGGCACCTTGAGATCGTCGAAACGGCCAGCCGCCTGTTCGAGCGTATTGTTATAGCTCCCGGCCCGAACCGCCAGAAAGCGCCCGCGGTGTTCTCTATCGAGGAGCGCCGGGCGATGATCGAGGCTTCGGTGTCTCATCTGGACAATGTCGAAGTGACCCGGCATGACAGCCCTGTCCTGGTTGTCGACGTGGCCCGATCGGTAGGCGCGGAGGTCATCGTCAAGGGGCTCCGCGTCTCGTCCGACGCGGAGTCCGAACTGCAACAGGCGCAGATCAACAAAGCCGTCTCGGGCATGGAGACCATCCTGGTACCGTGCTCGTCGGCTTATTCGTTCATTGCCTCCAAGTGGCTCCGTGATTTCATGAGCTACGGGGGCGCCGACCGGGTGGGTGCTATGGTCCCGGCACCGGTATTCACCGTAATGAAGGAGAAGTTCGGTCTATGAGCTCTGCGAGCAATGGAGCCGGCGGCGGAGCTCCCCTCCCTGAGACGGAGGCCCTCCTCAACCGGGTGGCGGGAATGATCTCCGGGGCGAGGGCGCTGCCGTTGTCGTCATCGGTGAAACTCGACAACAAGGAAGAGATCCTCGAGCTCTTGAGGGAGGCCAGCGAGCGCCTGCCCGAGGAGGTCCGCCAGGGCCGGTGGATGCTCAAAGAGCGTGAGGAGTACCTGGCCGCCACCAAGCGCCAAGCCGAGGAACTGGTGGAGTCGGCCCGGTCGGAGGCTCAACGGCTCGTGCAGCGCACCGAAATCCTGAAGGAGGCCCAGGCGCAGGCGCGCCGGGTGATGGAAGAGGCGCGCGACGAGGCCCGGCGGCTGCGCCTCGAGGCCGAAGACTATGCCGACCAAAAGCTCGCCCACTTCGAGATCGTGCTGGAGCGGACGCTGAAGACGGTGGCCTCGGGCCGCCAGAAGCTGTCCGGCGTAACCGACAAAGACGACGACCCGTCCGGGTCGGTGACCGCCCTCGAGCCCACCGTCGGTCGGGCCAAAGCCGCTCCCGCCGCGGCCGACAAGCGTCGGTCGCCCGCCCGCCACACCCCCCGTGCCTCCGCCCCCGGTGCCAGCACGGGCGTGGGTGCGGGCGCCGCCTTTACCGGCTCCGGCCCAGCCGGCACCAACCCACCCGGTTTCAACCAGGCCGGTTTCAACCAGGCCGGCACCAACGAGGCCGGTGTTAGGCCTCCCATCCGCGTCTCTTCGGGCAATCCCGCCCGTGGGCCCCGTTTTCCGGCCACCAACGCCGGCAGGTCGGCCAATGCCGCTGCCGGCGGCGCGGGAAGCGTGGAACATAGTGAGCAGGCTGCACCGCCCGAAGAGAGTTTCTTCGACCAGGACCTGCTCGGCTGATAATGCCGGCCCGATAGGCCAAGCCGGCGTCTCAGCCGGCCATTACCTGGTCGATCCTCTCCAGGACTTCGGGGCTGAGGCGCTCGATGACTTCAAGGGCACCCAGGTTTTCCCGCACCTGCTCCACTCGGCTGGCCCCGGTTATGACCGAAGAGACGTGGGGGTTCGTCGCGCACCAGGCCAGTGAGAGCTGGGCCAGGGTGGCGCCGAGCTCGTCGGCGACGATTTTCAGTTGCTGCACTTTGGTATTGCGGTCCTTGTCCGTCACTTCTTTTTGCAGCCATTCGTAACCGGGTAGCGCCGCCCGGCTGCCCTGGGGCACGCCCTTGAGGTATTTCCCGGTCAAAAGGCCCGAGGCCAGTGGGCTCCAGGTGGTGAGGCCGAGGCCGATGTCCTCATAAAGGCGGGCGTATTCTTTCTCGACCCGGTCCCGGGTGAACAGGTTGTACTGGGGCTGTTCGACCACGGGCTTGTGCAGATGATGGCGTTCGGCGATCTCCCAGGCGGCGCGGATCTCTTCGGCCGACCATTCGGATGTGCCCCAGTAAGTAGCTTTGCCCGAGCTGACGATGTCGGACATGGCCCACACCGTTTCCTCTATCGGGGTCTCGGGATCGGCCCGGTGGCAGTACAAAAGGTCCACAAAGTCGAGGCCGAGCCGCTCGAGCGAAGCTTCGGCACCCTGGAGAAGGTACTTACGGTTGAGGGTGTTCTTCATGTTGGGGATATCGTGGGTACCCCAGAAGAGCTTGGTCGACACAACGTAGCTGTAGCGGGGCCAGCCGAGAGCGGCGATCGCTTTGCCCATGATCTCCTCCGACTCGCCGGCGGAATAAACCTCGGCGTTGTCGAAGAAATTGATCCCCCCGTCGTATGCGGCACCCAGGCACTCGACGGCCGAGTGGTCCCGCACCTGGGGGCCGAAGGTCACCCATGAGCCGAAGGACAGCACACTAACCTTCAGGCCGGATCTCCCGAGCCGGCGGTACGTCATAGTCATCTGATCGTTCCTTTCCCTGTGGCCCCGCGCGCGCCACCCGATGAGCGGCCCGTCCGGATCGGTTCGATACTAACGGTGTGCTCGGGCTACGGCATTATCCTTGACGGGGTGACCTCTGCTCTGCTTCCCCGTTCCGCCCCGTCCGCCCAGGGCGTGAGCCCCTCCGGTGTGCTGGGCTTCCTGGACGCCGTCGAGGCGGCCGGCCTGGACCTGCACTCGATCATGCTGGTGCGCCACGGCCACGTCGTGGCCGAAGGCTGGTGGGCCCCGTACCGGGCCGATCGTACCCACCTGCTTTACTCGCTTTCCAAGAGCTTCACGTCCAGCGCCATCGGCATCGCGCAGGCTGAGGGCCTCCTTTCGATCGATGACCCGGTGGTGGGCTTCTTCCCGGACAAGGTGCCGCCGGACGCTTCCCCGTACGTGACCGGCATGAAGGTGCGCCACCTGCTGTGCATGGCCAGCGGGCACACCGAGGACACCTGGCCGGCCCTGAGGGACGGCGGCCCGGACATCGTGCGCTCCTTCTTGTCGGTCCCACCCGAACAGGAGCCCGGCTCGCTCTTCTGCTACAACCAGGGCTGCACGTACACCCTGTCGGCCATCATCACGAAGCTGACGGGGGAGCGCCTCACCGACTACCTGCGTCCCCGCCTGTTCGACCCGCTCGGCATCGAACAGATCTATTGGAGCCAGAGCGAGGAAGGTATCGACCTCGGGTACTCAGGCCTGCACCTAGAGACTGAGGCTATCGCCAAGCTCGGCCAGTTGTACCTCCGCAACGGTCGTTGGGAAGGCCGTCAGCTGGTGCCAGAGAGCTATGTCGGCCAGGCTCAGAGCAAGCAGATCGACACCTCGCGCCAAGAGGGCGCGGACTGGTGCCAAGGGTACGGCTTCCAGTTCTGGGTCTGCCGCCATGACGCGTACCGGGCCGACGGTGCCTTCGGCCAGTTCTGCGTCGTGCTGCCCGGCTTCGACGCCGTCATCGCCTGCACCGCCCAGGTCGATGGCACGCAGGGCCAGCTCGACCTCTTCTGGGAGCACCTGCTCCCGGCGCTCTCCGGTCAGGCGCGCATCGACAGTGCCGCCGAGGCGCGCCTGTCCGACCGTTTGGCGGCACTGTCGACCGCTGTCGTCGACGCCCGCACCGGTCCGCCCCACCCCGGGGCAACCTTCGCCCGGACCGGGGAGCCGGCGCTCTTTACCGAGGGCCTCGGTGCGGTCCGGGTGGAGCCCGCGGGTGAGGCGACCCGGCTCACCCTCATTATGGACGGCGCCGAGCACGCCTTCGACCTCCGACCGGGCCAGTGGACCGAAGGTGAACTGCCTGGCGTCCATAGGTTGTTACCGCCGGTGGGTGTCACCGGCGGCTGGACGGGGAGCGACGAGTTCCGGGCCGACATCGTCTTCGTGACGTCGCCTCATCGTCTGCAACTACGGGCCAAGTCCGGGGACAAGCCCACCGTCGAAGTCGAGTGGTACATAGCGCCGATCCTCTGATCGTGTTGGGCCTGGACCCGCCGGGCCCGCAGTCAGCCGGCGACGAGGGCCCGGCAGCTGTAGAGCCCCGTAGTGGCGCACATGTAAAGGGTTTTGTGGTCGTCGTCGCCCCAGTTGAAGTTCGCCACCACCTCGGGCACCAGCACCACGCCCAGGCACCGTCCCTGGGGGCTGAACACGTGCACACCACCGGGACCGCAACAAAACACGTTGCCCTCGCTGTCGACCTTCATCCCGTCGGGCTCGCCTTCGCCGTCGCCCTCGAGCTGAGCCCAGATCCCGCCCCCGGTGAGCCGGATTTCGTCGCCGGACAGCACGTCGCCTCGGACCTCGAAGCGACGGATGTGCATACGGGGCGAGTCGTCGACGAACAGCGTCCTCTCGTCATCAGCGAAACATAACCCGTTCGGGCATTCGAAGTCGTCGGCCAGCAAAGTGATCGGGCCGTCGTCCGGGCCCAGCCGGTAGAGGCCCCGCACCGGTTGGGGGAAAGACCGCTCGACACCTACGGCGATGTCCATCCGCCCGTAGGGCGGGTCGGTGAACCAGATGCCGCCGGCCTTGTCTACGACCACGTCGTTAGGGCTGTTGAGCTCGGCCCCGGCGTACTCGGAGGCGAGGACGGTGATCGACCCGTCCGCCTCCTCGCGCACGACCCGGCTGGTGGCGTGCTCGCACGTGATCAGGCGGCCCTGATGGTCGTAGGTGTTGCCGTTGGCCTTGTTGCTCGGTTTGCGGTAGCAGGTGACCCGGTCAGTCGCCGGGTCGAACTCGTACAGCGTGCTGGCGGGGATGTCGCTGAAGACGAGCGTGCCCGAGGCGCTCCACACGGGCCCCTCGGTGAACTCAAAACCTCCGGCTCGCTTCACCACCGGCTCGTCACTGACGATCTCGTTCAGTTGTCCGTCCCGCACCTCGAGGGCCGTCACGTCGCGCTCACGCTCCTTGGTTCTTTTCGGGCTATAGGGGTGTCTTTGAGGGCGGAGTATCCTCTGCTCCCATGAGCAGCTTGGCAGAGATGAAGGCCCTGGTCCTCACCGGACCGGGCCGGTTCGAATATGTGGACGTACCCGTCGCCGAGCCGGCCGACGACGAAGTCCTGGTCGCCGTCAGGGCGTGCGGGATATGTGGAAGTGACGTCCACGGGATGGACGGGAGTTCCGGGCGTCGCCGCCCGCCGGTTGTGATGGGCCACGAGGCGGCCGGCGTGGTCGCCCGGGTGGGCGCCGAAGTGCAGGGCTGGGCGGCGGGCGACCGTGTCACCTTCGATTCGACCGTTTCCTGCGGACGGTGCCATTTCTGCCGTCAGGGCCAGGTCAACCTGTGCGACGAGCGCCGGGTGCTCGGGGTCTCCTGTGAGGAGTACCGCCGTAACGGCGCCTTCGCCGACTACGTTGCCGTACCGGCCCGTATCCTCTACCGGCTCCCCGACGGCCTGAGCTTCGAGCAAGCCGCTCTGCTGGAGACCCTCTCGGTCGCCGTTCACGCGGTGCGTAGGGTGGGCGTGTCGCCCGGCGAAACCGCGGTCGTTGTGGGCACGGGGATGGTGGGGCTCCTCGTCGTCCAGGCCTTGCGCGCTTACGGGTGCGACCGCGTGATCGGCGTCGACCTCGATGCCGGAAGGCTGGCGCTAGCGGAAAAGTTCGGCGCCGTTACGGTCTCGGGCGATGCTCAGACCGTTGCCGCCGCCGTCCGCGAAAGTACCGGGGGCGCCGGAGCCGACCTGGCCATCGAGGTCGTGGGCGTTTCCCCGGCAGTTCAAACTGCCATAGCTTCGGTCCGCAAGGGAGGCCGCGTCGGGCTCATCGGCAACGTCTCGCCCATGGTTGAGCTCGCTTTGCAGGCGGTCGTCACACGGGAGTTGGCTCTCTACGGTTGCTGTGCCTCTTCGGGCGAGTACCCCGAGTCCATTGACCTGCTCGCCTCGGGCCGGGTCGACGTCGGCCCGCTGATCAGCGCCGTGGCACCGCTCTCCGAAGGGGCAGGGTGGTTCGACCGACTGTACGGCGGAGCCCCCGGGTTGATGAAGGTGGTACTGCAACCCGGACCGGGTGGCCCGCAATGAGCTCCGAGGCCGCCACGGTCGGCCCGCGGCCGGTCGAGCCCCGGCCGGTCGAGCCGCGGCCTTTCGCCGGTCGGGTGGTGCTCGTCACCGGCGCGGCCAGCGGGATCGGCCTGGCCACGGCGGCAGCCCTGGTCGACGCCGGCGCCCGCGTCTACGCCGTAGCCCGGCGGGCGCAGCTGGCCGGGGAGCGCCTCGGTGCTCGTCGGCTGGCCACGGGGTTGCTGGCCGTCCACCCGCTCGACGTTACCGACCCCGCCGCGGTGGAAACGCTGGTGGACCTCATCGGCCGAGAGGGCCCGCTCGATGCCCTCGTTTGCTGTGCCGGCACGAACATCCCCGAACGGAGGATGGACCAGCTCACCGACAGCAGTTGGCGCAACTTGCTGGAGACCAACCTCACCGGCGTCTTTTCCTGTGTGCGGGCCGCGCTCCCCCAGCTGCGCCGGGCCCGCGGGCAGGTGGTCGTCATTTCCAGCGTGTCGGCGCTGTGGCCGGACGTCTCGGGGCCCGCCTATCAGGCGTCGAAGGCGGGCGTGGTCGGTTTTGTGCGGGCCGCGGCGTTGGAGGAGCAAGGCAACGGCGTCCGTTTCACGTCGGTCCTGCCCGGGGTGGTGGCAACCGAGCTGATGGAAAAGCGCCCTGTGCCGCCCACCGCCGAGGTGCGGGCACAGTCCCTCCAGCCCGAGGACGTTGCCGCCACGGTCCTGTTCGCTCTCAGCCTCCCCGAACGCGCGTGCGTGGCGGAACTGACCGTGTTGCCCACCGCCCTGCAGGTCCTCGGCCGGACCTGACGGCCGGACCTGATGGCCGGACCTGATGGCCGGACGTGAGGGCGCCACCGGCGGGGGAGCGCCGAGGGCCACAATGGCAAGAGTGGCTGATGACCCTTTTGACATAGCCCTGGGGGACTTGCGGGACCTCCGGGGCGCACGCACGTTGGTGCGCCGGGGTGTCCTGGCCGACGATCTCGTGGCCGACGTGGACAGCCGGGCCCCCGCCGGCAGCGTGGCGGAGGCCGACGTCACCCTGGATGCGTTCGACGGGGGCGTGGCCGTCACCGGGAAGGTCTCGGGGACATGGGAGGGGGAGTGCCGGCGCTGCCTGTGCAGCCTCGACGGCGAGGTCGTGACGGAGGTGCGGGAGATTTTCCGCCGCGGTGGCGGAGAGCAGGAGGGCACCTACGCCATGGGGGAGGACCACGTCAACCTGCGGGAGATGGTGCTCGACGCCCTGTTCGTGTCCCTCCCCCTGCTCCCGCTGTGCCGTGAGGACTGCCGCGGGATCTGTGCCGTCTGTGGCGCCGACCTCAACGTTGCTCCTTGCGACTGTGAGCCGGTACGCGTGGACCCCCGGTGGTCTGGCCTCGACGTCCTGCGCGCCCAGGAGGCCGGTATGGCCCAGGAGCCGGGCGGCCCCTGACCGCACCAACGGGGGGCGGGGCACCGACATCGGCGGAGGTAGGCGAAGAGGGTGTAAGATCGCCAACCCGTGGCCGTCCCCAAGAAGAAGACCTCAAAGTCCAAGTCGCGCACCCGGCGGGCGAGCGCGTGGAAGCTGTCCCTGCCGGCGCGCAGCGTTTGCCCCCAGTGCCGTCAAGCCAAGGTGCCTCACACAGTCTGTTCCAACTGTGGCTGGTACAAGGGCCGCCAAGCCGTCGACGTAAGCTAACCCCCGGCCTGGTGCCCTGATGGTTGAGATCCTTGACGGGCTGCCCGTAGCTGTAGACGCCATGGGGGGCGACCGCGCGCCGGCCGAGGTCGTCACCGGCGCGCGTCAAGCGGCCCAGGAGCTGGGCATCCCCGTGCTGCTGGTCGGCGACCCCGCCTACCTGAGCACTCTGGCGCCTCAGCCCGGTGTCGACATCCTGGCCGCCAGTGAGGTAATCGGCATGGACGAGGACCCCGGCCGAGGCGTCCGGGTAAAAAGGGACTCCTCCATCGTGCGCTGTGCCGAAGCCGTGCGCGAGGGCCGTGCCTGCGCCATGGTGAGCGCGGGCAACACGGGAGCGGCCATGGCCAGCGCCTTGTTACGCATTGGGCGCTTGCCCGGTGTCTCCCGGCCCGCCATCGCCACCGTCATCCCGGTGCCCGGCTCCACGCCGACCATCCTCATCGACTCCGGCGCCAACGTCGACTGCACGGCCCCGATGTTCGTCCAGTTCGCCCAGATGGGATGGGCACTGGCTACGGAACGCTTCGGCATACGCGATCCCCGCGTCGGTGTCTTGTCCATCGGCGAGGAGGCCACCAAGGGCAACGCCCTGGTGAAGGAGGCCCACGTCCTGCTCGAAGGAGGCGCCGCGGGGCCAGACGTGCATTTCATCGGCAACGTCGAGGGCAGGGACGTGATGAGCGACAGGGTGGACGTCGTCGTGACCGACGGCTTTACCGGCAACGTCGTGCTCAAGACCCTGGAAGGGGGCGTGAAGGCCGTGGTCGGCGGGGTCATCAGCGCGCTCACGGCCGACGCCGCCATCAAGGAGGCGGCCAAGGCCGTGCTCCCGGCGCTGACCCCACTGGCCAACGAGCTCGACCCCGACACTTATGGCGGGGCCGTGCTCCTCGGTGTCGAGGGTGTGTGCGTCATCAGCCACGGCTCGTCGGGCGCACGGGCCATCCTCAACGCCGTGAAGGTGGCCCACCACGCCGCCGCCGACAAGCTGGTGGGCCGCATCGAGGCCGTGATCGCGTCGGGCCGCACTTAGTACAGGCCCGACCGCTCCCGCCGGCCGACACCTTTCACGCGAAAATTTACGCGTCCACCGTTGATCGCCCGGCTCTCCCGGCAACGCTCAAAGTACTGCTAGCCTGGGTATTTGTGGTTGCTGCAATTGGCGTACAGGACGGGGCCTTCGGGCGCCCGCAGGTGCTCGAGCTCGTGCGCGGGTCGTTGGCGGACATCTTGGAGGTGGGGCCGGACAGCATTGCCGAGGGTGCGTCCTTCACCGACCTGGGTGCCGATTCACTGGCCCTTATAGAGCTGGTCGAGGCCCTGGAAAAGGACCTGGGGGGACGGTTTGCCGGTTTCAGGTTCGACGACGAAGACCTCGAGGATCTAAAGACGGTGCGCGACGCCGTCGACTACGTGGTTTCCAAGATAGGGACCAGTTCCTGAGGCGCCGGTGCTGACCGGCCCGCATGTGGCCGGCGACCCTGAGGCCGGCGACCGGGTGGCCGGTGAGCAGGCCGGTCTGGCGGCCCGGTTGGCCTGGGACGTAGGCAACCCGGAGTTGTTCGCCCAAGCCCTGGCTCATCGCTCGTGGTGCGCAGAGCACCCGGGCCGCGAGCCCAATGAGCGCCTGGAGTTCCTGGGCGATGCCGTCCTCGGCCTCGTTGTGACTGACTACCTGTACCGGACCTACCCGGACCTGCCGGAAGGTGAGCTCGCCAAAGCCCGGGCCGCGGTCGTCAATTCCGCCTCTCTGGCCGGCACGGCCCGGGAGCTGCAGCTGGGCAACGCGCTGTTCCTGGGCAAGGGAGAGGACGCGTCAGGGGGCCGGTCGAAGCTTTCGATCCTGGCCGACGCCATGGAAGCCCTGATCGGGGCCATCTACCTCGATGCCGGCTACAGCACCGTCAACGCCATCGTGCTCGAACTGTTGGGCGAACGCCTGCGTGAGTCGGCCAAGGGCCCCGGTGACGAAGACTACAAGACCCGGCTCCAGGAGCTGTGCGCCCAGACCTACGACGAGCTCCCCGTGTACCGGGTAGCCGACAGCGGGCCCGACCATGCCAAGGTTTTTCACGCCGAGGTGACGGTCAGGGGCCGGTCTTTGGGCAACGGAGCGGGACGGTCGAAGAAACAGGCGGAGCAGACGGCGGCCCGGTCCGCGTGGTTCGTCCTGAAAGCCGAGCCCGGCCACTCCGAGCCCGGGCACTCCGAGCCCGGCCACTCCGCCGCCGACGCCGACGCGGGCACCGACGCCGGCCCGAGCCCAGCCGAGGCGAGCCCGTCTACATCTGACTAACGGTGCCCGAGCTGCCCGAGGTCGAGACGGTGAGAAGGGATGTCTCGCTCCGCTACGCCGGCCACACCCTCGTCGACATCGCCGTCACCGGCCGGCGGACCGTGCGCCGGCACCCCCCGACGGAGCTGGCCCGCCTGACCGGCCAGCGGCTGGTCGGCGTCGGCCGCCACGGTAAGTACCTGCTCTTCGAGTGGGAGGACGGGCGGGTGCTGGTCGTGCACCTGCGGATGAGCGGCCAGCTCCTGGCGGCGGCGGCCGGCGACCCCCGGGCCCTCCACACCCATGGGGTGCTGGTTTTCGACGGGGTGGGCGAGCTGCGCTTCGTCGACCCCCGGACCTTCGGCGAGCTCTTCCTGGCTACGCCGGGCTCCGGCACCGGGCCGGACGCGGGCCTCCCCGCCCTGGCCGAGCTCGGGCATCTCGGCCCCGACGCCCTGGTCGTCGACGCCGCCCACTTGCAGGCGGCGCTGGCCCGTCGTCGCGCCCCGCTCAAGGTCGTCCTGGTAGACCAGCGGGCCCTGGCCGGTCTGGGCAACATCTACGCCGACGAGGTCTGCTTCGAGGCCGGTTTGCGCCCCGACCGCGCCGCCGGCTCGCTCACGCCCGAGGAGGTCGGCCGCCTGGCAGGGTCGGTGCGCACGGTGCTGGAGGCGGCGATAGCGGGCCGCGGCTCTTCGCTGCGAGACCTGCAGTACCGCGACCTCTACGGAAAGCCGGGCCGTTACCAGCTCGACCACAAGGTGTACGGCCGGCCGGGGCTGGCCTGCCCGGGCTGCGGGCAGCCCGTCCAGCGGGTGAGGATGGGGGCTCGCAGCGCCTTTGTCTGTGCCCGCTGCCAGCGATGAGCGTGCCGGTAACGTCCCTGCTATGTGCCGCAACATCACAGTGCTACGTGGTCTCGACCCCGCCGCCACCGAGACCGAGATCGAGGCCGCGGCGCGCCAGTACGTGCGCAAGGTGAGCGGGATCCGGGCGCCGTCGCCGCCGGCCGAGCCCGCCTTCGAACAAGCTGTCCGGGCCGTCACCGTCGCCACCGCATCTCTTCTGGCCGGCCTTCCTCCCCGCCGCCAGCCGCCCCCGACGGTCCCTCCGCTGCGCCGCCGCCAGGCGGCGGGCGCCTGAGCGGGGCGACCCGGGACGGCGGGCGGGCTGCTACCGTTTTTTTGACGGGCCAAGCGTTTTTTTGCCGGGCCAAGTTGGAAAGGAAGCCGACATTGAGCATTGAGGACCGCGGGTTGATGGGGGCCCGAGCGCCCGGGACCAGTGCCCGGGCGGTGCGCTGATGCCCGTCCTGGTCGACGTGGTCGTCTTTGACGGGGTCGACGAGCTCGACGTGGTCGGGCCGCTCGAGGTCCTGCGGCGGGCGGCGGCCATAGGCGCCGACGTCCAGGCCAGGCTGTGCAGCCGGACGGCGGTCTCATGGGTGAGCGGCTCGTTCGGGATGCGCTTCCAGCCCGACACCGAGTTCAAGCCCGGCGATGCCGACGTCGTGATCGTCCCCGGCGGCGGTTGGGTGGCCCGGTCCGACGCCGGGGCCTGGGCCGAGGTGCGCCGGGGCCAGTGGTTGCCTTTGCTGTCCGAGGCGGCCGGGTCGGGCTCGGTAATGGCCGGCGTGTGCACCGGCGTGCTACTGCTGGCCCACGCCGGCGTCATCGGGGCCAGGCGGGCCACCACCCACCACGACGCCCGGGCCGACCTGGCCGCCATGGGGGCGACCGTGATCGCCCAGCGCGTCGTCGACGAAGGCACGGTCGTGACCTCGGGCGGGGTGACCAGTGGCATCGACCTGGCGCTGTTCCTCGCCGCCCGCTATTTCGGGGAAAGCGTGGCCGGGGTCATCGCCGAGGGCCTCGAGTACCCCTGGTCGAGCACCGCCTCAAGGCTGCCGGTCGAGGACTGAGGAGGCCCTCGTGGAGGCACGACGGTCCCCCCGTCCCGGCGCCATGCCCGCTAGGTTTGGCGCAACGTGTTCCTGAAGTCGCTGACGCTCAAGGGCTTCAAGTCCTTTGCCGACACGGCCACTTTGGAGTTCGAGCCCGGCGTCACCGTCGTGGTCGGGCCCAATGGCTCGGGCAAGTCCAACATCGTCGACGCCGTGGCCTGGGTGCTCGGTGCGCAGGGCCCCCGCGCCCTGCGGTCCTCGAAAATGGAGGACGTCATCTTCGCCGGGACGTCCAAGCGGGCGGGCTTGGGGCGGGCCGAGGTGTCCCTGGTCATCGACAACTCGGCCGGGTTGCTGCCCATCGACTTCTCCGAGGTCTGTATCAGGAGGGCCCTGTGGCGCAGCGGCGAATCGGAGTACTCCATCAATGGGGCACCCTGCCGCCTGCTCGACATACAGGAGCTGCTTTCTGACACCGGGGTCGGGCGCCAGCAGCACACGATCGTCTCCCAGTCCCAGCTCGACGCCATCCTCTCCGCCCGGCCCGAGGACCGTCGCGGGGTCATCGAGGAGGCGGCCGGCATCTCCAAGTACCGCCGGCGCAAGGAGAAGGCAGAGCGACGGCTGGAGGCGACCGAGGGTGCCTTGCTGCGGGCCCAGGATCTTCTAAAGGAAGTACGGCGCCAATTACGCCCCCTCGAGCGCCAGGCCGAGGCCGCCCAGCGCCACGCCGGGGTGAGCTCCGAACTGGCCGCGCTTCGCCGCTACCTTCACGGCCGGGAGCTCAACCTGATCGTCCCCCGGCTCGGCGCGCTGGGCCAGGCCAAGGTCGAGGCCCGCCGTTCGGAGGAAGCCGCTCTGGCCGCTCTGGCCCAGCTGGATGCCCGCGTCGCCGCCGCCGAGGCCGCCCTTGACGCCGCCCGCCAGAGCTCCGAGACCACGGACCTGGCCGAACTGGTCTCGACAGCCGAGGGCCTCCGGGCGCGCGCTTCGGGCCTGGTGGCCCTCATGACCGAGCGCGCTCGGGGCATAGAGAGGGACCGGGCGGCGGCCGTGGACCGCGACGTGGTGGCCAGCTTGGAGGCGGAGGCGGCTTCGCTGAATGAGCAACTGGTCGGCACAGACCGCGAGGTGCAGGAACTGTTGCCCCTCGAGGTCGAGCTGGGGACGGCCCAGGAGGACCTGGCGCTCCAGGTCGAGCAGGTCGAAGCCGCTCTGGCCGGGGCCGGCGGTGACGCTCTGGCCGGCGAACGGGCGGGCGAGGTGCGCGCCGAGCTGGCCGCCCGGCTCCGGGCCGTCGAGCAGGTCGGCTCCGAGCTGGCCCGTACCTGGGCGCGGGCGGACGCCCTTGCCGGCCGCAAAGCCCGGCTCGAGGAGGAGGTGGACCGGTCCGACGGCCTGGCCCGCCAATGCGCCGACCGGGACGAGATGCTGTCGGCGGCGGCGGGAACGGCCGCTCATTGCCTCGGCGCCGCGGAACAGGCCCTGGCCGGGGCGCAGGAGGGCCGCCGGGCCGTGGACGCCGAGCGCCACCGCTGGTCGGCGCGGGCCGAGGCGCTGGCCCAGGCCCTGGACGAGGCCCGGGCCCGTGCCGGGGCCCGCCGCCTGGCCGGGGTCGGGGGCATGGTGGGCGCATTGGTCGAGCTCGTAGACGTGGACGCCGGCTATGAAGCTGCTTTCGAAGCCGCCGCCGGTGAGGCCCTGTCGGCCGTCCTCATGAGCGACGAGGAGGCTGCCCGCCGAGGCCTGGCCCACCTGGCCGGGCATAACGCTGCCGGCGCCGTGATCGCACTGGCCGAAGGCGGCGGCACCAGGGAAGGGGCCGATGGTCCTGGGCCCGAGCTCCCGCCAGGAGCGCAGTGGCTGAGCGGTCATGTGCGCTCCCGGGATGGCGCCGTCTCCGAGTTGCTGGGCCGCCTGCTGGCCCGGGCTGTGGTCGTGGCCGGCGACTGGTCCCGCGCCGTCGACCTGGCGGTGGCCCGGCCCCGGCTGGTCGTGGTGACCCAGGCCGGGGACCGGTGCTCGCAAGGCATATGGCGCACCGGCTCCCACGGCACAGGGGCGACGGGCGCGGCGCTGGAAGAGGCGCGGGCGGCCCTGGAGCGGGCCACGTCAGAGGCGTCGCGGGCGGCTACGGCGGACCTGGAGGCCCAGGCCGCGGTCCAGGAGGCGAGGTCGGCGGTGTCCGATACCCGTCGCGCCGTGGCCGATAATGCCGCTCAGCTGAAGGCGGCCGGTGACGCCTTGAAGCGGTCCCGGGCCGACCTGGCCGAGGCGGAGGACGAGCTAGCGGCCATGGGCCCCCAGGACCAGGAGCTTGTAGCCCGCCAAGCCGTCGAGCGGTCCCGGGTGGCGGAGCTGGAAGCCCTCCTGCCGGAGCTCGAGGCGGCCGCGGCCGAGGAGTCGAGGCGAGCCTCGTGGGAGCGGGCCGAGCGCCAACGCCTGGCCGAACGGGGTGACGCCATCGCCACGCTACGCCGTGACCTGGAGGTGCGGGCCACCGGTGTCGAGCAGCGCCGGGCGATGCTGAGCCGGCGCCTGGCCGAGGTGGAGCGCCGGCTGGAGGGCAACGTCGCCGAACGGGAGCAAGCGGAGCGGCGCCGGGCGCAGCTGCTCGCCAAGGCCGAGGCCGTGGCCCGGCTCCGCTCGTTCGTCGAGCAGCGGCTGAGCACCCTGGAGGAGGTGCTCGGGAGCCTAAGGGAACAGCGCCGGGCAGAGACCGAGACGCTGCGGGCCGCCTCGGAGGGCCTTGAGAGCCTGCGTCGGGAACGCTCGGGCGTCGAGCGCGACCTGCTGGCGCGGCGCGAGCAGATCTCGCGGGTCGACCTCGAGGAGTCGCAGGTGCGCGGCCGGCTGGAAGCGCTGACCGAGACGGTCCGCCGTGAGCTCGACTGCGAGCCGGACACGCTGGGGACGCCCGAATGCCCCCCGCTCCCGCCGGGCACGAGCGCCCCCAGCCGAGCCCGGGAGCTGGAGCGCGAGCTGCGGCTGATGGGCCCGGTCAACCCCCTGGCCCTGGAGGAGTACGCCGCCCTCCAGGAGCGCCACGAGTTCTTGGAGGGCCAGCTCCACGACGTGTCCGCGGCGCGGCGCGAGCTGGGCAAGGTCATCAAAGCCGTGGACGCCGAGATAATCACCGTTTTCAAGGCGGCCTACGACGACGTGGCCGAAAACTTTGCCAGTCTCGTGAGCACGCTGTTCCCCGGGGGCCACGGGTCGATCCTGTTGAACGACCCGTCCAATATCCTGGGCTCGGGCGTGGAGCTGGAGGTCCGTCCGGCCGGAAAAAATATCCGGCAACTTTCCTTGCTTTCAGGCGGGGAGCGGAGCCTCGTGGCCCTTGCTTTCTTATTTGCCGTATTCCGCAGCCGCCCGTCGCCGTTTTACATGATGGACGAGGTTGAGCCCGCTCTCGACGACGTCAACCTGCACCGGTTCCTCGATCTGTTGAACGAGTTCCGCAGCGAATCGCAGTTGCTGGTCGTGAGCCATCAAAAACGGACGATGGAGGCGGCGGACTGCCTTTACGGCGTGAGCATGCCTCCGGGGGGCTCGTCGTTCGTGGTCAGTGAGAGGCTGGACCGGGGCGCGAAGGGGACTGTGCCGGCCGGTCCCGGTCCAAGGGAGCCGGCAGCGACCACGGCGCCGTAACGGTCATCGCCGTGCCTGGTGCAGGTGCCGGCCCCGGTGCCGGTGCCGGTGCCCGGCGGGCCGGGACGGCCTGGGCCGAGTCCCGCCTCGCCTCGCCGATGGAGACCACCTGGGCCAGGCGGGGGCCGAAATGTCGCCGCAAGCCGGCTAGGGCGCTCACCGCCCGGTCCTTGGCCGCCCGGGCGTCAAAGCCAGGCCGCGCCGAGCCCGGTCGCTTTCTGGCGGACCGGCCAGAGCCGGCCGCTTCGGGGCCGGGGACCTGGGTGGGGATGGGGACCTCGGTGGGGATGGCGCGGGCGCTGCGGTCCAGAGCGTTGACGAGGAAGACGATCAACCTCGACATGTCGGCCAGGGCGACGCGGGTCGAGGCGGTGCAGAGGGCGCCGTTCCAGTGCGACAGCACAACCGTACGCGTGTCGGCGTGCCAGGTCACCCTCAGGAACCGGTGCTGGCCCCTCTGGTCGGGGAAAACCAGCGACGTAGCCGTCCTGCCAGCCGTCTCCACCACTGACCAGTATGCACCTGCTCTGTCGGCACCACCAGGGCCTGTTGGCGGCCTCGGCGCCGCCGCGCCCCTTCGAGAGCGGCGCCGAGCACAAGCACGACCAGGGCGGCGACGGCCAGGGCGAAGCCGGTGGTTATCCCCCCCGGCCAGTAGCGCACGACGACGGTCCGGGTACCGGCCGGGACCGTCGCCCCGACGAAGAGGCCGTCGACCTCGTGAACGGGCAAAGGGTGCCCATCGGCCAGGATGTGCCAGCCCGGGAGGTAAGTCACCCGCGCCGTCAGTGCCGACGCCTTGGGTACTCGCACGGCCAGGCGCCACGCCCCGTTCTCAGGCTGGCTCTGGGCGAGCACCTGCGCCCCGCCCCCGGGCCCGAAGCTGAACTGAGAGGCGCCGGGGACACGGTACAAAAAGACGTACTTGACCAGAGCAACGGGGATCTGGGCCACCAGGACGGCGCCTTTAGGCCGGCGCCCGGGCGAGGCGAGGATGAACTGCGCGCCGTAGAAACGAGCCCGCCGGGCCGAGCCGACGGACGGTACGAAGACATTGTCGCCCAGGCGGTCGTTGACGGTAGCGGCCGGTACGGGCCAGGTGCGCAGGTAGGAGGGCGGAAGGACCGGGTCGTGGATCGCCAGCTCCCGGACCCCGTAGCCGGCGTTGACCTCAGGGTAGATCCCGGTGCCTGTCCACTGCGTCACGTCGCCTGCATTGGGCCCGTCCAGGGCCACCAGGCCATTGCCGACGAGGCCCTTGAGCATGGCCACGCTGGCGTCCAGGGGGTAGGCCCGCGACGAGTAGCTGTTGAGGCCGACCCCGGCCAGGACCAGGTAGGCGGACTGAGCGACCACAAGGACGATGCAGGCGGCGGGGATCCACGCGCCCGCCGCGTTCCCCTGTTTACGCCGGGCCCGTGACTGGGCCTTGATGGCCAGGGCGAGGACGGCGGCGGCACCGACGACCGTCAGCAGGGGCCACAGCAGTGCCAGCCGCCGGGCGGACACCTCGGCGGACGTCATGGCGGTGCCGTCCGAGATCGCCAGGAGGTAGACGAGCACGCCCCCGCACGCCACCAGGCTGGCGAACAGCCTCCGTTGCGTGCCGGCCTCGTGCCAGCGCCGGCGCAGGGCCTCGGTGCCCAGGCCGGCCAACATGGCGATGCAAAAGGCCAGTATCGGGAGCATGCGCTGGGTGGCGATGTCACCGCCCCCGAGGACCGTGAACAGGCGTTGCGTGGGAGCGCCGTAGATGATCACCAGGCAGAGGACGCTGGTCGCGCTCAACGTCGCCACCAGGGGCCGGCGCCAGGCGACGAGCACAGCGAACAGGGCGAGGACGAGGGCGACGATCCCCACGTACGCCGTCGCCTCGTAATAATTGGCGGGGCCGGTCCAAGTGCTGCCCTTCGTGGGCAGGCCGTCGTAGCCTTGCGCGAACAGCAAGGCGAGACCGTGGAGTGCCACCCCGCCGGTGGCGTTCTCGCTGAACCGGGAGGACTGGCGCAGGACGGCCAGGCCCGGGAGCCACAGGGGAGCGGACAGAGCTGCCCCGGCGGCGAGGCCCCCCAGGCAGCGGGCGACGGCGCTCGGGCGGAGCTGGTGGCGCCAGGCGGCCACGGCGGCGCCGATGAGGACCAGGGCGCCGAGGGCGATGGCCATGAGGACGAGGGTTTCGGGGAAGCCGCCGTACATGGCGAAGGCGCTGGACAGGGCCAGGACGGCTACGCCGGTCGTCCGGCGGCGCCCTGGACGCCAACACAGCAACGCCCCTGCCACCAGCCAGCCGGACCAGATAAGCGGGCCGCTGACGGCCCAACCGGCCCAGCCTGTGAGAGAGCCGGAAAGCATAAAGGTAGTGGCGGTCATGGCCGCGCCGACGGACCGGGCCCCGGCCACTCGGGCCGCCACATAGGCGCCGGTGCCGGCGAGGAGGAGCTTCACCGCGACAACGACGAGGTAGGAGGCCGAGAGAGGGAAAAGGTAGCCGACGAGCACGGGGAGCGAGAACGGCGCCGACTCGAAGTTGAGCATCAGGGGCATGCCGTCGGCCGAGAAGTTGTTCCACAACGGCCATTGGCCGTGGTGGACGGCCAACCAGTCCAGCTGGTCCCAGGCCACGGACTGGGTGATGATGTCGCCGTTCAGGTGGTTGTGGAAGACCAGGTTGGGCACGTACGTGAGATAGGAGAGCTGGGCGCCTATGTCGGCGGGGCCGAAGGACGGCCCGTCCTTCAGGGCCGGTGCCAGGTAGCAACCCACGCACAGGACGACCCAGGCCAGGCCGATGACGTCCCCCCGCCTCGCTCTCACCCGAGCGCCGATCTCACCGGACAGGTCTCACCAGGGTCAACGGGCAGCCGATCTCACCAGACCGAAGGTAGCGGCCATGGCGGCGCACCGCCCGAAGCCGCACTCTCATGTCGCTCGCCGTCCCCTCGCAAGCCAGGGCTCAGGAAATGGCCCCGCCTCAGTCAGCGTGCCCGTCCCGGGCGCCCCCGGTAGTCTCGACCGGTCATGTTGCTCACCCTGATCGTCGTCGCCTGCGCCGCGTTCGTCGCCCTCACCGGCTACGGCGGTTACACCGTGGTCTCCCACCGCCGCGAGCGCCGCGCCCTGCCGGGGGGGCGCCCGGCCCCGCCGGCCCTGCGACCGTCCCCGGCGCGCCCGCCTGCCCGCCCCGCGCCTCCCCGCCCGGAGCCGTCCGCTGAGCCCGCGGAGGCGGGACCGTCCACGGCCGCGGCGCCGCCGGCCGACCTCAAATACGAAGGTGGGGGTCAGCCGGAGACGCTGGCCCCGGTACCGGTACCGGTACCGGTAGCGCCGCCCGAGCCCGAGGTCCTGGAGAAGCCCCGGTTCCGGGACCGGTTGGGCAAGGCCCGGTCGCTGCTGGCCAGTCAGCTGGCCGGGCTACGGGGCCGGAGCAAGCTCGACCGGGAGGCTTGGGACGAGCTGGAAGAGGCACTCGTCCTGGCCGACGTCGGCATTCTCACAACCGAAGCGCTCCTCCAGGACCTCCAGCAGAGAGCCCGGACCGAGGGCCTGAGCAGTCCCGAGCAAGTGGTCTCGGCCCTGAAAGAGGAGCTGGTGAACCGCCTGGAGGGGGACCGCGAACTGCACCGGGCCGGTCCTGACCTGGCCACCGTTTGGCTCTTTGTGGGCGTCAACGGCGTCGGCAAGACCACCACGATCGGCAAGGTGGCGATGCGCGAGACCGAGGAAGGTCGCCGCGTGGTCGTGGCCGCCGGCGACACGTTCCGGGCTGCGGCAGCCGACCAGCTGCAGTTATGGGCAGAACGGGTGGGCGCCGGCTTCATCCGCGGTAGCGAGGGCGGGGACCCCGGCGCTGTCGTCTTCGATGCCGTCCAACACGCCGGCGCCCGGGGCATCCCCCTCGTGCTGGCCGACACTGCGGGCCGGCTGCACACCAAGGTCAACCTGATGGAAGAGCTGAAAAAGATACGTCGTGTGGCCGACCGCCCGCCCGGGTCGGTGACCGAGGTCCTGCTCGTGATAGACGCCACCACCGGCCAGAACGGCCTGGTGCAGGCCCGTCAGTTCACCGAGGCGGTAGGGGTCACGGGCATAGTGCTCACGAAGCTCGACGGCACCGCCAAAGGCGGTATCGCCGTGGCCATTGCCAGCGAGCTCGGTGTGCCCATCAAGCTCGTCGGCCTGGGCGAAGGGCCCGAAGACCTGGTGACCTTTGACGCCCGAGAGTTCGTGGACGCGCTGCTGCCCGACGATTGACCGGGAGCCCTGACTCGGCGGCCAGATCTGACGGCCAGATCTGACGGCCAGATCTGACGGCCAGATCTGACGGCCAGATCTGACGGTCAGGCGGCGACCCGGCCGCCCAGCCCTTCGGCCCGGGCGACGACGGCGGCACGGGCGGCCGCCAGCGATGCGTCGGCCACGTCCTGGAGATGGTTGAGGGCGGGGTTGACGCCGGCGAGGGTGAGTTCCGCCGCTATCACCTCGAGGTCGAGCCTCATAACCTCGCCCAGCATGCGCCGCAGCCACGGCTCGGCGTAGTCCCAGCCTTCCCGGGGGGTACCGGGCCCGTAGGCCCCACCCTTGGCCATGACGAGGACGGCGGGGCGGCCGGCCAGGGCCGGAGCCTCTCCGAACAACGAGCGGTCGAGGGCTACATGGTCGAACCAAGCCTTCAGCTGCGACGGGACGCCCCAGTTGTAGATGGGCGAAGAAAAAAGGTAGACGTCGGCGTCCAGTAGCTCCCGGGCGAGCTCTTCGCTTAGGGCGATGGCGGCGTTCTGGTCAGCGGTGCGCAAGTCTTTGGGGGTGAGGGCAGCCATCTGAGTTGCGTGGGCCAGGTGGGGGACCTGGTCGGTGGCCAGGTCGCGGTACGTGACGTCGGCGCCCGGGTGACCTTTCAGCCATGCGTCCTGGAAACATCCAGCCAGGTCCCGGCTCACCGAACCGTCCGTGCGCAAGCTGCTGTCGAGATGGAAAAGCCGCATAACTAGTTCGTCCTTCCGTTCCGGGCCAAGCTTCTCGGGGCCCTCTGTCTCCTAGATCGTCACTCTAACAGATCTTCTGTCCTAAAGACGATTGGGGGAGAAGATCACTCCGCCGCCTGAACGCCTAGACTGGTCGCCGATGACAGCCTCCGGTCGGCCGCCCGCCAGCCTGGGCTGGCTCCTGGGCGGAGCGCTGCGGTCGTACATGTCGGTGGCCGAAAAGGTGGCGGCCGGCATACCGTTCGGGGTGCGCGGCTACATGGTCTTGGAAGCGGTCCGGAGCCAGTGCCCCGGGTCCCAGCTGGAGCTGGGCCGGCGCCTCTCGATCGACAAGACAGTGATGACCCATGTCATTGACCGCCTCGAAGAAGCCGGCTTCGTCGAGCGCCAAGCCGACCCCAGCGACCGCCGTGCCCGGCGCATCGTACTGACACCGGCGGGGGAGGACGTCTTAGAGCGGACCGGCGACCAGCTTGGCGCGCAGGAATGCCAGCTGCTCTCCGGGCTTTCCGACAGCCAGAAGACGTCGCTCACCGAGGCCTTGGCCGTCCTGGCCGCCCACTCTGGCCAAGGGGCCCAATGCGGAGAAATTGTCGCGTGCCTAGCGTCTCCGGCTTAGTTTTTTGAACCATATGCGCTGGTAGCTGCGGCTCATGGGGTGGAGCAGGAGGGCGAGAAGGACGGCGGCGAAGACCAGGTTGATGACGATGCTGATCGACGACGGGGCGCTGCGGAACAGGTCCAGTAGCCACAGGACGTCGAGCCCGGCCACCACCACCCCGCCCCAGTACCCGGCCTTCTTCTCATTGGCTATGCCGAGGCCGGCGAAAATGGCGGCAATGGCGAACACTCCGAGGATCCCAGCGCCGAGCAGCACGTCGAGCAGCCAGAACCCCGCGTTTATGTAGAGCAGGATGGTGGCCATGTAAAGCGTCTGCGGCTGGCTCTGGTCGATCCATCGGGTATTAGCCATCAGCTTCAGTGTGCCACTCCGACAGCGCCGGCAGCCGCCGGGGCCCGGCGGGGGCGTGCTGCCGCGGGGACCTGGCCCGCCGCCAGTTGCCCGCAGGCGGCGTCGATGTCGGTGCCCCGGTTGGCCCGGACCGTGGCCTTGACCCCCCGGGCCGCCAGCTCGGCTCCAAACCAAGCGGCCCCGGCCGCGGGCGTGCCCCGGCCGGCGTAACCCGGGGTCGGGTTGAGCGGTATGAGGTTGACGTGCGCCCGCAACGGCAAGGCGAGCTCGGCCAGTTCGGCGGCGTCCTGGGCCGTGTCGTTGACCCCGGCGATGAGCGCCCATTCAAACGACAGCCGCCGGTTTTTGGCCGTCAGGTACTCCGCGCAGGCACCCATCAGTACCGACAGGGGGTAGCGGCGGTTGAGGGGGACGATGCGGCTGCGGAGCTCGTCGCGCGCCGCGTGCAGCGAGACGGCCAGGTTGACGGGCAGGGCTTCGGCGGCCAACCGCCGGATACCCGGGACGACCCCCACGGTCGAGACGGTGATGTGGCGGGCGGAAATGCCGAGGTTGGAGTGGATGAGCTCGACGGCCGCCCACATCCGGTCGTAGTTGGCCAAGGGTTCGCCCATGCCCATGAAGACCACGTTGGAAAGGCGGCGGGGCAGAGCCTCCTGTCTGGCCCTGGCCACCTGTTCGACGATCTCGCCCACCGACAGCTGGCGGGTGAAGCCGGCTTGGCCGGTGGCGCAGAAGCTGCACGCCATGGCGCAGCCCGCCTGGCTGGAGATGCAGGCGGTGGCCCGCTCCGGGTAGAGCATGAGGACCGTCTCGACCCGGGCGTCGTCGGCCAGGCGCCACAGCCACTTCGTGGTCCGCCGGTCAGACGAGGTCGAGCGGGAGACCTCTTCGAGGGCGGGGACCAGCACCGTCCCGAGCCGCTCCCGCAGGCTTTTGGGCAGGTCGGTCATGTCCCGGGGCAGGTCGCCCCGTTCCCAGATGCCGCGCCAAACCTGATCGGTGCGGAAGCGTGGTTCCCCGGCCAAGAGGCCGGCCAGCTCTTCACGGCTTACATCGAACGCACCCGGCACGGTGCCAGCGTAGGGGTTCGCAACTGCTCCCCGAGCAGTGAGCCATAGTGCGCGTTGGTGATCAATAGGAAGTACCGGTGCGCCGGGGGGGGTGTGGTCA
>Ga0302320_10008318_pt1 | contig 22630 bp, 17 predicted proteins | sample Bog_T0_3_FD_202130 | JGI IMG/M metagenome (GOLD analysis project Ga0302320, IMG submission 202130) | Peat permafrost microbial communities from Stordalen Mire near Abisko, Sweden - Bog_T0_3 | ecosystem: Environmental > Terrestrial > Soil > Wetlands > Peat | place: Sweden: Abisko, Stordalen Mire... | reverse complement strand
GTTGGAAAAACGTTTTTCCAACTTCGATTTTTCAAAGAAGATGGGCTTCATGTTTTCTTAAGGTTGGTTGATGTAGAATGGCGGCATGAAAAATCAAATATCCGTCCCCGCAAAAACCAACCACACGGCCGGCGCGCTCGGAATTCTGCTCGCGCTGGCGGCCGCCGCCCACGCCGGCGATCCGCGCACGAACTGCTGGTTTACGACCCAGGCCGGACAATACGCGCGCATCTACACGAATGACACCATGCTGGCCGCCGGCACGGTGTTGACGACCTGGAGCAACGGCTCGGAAACGCAGGCGAACCCGGCGTATTGCGGCATCCAGGAATTGTATTCTTCGTCCAACTGGGTGTACCTGCGCAGCTCCGGGCTGGCGAGCTACTTCATGGGGCCGTGGCAGAATGGTTCGTTCCCGAATCTGCCGGTGAATCAAAAACTCCTCTACCGTGTGCCGCGCACGAACGGCGTGCCGGCCGCGAAGTCCATCACCGAAGGCGGCCAGATCGGCATCTCCGTGGACGGGGTCGAAATGTTCAACAGCTGGGACGCCTTTACTTGGGACACCAGCACCAGTTCGGATGAACAGAACATCACCGGCTACTGGAACCGCGATGCCTACGTGAATGAAGGCCCGACCTTTGACCCCGGTTACGCACACCAGCAAAACACCGGCACCTATCATTATCACGCCGACCCGATCGGACTGCGCTACCTGCTCGGTGACCACGTGAATTACGGTGCTACGACCAAATTGTACTCCGAAGCCACGAACACTCCCACGCAGCACTCGCCCATTCTCGGCTGGGTGGCGGACGGTTTTCCGATTTACGGGCCATACGGCTATTCCAATCCCACCAATCCCGCCGGCGGCGTCCGCCGGATGATTTCCGGCTACGTCATCCGCAATGGGCTGTATGGCACCAGCAATCTCACCGCCAATGGACGCACGACCATTCCGCAGTGGGCGGCGCGGCTGTATAACGTGTCGTCCAACCAAGCCGGCCCGAACGTCAGCACGAGCTATCCGCTGGGACGCTACATGGAGGACAATGATTTCCTCGGCGACCTCGGCTACATCCAGAGCGTGGACTTCGATCTGGACCAGTACAATGGACGCTTCTGCGTGACGCCGGATTTTCCGAACGGCACCTACGCCTACTTCAGCGCGATTTCATCCAATGGCACGCCGGTTTTCCCCTACAACATCGGACGCGGCTACTACGGCAGCCCGGCCGGCGGGAGTGTTTCCAGCATTGCCGAGCAAGTCGTCACTAATTTTCTCGGGGGCCCGGAGGCCGTGCCGGGGCTCAACGCGCCTGTGGTTCACTCCGGCACGGTCACTTTGACCTGGAGCGCGACGGAAGGCGGCACTTATACGGTGCTCTCCACGACGAATTTTTCAGCCTGGGCCACCAACTCCACGAACGTCTCCGCCGTGTTTGACGCGGCGAGTTACACCAACCAGCCAATGGACCGGTACCGTTTTTATCGGGTGGCGCGCACGGCGCTGGCCACCTATGATTCCGTCGGCACTGGCGGGAGCACCAGCAGCGGCAGCGGCGCAGCTTACAACGTCCCGGGCAATAGTGGAATCAGCCGCGGCTCCGGCACGAACCTCACCTTGAGCATCACGCTCCCGGGCAGCCCGCCGTCGCCGCCGACCTCCGATGCCATCAGCAGCGTCACGCTGGGTTCACTCACAGCCACGAGCAGCTCCTATGCGACGCAGGGCACGGTGCTGGCAAACTTCACGATTCCGGCCACCGCCGCGACCGGCGAACAAACGGTGGTGGTCACTTTCGTACAGGGTCCGCCGCCGTTCAGTTTTAGCAACGCTGTGGACCTCATCCCTTGAGTCACCACCCATGAAACTATGTTCCTTGCGGGTAGTTCAACCCGACGAATCCCGCCAGCGGCGTGCGCCGCAAGCATGGCTGCCATGCAGGGCTGCATATGCTAAACAAGTCCGCAAAGCAAAAAGGTCTCGCGGTTCATTACGGCGATATTGCCACTCGATATAGTTTCGCCGACGCGGTGCCAACCGGCACGGAAACGTGCATGACATTGTTTGTCGCGAGGATGGCGCTCCCAACGTTGGCCCAACTGGACCGGTTGAGATCGGTGATTGATTGGACCACATACGAGACATTCAAGTACGCATTCCAACTGAGAGTGACAGTGCCACCGGAAACGGCTGCGGCACCAACCATCGGCCCCGGAACAGGTTCTACGGTCACGTCGTCCAACCCAAATGCCCCCGGATCGTTGTTGAAATCAAATTCGAGCTTTGTGCTAGTGTTGGTGGCGGGAATCACGAACTGAAGGTTGGTCCAACCGAAAGCGTTCAGATTGGTTCCGGCGTAGATCGTCGAGTTGTTCCATTTCGCGATAAACTCGTTGTTTGTGGTCACGCCATTGTCGTCGGGAACGCAAGTCAACCAGAAGGATATCAGGTAAGGCAGATTGGTGGTGGGCACAGTCTGGGAGAGAGAGCCGACCGCCGGGTAACCACTCCAAGCCCACTCCCCGAGGTAGGCGCCATAAATCCCCGAACACACAAACTGCCCGTCGGGCTGGCCGGGCAAGGCCTCGGATCCGGCCACGTCCGCATCGTCGGCTGACAAAGCAAAATCCAGCTCGGTGCTGCCGACCAGGCTCCAATCAGTGAGGTCGCCGGTTTCGAAACCGCCGTTGCCCACATAAAGGTCAAACTGACGATTTTGGGATGTGCCGGCGGTGAGATTGTTGAAGACGACGTTGCCACTGGCATGGGTGATCAAAAATTTATTCGCGGTCGAACTGAGGCTGATCGTGACCGTGGTGCTGGCGCCAGCACTTAAATTACCGGAAGTGGCAGAAACTGTGAGCCAGATGGAGGTGTTGACGAGGCTCCAGTGCAAGAGCGTTGAGCCGAAGTTTTTCAGCGTGTAAGTCTGCGAAGTCATCGTAAACGGCCCGCCACCAGGTCCGAAAGAAGCGAAACCAAGAGGCGGCGCAATGCGCAGATTATCCAGCGGGGGCGCCAGAAGCGCCGGGATGAGATTGGCGCCGTTAGGCGTGCCCAGACCGGTGCAAAGGTCATAACCGGTCACCGCACTGTATTTGGTTGGACTGGCGCTGTTGGTGTTGCAACCGGTGGTGATGTCATGGAAGCAAGATTGGTAGCTGGCGCTTTGTGCGATGGCGTAAAGAGCCGGATTGGCGAATCCGACTGGGGGCTGACCATTGGCGGCGGCCTGTTCGTTCGCCAGCGCGATCAAACCCGCCCAGAGGGGAGCGGCCAGGCTGGTGCCCAACTCCGGCCAGGGAAACGACATTCCAAGAGCATCGTTGCCCCAAAAGACAGTTATGTTGTTGGCCACCGAGGAAACGTCCGGCGAGTTGCGCATGGTCGTGGAACCTTGGTTGGCCGTCATGCTGATGCCCTCCTGCCACGACGGAATGGGGTTAGCAAGACTCACGCCGCCGCCAGTCGCATACTCAGGACTGATATCGCCCAATCCATCGTCGCTGGCAGGCGACAGCCAAGCGGTTTCCGCCATCCATACGCCGGAAGAAGCGGACGTTGTCAACGTGGTGCCGCCGACAACCGTGATGTAGGGGTCGTCTGCCGGCTCGTCAACGGGTCCAGAATAAGCCCCGAAGTCACCGCTGGACAGGAAAAAGCTCTGCCCTTGCGCGGCGAACTGTTGGAATATTTGAACCGTTGAAAGATTAATATCAAACCCGTAGGAACAGCTCAATTGCTTGGCCGAGTCATCCGTGGCCATGCGATTCAGCACATCGTTTATTTGTGCAGTTGTGGTTGCGTCCTGGACATAGTTTGTCCCCAAGGGCGGCACATCCTGCGGCGTGGGACCTTCATAAACCAGCACGCTGTTCAAGTTCGGAGCCATGGCAATTGCCATTTCAATGTCTGCCGCGACCTCCAGGCCATAATCCGCGTAGCCAGTGGGATTAAACTCGTCATCAAAGTAGGTGAAATCCGCAGTATCGCCTGGACCGCCGTCAACGGGCACAGGTGTCACGGTGACATAGGACATGCCGGCATCATCTTCGTAGTCCATGATGTCCTGGGGGTTGAAACCGAAAAGTTCAAAAAGCCCGACCGTCTGTCCGGTACCGTCCAGCGAAACACCGGGGGCATAAGCGTCGCGGAAATCAGAGCCCTCGAAGGGGCCGGTGTTGCGGCCGCCACTCCCCCCGCCGCCACCGCCGCCACCGCCCAGTGGCCGAACCATCGGCGAGAAAGACGTGCCCGATGGGTGCATATAGGGAAGCGGCTTCACATAATTATCCAGGCCGCTGATGGCCAGCACCGGCGTGTCGAAGTCCAGGGACGGTTCAACATCAGGAGCAAAAAAAGTGCGCGCTGCGACTGGATGTTTATAGGCGAGGAGGTGGACGTGAAAAACCTTCTCAATGTCGGCCACCGTCCCGGAGACATCCAGCAAAGTGCGGTTCGGGTGAGTTCTTTTGACCACCAACCCGTTCGACTTCGCGAAAGCAATCACCTTCTGGTAGTCTTCCCGGCTGGGGCCAAACGATGCGGCGAACTGGTCCGGCGTCAAATAGCCGTGAAAATTCGGGCTGGACGGATCATAAATGTTTTCCAGCAGGTTGGTGAGTTGCTCGCGGTTGCGCAACGGCAAGCCGATCGCCAATTCCAGGTGGTAATTGGAGTCGAGCCGGCCCAGCGAGGAAAGCCTCTGGGTGATTTTGGGCACCTGGCCGCTGACCACCTGCCGTTGCACGGCCACAGACACCGGCGCGGGCAAAACCGCCGGCGCAGCCAACAACGCTGCCGCGATAACCGTGTGTGTTCTAAACTTTCGCGCGAAGCCAGATTGCCATGCTGCAAAGCAATGATTCAGGAGGGAAACAGACATAAAAATGGGCGAGAACATTAGTTCACTATACACGCAAACCTGAAACGATCCAAATAAACGGGGATTCCCATTTGCTCTTTTCCGTGACGGGAAGGTGTTTTTTTTGTGTTTCTCCCGCAATCCTAGCTGCCAGAGAATTCCACTTCAACGGAAAAAAGGGGGTTAGCGCCAGCCAACCCCCGGTAAGAGTATGTAAAAGTTGCTAACTGCAACCGAGGCTCTCGCCGCAGTTGAGGCATTTGTAGCACGAGCCGTTGCGCACGGTGATCTGGCCGCAGTTGGGACAGCTCGGCGCGTCCTGCTGGTTGGTGATCATCTGGGTGAGCCTCGCGGCGCGGCGCTCGTTGGTCTGATTGGTGCTTTTGGCAGCTTTCACCGGCACTACGTCGTTGTCATCGGCCATGGGCAGTTCAGGCACCGGCCGGTTCACGTTTTTTTTTATTTCCTCGGCGAGGCCGGGCATGGCCAGATCGGGCTGATTGCGGACGACCTGCAGGCTTTCGCGGTAACCGGGGACGAATTGCAGGGCCATCCAGCGGTACACGTAGTCCATGATGGAGGAGGCGTTGCGAATCTCCGGGTTCTTGGTGAATCCGCTCGGTTCGAAGCGCTGGTGGGCGAATTTCCTGACGAGCGCCTCCAGCGGCACTCCGTATTGCCAGGCAAGGCTCGTGAGCGTGCCAATGCTGTCCATGAGGCCGCCGATGGTGGAACCCTCCTTGGCCATGGTGATGAACAGTTCGCCAGGGATGCCGTCGTCAAACAGTCCGACGGTGAGATACCCCTCGTGGCCGGCAATGTCGAACTTATGGGTGACGGCGGTGCGGGTGTCGGGCAGACGGCGGCGCAACGGCTTGCCGGATTCGGCCTGCAGGTGAGCCACGGTGGATTCGAGTTCCTTGACGCGAGCGGTGAGTTCAGAGACCAGCACGCTGTCTGAACTGCTCGGGGCGACGCCCTCATTCGTGCGCTTGGTGTTGAGGGGCTGCGAGCGCTTGGAGCCGTCCCGATAGATGGCCACGCATTTCAAGCCCATTTTCCACGCTTGCACATAAGTGTCGCGGATTTCGGCCACGGTGCTGGCATTGGGCATGTTGACGGTCTTGGAAATGGCGCCGCTGATAAAGGGCTGCGTGGCGGCCATCATTTTCAGGTGCGCCAAGTAACCGATGCTGCGCCTGCCTTGATGCGGTTTGAACGCGCAATCGAACACGGGCAGATGCTCGGGCTTCAATCCGCTCTTCAAGGTCGCGCCATTTTCCTCAATGTTTTCAATCGTGTCGCACTTTTCGATGTGCGCAATGATTCGCTTGACCTCAGCTTCGCCGTAACCGAGACGGCGGAGGGCGTCAGGCACGCCGCGGTTGACGATCTTCAACATGCCGCCGCCGGCCAGCAGCTTGTATTTCACGAGGGCAATGTCGGGTTCCACGCCGGTCGTGTCGCAATCCATGAGAAAGGCGATGGTGCCGGTGGGCGCGAGGACGGTGACTTGGGAGTTGCGGTAGCCGACCTGTTTCCCGCTGACCAGCGCGCGATCCCAGCAGTGGCGGGCTTCGACCTTGAGGTAGTTGAACTCATCGCTGGGATGGATGTTTTCCACTGCGTCGCGGTGCAACTGGATGACGCCAAGAGTGGATTCCACATTGTCCTTGGCCACGGTTTTCGCCACGCCTGCGCAGCGCGCATCGCGGTAGCCTGGGAAGGCGCCGATGTTGCCGGCAATGGCGGCGCTTTGTTCGTAAGCGTGGCCGGTCATGATGGCGGTGATGGCTCCGGCTAGGGCGCGGCCCTCGTCGGAATCGTACGGCAGCCCATAGCTCATGCAGAGCGACCCGAGGTTGGCGTAGCCGAGGCCGAGCGTGCGGAAAATATGGGAGTTTTCGGCGATGTCCTTGGTCGGGTAGCTCGCGTTATCCACCAGGATCTCCTGCGCGGTGATGTAAATGCGGACGGCGGCTTTGAAACGTTCGATGTCGAATTTGCCGTCTTCGCGCTTGAACTTCATCAGGTTCAAGGACGCGAGATTGCAGGCGGTGTTGTTGATGAACACGTATTCGCTGCATGGATTGGTGGAATGAATCGGCTCGGTTCCCTTGCACGTATGCCATTTCTGGATGGCACCGTCGTATTGCACCCCGGGGTCGCCGCAAATCCAGGTGCCCTCGGCGATTTTATCGAGCAGCTTGCTGGCGTCCTTTTCTTGGAGCGGCTTGCCGGTGGTCACGGTGCGCGTCCACCATTCCCGGCCGTCCACGGCGGCCTGCATGAATTCATCGCTGGCGCGCACGGAAAGATTCTCGTTCTGGTACATGACGCTGCCGTAGGCGTCGCCGTTGTAGCTGCCGTCATAGCCCTGCTCGATCAAGGCCCAGGCTTTCTTTTCCTCCTTTTGCTTGGCGTCAATGAATTCCTCGATGTCGCCGTGCCAGTCGCGCAAGGTGTTCATCTTGGCCGCGCGCCGGGTCTTGCCGCCGGACTTCACCACGTTGGCCACCTGGTCATAGACCTTCAGAAAGCTCATGGGGCCGCTGGGCCGGCCGCCGCCGCTCAATTTCTCGCGGCTGGAGCGGATGGGCGACAGGTCGGTGCCGGTGCCCGAGCCGTACTTGAACAGCATGGCCTCGCTGTGCGCCAGGTGCATGATGGATTCCATGTCGTCCTGCACCGATTGGATGAAGCAGGCGCTGCCCTGCGGATATTCATATTGCGTGGTGGCGCGCTCGGCTTCGCCGGTCTGCCGGTTGTAAAACCAGTTGCCCTTGCCCGACTTCTTGCCGACGCTGTATTCGTGAAACAGGCCGACATTGAACCACACCGGCGAATTGAACGCGCCGTGTTGGTTGAGGCACAGCCACGTGAGCTCGTCGTAAAACACCTCGCCGTCCGCCTTGCTGAAATAACCATCGGCCACGCCCCAGTCGGCGATGGTGCGCGAAATTCGATGGATGAGCTGGCGCACGGAGGTTTCGCGCTCACTCGTGTGTTGCTCCCCGTAAAAGTACTTCGAGACAACCACCTTCGTGGCGAGCTGCGACCAGGTTTTGGGCACCTCGACGTTTTCCTGCTTGAAAATGACCTTGCCAGCATCGTCGGTGATTTCAGCGGTGCGCTTTTCCCACTCGACCTGGTCGAAAGGCTTTATTTTGGCGTCGCTGAATACGCGCTCAATGCGCAGCGCCTTTTTGGTTTCAGATTTGGCCGGTTTCATAGAACGGCTGGGGGAGAGTTTTTGTTGGCGGCGGCTGGCGGCTTTGGGAGCCGGAGCCGAGACTTCCTCGCGTGCATCAATCATGGTTTATTCTTGGTTAAATGTTATCCTGCCGGCGCCGGGCAGCCCGGAAAACTTCGCCGAATCCTTCAATTTCAAGGAAAACGCAGCCCACAGGCTGGTTTCAGTGAAAATTGGAGCCCCTACTAATTGGGGAACGACACCTATCCTGCTACCACTGGTTGTGGATTTCAAGAAAATTCTGTAAAAATTTACCAAAATTCAACGTGAACGATATTTTCAGCGGTTTTGCGAGATCCGACTTGCGATTCGCGAACGCAAGGGCTGAAGAACGGTTTCATCCTTCCGTCAGGTTCTGCCCGTCATATGACATTGATGGGCGCCACCACAATGAACCGCGCCGTTGGTGCTTATGAAATTGATCTCACCGAGACATGGCGTTTTGCGCCATCCTGGTATGGACCGGGCCTTCGGGCCATGATCGTCAGCCAGCCGTCTCCAACCGAACGGCCACCGCAGCTATTGCGATTTCGGGTTTTGGGAGAATTTTGCTGTCACGGAAAGTTTAATTGGAAATTTGGTGGCCGCGTTGCCGCGCTCAGACTTTCATCGGCGGCCTTTGGCCCGATTGCTGCCGCGTGGACGCCCCGTCGAACGCGATTCGCTCTTGGGGCGATATGGATGTTTTCCCGGCAGGCGATCTCGATATCCTTCTTTTCCCTTGGGTTTTGTCTGGTCGGGTCTTCTTTTCCGAACTGGGTCGATGGTTTTCGGACGCGCTTTGGGCACCAGCACCACCGGACAGCCCTCGTAGCCGAAGGCCGTGCGCATTTCGCCGGCCAGAAATTTCTTGTATTGCTCGGAGAACAACTCATCGCGGTTCACAAACAGCAGAAACGTCGGTGGCGACAAGCGGACCTGGGTGGCGTAAAAAAATTTCAGCCGGTGGCCCTGCGCGCTGATGGGCTGGCGGCGATCCACGGCGTCGCGCAGGGTGCGGTTCAAAATCGCGGTGGGGATTTTTTGGCGCAATTGCGCCGCCACGTAGCGCACGGCTTCCAGCAGCCGGTCCATGTGAAAACCGGACTTGGCCGAGGTAAAAATGACCGGCGCGTAATCCAGGAAAAACAGCTTGTCCTGCACCCAGGCGCCAAACTCGCCCAGCGTGGTCAGGTCCTTGGCCTGGCCTTCGGTGCGGACCTTTTTCCGGCGTTTTTCAATCTCCTCCTCGCGCGCTTCCCGCACTTCTTGGGCAAACAAATCCCACTTGTTGATGACCACGATGCAGGCCTTGCGGTTTTCCACGATCACATCGGCGATTTTTTTGTCCTGCTCGGTGATGCCCGCCTCGGCGTCAATCACCAGCACCGTGATGTCGCTGCGGATGATGGAATCCTGCGCCCGCTGCACGCTGAAAAACTCAACCGTGTCATCCACGCGGCGCATTTTGCGCATGCCCGCCGTGTCTATAAGCAAATACTTCTGCCGCACGCCATCCGTGTCCACTTCGAACGGCACGTCAATCGAATCGCGCGTGGTGCCCGGAATGGGCGACACGATGACACGCTTGGAATTCGTGAGCACGTTGATGATGGAGGACTTGCCGACGTTTGGCCGGCCGACGATGGCGAGTTTCAAAGGTGAAACGGGGCGGTTGGCAGCTGGCAAGGTTTCACCCTCACCCTCCGCGGCATCTTTCACCTCACCCGGGTCACTAGGCGGCAGGGTTTCCCCGTCGCTTGGCGGCAGCAGGGCCACCGCCGTTTCCATCAAATACGTAATGCCGCCGCCGTGAATGGCACTCACCGGACAAATCTTTTCAAAACCGAGCTGGGCAAATTCATCCGCGCCCTTCTCGGCGCCCACGTCATCCACTTTGTTGACCGCAACGAGGATGGGCTTGCCGCTCAGGCGCAGGCGCTGGGCCACTTCCCGGTCCAGCGGCACGACGCCTTCCTGCACGTTCACCACCAGAATGATGACGTTGGCCGCCTCGATGGCGATCTCGACCTGTTCCACGGCGGCGCGGATGATCACGTCACCGGATTTCTCCCCGCGCAGCAGGCCGATGCCGCCGGTGTCCACAAGGGTGTAGGGCCGGCCCTGCCATTCGGCTTCCACGCTCACGCGGTCACGCGTGACGCCTGGCTGGTCATGCACAATCGCAATGCGTTTCTTGACGATACGATTGAATAGCGCGGATTTGCCGACATTAGGCCGGCCAACAATGGCGATGAGTCCTGACATGATGACAGTTTGCGCTATTCTTGAAGGGACGGAAAGGAAAACCAAACAGGTTCGTTGACGAGAACCGCTTTTGTGCGACGGTGCTTAAAGTGTCTGGATGCTAGCGTGAATGGCCGAGTCGTGCAGATTTTACTGGTGGAAGATTCCGCGAATGACGCGCAGCTGTTGTTGGCGGAATTAGAAAGGAAGGGTTATGTCCCCAGACATGAACGCGTGCAAACGCAGGCGGATTTTCTGGCCGCCCTGGAAAACCGAACGTGGGACGCCATTATTTCGGATTATGTGCTGCCGCAGTTCAGCGGGCCGGACGCGCTGAAGTTGTTGCGCCAAAAGGGATTGGACACCCCGTTCCTCATGGTTTCTGGCATTTACGGTGAAGCGGAAGCAGTCGCCATGATGCAGGCCGGTGCCAACGATTATATCTTGAAGGGAAACTTGGGGCGGCTGGCGCCCGCGCTGCAACGCGAACTGGAGGCGGCCGAAGCCCGCTTCTTCCACAAACGCTCCATCGGCGCGATGCAATACCTCGCCGCCATTGTCGAGTCCAGCGAGGATGCCATCTATGGCAAGAGTCTCGACAGCATCATCGTCAGTTGGAACCCGGCGGCGGAACGGTTGTTTGGGTACAGCGCGGAAGAAATCATCGGCCGCTCCGTCATCACCCTTTTTCCGGAGCAGCGCCAGGATGAAATGCTCGACATTCTGACCGGCGTCCGGCGCGGAGACATCGTCGGCATCCGGGACACCGAGCGCCGCCATAAGAATGGCCATGTGATTCCGGTCTCGGTCACGATTTCACCGATCAAGGATGCCAGCGGCGAGATCATCGGGGCTTCCTCCATCGCCCGCGACATCAGCCAGCGGAAACAGGTGGAGCGCGAACGCGAACAATTGATCGCAAGGCTGTCTGCCGCCATCCAGCGGTTCCGGACGGCCGACGGCGAGAGCCGTGGCCAGCCGCCTCTGCGCGGGCCTGCTGTGGATGATCCCCGCCAATTTCACGGCCTGGTTTTTCCAAAATTGAAGAACAACCAATATGCCGGGCTCTATACCGAAGGGTGGCAGGTGTTTGATTCCCTGGAAGAGGCACGGGCACAGGCGCTGAACCGGGCTGCCCGGCAAGGCGCCGGCGAATACCAGATATTTGATGCCCGCCAGCAGTTGGTCAGCCCCGCCGCCAACAAACCGCCGCGCGAAGTCCCGCGAGCCGCGTGGCAAGCCCACGAAGCAAAACACTGGTGGAAGTTTTGGAAATGAAACTCCAGGCCTCCTGCCATCGGCAAGCTGGCAAATCCTTTAGGCCGCTTAAGACATTCCCCCTTATTCGTCGGGCATTTTGGCCAATGGTTTGCGGTCGGATGCGGTGTACTTTAAGACAACTAAATTACTGTATCATGAGTGATTACCGGTCGGCGAAGCGGTTGCAAGAGGCACATACGGGCACGGCCCAAGTCCCGTCCCGGAGAATGGCGGGCCACACGCCGACGGCGGTTGCAGCAAAAAGGAGACTACCATGCCAATAAAACAACCACCGAAACCGGTTCATATCGCAGGCACCAGCCGGGGCGAAGAAATGGTCTTGAATAAAGGATCGGAACCCGGGCGCGGCGACGGCCAAACACAACCATACCGCTCAGCCCGCGACGCCACGGGCATCAATCCCGCCGCGCGGCAGCCCATTGATCCCCGGATGCCAAACATTCCTCCGGCTTAGTTGAAATTGGGGGCGGGAAACGAGCGAACGGCCATGGAAAACGCGATCCATACTTTGGAATTCCCGCCCGCCGGAAGCGCGCTGTCGGTCTTGCGCCGCTTCGCGCAAAAGCGCGCGGAGGAGGAGCATTGCGATTTCTGCGCGGTTGGCCTGGGCGCATCGCACCGGCATCTCCTCGAGGTGGCCAATCGCCGCCTTATTTGCGTTTGCGATCCCTGCGCGCTGCGCTTTCAAGACACCGTCGGCGGCCGATTCAAGCTGATTCCGCGCGACCCGCGCGCCCTGCCGGATTTTCAAATCACCGACGCCGAATGGGAAAGCCTCGCGCTGCCCATCAACTTGGCGTTCTTTTTTCAGCACGGCGTCACGGGCAAAACCGTGGGGCTGTATCCCAGCCCCGCCGGCGCAATGGAGTCGTTGTTGCCACTGACGAGTTGGGCCGCATTGGTGGAAAAAAATCCGGCGCTGACGAAAATGGCGGCGGACACGGAGGCCTTGCTGGTGAATCGAGTCGCGGGCGCGCGCTGCTATTTCGTCACCCCGATTGACTCCTGCTTTGAGTTGGCTGGCCTGATTCGAGCACACTGGCGCGGACTGTCCGGCGGCGAACCGGTATGGGAGAAAATTGGAAAGTTTTTTGACCGCCTGAACGAAACCGCCGGTATTCCGACGGACATACCCCGGGAGGTGGCCCTTGCCTGAGCTCGCTTTCAGCATTGCCGGCGTCCAAGCCGCCGCGCGCGGTTTGACGCCTCTGTTGCAATTCAAACTGGTCCTCACCAACCGGTCGGAGTCAGAAGCCATCCAAGCGGTGATGCTGCACACGCAGATCCAAATCGAGGCGCCGCGGCGCGCCTACAACCCTCGCGAGCAGGCCGGGCTCAGCGAACTCTTTGGCCCGCCGGAGCAATGGGGCCAGAGCTTGCGGAATAAGCTTTGGGCCATCAGCCACACGACGGTTAGCGCCTTTGCCGGCCGCACGGAAGCTCTGCTCCCCGTTCCCTGCACCTACGATTTAAACGTCGCCGCCACCAAGTATTTTTACGCGTTGGAATCGGGTGACGTGCCGCTGCTGTTCCTGTTCAGCGGCACGGTTTTTTATGCCGCGCCGGACGGCCAACTCCAAATTCAACAAATTTCCTGGAACCAGGAGACACACTTTGCCCTGCCGGTCAACGTCTGGCGGGACTTGATGGAACAGCATTATCCGAACAGCGCCTGGTTGGCGTTGCAACGCGAGGTATTTGACCGCCTCTATGCCTACAAGCGCGCGCGCGGCTTCGCCACCTGGGAGCAGGTCATCGAAGGATTGCTCCCCGCGCTGGAACCAGAAGGGGTGCCGGCATGAACGAGGCGCAGCTCAATCAAATTGTCAATACCGTGCTCTATGAGGGTTATGTCCTTTATCCATACCGCCCGTCCGCGAAGAAGAACCAGCGGGAACGTTTCACGTTTGGGCGCGTGTATCCGCCCGCCTATGGCGCCGCGCAAAACGGCCGGGAGCCTTGCGTGATGCAGACGGAGTGCCTCCTCCAAGGCAACGGCGAGCCCGCCACCCTCCACATCCGCGTCCGCTTCCTGCATCCAATGTGGCGGGAAATCGGCAGACTCGTCACGCCAGCCGGCAAACTTGCCACCGGCACCGAACCGAAATTTGAAGTCGTGCCCGAACTGTGGCTTGACGGCCAGCTGCATCAAACCTGGCAGGAAGCCAGGGAACAGGAAATCCAGCTTCCGCCCGTGTCCGTTTTCGCCGGCCACGTCGAACGTCATTTCTCCTTCCCGGCCGCGCGCTCGCTCACGCCGCTCGTTGACAAATCTGGGAGGACCGTGGCCGTGACGGTTCGCCGGCAGGCGGCCTTGCGGGGCACGGTGGAAGTAAAATTAAAAAAAACCGCCGGCAACTCCTTTCAACTCACTGTCCGGGTTCAAAATCTCACGCCGCTGACCCCGGGCGAACTTCAGGATTCGGATGCCGTGCTCCTGCGCACCTTCGCCTCGACCCACGTCATTCTGCACGCGCCGAACGCCAGCTTTGTTTCGCTGCTGGAGCCGCCGGCGGAATTCAAAGCCCTCGCCGCCGCGTGCAAGAATATCGGCGCGTGGCCGGTGCTCGTCGGCGCACCCGGCGATTCCAAGCGCGATACCATGCTCGCGTCACCTATCATCCTATATGATTACCCGCAAATTGCTCCGGAAAGCGACGGCGATTATTGCGACGGCACCGAGATGGACGAAATGCTGGCCCTGCGCGTGCTGACCATGACGGACGCGGAGAAAAAAGAAATGCGCTTAGTGGATGGCGTGGCCCGCCGCATATTGGAGCGCACCGAAAACATGCCGCCGGAGCACTTCTGGAAATTGCACGGCACCCTGCGCGATGTCCGCGCGGCCGCGGAGTTTTTTAACCCCCCGCAACCAGTCGCTCGCATGGTGATGGTAAACGGCGCGCAAGTGAAAGTCGGCGACCGGGTGCGCCTCCACCCGAAAAAGCGGGCCGACGCATTGGACCTTATTTTGGCGGGCAAAACCGCGATTATCGAGGCGGTGGAACAGGACGTGGAGAACCAAATTCATCTGGCGGTGGTGCTGGAGGAGGATCCGGGCCGTGACCTCGGCCTGAGCCGCCAGCCGGGTCATCGCTTTTTTTACTCCACCGAAGAAGTTGAGCCACTTGCCAAGGAGGAGGCCCGATGAACCGGAAAAGAATCCTGATCGCCGGCCTTGGGAACATCTTCCTGGGCGATGACGCCTTCGGCGTGGAGGTGATCCGCGCCCTGGTGCCGCGCCCGCATCCGCCGGAAGTCAGCGTGATTGATTTTGGCATCCGTTCCTATGATCTCGCCTACGCCCTGACCGATGGCTACGACGCCGTCATCCTGGTGGACGCCGCCCCGCGCGGGCTGGCTCCAGGAACTGTCTCGCTGATCGAGCCGGAGCCGGAGCGGCTGCACTCCCTGGAGCACGAAGCCGTTGACGCGCACACCCTTAATCCGGTCGCGGTTTTGCAGCTCGCCGGGGCCCTGGGCGGCCGAACCGGGAAGATTTATCTGGTCGGCTGCGAGCCGGCCAATCTGGAGGAAAGCCAGTCTGGCGATCTCGGCTTGAGCGCACCGGTTCAAGCCGCGCTGCCGGCGGCGGTGGAGTTGATTGAATCGCTGGTCGAAAAGTTTTTGGCTCGGAAAAACCCAGAGGTGAACCTAAGTTCCACTAAAACCGAACAAAAGGAAAATTATGAGCACGTTGGCCCTTAGTCTGATTGTTGTTGGCGCGATTGTGGTGCTGGCCCTGTTTGCCATTGCCATCGGTTTCGTCCCGGAACTGCGGCGCTATATCCATATCCGAAAAATGTAACGAAAGGACATCTATGCAAACTCCCAAAGTCATGGCGGACCGTCCGCCGGCAGTCAAGGAAATCCACGTGTTGTGGATGACGACTGGTCTCGGCTGCGACGGCGATTCCGTCTCGGTCACGGCAGCCTCTTTGCCGAGCGTCGAGGATCTGGTCATGGGCGCCATTCCCGGCCTGCCCAAAGTGCATCTGCACAACCCCGTGCTCGCCTATGAAGTCGGCGACGATTTCTTGAAATGGTGGTATCTGGCCGCCGAGGGCCGGCTGGAACCTTTCGTGCTGGTGCTGGAAGGTTCGGTGCCCAACGAAAAAATAAAATCCGAGGGCTATTGGGCCGCGCTGGGGACCGATGCCACGACCGGCCAGCCCATCACCACCAACCAATGGATTGACACCCTCGCCCCGAAAGCCACCGCGATTGTCTGCTCCGGCACGTGCGCGACCTATGGCGGCATTCATTCGATGGCAGGCAACCCTACCGGCGCCATGGGCCTGGCGGATTATCTGGGCTGGAACTGGCGCTCAAAAGCCGGATTGCCCATTGTAAACGTGCCCGGCTGCCCGGTGCAGCCGGACAATATGATGGAGACCCTGCTGTATCTGCTTTATCAGGTGGCCGGTCTCGCTCCCATCATTCCGCTGGATGACCAACTCCGCCCCACCTGGCTCTTTGGCAAGACGGTTCACGAAGGCTGCGATCGCGCGGGCTATTATGAACAAGGCGATTTCGCCCGTGAATACGGCTCGCCCAAATGCCTCGTCAAGATTGGCTGCTGGGGGCCAGTCGTGAACTGCAACGTCACCAAGCGCGGTTGGATGGACGGCGTCGGCGGCTGCCCCAACGTCGGAGGCATCTGCATCGGCTGCACGATGCCTGGGTTCCCGGACAAATTCATGCCGTTCATGGATGAGCCGCCGGGAGCAAAGCTCTCCTCCATGGCTAGCGGCTTTTATGGCGGCCTGATTCGGAAACTGCGCAACATCACCAACCACACAGTCAATGTCGAACCCCGTTGGCGTCATCCCAAGCCCGAACTGACCACTGGCTACGAGCCAAAACATTACGGCAACGGCCACGGCCACAACTGATCAAAGATTCAAATTGAAAGGATAATTATGCCAGCTATAGTTGAACCTCTGGTGGGAGAGCCAAAAACTGTCCCGCTTGCAGAAACCGGCGCCAGCAACCTCGTCGAGATGTCCTGGGATCCAATCACCCGCATCGTCGGCAGCCTCGGCATCTACACCAAGATAGATTTCGCCAAACGGAAAGTGGCGCAGTGCCACAGCACCTCCTCCATTTTCCGCGGCTACAGCATCTTCATGCAAAACAAGGATCCGCGCGATGCCCACTTCATCACCAGCCGCATCTGCGGCATTTGCGGCGACAACCACGCCACGTGTTCCATCTATGCCCAGAACATGGCTTACGGCATCAAGCCGCCGCCGCTCGGCGAATGGATCATCAACCTCGGGGAAGCCGCCGAATACATGTTCGACCATAATATTTTCCAAGACAACCTCGTCGGGGTGGACTTCTGCGAAATGATGGTCAAGGAAACCAACCCGGGCGTGTGGGAAAAAGCACTCCAGGCCCAGGCCCCGCACGCCAGGGAACACGGTTACCGCACCATCGCGGATATCATGCGCGCGCTGAACCCGTTCGAGGGCGAATTCTACCGCGAAACCCTTCAGGTCAGCCGCTATACCCGCGAGATGTTCTGTCTCATGGAAGGGCGCCATGTGCATCCTTCCACGTTGTATCCCGGCGGCGTCGGCACCGTGCCGTCCATCCAGGTGTTCACCGATTATCTGGTGCGCCTCATGAAATACATCGAGTTCATGAAGCGCGTCGTGCCGCTGCACGACGACTTGTTCGACTTCTTCTATGAGGCCCTGCCGGGTTACGAAAAAGTCGGCCAGCGCCGCGTGCTGCTCGGCTGCTGGGGCTCGTTCCAGGATCCGAACGTTTGCGATTACAACTACAAAACCATGGAGCATTGGGGCAACGCCATGTTCGTCACGCCGGGCGTGGTGGTGGATGGAAAACTCGTCACCACGAATCTGGTGGACATCAACCTTGGCATCCGGATTCTGCTCGGCCATTCGTACTATGAAGACTGGGCGGAAAGCGGCAACGGCGAGGTCTTCGTCAAGACCGATCCGCTCGGCAACCCCGTGGACAAACGGCATCCGTGGAACCAAACGACGATTCCCAAGCCGCAAAAGCGAGACTTCAAGGGCAATTACACCTGGGTCATGTCACCGCGCTGGTTCGACAAACGCACCGGCGATCATCTGGCGCTCGACACCGGCGGCGGCCCGATTGCCCGCCTCTGGGCCACGGCGCTCGCGAACCTCGTTGACATTGGCTATGTCAAAGCCACCGGCAACAGCGTGAAAATCCGCCTGCCGAAAACCGCCATGAAACCCGAGGTCGAGTTCGAGTGGAAGATCCCCAAATGGAGCAACGCCCTCGAGCGTGACCGCGCCCGGACTTATTTCCAGGCCTATGCAGCGGCGGTCGGACTCTACTGCGTCGAACAGGCGATGAAGGAAGTTTACGCCGGACGCACGCAGACATTCACGCCATTCAAAGTGCCGGACGAAGCCATTGGCTGCGGTTTTCACGAGGCCGTGCGCGGCGTCCTGTCGCACCATCTTGTCATCCGCGACAAAAAGATCGCGAACTATCATCCTTATCCGCCCACGCCGTGGAACGCAAATCCGCGCGATGTTTACGGCACGCCCGGACCTTACGAGGACGCGGTGCAAAACACGCCGCTCTTTGAGGAAAACCCACCGGACAAGTTCAAGGGGATTGACATCATGCGCGCCGTGCGCAGCTTCGATCCCTGTCTGCCGTGCGGCGTCCATATGTATCTGGGCGACGGCAAGGTGCTCCAGAAAATGCACACGCCCACCTCCCTGCTGGGTTTGGCAAAGCGTTGAATCAACAGCCGAAGGCGGGCTGGCAGACTTGAGTTTCTCACCACAAACAGACGAAAGGAAAGGAAAGGAAACACATGAAAAAAGCGGAATTGAAAAACTTTGGCAAACCCGATGAAGTCAGGGAGTTTCCCAAAGGCAGACTGGAGTTGATCAAAGTCGGCGGGGCGACCGTAGGCCGGGCCGTCTTCGAGCCTGGCTGGCGCTGGGCCACTTCGGTGCAGCCCATCGTCAAGACCAAGAGTTGCGAGGCGCCGCACTTTCAGTATCACGTTGCCGGTGTGCTGCGAATTCGCATGGATGATGGCGCGGAACTCGACTGCAAACCGGGTGATGTCTCCCTGTTGCCCTCCGGCCACGATGCCTGGGTTGTCGGCAGCGAGCCGGCAGTAGTCGTGGACTTCCAAGGCATGATTGATTACGCAAAATCAATGTGAATGCCACCGCTGAACAGAAGTTGCCGCGCGCCGCCACACCCGGAGTGCAGGCTTTTCAGCCTGCGGACTCACGGGACTTTCCAGTCCCGTGTTCCAGCGCCACGTCAATATCAGGTTCAGAGCTTCAATCTCCGAAGGCTTCGGCAATTTCTCACCCCGTGGGCGATTTCAACGCGCAGAGCAAGCGCATCCAGGAATTAATTGCCCAAGTCGAAGCGCTGCCGGACGACTCGGCGCGCCGCCTCCTGCATGCCTGCCTTCAGGCACTGCTCAGCCTTTACGGCGATGGGTTGGCGCGTGTGCTCCAGCTGGCCGGCAACGCGGGCGCAGTCGGCGAGCATGTCCGGACGGCCCTGCTTCAGGACAAGCTGGTGCGCGGCCTGCTGCTCATTCATGGTCTCCATCCCGACAGCTTGGAAACGCGCCTGCAGGCCGCCCTCGCCCAAGTGCGTCCCTATTTGAAGAGCCATGGCGGCAATGTGGAATTGATTCAGCTCAAAGATGAGGCCGCGCTCCTAAGCCTGCAAGGCACTTGCCAGAGCTGTCCCTCCTCCGCGGTGACTTTGGAATTGGCGGTGCGCAATGCCCTCGAGGAGCACTGCCCCGATTTGGCGGATTTCGAGGTGGCCGGCGGCCAGCCCTCGGACAGGCCGCAGCTGCATCTGCCGGCTGGCGCGCCGCAGTGGACCGTGATTGACAGTTTCGGTGAAATGCGCGATGGCGAAATGCGCGTCCTCGACGTTGCCAGCGTCCCCGTAATGATCTGCAAAACACACGGCAATCTTTACGCCTATCGCAACCGTTGTCCGGCGTGCGAATCCGAGTTGAGCGCGGGCACGCTGGAGGAGGCCACGCTGAGTTGCCGGCTCGGCCACCGCTTTGATGTCAAGCGCGCCGGCCTTGGCCGCGATGATGCCGGTCTTCATCTCAACCCATTTCCGCTGCTGGCGCTGAACGGCGTGGTCAAGATCTCCGTAAGGTGAATCCTCTTCCAGGCGCAAAACCACACACAACCATACCAAGCTAACAATCATGTGTCTGGCCATTCCCGGTAAAGTGCTTGAAATCGAAACGAACAGCGAAGGCGTCCGCATGGGGCGCGCGCATTTCGGTGGCGTCGTCAAGCAGGTGTGTCTGGAATACACGCCCGAAGTGAAAACCGGCGACTTCGTGCTGGTCCACGTTGGCTTCGCATTGAGCAAGGTGGACGAGGAGGAGGCGGCGCGGACTTATCAATTGCTCGAGGAGATGAAACAATTGGGCGAATTAGACGTGCCCGAAATCGAGCCGGCCTATGCCACCCAATCGGAAGGTCCGCCATGAAATACCTGGATGAATATCGCAGCGAGGACTTGGCGAAAAAAATCGTCGCTGAAATCCGCCGCACGGTCAAGCGGCCATGGGTGCTGATGGAAGTTTGCGGCGGCCAGACGCACACCATCGTCAAATATGGCATTGACCGGCTGCTGCCTGAAGGCGTCGAGCTGGTGCATGGGCCGGGCTGTCCGGTCTGTGTCACGTCGCTGGAGATGATTGACAAGGCGCACGCGATTGCGCGCCGGCCGGGAGTTATCTTCTGCTCGTTCGGCGACATGCTGCGCGTGCCTGGTTCGGACGCGGACCTCCTGATAATGAAATCGCGTGGGGCGGACATCCGCGTGGTGTATTCGCCCATAGACTGCCTCAAAATCGCCCGCGCCAATCCGGCCAAACAAGTGGTGTTCTTCGCCATCGGTTTTGAAACCACGGCACCGGCAAACGCCATGGCCGTCTGGCAAGCCCGCCAGCAGGGAATCAAAAATTTTTCCATTCTTGTCTCGCACGTGCTGGTGCCCCCGGCGATGGCGTCCATCCTCCAATCGCCGCTGAACCGGGTGCAGGGTTTTCTGGGGCCGGGTCACGTGTGTACGGTGATGGGCTACCACGAATATGAGCCAATTGCCGCGCGGTTCCACGTGCCGATTGTCATCACCGGCTTTGAGCCACTGGACCTGCTGCAAGGCACTTTGATGACCTTGCAACAACTTGAGAGTGGCCGGGCGGACGTGGAAAACCAGTACCCCCGCGTGGTGAAGCGGGAAGGCAACCGCGTGGCGCAAGAGTTGATGAAACAAGTTTTCGAAGTCTGCGACCGCAAATGGCGCGGCGTTGGGCTGATTCCGCAAAGCGGTTACCGGCTGCGCAAGGAGTTTTGCGCCTACGACGCGGAACAGCTATTCGACGTGAGACAGATTGACACGCAAGAGCCGGCAATTTGTATCAGCGGCCTGGTCTTGCAGGGGGTCAAGAAGCCGCATGATTGCCCGGCATTCGGCAAGCAATGCACCCCGGATCATCCGCTCGGCGCAACGATGGTTTCCGCCGAGGGCGCGTGCGCGGCCTATTTCGCCTATGGCCGGCATTTGCAATCCCTCAAACCAGTGCAACCCCAGGTAGTGGAGGCGGTTCCCGCGTGAATAACCACGTCCGCGGCCCTCTGGATGAAGATGTTAACTAAACTCACAACCATTCAAAAGTCGAGCGGTGCAAACGGCGCGGCGGCGGCGGTCTTGCTGGGCGCGTGCCCGGTTCCGATTTCCCAGCACCAGGAAATTGTGCTCGGCCATGGCAGTGGCGGCCGGTTGACGCATCAATTGATTCAGAACATTGTCCTGCCCCAGTTCCGCAACGACCTGCTGGAGCCGATGCACGATGGCGCGGTGTTTTCAGTCAATGGCACCAGGTTCGCGTTCAGCACTGACTCCTTCGTGGTTAAGCCCATCTTTTTCCCGGGTGGTGACATCGGCAAGCTGGCGGTGTATGGCACGGTGAACGATCTCGCCATGTGCGGCGCCAGACCGCTTTATCTCTCCGCCGGATTCATTCTCGAGGAAGGACTGGGCATGGAAGATTTTTCCCGCGTCGTCACCTCCATGAAACACGCCGCCGCGGAAGCAGGCGTGCTGCTCGTCACCGGCGACACCAAAGTGGTGGACCGCGGCAAGGGCGACCAGATGTTCATCAACACCTCCGGCATCGGCCTCGTCCGCCCGGGCGTGAACATCCATCCGGATCGGGCGGAAATCGGCGACCAAATTGTCCTCAACGGACCCATTGCCGTGCATGGCATTGCCATCATGTCCGTGCGCGAGGGTCTGGAATTTGAAACCCAAATTGCCAGCGACACCGCGCCGCTGAATGGATTGGTGGAAGCGATGCTGAACGCTGCTCCAGATGTCCGCGTCCTGCGTGATCCCACCCGCGGCGGCGTGACGAGCGCCTTGAGCGAAATTGCGGAACAGGCCCGAGTTGGAATTCGGCTGGACGAGGCCGCCATTCCCATCAGCGAGGAAGTCAAAGGCGCGTGCGAAATACTGGGACTTGACCCGCTTTATGTGGCGAACGAAGGTAAGCTGCTGGCCGTCGTTTCGCCGGGCGACGCCCGCGCGGTTCTCGCCGCCATGCGAGCCCATCCGCTGGGCCGGGACGCCGCCGTGATCGGGGAAGTGGTGGGCGAACATGCCGGTATGGTCACCATGAGGACACGCGTCGGCGGCATGCGGGTGGTGGACATGTTGTCCGGCGAACAACTTCCCCGCATTTGTTGATTACCGGTACAAATCCATTGGCTGGCGGCAGGTTCGGCACTGGGCTGGAGGCAGAATCACGTCGTCGCGCAATTAGACCGCGCGGATGAGCCTTAACCCGGATATTTCATAGCCGGGTGGGGTTTTGAGTCGCGAAAGCAAACTTTAACCAATCGTGACACGGCTTTTATTGGGTTTGATTGGAGCGCCACCGGGCGACAGTGTGTCAGCTTTTGGCGGC
>Ga0302320_10008313_pt1 | contig 22634 bp, 20 predicted proteins | sample Bog_T0_3_FD_202130 | JGI IMG/M metagenome (GOLD analysis project Ga0302320, IMG submission 202130) | Peat permafrost microbial communities from Stordalen Mire near Abisko, Sweden - Bog_T0_3 | ecosystem: Environmental > Terrestrial > Soil > Wetlands > Peat | place: Sweden: Abisko, Stordalen Mire... | reverse complement strand
GACGCTGCGAGCGCATCGAGTAGAACACCTGCAACAGCAGCACCCGCAGAATGTACTCAGGAGTAATCGATGGTCGGCCAGAGTCCGCATACAAGCATCAAACTCCGCGCTCAACGTCCGCAGCACCGTGTCCGTCAGCTTGCGAACCGCACGCGACGAATGATCCTCAGGAACCCGCTGCTGCAATGATGCATAGCTGAGCATCCCGTCCTGAACCCGCTCGTCCCTACGCATACCCATGAGACGAGAGACAATTTCACACCGATGCAATATGGTGCCAATTTCAATATGTTCCTAGACGCTGCCTTGATCCATTTGTAAATTGTTGTCCGGTTGAACCTGTAGGAAGAGATGACCGAAGACGCCCGCTCGACAGCCATCAGTCGCATCGTTTCCAGCATCCGACGATCTAAACCGCGCCCATCTTGCTTCATGACTCATGATACGAAATCAAACGCATAATATCTATATAAATGCCGCCTTATTTGGCGACTAATGAGTTGCAGAGGAGTTGACCAATTCAAGCGTTACTCCGCCTGAGGAGAGAGTTCGCTGTGAGTGATGAGTCGTTGTGTAACAATCCAACACGAATCCTAACCAGGGATGTCGTTGCTATGAGCTACTTTTCAAAGAGCTTTAGATCGACTGCGTCGCCCATCAGTTTGTAGCCGGAATCTCCGGGGTGAAGATTGTCAGTAGATCCGGCGGCGGCGGATAAACTGGTTGGGTTGGCTGGGTCCTGGGTGATTTTGTCGAAGTCTATGAAACCATCAAACTCGTTCGTCGAGCGGATCCACTGATTGACGGTCTCACGCACCGCTTCGCCTTCAGGTGAAGAATAAGATGCGCCGAGGTAAGGAGTGAGTGTGGCGCCGATAACCCTTAATCCGTGAGTATGGGCGCGCTCGGCCATTTGGCTGAGTGCCTGGATAATATCTTCGGCGGTAACTACATCGTAGGGTACAACGGGGGCATACGCATGGCCGATGTCGTTGATGCCTTCCAGTATGATGACGTACTTGACGCCATCCTGGGCAAGAACATCGCGGTCGAAGCGCGCAAGTGCGTTCGGGCCCGCGTTGTCATGGAGAATGCGATTGCCGCCGATGCCTTCGTTGAGTACACCGAGGCCAGCGGTCTTCTTATTGGCATGAAGGCGTCGGGCCAGAACATTGGGCCAGCGCGCATTCGCATTTCGAGTGCTGTGAGCGCCGTCGGTAATGCTGTCGCCGAAAGCCACGATCGCGCCGGCGTTGCTGCCGGCATAGACATCAACGCTTTTGAGAAACGGCCAGGTGAATATCTCCTTGGGAGTGTCGAGCCGCGTCGCGCTGACTAAGTTGCCGGGAACGGAATAACTCGTCTGATCGGCGTAGTTATGAATGGAGACATGCTGGATGGTCTGCGCGGGAATGAAGAGACTGACGGCCAGATCCGCGAACGCGGGAAGAATGAGGTCGACCGGATCGCTGACGGCGAGAGCTCCCGGAGGAATGATGATGGAGGGTTTGCCGCCGAATGTGAGCGCATGAGCGGAGGCGCTGTCAATGCTGCAATTGCCGGCGCTCAGAGCAACATCTGCCGCGCCGATGGTCAGTGAGTCAGTGCCGAACTCATTGGTCAGAATGATGCGAATGCGCGGCCCGCCCAGCGAGACATGAACGATCTCGCGATAAGTCGTGCCGGCGGCGCCGTATACGGCTTCGGAGTTATTGGCCGAGACCGGAGCTGTGGCCCAGGTGCCAACCCAGTGGTTGGCAGATGCTGCGGAGGCAGTAAGGACTGAGGCGAAGACGAGAAGCAGGGCGAAATACCGGAGTGTTCGTATGCTAGAGGTCATGTCCATCCTTGTTTCGGAAGTGAATGTAGGAATTCTACAGATTGATACTTCAAGCAAAGTGCCCCTTCGAATCACCTGACCGGGGCACTTTGCTTGTTAGTAACAATTTACCTTGTGCGTCACACACCGCTTTAGAAAGTGATTTTGAGCGAACCTTGAAAGACTCTGGCGTTGATGCTGGTTGCCGTGATCTCGCCAAAGCTGCCTGAAGACGGGTTGCTCGCGGATGGGTTGCTAAAAGATGGATGATTCAAGACGTTGAAGGCTTCCAGCCGAGCGACGAGAGATAGGCTTTTCCTGACCGGAAAGACACGCGATATCTGCGAGTCGAACTGGAAGGTCATGGGGCCATTCACTGAATTTCTGCTCAGGTTTCCGTATGTTCCACTAGATACCGGATTGGTGCATGGGTTAGCGGAGCTAGTTACGCTGCAAAAAGCATTGAGGTTGAGATACGCTCGATTCGCAGCCGTAGCCGCTGCGGATGTTATCTTGACGTGTGTGATAGGATTTACTCCGGTCACGAGGTTCGGCCGGTCCATGTTTTGACCGGTGAGAGAAATATCCGCGCCATCGGTGACGTTGATTGGGGCACCGCTCAGGACGTGAATGAGTGGCGCGAGTTCCCAGTTGTTGGCAAGTATCTTCGCAATGCCATGAAGCGGAAATTCACTCTTGGCGACCACAGTGGTGTTGAATATCTTCCGGTAATCGGAACCGCACCGTCCGTAATCCACGCGGTAGTTATAGGGATTCTCGGAGACGATGCCGTTGATATCGCCATTTCCATCCGCGATGTTCAGGCACTTCGACCAGGTAAAGTTCGAAAGCATGTTGAAGGTAGATGACATGCGATGCTGTAACGAAGCGACCATGCCGTTGTAGTTAGCCCAGGCGATGTTGTTCACAAGGACTGAACCGGAGCCGCCTTGAATCTGGTTTCCCTGCGCGGAATTGGCTTCAGTAAGCAAGTACCGCGCCTGCTGGTTCTTGGTAGTTGAGCATGCTGATCCTGCAACGCCGCCTCCATTGGTGCCGGCGGCCACCGCGGCTGGGCCTGAGGTAACTACATTCCCGCAGCCTGTACCGTTAGTTCCCCAGACTCCCGAAGTAAAGATAGCGGGAGACATCGGCGAGCCGATCGGCATATTGGATGTCTTGTTGCCGATGTAATCAATTTGCGCCTGCCAGCCGTGCTTGAACTCATGCTGAACGCTCAGCGTCCACTGAAGCGTATCGGAAACGTGAAACTGCGTAGGCAGGAAATAGTACTGCGTTTGCGCCGGAAAGACGGCCTGCGCCGGTGACGTAACTATCGGTATGAAATTCGCAGGTTGCGTATAGGGACTGGTGTTGACGCCGCCGGTTTGCGAGCAGCCGGCACCCGTGGTCGTGGTACCGCCCACCAGCCACGGCTCGCTGAAGCATAACTGCGCGCCAGTATTCGGGCTGCTGACTGTGTCAAACGGCGCATCGATGTTCATATGCGCCGCGGTGTAGAAGCTGGCTTCGTCATAAGCCAACTGCAAGCCTCCGCGAATGACCGTATTTCCGTTGCCGAATGGATCCCACGATGCGCCGATATTCGGGTTGAACTGCCCGGGTGAACTCTTGGTGAAGGCTCTGGGAACGCTCTTATCTCCGTAGAAGAAGATACCGGCGGGAGCATTGGGAAAGACCGTGCTGAATTGGTTGGCGAGGAACGAGGTCATGTTGAAAGCAGCGCCGCGATTGTCATGCTCGAAGGGCATGAACTCCGGAACCCAGCGAACGCCGCCAACCAAGGTCAGCCTCTTGCTGATGTGGTAAGTCTCTTGAATGTACAGACTCGGAACAGGAGCGCGCAGGAATATTTGCTGCTGCTTACTCTGAGCAAAGCTGCTCATCGAGCCCATCATAAAGTCCAGGTTGGAGTCGCCAATCGTGCTGCCGCCATTTGGCCCGCTACCGCTGTATTGGCCGTTGAATGTAAATACTCCGTTGGATTCGTATGCGGCTATTTCGTTGAACTGAATGCGGACGTACTCACCACCGAGCACCAACTGGCTAGCGCCCTTGATGTAAGTCAAGTCGTCGGAAAATCCTTCGTCGTCCACATTGAAATGTCCTGGAGAACAGGTTCCGCAGTAAGTGCTCCAGGTGTGATTCTTTCCTGACGATGCTGCGGAGATTTGCAGGCTCGTGGGCACGGCCGTATTCATGGTGATGCCGATGTTGCCGGCGTTGATGCCGGGGGCCGATTGACGCAGGTCAACGCGCTTGGCGCCCGAAGCATGGAACGAGTTCACCAGACTCCGGTTGATCGTCCAAGCCTCGCCGATGGTAGCCGTCTGTACGCGCTCAAAGTTTCCGGGAGCGGAAAAGGTGATCAAGATGTTATTGGGTGAAAAGAAAGATGGAGCCTGGTAACCGTCGATGAAGTACCGGGCATAGAGGTTGTGCTTCTGATTGAGGGCGTAATCGACCCTGGTGACAAACTGGTTATCGAAGACCTGAGACGGAATGGCAAATTTGACCAGACCGACATTTTTCGTATCAATGGCTGGATTGATCGCGGGAAAATACTTTTGCAGCGCCAGCGCCGCCGCATTGTAGGTTGGCGTCGATGCATACTTGTTGCCAGGAATGATAGCGCCGGTAACCGGGTCGTAGAGTTGACCTGACGCCGTCGGGTCCGTTACGGACCAATCGCCCTGCATGTTGGCCGCGGTCGGTATGTACATGCTGTTGAGCGCACTCGTCTGGATAGCCCGGAGACGCTGATAACCGGCAAAGGCAAAGAGTTTGTCGCGTATGATCTTGCCGCCGAAGGTGCCACCAAACTGGTTTTGATGCAGTATATCTTTTCCGGAAGCAAAGAAGTTGGTAGCGTCGATATAGTTGTTGCGGATGAACTCGAAGGCAGAGCCGTGATATTGGTTCGCTCCCGATCGGGTAATGACGTTGACGAGGCCTCCGGAATGCATGCTGCCGCTTTGCGCGCCTAGCACCGTGGATTCCACGCTGAACTCGCTGACGGCATCCGGGAAGGGGAACGGCAAGTTGCCGTTGCCCATGTAGTCGTTGTTGTCGCCGCCGTCGAGCTTCCATTCGGTCGTGTTGCCCATGCCGCCGGCAACGGAGACCGAGATCGTCTGGTAAGAGTATTTGCTTCCGGTGATGTCGCCGCCGGGCGCAGGACTGGAGCCGCCGGAGAGTGTAATCAGGGCAGTCATCTGGCGACCATTCAGCGGCATCTCGGTGACGGCGGATTGATCGATCGTCTGTTTGAACGAGGTGTCCTCGGTCTGCAGCGCAATGCCGTCGGAATGAGTCTCGATGGTCACGTCCGCCGAGCCTACAACAAGGCTCACATTGACCGCGATGTTACTGCCGACCTCAAGTACGATGCCGGTCTTCGAGTACGTTGCAAATCCTGCGGCGGAAACCTTGAGATTGTAAGTGGCGATGTCGATATTCGGGTAGAGATAGACGCCGGCCGAATCGGTCACTGTCGTGCGTGTCTTCTGAGTTGCGGTATTGATGAGAGTCACTGTTGCATTCGGAATCAGGGCGCCTGTGGCATCGGAGACCGTGCCTTGAATCTGCCCGAGGCCGGTAACCTGTCCGTGCACCGTTGAGACCGACAGAAGCAGTAGAGCCAGGAAAGAGAGCCGTAGGAAGTATCGGAATGCCAGAATTCCAGGTGCGCGGCTACAGGGGTGATTGAGCAGATCTCTAGTTTCGAACGATTTGAGGTATTTCACGAGAAGCCTCCAAGACAAACCAATGAATTTGGGTAATGGTTGGCCGCGACCGTGGGTCATATGTTCCCTACGGACAAGGCAGGACTAGCAATCGAGAAAACAGCACGCGTTTTCGTACACGCGCAAACTTCCATGAATAGTAGTACCGGGATGAATGCAAGTCAAGAACTATTTTTGTGCGCCTGGCCGGCGCGGGCGCTATGGCGCAGCCGGCCGTAAAATCGATTCTTTCCATGAATCGGCAGAACGAACCTTTGCAAGCCGAAGGCGGGATTAGCGCAAGCGAAGCGACAAGACTTTGCTCCTGGCCTCGTATTCCCATCTCCGGCCTCCTTTCATTCATGCCGTATAATCGGGCTTTTAGGAATCCGGGATGAAACAGGCAAGCATAAAAAGCATTGCTCAAGCGTTGGGCATCTCGATCGGCACTGTGGATCGCGCTTTGCATGGGCGTTCCAGGATCAGTCCATCCACCCGTGACCTTGTGCTCAAAAAGGCCGCGCAGTTGGACTACCGTCCCAACGTGGCGGCCCGCTCTCTCAAACTCAATCGAAGACTGCGCATTGGGGTTTACTCTCCTCGCCACATCGCTTCGTTTTTCGATCCCTTGCGAGCCGGTGTGCGCGCGGCAGCATCTGCAATTAGCAACGTCAATATTGACCTCGACTTCAGGACCTTTTCCAGACTCGATGAGGGAGACGTGGAGTTGCTCAGCGCGGATTCCAATCAGAAATTCGATGGCATTCTCATTACACCCGGTAACCCAGCTCACACCGAGTCAATCCTCCTGAGACTGGCGCGCAAAGGCGTACCCATTGTCTGCGTCGCCGACGACTCACCGCGAAGCGAACGCCTCGCCTGTGTCACCGTAGACGCATACACCAGTGGGGCAATTGCCGCAGAACTCTTCTCCCGCACTATTCAGCAAACCGGGCGGATCGCTACGTTCACAGGAACATTGTCAATACTTGATCATGCAGAGAAGCTGAATGGTTTTGCAGTGAGCCTGTCCGCTCTTGCGCCAGGCCTTACGTTGCTTCCGGCCATCGAATCTCACGGGAAACCAAGAGAGGCATATCTCCAGACACAGAAGCTGCTGATGAGCAATCCTCTTCCCGTGGGTATTTACATCAGTACAGCCAACAGCATCCCGGTGCTTCGTGCCCTCGAAGAGCGAAATCTTCTCGGAAGAATTCAGGTCATCACCACAGACCTGTTCCCTGAGTTGAGTCCTTACATTCAATCGGGAAAGGTTCTGGCAACGCTCTATCAGCGGCCCTTTACTCAGGGCAAGACAGCGCTTGATCTTCTGGTTTTCTACCTGTCCGTTGGGCAAATACCAGAGACAATCACCCGTCTAGCTCCACATATTGTCTTGCGCAGCAATCTTTCATTGTTCAATCGCGAAGATGTCTAGGAACATATTGAAATAGGCACCATATTGCATCGGTGTGAAATTGTCTCTCGTCTCATGGGTATACGTAGAGACGAGCGGGTTCAGGACGGGATGCTCAGCTATGCATCATTGCAGCAGCGGGTTCCTGAAGATCATTCGTCGCGTGCGGTTCGCAAGCTGACGGACACGGTGCTGCGGACGTTGAGCGCGGAGTTTGATGCTTGTATGCGGACTCTGGCCGACCATCGATTACTCCTGAGTACATTCTGCGGGTGGTGCTGTTGCAGGTGTTCTACTCGATGCGCTCGCAGCGTCAGCTAGTCGAGCAGATCGACTACAACCTCTTGTTTCGCTGATTCCCACCCCATGGACGAAGACCTGTTCGCGGAAACCCCGGTGGAGAACCGCAACGGCCTGATTGCCGCCGCGATGGTGACGCACGCCGATGATTGCGGCCGATGTGCTGGCCTTCGAGACGGGCGCGCCGCATGCCGGCGCGCACCCTTTCGATGATCAGGTTGCGCTCCAACTCAGCGATGGCGCGATAAAGGCCAGCATGGCGATCTTGTCGTAGCGGAGACCAAGGGCATCGGACATGGGATGCAGTTGTGCTGGATCGGGAACGCAGCCGGCCTCAATCGCGGCCCACTCCGATGTCTCCATGCCGCTCAACAAGGCAGCTTCTTCCAGGGAACGGCCGCACGCTTCACGAGTCTTCTCGATGCAGGCGCCAAAAAGCCGGCCCCATGACTGGCGGGTAGCGAGGCGGAGGCGTCTTGAACGTAAGAAGTCATACTCATATACGCATTACTCCTGATGGACGCGCCCCGTCAAGTAAATTCAGGGCCGCGCTGATTGAATTACATGATGAGTATGTACTCAAGGAGGCTTGGCACCAAAGCTCCGGCAGACAGCTTAACAACTATTCCAGGCGCTACTACGAAAAGGAACTGGGAGCAGCTGTAGGACCCTCCCTCTCAGGAACAGAACACTTCGCCTATACAGAACCCTTCAGACGATTTGTACAGCGTGAGAGCTTCTCTCCCCAGGCCAACGAGGTATGCGCGCAGAAACCATGTCGATGGATTCATCTTCGGTGGCGACGCGCTCGACCTCAGCTGCATCAGCCACCACACTGTCGGCAAAGGACTGTATTCGCCCTCAGGGTGCGCTGAAATTGAACCTGCGCGCGGGGCTTAATATCAATCGGCCTTGTCCTGGGTTTCCTTGGTAGGTATCTTGGGGAGTTCGGTTCTGTTACGCGTTTACCTTGCGTTGCTCTTACAAGTTTATCTAAACCATACCAGGAGAAAGCAAATGAGAAATTTAGCTCACTTCCCTTCTGTGGTTGTCGCAAAGACCTGATGCCTGTGTCGGCATTTCTAAACCCTAATTCTGCAGGAGATCTGCAATGTCCGAGATCGCAAAGTCGATCCCGCGGCCCACGAAGGTAAAATGGGTCGCCGGCACCAGGCAGGCATCCGCTTATTGCTTGAACACCCCGGTCTTCGGGTCCACAACCCAGATTTGGGGAATGCCCATGACCGTGTATTCGTCGAGCTTCTCGTAGAGTTCCTGAACCCGATCGGCTGGGCTCAGCACCTCGAAGACCGCGAGTGGCGCAATGGTCACGGTTTCCTCTCGGGGATTTCGGCGATCAAGCACCACGGCATCCGGCACCCGGTAATGCCGAGGAACAGTATTCACGCGCAGCTCCGATACGGAGCGAATGTTCCATTCTCTCGCGTGCTGAAGAAACCACGTTGCGATCGCCTGCTGCCAGTCGGCGTGACCATACGTTCCCATCGGCCGCGTCCTGATCTCGCCAACCACGTACTCGGCATCCGGCTCGAAACTCGAGTGCAGATAGTGTTCTTCCGAGATGAATGTCGCTGTGCTCATGTTGTAAAGTCTACCATTGCTTTGAATAGTGTCAACCTCAGATATTGCGACCGGGCCATATATAAACTCGATCCAGCGCTCCATTCTTTGCCCGGCTACGCAAGAAACTTAACTAAAGAGTATCGTGAGGGCGATTCATGATTGCCTCTTGGCCATGGACTGCTCGTTCCCCCACCAGGATATAGGTAACTCCTGTGTCCAGCAGTTGGTCTTCATGAACTCCGTAAATGCTCCCACCACTGGTGGCGGCGGGATATTGGGATCTATCCACTGGGTCACCCTGGAGTGCCGCGGCTATCAGGTGATCGAGCAGGGCGGCTTTACCAAGCTGGGTAAGCTGGTTGTCATCCACAGCGATACCATCCGGCCGGCGTCTACTCGGCACGGAAGGCGGCAGAGGTGTATGCAGGCTCGTCCGTCGCCCTGGGATATTACCACACACTGCAAACGCACACGCGCAGTTCGCCGGTTACCGAAACGGATCGGCGGGCGGCAACGGTGCTGCCGTGTTTCTCCACCCAGGCGCCAGCCTACGGGCGCAACGCGGCCAGCAGCTGGCTGCAAGGATTCTGCGTCTGCTACGTGCGGTCCAACGGCCGATTCAATCTGTACCCAGTGGCCATTGTCGACGGTGAATGTGTTGGGCCTGATGAACGAGTATATGGCAAGAAGCAAAGGAAGGCAGCTTGATATTGAATGCCCATCCAATCTTGCCGACAGTTCAATATGCCCATTCCTCATGCCTTACTGGCAATTGATTGAGATGGTCACGACGTATTCTCCAGTTCGGCATTAATCGATCCATGATCACGATAAAGTGAGCGTTGTGCGACGGCTCCAGCAGGTGTGCCATCTCATGCACGACAATGTATTCGAGGCTCTCCTTCGGCTTCTTCGCCAACTCCGTGTTCAGGCGAATTGACTTGGCGCGGGGATTGCAACTTCCCCACTTGGTCTTCATCTGCTGAACATAAAATCTCTCCACCTGGACGCCTATGACCGGTGCCCACCTGGCAATTATGGTAGGAACCATCTCCCTCATCTGGTTCCGATACCAAGGAGGCACGCGCAGGACCTGGCTTTCATGGGCTTGCTGGAATCAGGTTCACCTCAGCACCCTTCAGCACCCTCGGAGAAAGGCTGAAAGAAGAGGTCACTACTTTAAGTCGCTTATTTTAAGTGATTTATGGTAGGCACGACTGGATTCGAACCAGCGACCTCTTCCGTGTCAAGGAAGCGCTCTAACCAACTGAGCTACGCGCCTGCAATGTGACTTCAGTTAGTCTATCAGGAACCGGGCAGCGGGAAAAGATGGGCAAGTTGTACCCGCCATGCTGTACTATCGTTTTTTGTTGTTTTGAAGCCTTTATGCCAGACGCTGCCAGCGAACGATTAAACCGATTCCGCACCACTCCCAACCTGCTCACGCTGTCGCGTATCTGCCTGGCGCCGCTTCTGGTGGCTGCCATCCTGGATAACCACTATGCGCTTGGTTTTGGCCTCTTCGTAGTCGCTGGGCTCACTGACTTGCTGGACGGATGGCTGGCGCGCATCTTGAAGCAATACACCATGCTGGGACAGTACCTTGACCCGGTGGCCGATAAGTTGCTGCTCAGCACGCTCTTTCTGGTGCTCACCTATAAGGAGCTGATTCCGGCGCGGGTGACGGCGATGGTGATTGGCAGGGATGTGGGCATCCTGTTGGTGGCGGCAATTTTGTATGCGGCCGCAGGCCGCCGGGAGTTCCGTCCCAGCCTCGTCGGCAAAGGCAGCACACTGGCCCAACTTGCCGCGGTAGCAGCCGTGATGGTGCATCAGCTCACCCCGGCTCATTGGGTAGCGATCTTCGAGCAATGGGCGTTCTGGGTCACCATGGCGCTCGCCATCGCCTCAGGTCTGCAATACGCCTGGATCGCGGCCCGGCGCGTGGGCGTCAACGGAAACGGCGCCATCGGCCACGGCGGCAAGTAAGCAGGCCAAGCCTGTATGCCTCTCCAGACTCCCAAGCTGGCGCGTATCATCTTCCGTCCTCAGTGAACCGGGGCTGGCGCTGTGCTTCAGGAGTCTTCCAGGCTGGGTTCTGGTTCGGCGGTTTCTTCAATCTCCATGTCACGAAACTCTTCGGAGTCAAAGACCTCGCCACAATCCTGGCATTCGACAAACTCGCTGTCTTCATGCCGGGAAACGATGCGTACCCTAGGGTGTTTGCAGGCTGTTGCCATCGGTCTTGGTATCGGTGGGAAAAAGTACTCTTCCCGCCAGATTGTATCGGCATTTTCGCACATTTGGAAACCATATCTGTTGAATTTTTAAATTCTTTTGCAATTTTTAGTGGGCGGAAGAAAAAATTCATACCGGGGCTTGTAATTCCGACAGAAATGGTCGTATACTGAATACGGACTGAAGAAGTCGGATATTCAATGCTCAAGCTGACCAAAAAAGCGGACTACGGGCTGATGGCGCTCAAGTACCTCGCCGAGCACCCGGAAACTCCTGCGCTGAGCGCCAAGGATGTGGCCGACGCATACGGGATTCCGGCGCAATTGCTGGCCAAGATCCTGCAGCAGTTGACCAAATCCGGGCTGCTGCGCTCCACCGCCGGCATGAACGGCGGCTACGCGCTGGCCAGGGAGGCGCGCTCCATTTCAGCATACGAGGTCATCTTGTCCATCGACGGGCCGTTTTTCATCACCTCCTGCGCCAAGGGCAAGACCGGCTGCGAGCTGGGATCGAGCTGCACCATCAAGGAACCGCTGGCGCGAGTGAACGAGACCATTGCCGGAGTGCTCAAGAGCATCAGCATTCAGGATTTGACCGAACACGAACAACCTGCGGCAAGAGCACAAGAAGTCGGCAGGCTGGTTGCATTGACGCTGTAATGAATTTTTTGCTTTGCCGATGTTTTGAAAGGGTACGGGCTTAAGCATGTACATTTTCTGATTTGCAGATGTTTTGAAAGGGCACGGCTTTAGACGTGCCGCAAAGGCTACCTAAGAGACACGGGCTTTAGCCCCCGAGGGAAGTTTTAGGAAAAACCAGCACTCCCACGGAAGAGTAACTAATGAGGATGGAGACCACAATGAATTCGCAGACTACATTTGCCAGCCAAGTAGAAGTGCCGAAGGGCGTTAGTTTGCCGATCTATATGGATAATCACGCCACCACCCCTCTGGACCCGCGCGTTCTGGAAGCGATGATGCCCTACCTCACCACCAAGTTTGGCAACGCGGCCAGCCGCAACCACTCCTTTGGATGGGAGGCGGAAGCTGCCGTCGAGGTCGCGCGCGAGCAGATTGCGCGGCTCATCGGCGCCACTGCCAAGGAGATCATCTTCACCAGCGGCGCCACCGAAAGCAACAACCTGGCCATCAAGGGCATCGCCGAGATGTATCGCGAGCGCGGCAACCACATCATCACCCAGGTCACAGAGCACAAGGCGATTCTGGACACCTGCAAGCGGCTGGAGAAGCACGGCTATCGTGTCACCTATCTCCCGGTTAAGGACGACGGGCTGATCGACATGGACGATCTCCGGCGAGCCATCGACGACAAAACGATTCTGGTCACCATCATGGCGGCCAACAACGAAATCGGCGTCCTGCAGCCCATTGCCGAAATCGGCAAGCTCTGTCATGAGAAGGGCGTACTCTTCCACACCGACGCTGTGCAGGCTGTGGGCAAGGTTCCCATCGACGTAATCGCCGACAACATCGACGTGCTCTCCATCTCCGCGCACAAGCTCTACGGCCCCAAGGGCGTGGGCGCACTTTATGTCCGTCGGCGCAATCCGCGCGTACAGATTGCGGCGCAGATTGACGGCGGCGGCCACGAGCGCGGCATGAGGTCCGGCACGCTGAATGTGCCCGGCATCGTTGGCCTGGGCAAGGCCTGCGAGTTAGCCCAGGCAGAAATGCAGCAAGAGGGCCGCCGTCTGCAAGACCTGCGCGACCGGCTCAAGAACAAGCTCGAAGCGAATCTCGACTACATTCACGTAAACGGCTCCATGGATCACCGGCTTCCCGGCAACCTGAACGTGAGTTTTGTCTACGTTGAGGGCGAGTCACTGCTGATGGGCATCAACGACATTGCTGTTTCCAGCGGCTCGGCCTGCACCTCGGCCACGCTGGAGCCATCGTATGTGCTGAAGGCTCTCGGTCTTGGCGATGATGTGGCGCACAGTTCCATTCGATTTGGATTAGGCCGCTTCAACACACAAGCCGAAGTAGACTACGTAGCCGACAAGGTCATCGACGTAGTGAAGCATCTGCGCAAACTTTCACCGCTCTACGAGATGGTGCAGGACGGCATCGACCTGACCAAGATTCAGTGGGCGGCGCATTAAAGCAGTGGTCAGTGATCAGTGATCAGCCCTCGGGCATTTACTGACCACTGATCACTGACCACTGACAACTGTTTTTCAGCGGCTTCCCCCCGCAAAAAGGAGCAAACAAAATGGCATACAGCGACAAGGTGATTGACCACTACAACAATCCGCGCAACGTGGGCCAACTGGATAAGGCATCGACGGAAGTCGGCACCGGTCTGGTGGGCGCGCCGGAGTGCGGCGACGTGATGCGCTTGCAAATCCGCGTGAACCCGGAGACGCAGGTCATCGAAGAAGCCAAGTTCAAGACCTTTGGCTGCGGTTCTGCGATTGCCAGTTCATCGCTGGCCACCGAATGGATCAAGGGACGCACCGTGGACGACGCTCTCGGCATCAAAAACACAGACATCGTGAAGGAGCTTTCGCTTCCTCCGGTGAAGATTCACTGCTCGGTGCTGGCCGAGGACGCAATTCGCGCGGCCATCGGCGACTGGAAGAAGAAGAACGGCGCAGCACAATCGGTCGAAGTCGAGGCTGTTGCTGTGGCGCAGTAAGAAGCCAGAATAGCCGTATTGTTTTGCGGTTGCCTAGAACACCAGCCGGATGCGCGTAACAAAGCTACGTGCCCCATCCATTTCGCGTTCTTTGCGAAATGGATGGGATGCCACAAACTCAATCAGCTTCCTTCACGAAGAGGCAAGTATGTCGAACGTCGTAACCATTGAAACTTCGCATGAGCCGCCGGCGGCGCCGCCGCAAATCGCGCCCGCTCAAGGCTTGCAGGTGACGGAGAAAGCCATCAAGCACATCCGCGTGGCCATGGCCAAGGAAGGCATATCGCCCACCGAAGGCGGATTGCGCCTGGGCGTGATGGGAGGCGGATGCTCGGGACTTTCTTACTCGATTAAATTCGACACGCAGCCGCGCGAACGCGACCGCATTTATGAGTTCGACGGCGTGCGCGTCTTTGTTGACCCCAAGTCGTTCCTCTACCTGAACGGCATGACGTTAGACTATGAAGAGACGCTGATGCGCCAGGGATTCAACTTCATCAACCCAAACTCCACGCGCTCCTGCGGCTGTGGTTCGTCGTTTTCGGCGTAAAGTTTGATTTAGAGGCTGTTTTCTAACCTGGTTTTGAAAGGGCACGGCTTTAGCCGTGCCGCTGACATAGCAGAATATCGCGGGCTTTAGCCCCTGAGGGAAAGCTCAATGACGGTCAGCATTCGGTTATGAAACAGCTTCTAGTTAGGTTCGATCATGTTCAAGGTTATTGATTCAGCAGTTCCCGTAGCCTGTTGGTCGTGTTCCATTGGCCACAACGATTCCACGTTGTTTTGCCCGCACTGCAGCAAGATTCAGCCTCCACCTGGCGGCGATTATTTTTCTGTTTTCGGAATTGAGCCCAAGCTCAGCCTCGATCTGTCCGCGCTGGAACACGAGTTTCATCGCCTCAGCCGCAAGCTGCATCCCGACCGTTTTGCCCGCGCTCTGGACAACGAAAAGCAGTGGAGTCTGGCCGACACGGCGCTGCTCAACGACGCATATCGCACTCTCAAAGACCCTTTGCGCCGCACCCAATACCTGCTCAAGTTGCTGGGCGCGGAGGTTAGCGCCGGCGATGAAAGCAAAGAAGAAAAAAGCGCGCGCGCCCCCGCTGACCTGCTCGAAGAGGTTTTCGAGTTGAATATGCAGCTTGAAGAGATGCGCTCAGCTCGTGCGACAGGTGAAACGGATTTAGCGCTTGAAGCAAGCCTGACTCAGGCCAGGGAAAAATACCACGTCCTGCTGGAAGCTGTGGACGAGGATTTGCGCGCCGAGTGGGATGCGTGGGATGAGGGCGATAACGTTCAACGCAGTTCCGCGCAAAAGAAGATGGTGGCGCTGCTCGACCGCCGGCGCTACATCAGCAATCTGGTCCGTGACGTGAATGAAGTTTTGGGAGCATGAAAGATCAAATGGCGGAAGGACGCGTAGTCGGAATTGATTTGGGGACCACCAACTCCTTGGTCGCAACCATGGAGGGCGACACGCCGATGGTGATTCCCGGCGTCGACGGCTTGAATCTGGTGCCGTCGGTGGTAGCGCTCGATCCCGTTCCAGCCAACGGAGGACGGCCCACCGTCACTGTAGGCAACAGCGCGCGCAAGGCGCTCATCGAAACGCCGGAGCGTGTGATTTACTCCGTCAAGCGGCTGATGGGCCGCAGCCTCGAAGAGATTCAGGAAGAGCTGAAGCTGTTTCCCTTCCGCCTTGCCGGGGACTCTGAAGCTGGTGAAGTCCCCCGCATTCAACTGGGTGAACTGCGCTTCACCCCGCCGGAAATTTCGGCTTACATTCTGCGCCAGCTCAAGCGCAACGCCGAGCGATTCTTCTCTGCGCCGGTTACGCAGGCGGTCATCACCGTGCCGGCTTACTTCAACGACGCGCAGCGCCAGGCAACAAAAGACGCGGGACGCATGGCCGGGCTTGAGGTTCTCCGCTTAGTTAACGAGCCAACTGCTGCCGCACTCGCTTACGGCCTCGACCGCGCCAAGGCCGGTACAATTGCCGTCTACGATCTGGGCGGCGGAACATTTGACATTTCGATTCTCAAGCTGCGCGACGGCATCTTCGAGGTGCAATCCACCAACGGCGATACGCACCTGGGCGGCGACGACATCGACAATCTGCTGCTGGCCATCGCGCTCAACGAGATTCACGCCGAGCACGGCATCGATCTGCGGCAGCATCCGGGCGCGGTGCAGGCGGTGCGCAAGGCCGCCATCGAAGCCAAGATTCTGCTCTCCACGGAATCTACCGCGCACTTCGACATCGAGCTGCCCAACGGCGACCGCTATCAGAGGGAAATTCCACGCGCAGGATTCGAGATGTTGATCGAGCCGGTGCTCAAGCGCACAGTTGGACCTTGCAAGCAGGCGATCACCGATGCCGGCCTCACTCCGGAGCAGATTGACGAAGTGGTGCTCGTCGGCGGCTCAACGCGCATCCCCGCGGTGCGGCAACTTGTCGATGAACTCTTTCACCTCGCCGCTCGCGGCAAACGTCCTCACACGGAACTCAATCCCGACGAGGTTGTGGCGCTGGGCGCTGCGGTGCAGGCCAACATTCTGGCCGGCTCATCCAAGTCCACAGAGGAGATGCTGCTGCTCGACGTAACGCCTCTCTCGCTGGGCATAGAAGCGCTGGGCGGAACTGTCGCGCGCATCATCCAGCGCAACTCCACGATTCCCGCTTCCGCCACCGAGCACTTCACCACCGGAGTGGATGGCCAGACCAACGTCGCCATCCATGTCGTCCAGGGCGAGAGGGAACTCGCCGCAGATTGCCGCTCTCTGGCGCGATTTGACCTCAAAGGCATTCCGCCGATGAGCGCCGGATTGCCGCGCATCGAAGTGAAATTTCTCATCGACGCCGACGGCATTCTGCACGTCTCGGCGCTCGAGCAGCGCAGCGGAATGGCCGCGCAGATTGAAGTGAAGCCGACCTATGGCCTCACCGACGAACAAGTCGAGAGCATGATTCTGGATTCCTTCGACAACGCCGAGGCGGACTTTGCAAAACGGTTGCTGATCGAAGCGCGCAACGAGGCCGAAACAATTCTGGCAGCGGTGGAGCGTGCGCCGTCAAGCCCGGCATGGAATCGGTTGACCAGCGACGAGAAGACAGCCATCAAGCTGGCCAGCGACTACCTGAACAAAGCCAAAACTACCGAGGACGCAGCAGCAATCCACGAGGGGACGCTGATTCTCGACCATGCCACGCGCCGCTTTGCGGAGTTGATGATGGAGGCCGCCGTCTCCACCGCCCTGCGCGGCAAGACCATGAACACCGCCGGCGAGGAGCTTGCCGAAACCGTCACCGCGCCGCACGCCATGGCGCCGGCGGAGTTCAAGTGACAGCCGAGTTTGTGGTGTGATGGAACCTTCGAGCAAGTCGATGTTTTGAAAGGGCACGACTTTAGTCGTGCCGCAAATGCAGCAAGAAAACGTTGGGCTTTAGCCCCTGAGGTATTCTATTCGGATGTTTTTTGAATGAATTTCTCAGTTCTATGAAACATAACCAACGTGAAAGAGTTTGGAATTGTATGAGCGAACCAACAGAAAAGAACATACCCGCCGATAAGCTGGTGCGCGTCACCTTTCTGCCCGAGGGGAAGACGGTTGAGTTTGAGTACGGCACGCTGCCTTACGAGCATCACGGCAAGCCGATGTCGTTTCTCGATGTGGCGGAGAACAACGACATCTTCCTCGATCACGCCTGCGGCGGAGTCTGCGCCTGCTCCACCTGCCATGTGCTGATCAAGGCGGGCGAGAGCGGCCTCACTCCGGCGGACGACGACGAGTTGGATCGGCTGGACATGGCCGCCGATCAACAATTGAATTCGCGGCTGGGCTGCCAGGCGGTCATCACCCGTCCCGGCGACTATGTGGTCGAGATTCCCGCTTGGAATCGCAACTACGTCACCGAAGGAAAGCCGCTTGCATTGGCGGAAGAAAAATAAGGAGACCCCCGATGCCGCGCGAGATTCTGTGGACCGACGCCGAGGAGATCGGCATTCAACTGCAAGAGAAGTTTCCCGCTGTGGACCCGATGACGGTACGTTTCACAGACCTGCACCGCTACGTGATCGAGCTGGAGGGCTTTGCCGACGACCCCGCGAAGTCCAACGAGTCGCGTCTGGAAGCTATTCAGATGGCCTGGCACGAGGAGTTCGAGGATGCACGGGAGTAGAAACGAAGCTATTCCAAGGCGAATCCCGCCAACTCCGCGGCTTCGCGCAATCGCTTGTCGAAGCTCAAGAATATCTCCCCCTTGGGTTTGCCTTCGCACCACTCCAGCGCCGCCGCAAGCTGTAAAGCGTCCGCCGCACTGAGTGAATGCAATTCAAGCAGTAAACATGCCTGGGCAGCTATCTTTGCAGAGGGCTTGATTGGAACCCAGGCGGTGGCAATTGTTTGTGCCTGTTGTTTCCCGGCGAAAAAATCATCCTGGTCGATCTCGCCCATGCGGACAAGCCGCGTTAGCCCACTGATAATTTCAACCGGAGTTGACCACCAGACGACAACACCGTGCTTTGCGAAAAGCGCCTCTGCTCTCCCAGACTGCGTCTGTTGAGTACAGAGCGGAATGAGCGCGCTAGAATCCCAAAAAGCCAACGGCAAACTCATCGGCCATCCCGCTCCTCACGCCAGACTTGATCCATTACTTCCTGAGAAATGCATCTCTTGCCGGGAGGCTTGGGCAATTTGTATCCCTCTGGCCGGACTACCTGCGGAGGAGTGATGATGCCTTTGGCGATGAGACGGCGTCTGCGTGCGTCCTCATCATCAACCGGTCCGGGAGAGACCAACCGGGCAACGGGCGTGTTCCGGTCAAAGATCAGCACCTCCTCGCCATTCCTGACGTATTGGATATGGGCGCTGAGTTTGGCCTTCAGTTCGCTGATCTTCGCGGTTCTCATCGGCTCATTATAGCGCAACATGACTAACTTAGTCATGTTCATGTCTAAGTACTGTAATTAGGGAGTTTACAGGCTAGTTCGCCAGTTTCTTCATCGCCTCTCGTAATCCTCCCATTCGCTCCAGCCATACGCCCCTTCAAAGTGCTGAAACTCCTTCTTTTCACCCGGCACCAGATAGACACTGAGCACGTCGAAGCGGACCGGTGGCGCAGTCTCCTGGGGCAACTGGCGAACGTATTGGCGTGCCAGTCGACGGAGGGTGTTGCGCTTGTGCGAGTCCACCGTGATCTCAGCCGGAGCGGCGTCCCGCGCGGTGCGGGTCTTCACCTCGACAAAGCACAGCATCGGCCCTTGCCAGGCGATCAGGTCCACATCACCCGGCAAATCGCCCGAAGACCAGCGCCGCGCAACCACGATGTAACCTTTGCGGCGCAGGTGGAAAAAGGCCGCTGTCTCGCCGTTGATGCCGGTTGCCAGGTGAATGGGCAGAGCTTCGCCCTGTCCTCGCCGGCGCGCCACCCATCCCAGGCCGGTCAAGGCACGTTCCTCGCAGCCGATCCGCATCTGCTCGAACCATCCCATGGCATTCCATTCTCTCGCCGGATGAGCAAAACGCGCAAATCAGGCTTGTGGGGTGCAGAACCAGGCCTGCTGAAATGGCCGTGCGTTTTCAGGCTGTATGAGGAACGCTCTTTGAGCTTTGCCAATGTGGAACCAGCCAATCGTCGATGGTAAATCTCAGCGGACAGCAGCAGATTCAAGGAGTTTTGCGCATCGGACATCGGAGATCGCCAATATGCGCGTCGAGGATAAAGTGTTGTATCGCAGGACGACGCCAGGAACCGGCAATCGGGTTGAAGAATAAGGGATTGACAGGCAGGCGCTTTTCAGCACACCTCTGCCTCTCAATCCCTTTTTCATTTTCCCGCTAAGCCGCGCTTACGCTGGCTCAGGCGAGTTGGTTCTCCTTCTCAACCAGCGTGATCGCCTCCTCGAGAATGTCGAGAGCCACGGTGGCTTCCTGTTCGCTGACGATGAGCGGCGGGCAAAGCCGCAAAGTGGTTTCGCCGCAGCCCAGCACCATCAGGCCGCGCTCGAAGGCCAGGGTCTCCACGCGGTTGCGCAGAGCGGTGGCGGGTTCGCGCGTCGCCTTGTCCTTTACCAGCTCGACGCCGATCATCAGGCCGCGTCCGCGCACGTCGCCCACCAGCGGGTGAGTTTTCTTCCAGCCGCCGAGCCGCTCCAGCATCTGCCCTCCCACGCGGGCGGCATTCGCCATTCCCTCGCGCTCGAGAATCTTCAGCGTGGCCAGCGCCGCCGCGATGGAAACAGGATTGCCGCCGAAGGTGGAGGCATGGGAGCCGGGAACCCAATCCATAATTTCCGCCCGGCTCATGCAAACGCTTAGCGGCATGCCGCTGGCGATGCCCTTGGCCATGCAAACGATGTCCGGCTCCACGCCCGTGTGCTCTATCGCCCACCACTTGCCGGTGCGGCCCACGCCCGATTGCACCTCGTCCACCACCAGCAGAATGCCGTGCCGGTCGCAGATTCCGCGCAGCTCGCGCATGAAGTTGTCAGGAGCAACCACGTAACCGCCCTCGCCCTGAATCGGCTCGACAAAAATCGCAGCCACCTCTTCGGGTGGAAGAATCGTCTTGAAGAGCTTCTCTTCGATGTAGCGTGCGCAGCCCAGGCTGAAGGCTTCTTCTGCCTGTGCGCCGCCCGTGCAGCCGCGATAAGCGTACGGATAGCGTACGTGCGTCACGCCGGGAACCAGCGGCGAAAAGCGCCTTTTCTGCTGCGGCTTGGAGGCGGTCAGCGACAACGCGCCCATGGTGCGCCCGTGGAAAGCGCCCAGAAATGCAATCACATTCTGGCGGCCGGTGTGATAGCGCGCCAGCTTCAACGCGCACTCAATCGCCTCGGCGCCGGAGTTGCCGTAGAAGAACTTGTGCGGGCCGGGCATGGGTGCGATTGCGGATAATTTCTCAGCCAGGTCGGTGAGCGGCTCGTTGTAAAAATCCGTTCCGGAAATGTGCAGCAGTTCAGCGGCCTGCTTTTGAATGGCGCCGACGACTTCGGGGTGGCAGTGGCCGGTGGAGGCCACGGCGATGCCTGCCGCAAAGTCGAGAAACACATTGCCGTCCACGTCTTCCACGCGGATGCCGCGGCCGCGCTTGGCCACCAGCGGATAAGAGCGTGTGTAGCTGGGCGAGATCAGCCGGTCGTCGGCCTCCACAGCGGCCTTGGCCTTGGGTCCGGGCAGCGGACAAACGAGTTTGGGCCCGTATTGCGCATGCAATTCTTGCTTGGTCATTTTCTTTTTCTCCTCGACGAATTCGGTTGTGCGGCTGTGCTGCATCCGTTCGCTGTCCGGCCGCGGATCCCAAAGGGGTGGGATGGTCCACTGCTCATCGCCTGAGTGGCGAGATAGAGTTGGGGAGAATCTCCGGCGGGACTGACCTAATCGCCGCCGAAGAGGCTAGGTCGCGTGAGAGGCGGGAGTATGCGCAGGTAGCGCCGTGGGCAGATGCCGAGAGCACGCGACCGCGACCAGCGCAATTTGGCCGGTGCAAGCAGTCGTTGGGTGTCGCGCTCGTGCATAATATCTCCGCTGCCTTGAGAATAATACATTCTCGCTCATCTTGTACAGCGAACTCATTGTGCAGGCAGTGGGCTAGTTTGAAGGGTACGGGCTTCAGTTGAAGGGTACGAGCTTCAGTTGAAGGGTACGAGCTTCAGTTGAAGGGTACGAGCTTCAGTTGAAGGGTACGGGCTTCAGTTGAAGGGTACGAGCTTCAGTTGAAGGGTACGGGCTTCAGTTGAAGGGTACGGGCTTCAGTTGAAGGGTACGGGCTTCAGCCCGTACATAAACCCATGCAAAATCAATTGGGCTTTAGCCCCTGAGGGAAAGTTGGTTCGAACTGACGAGCTTCAGTTGAAGGGTACGGGCTTCAGCCCGTACATAAACCCATGCAAAATCAATTGGGCTTTAGCCCCTGAGGGAAAGTTGGTTCGAACTGACGAGCTTCAGTTGAAGGGTACGGGCTTCAGCCCGTACATAAACCCATGCAAAATCAATTGGGCTTTAGCCCCTGAGGGAAAGTTGGTTCGAACTGACCCACTGCCATGGCTCATTCCCTCCGGGCATTAAGATGGAATCAGCCCATGGCAAACTCTTCAGCACATCCGGCAAAGAAAGCGGCCTCCACGGCCTCCATCGTGCTCTCCTTTGCCTGCGTCTATTTTTTCTGGGGTTCCACCTATACGGCCATCCGCATCGGGACAGCTCAGATGCCGGCGAATCTGCTGGCCGGAACACGTTTTTTTATCTCCGGAGCAATTCTGCTTGCCTGGTGCCGCTGGCGCGGGTTGCGCCTCTTGTGGCCGCCCAGAACCATGATGATCCTCGGCCTGGTCGGATTCTTCCTGCTCAGCGTCAGCAATGTGGCTCTGGTCTACGCGGAAAAAACCGTTCCCAGCGGCCTCGCTTCGCTGGTGCTGGCGGCGATTCCTCTCTTCGTGGCGCTGGCCGAGATGCTGTTGCCCAGGGGCGAGCCGCTCACGGCGCGCGGCTGGCTGGGCATGGCGCTGGGTTTTGCCGGCCTGGCCTCTCTGGTATGGCCCTCGCTGCGCACTGGTTTCTCCGGGGATTACACGCGCCTCGCGGCCTTCGGAGTATTGCTGGCCGGAGCCTGTGCCTGGACCGTGGGCAGCATCCTCTCGCGCCACGCGCGGCTGCCGGTGAACAGCTTTGTGGCCGCGGCTTGGCAAATGCTCATCGCTGGCGCATTCAGCACGCTGCTCGGAACCGCACTGGGACAATGGCCCGACTTTCACGTGAATCTTGTCTCGGTCGGTTCGCAGGCCTGGCTCATCACCGGCGGCTCGCTCGTCGGCTACTCCGCCTTCATTTATTTGCTGGAGCACGTGCCGGTGGCCAAGGTCTCCTCCTATTG
>Ga0302320_10008310_pt1 | contig 22640 bp, 11 predicted proteins | sample Bog_T0_3_FD_202130 | JGI IMG/M metagenome (GOLD analysis project Ga0302320, IMG submission 202130) | Peat permafrost microbial communities from Stordalen Mire near Abisko, Sweden - Bog_T0_3 | ecosystem: Environmental > Terrestrial > Soil > Wetlands > Peat | place: Sweden: Abisko, Stordalen Mire... | reverse complement strand
GGCGAGGAAGCCAAGGACGTCTCCCGCGAGACGGGTCAGGCCGAGACCGCCGCCGCGCCGGGGGACGCCCAGACGGAACGGCCGGAGGGGCAGACGCCCGCGGCGTCCGAGGCACCTGCCGGTCCGACGTTGGACACCGACGCCGCTCTGGCTTTGAGACGCCTGCGCGAGCGGCCGCTTTGCTGCTGCGGCTGTGGCCAGGTGCTTTCCAGCCCGAAAAAGCACTTCATCCAGGGCCATGACGGCAAGGCAAAGGTGATCGTGCGCAAGATCATGCGCTGCGAGCTACAGCCGCAGGACGCGCCGCCCGAACTGATCCTTCGGCACTCTGAGATCAAATTCATCATGCGCAGCCCGGAGTTCCGGCGGGTCGCCGAGATGTGGCGCGAGATCTGCGGGCTGATGCTCGGCCGCGCTGCTGTGCACTAGGCTGGCCCGATGCAACAACCTCCGGTCCGCTGCGACGCGAAGCAACATCGCGGCCAGAACGTTTCAAGAGAACTACATCGGTCAAACGGCTGTTCGCCGGACTGCGAGCCGCCCTTCACGCGAATTCGATGGTGTATTATCAGGACAGCAAACTCCGATTCTACAGATCGCGGTTTGACCGCCGATATTGTGTGCTCGCGCGTGCCGTCTAGGGCCAGATGCCGCTTGCCAAAGAGCAGAATCAGCAGCAGATCCAGCGAATCATCGACAGCGAACTCCTCCGACCGTCGGAGGCGCAGCGGCGTCTTCTGAAATACCTTGCCGAAAAGTCGCTGGCGGGCGAAGCTGAGCAGCTTAAGGAATATACAGTTGGGATTGAAGGCATCGGGAGATCCACGTCCTATGATCCCCGTCGAGATTCCACCGTTCGTCTTCAGATCAGCAAGCTCCGTCAGAAAATCGCCGAATACTACCTCACCGTCGGACAGGACGACCCGATCCTGATCGATCTCCCGAAAGGTCATTTCAAACTCGTCTTTTCGGAACGGGAACCGCCGGGCGCCGTTTCCGTGGACCGCACGCAGACGAAGTGGCGCACCCTGAGCGCGGCGTTGGCCGGAGCGTTGGTATTGAGTGCGGCGCTGTGCATCTGGCTGGCAATCAGTCTGGCGCATTTGAAAAGCGTCGCAGCCACGCTAGTCCTGCCGCCGAGCTTAGAGGAGTTCTGGGGCCCGCTGGCGGCGAGCAATAAACCCACCCTCATCTGCGTCGGAACGCCGATGTTTGTGAGCCTGGGTGAGCCGGGGTTTTTTCGGAAGTCGGATATCAATGATTGGAGCGCGGCGCAGAGTTCGGGGTTGGTCAGCAGACTGGAGCGGATGTTTCCGGGCGCGAAGCCGGAACCCTGGTATGTGTTCACAACGTTGGGAGAAGCCGGCGGCGCATTCAGGCTGGGCAGAGCCCTTTCGTTGAGAATGCCCAATCTGCAACTGGCGCACAGCCCCGAGTTGTCCTGGGAACAGATTCGTGCCGACAACATCGTGTTCGTCGGCCCGAACCGGTACAACCTACAGATCAGCGCTCTGCCTGTGCAGCAGGATTTCGCCATGGAATCCATCGGGATAAGAAATTTCAGGCCGCGCGCCGGAGAACCCGCCTTCTTTGAGGACATGCCCGGCGAGAATCAGTCGGGACTGGCGTATGCTCTCGTCAGCCGGCTGCCGGGATTGCACGGAGACGGGTACATCGTTGTGCTCGCCGGAGCGGGTATTCCCGGCACTCTCGCCGCCACGGAATTCGTCACCTCCGAAATGTACGCCGCGGAAATGGTGAGGCGCGTTCGCCTTCCCTCCGGCCGCCTGCCGCCCTATTACCAGATGGTTATCAAATGCAAGTTCAACCAATGGCTGCCGGTGGAAATCAACTACGTCGTTCATCACGTCGTGGCGCCTACCTGAGCCGGCTCGACTGGATGCCAAGCGCTGTCTGCCTCCATGCGCCCCGCGTGAAATCCGGAAAGGGCACGACCGCGCCGCCGCTCGCAACCGACATTTCGCTCAGCGGACCGGCCGCGCTCCAGGCGGCTCCATCGTATACGTCCATATCGGGCGCGAGTCCTGCGCGCATGCACTCGACGAGCCGGTAGCACATGACGTAATCCATAGCTTCGTGCCCTGCCGACTCGCGGCGCTTTGGACCCACTAGGGACCACAACCTATGTTCATACTTCGCCTTGTGCCGGTCCAGCGTCTCCCACGTATCCGCAGTGGTCTCGCCATCGAGAAACAAGCGGGCCGGAAAGTCGCGGAAGATGCCGCGCGTGCCGGCGATCATATTCAGGCGATCATACGGTTCAGGGGACGATACGTTGTGCTCCAAAGTAATCAGCAGACCATTCGACGTTTTGATGATGCTGGTATTCTGATCACCACAACGGAAGGCTGGCGGAGACGGATGGATTAAAGAGAACGAACTGCCTCGCGAGGAGAGTGATACAAGGGAGTCGAACCGGTCGCCGCGGTTGATACCCATATAAGACGCAATCGGGCCAAGTCCGTGCGTCGGATATAGGTTGCCGTTGCGCCGGACATACTCTTCGCGCATCCAGGGCTGTTCGGTTCCCAATGTGAATCTGGCGCGAAGATCGTGCAGATAGCCGCCGGCGCCGTGCGTCAGCTCGCCCAGTCTTCCGTCCCGCACCATGTTCAGCATCAGTAGCTCGTTGTAACCGTAGCAGCAGTTCTCGAACATAATGCAGTGCCGCCGGCACTGCTCCGATGTGTGAACCAGTCTCCAGCAGTCCTCGACCGAAGTCGCCATAGGGACTTCCACGGCAACGTGCCGGCCCTGTTTCATGGCGCACAGCGCCATACGCGCATGCCAGCTCCAGGGCGTGGCCACAACCACCAGATCGATGTCATCGCGACGGCACAGGTTTTCGAAGTCCGATGCGCCGCCCGAATAGAGTTGGGGGGAACTACTACCAGCCTTTTCCGCCATCGCCCGCGCGGCCCGCGTCTGTGCCGCCGACAGGTCGCAAATCGCGGCCACTCGTACGCCATCAACCGCAAGAAAGTTATCGAGCAATGCCATCCCGCGCCGTCCCACGCCGATGAAGCCGAGGCGAACCGTTGGAGAAGTTGAGAATCGGAGTCCGGCGACGGTTGCCAGTTCCCCGGCCTGGAGGACAGATTCGCCGTTGTCCGGCGTCGTAGCATAGGTTGGGATCTTACTGGCGGCCGCCAGAGGCAGTGTTGCCAGCAGCCTCCTGCGGGTCATCGCCCGACTATTCATACTCTTATCCTGAGACATGCGTTGTGGCTTTTCTAGGGACACATAAGGTGTGTGTTCAAGCATGGGCAGACGCATCGGCGTGCTTGGATTTCGCGGCCGCCGCACCTATCATAAGCCTGAATAAAAGAGCAGCGCCGCCCCGATACCACAATCGCAGCGGCGCTGAGTCTTATACAAAGACGGCCTCTTTCTGGCTTAGAAGTCGAACCTTACGCCGACTTGCACAGCCCGATTCGCGCTGGACTGCCCGGCTCGGCTGCCCGCGGTGCTTGCGATGGACGTATCCGTGTTGTCGATAACTTCGACATACGGGTAGGGAGTATAGGACGCCTGCGGACCGGCGAATTGCGGATGGTTGAAAGCGTTGGTCGCGGTCAGGCGAAATTGCAGGTTGGCGCGCTCCTTGAACTTAATATTTTTCATCAAACCCAGATCGATGTTTGAGAGTCCCGGCCCGACAATCGTGCCGCGTCCACAGTTGCCATACGTGCCGGCTGCCGGAATAGCAAAGGCGGCCTCGTTAAACCAGTTGCCGATCGTGGGATGTGACAGGTTCGGGTTACCCACGCAATCCGGCCGGGCTATTCCGAGACCTACTTCGCGGGTATTGGTGATGTCGGCACCGCTGTAAATGGGCGTATAGAACTGGCCGGTCTGTCCGACAAATACGCCACTCACCTGCCAGCCTCCTATGACGCGACCCATGAACCTACCTGCATTCGCGCCAAACCGCTTACCCGGCCCAAAGGGAAGCTCGTATATGACATTTGCGACAAAACGCTGCCGCGGCTGGAAGGAGGTGTTTGCATTTTCCAGATGGCGGTTCGTGTAGTCAAACAGGGAGCTGGGCTCGCCAAAATTAAGGTCGCCGTCACCTACGTTATTCAGGTTCTTCGCCAGGGTATATTGCGCCTGGAAAGTAATACCATTAGTCATCTTGCGCTCGATGGACAGGTCCATCGCGTTCAGCTTCTGATTGCCCCCATTCGAAACGTAAAAAATGTAAGAGTACTGAGGGTAAACGTAGAAGTTCTGATTGGCGGGATCGGTGCTGGCCGGAGGCGCGTTAAAATCAGTGGTCTGCGGAAGCCGCACGCTCTGGAAACCTCGATAAGCCGCGCGAACTACGACTCTCCTGGGCAACTCATGCTCCAGCGTGAGGTTCCACTGCTGCACGTAGGGGGTGCGCAGATTCGAGTCGACGGCGTTAACGGTGGAGGGTCCATTGGCCGCGCCGGCGGTGGCGGCGAATGTGTCGGGGAATTGGAACAAAGGCACGCCATTCGAAATCGAGTTGTAGTAGACTTCCGAGGATTGGAATGGGCCGCCCTCGAAATAAGCAGTCAGAGTGGAGATCAGGGGTGTGTAGTAGATACCGTACCCCCCTCGCAATACCGTCTTTGGCATCAGCTCCCATGCAAAGCTAACGCGCGGTGCGAAGTCAAGATAGTGGCTGTGGAGCAGTGAGCGGGAGGGCAGACCCGCCTCGGCCGCAGTTTCCACGCCTGGGACGGGCGGGAAATAGGGGCTGAAGAACTGTTCCTGCGCGGCGGTCGGAACGACGATATCGCCGTTTTTTCTGTCGATGGTCGCACGGAAGTCCCTGGTCGAAGTCGGCGCCTGTCGAAACTCCCAACGGATGCCGAGGTTGACCGTCAGCTTTGAAGTGACGCGGAAGTCGTCTTGAAAGTACGCGCCCGAATTGACCCACCGCTCGTAGGAATTGGGAGCCCGGGTCGATCGCACCGTGAAATTCGGAATCCCCAGCAGAAAATCCGAATAGGAATAGCCGGTGGCGAAGCCGTTGAATTTGAAAATTCCGAAGTCTGAAGCTCCGGAGTATGTAGGGTCAACCGGGTCGAAACTCTCATTCGGCCTGTTATAGCGTTCTGAAATTCCCATTTTCAGGTTGTGCCGGCCCTTGACCACAGTGAAGTTGTCGAGAAGCTCATAGGCCTCGGCGGTCGAAAAGCTGTAGTTCTGGTCCTTCATAGCCGTAAAGCCACTGATTCTGAGAGTCGGCATGCCGGGAAACGTACTCGGATTGATGTCGGTGATGCCAAACTGTTGGAGCAATGCGTCGCCATTCTGCTGAGGCGTGTAATCTTGGTGGTCGCGCGAATAACCGATCCGGAACTCATTCAGAATCGTAGGCGTGAAGGTATGCATTTCGGAGATGTAGGCGTTGTACGTCGCCCGGTTCTTGTCATAGTAAAGATCGGGAAAGTTGCTGGCAATTGCATGCAGCGAATCGGTGGGACGGTAGGACAGGCGGCCGGAGAGGCTATCTTTGTCGGAGATGACGTGGTCGAAACGGATTTGAAATCGATTGTCATCGCTAGTCGTTGGATTATAAGCTTTATAGTCGTTGACGGTACTGCCCGCGAAGTTGTTCGCCGCCGGAATCAGGGCGGTTTGCATGGCCTTCGAAACGGCACTGATGCGGTCTGCCGGAATGATGTTCCCGGTGAACGGTGCGCCGGTCGTGGGATCCTTGATGATCGTCTTATTGGCCGAGAAATCGCCAATCCGATAGGCGTCTGTGGGGACATTGGCCAAAACGTTGTAGCCGGTGGGGGAGGTCACCCGCTCCCAGTTGAAGAAGAAGAACGTCTTGTTATGGCCGTTGTAGATCTTAGGGAGCACGATTGGACCGCCGATGCTGCCGCCGTACTGGTTATCGATGGCACCGGAAGGGTTGGCGTGCGTAAAAAAGTCGGAAGCGTTGAGGGCATAATTGTCCGTCAGGAAGAAGCCGCTGCCGTGAAGTTGATTCGCACCCGCGCGGCTTGTGACAATGACCGTGGCGACATCTGAAAACTCCGCCGAGTTATTGCTCGCGAGGAGTTTTACTTCGCTCACGCCCTCGAGCGACATTTCAAACTGGTTGCCGGACTGGCCGCCATACACATTGTTGTTGGCTGTGACGCCATCCAGCGTGAAGTTCGTATCCTCACTGCGAAGACCGCCGATAGAGTTCCCCGAACCTATGGCCCCGACGTTGTAGGAGTTTAGGTACAGGAAGCTGAATGTGCTCCGGGAATTGACCGGGACGTTCAGCATTTCCTTCTGGGAAACGAGTCCGGCAACATCGCCGTTTTCCGTATTCATGGTCGGCGCCGTCGCATTTACAACGATGCTTTCGGTAAGCGCTCCGACCTCGAGACTGACGTCAAAGCGTTGTACCGCCTGAGCAGTGAGCACGATGTCGCCGCTCGTGGCTTCCTTGAACCCCGCCATCGAGACCGTGATTTTGTAGGTCCCGGGCAGAAGATCGCCGAATTGGTAGCCACCCGCCGAACCGGTGGTAGTCTCGCGTTGGATATGGGTTGTGGTTTCCGTAGCAACGACCTTGGCGTGTACCACGAGTGATCCGCTCGAATCCTGGATCGTTCCAGTTATCTCACCGCGGAAAGACTGAGCCCAAGCTGCGCAAATCAGCAGGCAGAGAGCGCTGAGCAGTATCAGAAGCTTTCGTAACATTGAATCTCCCCTAAAGCGTCATGAATCCGGTCAAATGTATTCGTAAGTTACCCCAGACATTGTGCACAGGAAGTTGTCGAAGAACCAGTGGAAGGCATCAGCGTTGCGGTACCAGTCCCTATGCTGAATAGCGGGTCGGGGCGCAGCGCCAGTCCGGCAGCCAAAGGGCAAAAGGACCAACTGGCAAGCCAGCCGTAGTCCCGAACAGAGCCTGACACGGAACCCTCGCCGGCCGACGAGACGTGGCACCAGCGGGCTGGCGTGACTTCATCATGTGGGAGCAACCTGAAAAGTTCTGCTGGCGTTTTCAACAGCCCGAATTTAGCACGCTCTTTGCTCACAACCACCCAGGCAGTCGGAAACTCTCGGGTGTTAACCGCGAGGTAACCAGGTTAAAACCCTGTGAAATAAAGGTTTCCAGACGCGATCGACGAATTGGAAAGTGTGCGCGGCGAGAGCTTTCCGGTGTTTGAAACGCCGGATCTCGGCGGCGTGGGAATGCCGATCTGTTGTGACATGGCGATGCCCGAGTCGTCGCGCAGCCTGGCGTTGAACGACGCCGAGGTCATCTTTCTTTCGACCATGGGCGGAGCCGTAACCGCAGCCGATGAGAGGCTCATCCGAAGGCGTTCTGGCGCAGCAGCGTGGTCAGCGGAGCCGATTCTACAACGATACGACGCTCAGAGGCATGACAAGGAAGGCCTTCCCGAAGATGATCGAGTAATCAGGACCCGGCCTGCCACCCCAGTTGTGCTGCCTCCTGTCCCAAGGAAGCGACGCCTTTGTCCGCGCCGGCGAAACGGTCGTCACACACGGTGGCGCATCTTTCGAAGAAGTGGTAATACCCTTCATTCAAGCTGAGGAGACGAAGGTCTGATCAAACCAGTTCCAGTTGGGTTTAGCCAACGCATCCAGGTCGAATGGCTGGACGCAGTAGCGACTCTTGCGGGCGAAGGACGACCGGTTGCGGGAGTCCGAGCCTCCATCAGAGAGATCGTGGCTGAACGCCTCTCCGTCAGCAGTGAGGCGAAGAAGGGCAACAGTCAAAAGGCAACGTGCATTCTGATGCGCGCCTGGATCACGGTTCCAAAAGAGACGGCTGCTCTGCGGGATCAAGGCATTGAGCTGTTTCAACGGGCAGACGACGCAAGTCGATTGGCTCTGCACTAGTACTACCGTGTTACAAACGAAGTACGCCACAAAAAGGACAGCGGGGCAGCTGTCGAATCAGGAAGCCTGCTATCAATCTGCGCAGCGTGGCGATGGAGCGCGGATCATGCCGTCCGCACGAGGGTGGGGCGACCGCGCGGGCGGAAGCTATCCGGGAGAGGGGGCGCGGGTAGTTCCAGTTGGCCGGCACGGACTGAGGGGGGGAACGGTTCCGCTCACTGATCAGGAACCCATAGGCGGCGATGCACAGCGTGGCGTAATGATGAAATCCGCGCCAATTCCGTCCTTCATAAAGGCCCAGGCCAAGCTCCTGCTTGAGTTCCTCATAGTCGCGTTCAATAATCCAGCGGTGTTTGGCAATCTTGACCAGGGACTTCAGCGAGCTCCGGATCGGCAAAGTGGACAGCCAGTATTTCGTGGATTCCGATTCTTCCTTGGGCCATTCGATCAGCAGCCATTGTTCCACGTGCGGCACCGTCCGCTTTTCGTCGCGGTGGGCCGGGCGCACCCGGACAGCGGCGAAACGAGAACGCAAAATCGCTTGACTGCCTGGGCGCCAGGCGATGTTGTTCCAAACCGAGGACGGTAAACCGAGGGCCACCTGCTTCACCGCCACAAGCCGATGATCGACGCTGCGCTGCAGGCGCTTGGGTGTTGCTCCCCGGCCGGGCTGGCGCGGCGGGGCCGGCAAGGGTTGTTGTCCAGGCTCCCAGACGGTTGTCGAAGACTCGATGCCTACCATATAGGACAGTCCGAGCTGGGTGAGAGCGGCGCGAAAGGGCGTGCCCTTTCCATAGCCGGCGTCTGCCAGTACCACCCCTGCGGCCATCTGCTGCTCCAGCGCCTTCCGGATCTGTTGGACAGCAATCTCCGGTTTGGTTTGAAACTCTATCCCTTCCGGGACCCCGGCCCGCTGGCGGCGCGCGGAATCCTGGCACCATAGCTCCGGCAGATACAACCGCCAAGCGATCGGCAAACTCGCACCCCAGGTACTCACCGACAGACTCACGGCCGCCTGACAGTTATCATGCTTGCCGATTTGACCGCAGTACTGCCGAGCGACTCCTACAGAATGCTTGCCCTGCTTGGGAAAACCCGTATCATCCACGATCCACGCCACCACCGGTCCGTGTTTCTGCATGGCCGGCAATACCTCCCGCCGCACCTCGGCCAGCATTTGTTCGTCGTTCCATGGCGCGTCCGCCACCAAGTGGTGCAGCGACTGGTGCGTGGGACCAACATTGTCTGGGGCCAGGCGCGCGGCCATCGGCTCGACACTCTTGCGCTCTCCCGGCAACAACAATACGTGCAGTAGTTCTTCAACGGTGTGCGCCGGTCGGCGTGCCCCGCGGCGTTGGGCAGGCCCTTAATATATGCCGCGAAGCGCCTCTGTTGTGGGCCTGGCGAAGAGAGGCGTGATCCCACGAGAACAACTCTACATTAAATTGTGTTTTGACCACAGTAATACTAGTTACGCTACTGAATTAAGCCACTGCCCTTGATCTGCACCGGCCCGCTAATCGTAGTTACCGCGGCCCCTACTCCGTTCTGCGTGGCGAAGCTAAGGACGCCGTTAACGCTGGCAACAGTAGCGCCGGCGCTGCCCGTAATGGAGATGGTCACGCTACCAGGTATGCTCACATTCACATAGTAAGTGGCGCCCGGCGTTACTCCGGCGAGATAGTGATTAACTGCACCCGTACCCTGCGTGAAGCTATAGCTCATCGGTAGAACTGGCGCCGGCGCAGTACATGTGCTATTGGCACAGTTTCCCGCTCCTACCCGAGCGTTCTGGAATCCTGCCACCGTACCGGTTCCCACCTGCACCATGTCCGCGTTCGTAGACGTCAGTAGCGTCAGTGTGGCCGTGTCTGTTGCCGATACCGACGCGTCCAGGGCCGTCAGCCAGTTCTGCGAGTCGGCGGTATCCGCGCCCGACTCCAGACACCAGGAGCTATTCGAGCTACAGCTGCGAGGATCGTGAATCTCAAGACGATAGATCATACCCGATCCGCTGGTCGCTCCTATCGTCAGCAATGGATCTTGAAGTACCGCCGGTGGAGTCTTGGGCAGAATCGTAGTGATTGCTCCGTTGAACTTCTGACTGGTTCCGACCGCCCCTACCGCCCCACACGCCGTGGAACCGTTAAGAGTGAACGTGTATAGATCTACGACGGTAATCCACCAAGCACCATTTAGGCCAGAGCAGCCACCATTCTGACCAGCAATCACCGTGCTCATGCCAGTATTGAGCAAGTGCGGAGTAGCGGTCACCACTCTTACCGGGGTCGTGTTGCCAATGCTGGAGATACTCACGGCACGAGCCTTGACATGCCACTGTCTCATTCCCGCCGTGATCTGCCCCGCAGTAGTGACTTCTGTCGGAACTGCTCCTGTGGTCCAGGAGATAAGCTGCTGGCCCCACTTGTTACCCGTCGCCGTACCCGTGCAAGCTGTAGCTCCAATTGCTGTCGTCTGACCATTCAGACTGAAGTGCGTCCCATCCAAGGCCGTGATAGTATAGGTCTGATTATTCAGGCTGCTGCATCCGGTCCCTGAGACGCTGGTGAGCTTAACCTGCATCCCACTGTGGAATGTGTGCCCCCCCGTCACAAGCGTGACTGGATTGGTGCCGTCTGAGTCAATAAGTCTGGTGAAACTAACTTGTTGCTGATTCTGATGAGTCTGTTGTGTGCGGTCGTAAACCAGAAACAACTTGGGCAGCAGATACAGCACTTCACGCTGGTTGGTCAGAACCCTGCTGCCGGTCGTAGTATTCGGCACCCCCATGTAATCGGCCTCCAGCCCGACGCCACGGGCATAGGCGTAATTGGTGGTGGACTCAAGTAAGTCGATTCGCGCCGGATGACCTTTAGGGATCAGCACACCGAATTTTCCCTGCACATACTGTGTGCCTGTCCCGCTCGTAGCAAATACCAATGCGGTGCCGGTCGTAGGATAAGACGCCCCCGCTCCGATGTAGGTGGGGGCCTTGATAACCCCGAAGGTGCCGCTGGCATTCCAGTTCACAATCACATAGGGATCGCCACGAACTACGCTTTCAGTAGCGCCAGAGCTTCCACTGAGGTAGTACGTCGGAGGCGTACCACCGGTTGTCCAAGTGAAAAGAACCGTGCTTCCGTTGCCCCACGAAAAGGATGTCGGGATCGTTGGGTCTACCGTGATAGTAGAACCTGAAACCGTATAAGACGGACTATTCGTCCAAGTCGTCCCTACAGAGGTCGAGACCGGAGCATCGTCAGCCTGCCCCGGCTGAGCGTATGTGCCATTTGAGAAGAGCATAATTCCAGGCACATCGCCATCCTGTGACCCGGAATAGTTCATCGGGTAGGAGCCAAACGTCGCAAAGATCACTGTGGTCGCACTAGCGACTCCCGAACCAGTCACGTTCTGATTGATCGTGACGGCTGTGGACGTGACCGCAAGCACAAAGGCATTCGTCGGAATGTTTGTCCCAACGGCAATCATGCCAGTCGTCACGCCGGTCGTACTGGCAAAGTTTAGAACTGCACTCCCGGCCGATGTCGCCCCATTTGTGGTGAGCGTTACTGAGCCAACGGTGGTCGTTGTGCTCGGGTTGCCTGCCGTGCTCTTGATCTTGTAGAATCCAGCACTCCAGTTCCCATAGCCGTGGATTCCCTTGTTATTGTCTGCGGCGTCCATGCAGGCCCCTGCATTGGCGGCGATTGTGGCTCCGGCCCCCGCTTGCGTGACTGGGAAATTCCTGGCACATTCTCCCGCCGCTTCCACCGAGAGACCGTTTTCCCCACGTTGCACAATCAACGATCCGGCAAAATCAGTCGAATCTTTCCCATTGCTGTAATCGAAAACGGCTGGCCGGGCGTAAAAGGATGCGTACGCGGCCGTATTCGTCCAATCGCTTCGCATGTAGGCGTGACCATACCCGCCCGCCGGATTCGCCAAGTTGCCGAGCACGGTCGATTCATTGGTCCAGGGCGCCTGAGTAGCACTCGGATCCCATAGCAGGAAAGGAAGCCAGTCCCCGCCCTCACCGTAGAGGTTGATCTGATTCTGCACAAACGACCGAAACTGGTTCTTCAGCGGATGGTTACCCAAATCGGCGGCTGCTTGAACAGCGATCAGTTCAGCTGTTTGAGCGCAGTTTACACACGGCGGACTTCCTGCCGGATGATAAATGTAACCGCGCGTAAGCATCGACAGTCCGCCGGGATCGAGATTGTGTTTGTAGTACTCCACGCCCTCTATCCAGGTGAACGGCTGCGAGGAATTTGTTATCAGGTTATCACCAAATGCGGTCCAATTCGCCAGTAAGGTCAGGGCAATGTTTTCAACGGCAGTCGGGGCATAGTTGTAGCTGTCCATCGGTGCGCCATTCGGTCCCATCCACCGAGAACTATATGGCTGATCCACCAGTAAGTGCATGTGGTTCCGCCAATAGTCGTACCAGGCCTGCCCTCGCGCATCGTCATTGTAGGCCGCGATGCCCGCCAGCCCGAGGGCCACATAGACGCCCTGGTGGTAGTTGTTCATCGTGGTTGTGAACGCACCCACGTCGTTCCCGGAGTAGTAACCCCAAAGCAGGTCACGGGTCCAGCAATCCATCGAATCAAGAACCTGGGCCTTGAGGGTCGAGAAGGCTGTGGGAATCGATTGTGGATAGTTCCCCGGAGCAGTGGTACTACCATCCGTCCAGGGGTTTGTGGAAGCGTTCCAGGCCGTTCCGCCTGCCGTGAATGTGTTTTTCACGGCCGCTGGCTCCGAAGCGGCGAGGGCATTCAGCGCGGTAGCAACAGACTGATTCAGCAGCGGATGTAGCCAATCATAAAGCACCGCCATCCCGGTCACAAAGAAGCGCGGGGAAAACTCGTTGTCTTCCTGTGGCTGATGATTGTAGTTCTCGCCGCTGCCTATGGCATTTCCCCGGTAGTCAACGCCCTGTGTCGGAGTAGCACAGAGAGGTGTGGTCCCTCCAGCATCGACGTCTAAATAAAACCCATAGGCGGCGCTCGGCCATCCGCCGTCTGAGGTCGTGGTTGCGGAGACGTAGTAGGTATTCCCGTTAATCAGGGTTCCCATCGGGCCGAGAACATTGCTGAAGGTGACAGCGCTATGGACCGGGGTTTCCGCCGGACCGCTGGTTCCCCCAAGCGATCCTACGTATATCTGCCCCTGCCCGGAACTGCACGCACCCTGATAATAGGCATCTACAGAACCCTTGATCGTGGAATTGGGCGTGTAGTTGTTTCGGCCCATTCGGGCGCGGAAAGGGCCATCGACCTGTCTCCAGGTCATTCCATGCCACGCCGCGGGCGGCGTCGCTGGAGTCATGTGCACCATCGTCGGCGTCGTCTTGTTCAGAATTTTGACGGCCTGCATCCCGGCGAGGATGCCATATTGCTGCGGAGTGAGTGAGATTCCATTCCATTTATAGCTCCACCCATAGGGCGTCACGTCTCCGTCTTTTAGCGTCAAGTAGCACAGCGATGCAGAGAACCCCCACGACGCGATCCCTGTTCCTTCGTAGTAGTTGCCATCTGTCCCGAGGAGCATGTAATTATCGCCATTTGGGTCAGACTGATCCTCCATGCTGGCGTAGACCGGCGGAAGGTGATCGGGTGTATTGGCGATATACTGCACCACCCAGTCACAAGTAGAACGCAGGTTCGTCCACTCCACCGGCACAGGTTTGACGTTGTTCACCCGCGCCTTCAGCGTGGAGATATAACTCGGAGTGAGCACCATCGTCTGGGCTGGCAACCCGGACGCAGAGAGAATGAGGAGGGTGAGAAGTTTTCGCATGGCTTTACATAATGATCGGAGTCAGGGTTACGGTCTCCGCACCGCCGCTGATTGGCCCAATGCCGCTGACAGCGGCAAAGGTGCTGTTCTGCGACATGCTATTGGACCACGTTGCGATCCACCCGGCAGATTTGACAGAGCCGTAGATCAGGTTATCGCTAGACTGCGTTGCGTATCTTGCATTTTGTTGTGCATCTATCCCGACGTTCAAACCCCCATTGACTACGTTCAATGCACTAATCGTCTGGGGGTTCCCAGAGTCGGGTGCTCCGTTGATATAAAAGTTGACCGTTGTGCCCGAAGCAATCGTCACACAGACCGGAACCCAGGCATCAGACGGGACCGAACCCTCTGCAGAAATTCCGAAACCGCTGACGTAGGAAACAAGCCAATTGAGAGTAAGAAGATTAGCGCTTTGGTACGTTCCAAAGTTGATTCCTTCACCCATTGCATAGACTCCCCACGACAGAAGCGCGGAGTTATACGCCACCATGCAAGCCGTCGTGTTGATAGCGCCTGTAGGAAGGCCAGTAGGAGAATTAGTATCTCTAAGGTCTTGGCTGATGGTCGTTTGGACGGCACCATCGAAGCTACCAGTTGTGGCAGTAGCGCCCCAGATTGCAACGAGATTGTTTGCGGTAGCCGAGAAGTCGCTGGTGTTCAGGGTGGTCCCATTGCCAAAGGGAAAGTATGACGCCGCCGAATTGAACGCCGCTCCTTGTATCCCCCCGTGCCAGGTATTGTCAGAACTCTGCCCGTAACAGTAGTAAAAAACATTGGCAGACAAATACTGCAAGAGCGTGGCGTTGACATAGGCATTAAACGTACCTCCTGTCCCTGAATAGGACTTGAACGCCCAACCGTTTACGCCGGTGATCGAACTGCAGGTTGCATCGGTTGTAAAGATCCCATCCACAGGCACCGTTTCCCCGAGCAGCGTCGTGGTGTTGTAGATCTGCCCGCCATTGCCGTGAGTCTTCAGACTGGTATCCGAGGCGTAGACTGGAACGACGAAGTTGCTTTCGTTTTCCGTTCCGGTTGTCGATGTGCAGTCGCCGCCCCCGACACATTTCGCCGGAACGGTGATGGTCGCGCGATAGGCATACGCGCCCCACGCCGGAGCGGAGAGAGCGAGGAGGAGAAGAGAGAGGAGTTTGCGACGCATTATTGGTCGCACTCCAGTGTCAGGTTGACTACCGTTGCACTCGCTGTGACTTTCAGATTGATACCTACGATGTCATTTGCCGCTACCGCAGTTGTCCAGCCAGTCAGAGTACTCGAATGCAGTGAATTGTTCGACGCGATGGCCGGGGTGGCCGAGGCGGTAATGGTATTTGAGACGGTCGGAAGCCCCGTCCCGCTAGCGATCTTCCAGACATCCACCGTCGCCGTGCCCGTGTCCACGCTCATATTCCACGCGCTGATCGTGCAGGCGAATGGGACCGTGAGATAGCCCGTCGCGCCGGCGCTCAGAGCCGATCCGTTGCCATTGAAACTGTAACCGATGGCTCGAGCCGTTGAGACCGAGGAGACCGCCGCCGCATTCCCGCTGACCGATGCTTTCAGCAGGCCCGATGGCAGCGCGCCAAGGTTCACGGCGTTTGTCGGCGCGTTCGTGCTTTGACTCACGAAGTAGTACCCATTTGCGTTCGCACCGCTGCCCCCAACACCCGATCCCAGACTGACGGTGGCGCCGTTGATCTGCGCATTCAGCGTATTCGACGCCGAGCTGTACCACAGGTCTCCATTGGCGGGTGCGTTGGGATTGCCGGCCATGGATCCCACATTCAGCCCCGCCCCGCCCACGCTCGGCACAAACGCCTGTTTCGCGGTCCACGTGTTTGCGTTCGCGAGTGCCGGCGGCGCATAGCCTAAGTCGCCCAACGATCCATCCCCGTTCCACTTAACGCCGTTGCCGGAACCGCCGAGAGCGGTCGCGCGCATCAGCATCCAATTGACTCCATTGTAGTCAGTCGTCCTCACCCAGTGCAGCGCGCTGTCCGCCCACAGCACACGCTGGTTCGTGGCCGGCGTCGCTGGCGCATTGCCCTCGCTGATCGTGATTTGCGTGCCCCCTGTGCCCGTACTCTGGAACCCGGCCGCCGTCACCACGCCGCCGCTTACCGCAACGCCGGAGTCCGCCGCCGCCGAGCCATTGTAACTCAGCAAGTCATTGGTTGCAGGCGTCCCCGACAAAGCCAGACCGCCGCTGCCGCCGCCGGTTGCCGCAATGGTCAAAGTGTTTCCCGTTGGCGTAAGTGTCACATTCGAACCTGCTGCCAACGTCCCCAAGCTTCCGTCGCCGCGCACATACTGCCCCGCGGTGCCGATGGTCATCAGCGGCTGCTTGGCCTGGAGCGCGTTCCAGAGATCCGTCTGGTTCGAAACGCTCCCGCCGATGGTGCCCCACGTGCCGCCATTGCCGGTCGCTGCAAAGGTCCCATTGACACACTGGTAAACACCCGCATTCAAGAGGAATAACAGCTCCCCGGCGGCGCACGAAGTCGGAAGCGTCGTGGCAATGCGCAGTGGCTTCGTGGTCGCCGCCCCAGTGAAATCGATTGCCCCGGTAGGCGATGCGCCCTGCCGGACGACTGGGTTTTGCGCAGCCAGCGGCAGCGCCAGAAATAATAGAGTGGAACACCGTCTCAAAAGGTGCACAGTTTAGACCTCCAGGGGAATGCAATGGCGGCCATGAGACCAAAGGCCGTTCTGCACGAACCTTACCACCCGAAGTCAATTCAGTTAGCAGCAAGTCCTTTATTTTCAATCCAACAATCCTGTGACCACACTGAGCCAGCGGGGTTCCCAGGCGGTGCGGGCGCCGATGTGAGCGACTTAGCGGTACCGTCCCGCGTTTCTAAAGAGCGTTCTCGTCGACTATAGTCACCAGCGAATAGCCGTCCGCTAACACCCCATCGTTCACAAGCAGATTTCCGGGCGTATAGGTGAGGGCGTACTGCACTCTTACGGCGACGCTGTTCGAGACCTCGGCATTCGGCTCAATCGGGCGCAAATGTTGCGGCCCATCCGGCGCACTCCATGACTCCCGAATCGCATCGAGTGCGAACTTCGCCGGCAAAGTTCCAAACTGCGCTGCGGCTGTGGGATCCATCGTCAGCCCGAGGGCCTGCGCTTTAGCGGCCATCCATCCCAGCGTTATGTCGCATAGCCGGGTGCCTGCATCCACACCTCCGGCCAGCGCAGTTCCACCGCCCACGTCGCCGTGGCATCCGGAGAACCACACCTGTTCGATGACTTGCCCAGCCGCCGGCGCCGAGGTCCAAAGCGTCGCCGGAAACTGCGCTCGCTTCTCGTCCACTGCCAGGCACTGGTAGGCGTTTTTCACATCCGGATGCAGGCCCGTATCGAGAAAGCGATACGCTTTATCGTCCACACCGCCGAAGATCGCCGGGATGCCCAGCGAGCCCACCGTATCCCACACACCTACCATGCGGATGGTAGCGTCGCCCAAGCCGCACGCTCCCAGCCCGGCCAGGATGGAAGCCCGGTTCACTGGGTCGCGGTACGCCGCGAAGGCCTGCGCAACGCAGGCGTCGCTGAACGTGCCTGTCGGCAGGCCGCAGTTGGCGATCATCCCCGCGAGGCTCCGAACGGTGTACGCTCCGCGGCTGAATCCAAACAGGAATAGCTCGTCGCCCGCCTCATATACGTGTGCGATTTTCGTGTAACCGTCCTGTATCTTCTGCAGCAGCCCCTGCCCGAAGGCCCCGTCGAGCACCCGGTCGAGACCAGAGGCATCGGCGCCTACCCCATCGTCGTAATACGTTACCTGGTCCGACTTGACTGTCAACGCCTTATAGATCCGGTACACATTGGTGTTATTGACCGGAGCCTGCCAGGTTCCGTCCGCGCAATACACGATTCTCTTTGACATTGAAATCCTCCGCTGAATAACATCCCTTGTACCACGCTCCAGACAAAGGAAGTAAGAGAATTCTCAAAATGATGACGTTTTTCTCTGGCAAAACTATATTCCCGGTTTATACTGTCGAAATGCAAGGCAAGCTGGGCCACTGGGGCACGAGGCGTTCCGGACATCCCGCGCAACTCGGCGCAATAGCGCTCTTGCTGTTGCTGAGCCTTGCCTCGACCGGCTGCCTTTCGTCCCTGAGCAAGCACGGCGCCGCGCTCGAAGCCGCGACGGCGCCTGTCGTCGACCAGGCGGCGGCTGCCTATCATGCCGCCATAACACTTCACGACCGGCAGGTGGATTACGAGGCTGCCGCTAAGTTTGACGACAAACAAGCGGTTTATAATCCACGCAATATCCAGCCCTTAATATCTGATAAGGATCTGGATGTCCGACTGATGGTTCTAGCGGCGTTTCAGTGCTATACCAAATCTATCGTCGAGATCACGAATGGCACTGACTCGGCCGCCCTGGATGCGGCCTCGAAGTCGGTTGGTGGTGCCCTGAGTTCTGTCGGAAACGCTCTGGCGCCCTCCATTGACAGCGCCCTGGGAGTTGCCGCCGCTGCCGCCATTACTACGCAGACGACCGTGACCACGACCGCGGGCACATCCGTCACGGCGACCGCCTCCACGGCGGCTCCGGCCATCACGCCGGGAATCCAGAATGGCATCAGCACGGCGGTCAATGCACTCGGACAGTTTCTGGTCAGCAGGAAGATCAAGAAAGAGTTGCCGCAGAAAATCAAGGACATGGATCCGCATCTACAGGCGTTATGCGAACTGCTTGAAAAAGAGCTCGACCTGTTGCAGGATCAGGAGCGGCGCGATTATGACTACATCATCAACCGGCAAACGCTCTTCATCCGCGAATCCTCGAACCTCAATCCCGAGCAGCGCCGCGAAGAGATTATGAAATTGCCTGAGATTGTCCGGCAACAGCGGGTCGCCGACCAGCAACTCGCCCGGCTGCGGACTGCCATCGTCCGTCTGGCACTTACTCATCACGCATTGGCCGCCGATGCGCAGGGTAACAATCCAGAGTCCCTGAAGAGCAAGTTAGGGGATCTTGAAGCCGCGGGCAGCGAACTCGGAAGATTCTATTCGTCTTTGTCCGCAAAAGACAGCCAATAGGAGGAAATCCGTGGCTACACCCTCACCAACTATTCCCCCTGCCGCACCAACCATCCCGCTTACCGACGAAACAAGAGCGGCTTACGAGGATCTTAATACAAAGATCGAAGCCTTGATCGAGGCTACCGCCGATGCTGCAATCCTGGCGGCATTAAATGCCTCGCAACAGGATGTCGATGACATTCTGACGAAAGACACACAGTACCGGTTGCACGCCAATACGGCGCAGTTCGCGGCGCTTCTGAAGCAGATTAACCAGACAAACGAGAATCTGAAGACGTTACAGGACCAGATCGCGGCAGTTGCATCTCACGTCGCGGCGGCGGGCGCAGTGATTGGAGCCATCGGTAAGGTTCTTACCCTCGTACCGGGGATATGAGACGTTCTGCTTGTGGCTAGTGTCATATCTCGCAGATTCTTTGACAATCACCGGCCATTCACCGTGGCGCAGGCAAGTGGCGCAGGCACATGGCGCAGGTACGTGGCGCAGGTACGTGGCACAGGCACTCGTGCCTGCCGCGTCGACACTCGTGTCGACGCTCGGCCGGCGTTGTCAATTCTTGACTGAGACACTACGCTCGTAGGGGCTACTTGAGTAAATTGAACAAACTGGCAAACCGCCGGCCCATGGCATCCCCACTGCGGAACGTTGCCTAACTAAGTTTCTATTCCCTAGTCCAGACGCTGCTGAACAGGACTGCGGCCGCGGAGCACAGCAACGCGGCCCTCGGGAATCGACATCCTGGAGCATTCAATGAATGCCTCCTGGCAGGATCAGAGTGCGAGGCGCGCCATGACGACGGTGTCGCCCAGTTCGCGCTGCATCTTGAATCCCAGTTTCTCCGCGATCTTCTGCATCACGGTATTCTCAGCCAGGATGTCGGCCACGATTGCCTTCACGCCCTCGCGTTTGCCGATGTCGATCAGGCGCCGCAACAACTCGGTGCCGAGCCCCTGCTTCTGCTCTTCGTCGCTGATCACGATGGCGAATTCAGCCTCATCGCCGCCGATGCCCTGGAGACGTCCGACGCCAATGATTTCGGGCTCTCCGGTCTTGGGGTCGGCGCGCTGGGCGACGAGAGCGATCTGCCGGGAATAATCGATGAAGCAGATTCGCGTGAGCCGCTCGTGCGCCGTGCGCTGGCTCAAATTCAACATCTGCAGGTAGCGCTGATACACCGTGCGCTCCGACAGCGTCTCATGGAACTTCACCATCATTGGTTCGTCCTCGGGACGAATCGGCCGGATGTCAATCTGCTCGCCGCCGCGCAGACTCCACGGCAGCTCATACTCGGAAGGATAGGGCCGGATGACCGGTTTGGAGAGGTTCTTGTCCTCGGTCGAAGCGTCGTGCAGTACCACGCGCGCGTCGAGCGCCAACAGGCGCTCGGGCGAGGCCAGCAGCGGGTTGATGTCGATCTCCTTGATCCACGGCTGCTCGACCACGAGTTGGCTGAAGCGCACGAGCAACTGTTCCAGGCCCGCCAGGTCCACCGGCGGACGGCCACGCACGCCCTTGAGCGCCTTGTATATGAGCGTCTGTTCCATCATGCGGCGCGCGAGCGTCGTGGTCAGCGGCGGCAGCGCCAGGGCGCGATCTTTGAACACTTCTACCAACTGTCCGCCCATGCCGAACAGCAGCACCGGGCCGAACTGCGGGTCGATGGAAGATCCGAGGATCACCTCATAGCCTTCCAGTTTGGCGAACGGCTGGACGTTGGCGCCGCCGAAATGTTCAGCGCCGACCTTGGCCGTCACCGAGTCGCGAATCAGGCGGAAGGCGTTGCGCACGGCCTCGGCGTTCTTCAGATTGAGTTGCACGCCGCCGACGTCGGTTTTGTGCGAGATGGTCTCCGAATGCAGTTTCAGAACGACCGGATAGCCCATCGATTCCGCGGCCGCGACGGCCTCGTCTTCAGAGGCGGCAATCACCGAGGGCAGCGTCGGGATGCCGTACGCGGCCAGTACGTGTTTGGACTCGAACTCGGTGAGAATCGTGCGCCCGCCGGCCTTGACTTTCGCAATGATCGCGGCCACCGTGGCGTGGTCCACGCCCTCGCTGCCGGCGGCGTAGCGCGGCGTTTCATACAGGCCCCGCAGGTTCTGCGCGTAGCGCCACATGTAATTGAACATGCGCGCGGCAGTGTCGGGATAGGGGTAGGTGGGGATGCCGGCGGCGTTGAGAATCTGTTCTCCGGCGGCGACGTCGGTTCCGCCCATCCAGCTCGCGAGGACCGGCTTGTCGCCGAGCTTGGCGTAGGGTTTCAGCAGCTCCGCAGTGCGCGTGGCGTCGGTCATCGCCTGGGGTGTGAGGATCACCAGCATGCCGTCGCTGTTGGGATCCTTGGCCACGGTTTCGAGCGCTTTGGCGTAACGCGCGGGCTCGGCGTCGCCCAGAATGTCGAGCGGGTTGCCGTGGCTCCACGCCGACGGCAGAAACGTGTTCAGCTCGGCGATAGTTTCCTGAGCGATCTCGGCCAGTTCGCCGCCTCCGAGCAGCAGCGAATCGGCCGCCAGCACGCCGGGACCGCCGGCGTTGGTGAGAATGGCCAGGCGCCGGCCCTTGGCGCGCGGCTGTTTGGCCAGCACTTCGGCCATGTAAAACAGATCAGAAATGTTGTTGACCCGCAACACGCCGCAGCGCTCAAAGGCCGCATCGAGCACATCGTCGGAGCCCGTCATGGACCCGGTGTGCGATGCCGCCGCTTTGCTGCCGGCGGCCGTGCGGCCGGCTTTGATGACGATGATCGGCTTTGTTAGAGCCACTTCGCGCGCGGCCGAGAGGAACGCGTGCGCGTCGCCCACGCTCTCCATGTAGATCAGAATGCTGCGCGTCTTAGGATCGCTGCCGAGGTAGTAAATCAGGTCGCCCCAACCGATGTCGGCCATCGAACCGATGGAGATGAACGCGCTGAAGCCCACCATTTCGCGCAAGCTCCAGTCCAGAACGGCAGTGCACAGGGCGCCGCTCTGGCTCAAGAAACCGACGCTGCCGGTGCGCGCCATGCCCGAGGCGAACGTGGCGTTCACGCCCGTCGGCGGAACCATCACGCCCAGGCAGTTCGGGCCGATAATGCGGATGCCCGCCTTTTTCGCTTCGGCCAGCAGATCGCGCTCGAGTTGTTTGCCCCCCTCGCCGGCTTCTTTGAAACCCGCCGAAATGACGACCGCCGCTTTCGTACCGACCTCGCCGCATTCGCGGATAATGCCGGGGATCGACTTCGCGGGCGTCACGATCACGGCCAGGTCGACCTCCGCGGGAATGTCCTTCATCGACGGATAGGCCTTGATGCCGAGCACGCTGGAGCGCTTCGGGTTCACCGGAAAGACCGTCCCGCCGAACGGCGAGCTGATCAGATTCCAGAGCGTGGTGCGGCCTACGCTGCCGACATTCTCCGTCGCGCCGATGACGGCTACGTTGCGCGGAGTGAAGAAGTGTTCGAGAGGATTAGAGCCGTGTTTCAGGATGTCGTGCGCCGACTCGAGTTTCGCGGCTGTGAGCGGTTTCATGGATCGGGTTACCTCGCGGGGTCATTCTATATCAGGATCTGAATACAGCCATTATCCCGCCATATGAGGCCAGCCGGTGGCGACGATCCGGTTTTCATCCGTTGGGCGCGATGAATCTTCTGTTACGCGAACATGCGATGCGCGCCGGCCTCAGTAGCCCATGATCTGGTAGCCGGCATCCACGTACAGGACGTTGCCGGTGACGCCGCGGCCCAGCGGACTGGCCAGGAAAACGGCGGCGTCGGCGACTTCCGCCGGATCCGTGTTGCGGCGCAGCGGCGCCTTGGCGGCGACGTGTTCCAGGATGATGGAGAGACCGGGGATGCCGCGCGCCGAGGCGGTTTTGATGGGTCCGGCGGAAATCGCATTCACGCGGATATTGCGCG
>Ga0302320_10008302_pt1 | contig 22649 bp, 17 predicted proteins | sample Bog_T0_3_FD_202130 | JGI IMG/M metagenome (GOLD analysis project Ga0302320, IMG submission 202130) | Peat permafrost microbial communities from Stordalen Mire near Abisko, Sweden - Bog_T0_3 | ecosystem: Environmental > Terrestrial > Soil > Wetlands > Peat | place: Sweden: Abisko, Stordalen Mire... | reverse complement strand
GCGGCAGAAGCAGAAAATGATTCTTCGGGAACAGGAAGAGCAGCACCCTGCTGAATGTGGCATGGATAGACTCGTACCCTGGCCAGAAAGAACCATGGATACTCGACTAGCTCTATATGTTCCACCTTTGCCGCATTGAACTGGGAGCTGATGCGGCGCAGAGCCAGCTTAAGCGCGCCGGCGATGGCTTCCTGTGATGTATCGCCAACCCCGCATCGCAGCGATTCATCGGGAATCTTGATAAAATTCCATCCCCGCGTCTGTATCTTCTTTTCCAGCCGCTGGGCGTTGACCGTGCGCAGCAGCTTCCAGCCCTCGTGAAACTCTTCTGTCGCAAGGTTGAGGCCGTCAGGCAACTCAGCTTGCGCGCGCAGCAGCATATTCAATTCGGTGATGGTTTGCATCGTTCACTCTTTCTGTTGCCGCTATCGGTAGTTGAGGCTGGACGCGCTTTGCGGAATAAGCGCTGCCGGCGCAATTGTCCGCTGCAACGCTCTCATCTGGAGATAAGTCAGGAGAGTTGCTATGAATCCAGAGAGGCGCTTTATGGATCAAGGGCTGACAGGCATACCGCTCCACTTGAGGCAGGTTATCCATGATTCGAATCAGTGCCAGAATGCTGCTTCCCTTTTGGTAATACGCATCCGCTGCGACTCCGGAAGGAACCTCGTCGCCAAAGAAGGAGCCGCTCATGGCGATTGTCCGTATTAGGGGGAAAGATCGGCGCACCTCCGAGAGCAACTCGAAACCGGACATACCGGGCATATTCAGATCGGAGAGCAGAAGATCGGGAACTGCACTCCGCAGTTCGCGCAACGCGGAGAAGCCGTCTTCGGCGCATCGCACGCTATATCCTATCTCGATGAGAGCCTGCGAAAGGGACAGCCGGATGGATGCTTCGTCGTCGACAACCAGGAGTGTTGCTCGCATATTGGTCCTCCTGGACCTAGCGGAAGTCCTTACCCAGGGAGTTATTGCGAGTATCCCATTCAATAAATCAGTTTGCTGGTCAATTCAGGACAGCGGCTGACTAAAATCTTTTGGCTCGCTTCCAAGCAATTCTGTTATGTCCGACTTTTCCGCGTTGTTGCCCGGCATCTGATCGTGCAGGATCACATTCAGCAGCGATTTGTGCACACGTATGCGGTCTTTATAGTCAATGAATCCGAGTTCCCGAAAGCGATTCATGAAGAAGCTCACGCGCGACCGCGTTGTCCCGATCATCTCCGCCAGCGTCTCCTGCGATATCTTCGGAATCAGCATCTCCGGCTCACCGGGCTGGCCAAACTCCGCCATCAAAAGCAAAATTCTAGCCAGCCGCTTTTCGCTGGAGTTGAAGAGCTGATCAACCAGATCGGCCTGTGCGCGCATACTGCGCGCCAAAAGAAACTTCAGGAAGAGATCGGAGAACTCCGGCTCCGCGTGCATCGCGCGGGCCATTTCGTCCCGTCCGATCTTGAGTGCCGTGCAGGCAGTCACCGCGGTGGCCGTGGACAGACGCAGCCCAGGTACCGCCGCCAGCGCGCTCTCGCCCACAAACTCGCCCGCACTGACTAGCGTGATGGTGGCTTCCTTGCCGGCGGTTGAAACAACCGTCACCCTGGCCCGGCCTTGTTGAAGATAGAAGACAGCGTCCGCGGCATCCCCTTGCGAAAAGAAGTTCTCTTTCGGCTCCAGTTTGACGATGCGGCGTCCCAGGCCGGCGTTGGCCAGAAAGGCGGCGGCATCGAATCTGTGATTTGCAACTGCAGCCATGCAATGGCCTCCCAGCGGTTCGGTCGTGACGCGGGAATTGGTGAAGATGCGCACCTGCAAGGCGCTGCGGTTCACTTTGCAGTTGCGCCGACGAATACGGTTTCATCGGCCATCATCAGGACAGTGAATAAGAGGACATCCGAAGCGGGGAAGCCGCCTGCGCCGTTCCTCTTCGCTCATACCTACACTTATTGAAAAAATACTTCCGGGAAACGGAGGCGGTCTGTTCAATTCTGCTCACTTTCCGAAGAAAATTCTCTGCTTCCTCCGATGGCTTTTCCCGCGCACACTCCCATGAGCATTCTTGCTCAGACGTTTGCATCCTTTGCTTCTAACGTGAGAGTTACCTATTGCGCCTCAATGCGCATGATGCAAGCGACGCTGCGCGTGGGTAGAAAAAGGTGAGATGCATGAAGAAACTTATGACGTTGGCGGCAGTGCTCAGCATGACCAGCGTGTGCTGGGCGGGAAGCGGCCGCGAAGCAACAGCTGATCGTTTGAATCACGCAGGCGCGGTGCTGCACGAGATCATGTCGGCGCCGGATAGAGGCATTCCGGAAGAAGTTCTGGAACACGCAAAGTGCGTGGCCGTGGTGCCCCACATGCTCAAGGGCGGCTTTATCTTTGGCGCGGAGAATGGCCGGGGCGTGGCCACCTGCCGCACTGAAAATGGCTGGAGCGCGCCGTCGTTCTTTACCATCACCGGCGGAAGCTGGGGATTGCAGATCGGCGTCGAAGGCGTTGACCTGGTTATGATCTTCCAGGGCGACAAGGGAATGCAGCGGTTGATCGACAGCAAGTTTCAGATCGGCGGCGATGCCTCCGCGGCCGCCGGACCGGTGGGACGCCATGCCACAGCCGATACCGACTGGAGGCTCGAAACCGAGATACTCACTTACTCGCGGGCCAGGGGCCTTTTTGCCGGCCTTACTCTGACCGGCGCTGATGTGCGCCGCGACGACGATTCCACCGAGGCCATCTATGGCCATGACATATCCACGCACCGCATTCTGAGCGGGGAAGTAACCGCGCCGGCCTCAGCGCACGCCTTTCTCGACGCCGTCCGCGGCGCCAAGAGACAGGCCGTCGCTTCAAATTAACAATCGCAGAGCTACCTTTGCGGGCGCATGAGAAGCTGCAATGCTCTCATGCGCCCGCAAGCTACTCAAAGGAGTAACTATGCTTTGGACAATCTTTGTCATTCTTCTCGTGCTGTGGCTGCTGGGCTTCAGCCTTCACATCGCCGGCGGCCTGATTCACATTCTGCTGGTCGTAGCTCTGATCGTCCTGGTCATCAACCTGGTCTCCGGGCGACGCTAGCTCTCTCTGGGGAAGGCAGCGCCTGAAAACTGCCTGCTCAGAGCTCCAGCTTGCGCATATACTCCGCAGGGTCCGATAGGACTTAATGTGCCACTGCCTCCTGGCCCGAATATGGCACTTTTATCACACACTTGCATATAGAAATCCGACATTCAATCATGTTTGGATGGGAAAGCACTGATTGATTTCTCAGCAATCGAGCCTCGACACTTTCGACACACTTTGGGAAATTACGGGGGCAATCCGCCAATCGTAATTTACTTGCAAGGTGGATTATTCTCAACTACCTAGGAATCGGGTTGATTGACAACCGCGCGTGCGCCAAAGCACACTCAGAGCAGTGCGTAAAACAAACAAGTGCTGGAGAATGCGATGAATCGGCGCGATTTCTTTCGAGGCTCGATGCTTGCCGGCCTGGCGGCAAAGATTCCTGCTTTGGCAGCCTTGAACGCCGCAAAAGTTGCCGGCGTGGCCAAGGCTCCAGAGCCGATGGAGGAGCCGGCGAGCAAGGCGGAGATCTACCGGCAGCTGGGTTTTGCCACCATGACGGGTGAAGATCCCCTGAAAATGTGGGCGCGGCTCCAGAATACGCGGGAATGGCTGGCCGGACCGTTGGCCCCGAATGGATGGGCTGGCCAGGCTTTTATCGCTGATCACGCGGACATCTTCGGCTTCAGGTTTCTGTCGCTGCCGGCGGCGTGGATGAAACCGCAGAGCGGCAGCATTGTGCAATATTGCGCCGGCAACTTCAGCGACTGGATGGGGATACACTCCTGGCCGGCCGGCGGATGGCCGTCGTGGTGGGTGGACGTGGGACCGAAGACGCCGGACAGCAGTTATGCGCGGCTGGTGTGGCAGATGCCGGACGGGGGGCCGCAGGTGAGGTATGAGTGGGCGCGCACGGCCGCCAACCAGGTGGTCTGCCGCATCACTAACTCGATTCCATCGGCAATAGCCATCGAAGCCTACATTCCGTGGGATGCAGAGGCGCCGAAGTTTTCGCTCATATACTCCGATGCGCCGGAAAAGCGCTTTCTGCGCGGCCGCTCGTGGATTCCGGGAACGCGCGACGGCATGCGCTGGGTGATGGCATGGAGCACGCCGCCGGATGAGACCACCTTTGGCCCATCCTCATTGAAGCCCGTATCGAGCAAGTGCCAGTGGCACGGTTATTTCAAAGAGATCAAGACGCTCTATCTGTGTGCGCAGCAAGGGCAATCGTATGCGCCTCTGGAGGCCGCGACCGAAGAGTGGATGAAGCCAGGCAAGATCGACGCCTTGCTCGAATCAAACCTCAAGCGCTATCTCGACCAGAGACCGATTGGCGAAGGCTGGCTGGCCGACGTGCCTTCGGCCATCAACGACCAACTGCAATGGAGCGAGGTCTACACGCCGCAGCGGCGGCGCGCTTACATCACCGTCAGCCGCGCATGGGCGCCGTCGGACACCAACTCCGCGCCGGATTTTCTTTGGGATAGCTTTTTGAGCGCAGTGCTGGTTTGCCAGGAGGACGAGAAAAAGAGCTTCGATCTGATCCGCGATATCACGTTATGGCAGAGCGACCAGGGTATGTTTACCCAGTACGGCCAATTTGTATCGCATCAGTTTCAGACGGGTTTCCCGGTTGCATGGGGCCATACGCAATATCCTCTGGGCGCCCTGGCGGTGGCAAAGATTTATCTGCGCAGGCCCGACAAAGAGTTTCTTGCGGAGATTTATCCGCGGCTGCTCAAGGCGCATCGCTGGTGGTTTGCAGACCGCGGCGACGGCCAGCCATGGCGCGACGGCAACAGGGACGGCCTGCTCGGGCTAGGCTCCAACTATCCCGAGGAGATTCCCTACGAAGACCGGCAGCAGGTTGCGTACTACGAGTCCTATGACGATAGCCCGGAGTGGTGGGGTGTGGCGCGCTATAACGAGAAGACCAACACGCTCGAGCAGGACACGGTTGAGCGCAATTGCCTCTACGCGATGGACGCATGGATTCTGGCCTGGATGGCGGAGGAGCTGGGCCGCCGCGCGGAGGCCGCCCAGCTCAGAGGGGAACACGCAACTATGGCGGCGCGCATCAACCGCCTGCTGTGGGACCCGGCGAGGAAATGTTATCTCAACCGCCGATGGGAACCCAAGGAGGGATCGATCTTCTTTCCGCAGCAATCGCCGGACATCTTCTTCTCGCTCCTGGGGAAGATTGCCGATGCGCGGCAATCAGCTGCGCTGAAGGAGCTGTTCTGGGATCCGCAGAAGTTCGGAGGAGAATGGATTCTGCCCACCATAAGCCGCGACGACCCGAATTATCCCAAGCAGGAATACTGGAAAGGGAAAGCCTGGGCGCCGGTCAACTGGCTGGCCTATCAAGGCATGAAGATTTACGAATGGGACAAGGAATCCCGCGCACTGGCCGAATCCAGCGCCAAAATGTTCCTGAAACCGTGGCGAGCGAAACACGAGTGCCATGAAAATTTTCTTTCCACCACGGGCGCCGGCTCCAGCGATCCGCACTATACGTGGGGAGCTTTGATGGTGCTGATCGCCGTCGAAGAGCTGATTGATGCGAATCCCTGGCACGGCCTTCGCATCGGCAATTTGAACCCCGTGGAAGCAGGCGCCATCCGCAGATATTATGTTGCAGGCTCCCTTTACGACGTTGAGATTTCTTCGTCGCACCTGTTGGCGCATCGCGACGGACGGCAGCTTTTTGAGGCCGACGCTCCAGTCGAGCTGCGTCAGATTGAATATCACCAGGGCACGGTCTCCTTCGAGCTGCGAACGGCGCGCCCGGTGAGCCTGCGCATAGGTTCGGCGTCGAAGCTGATTTTCCCTGAAGGCACGCACCGCTTCAGCCATGCGGCTTTGTAACTTTCCCGCAGCTTTTTCAGGGACTTGTTGAAATAGGCGCCGCTTTGCATCGTAGCTGACCCGAATGCGGCGCAGACCGCCTTATGTCAGAGCAACAAAGAAGAAAAAGAGCCAAACTTGCAAATGATTGACGGGTTTTCTCTTTATTTTGCTTTATGGTAACTTTCCCATGCCTATCTTGGCGGGGCCACCAAACTGATCCCCGCCTCAGAGCCGTCAAGAGATCAACTTCCGACCTCCTGGTCCCGAACTGACAATGCCATGTAGAATCAACAACTTGTGAATCGCAATCGTGGTGCTTCAATCGCATAACATCTTCTGATTCTTACAGGTAGCTTTCATTCGTTTTCAATTGGGAACCCCAACTGCCCACCGCGTTGCATTTCTGTAGTTTCTACGCTGCGTTCCTGGGAGCGCGCTCTTGCCTCACATCGGCTAATTCATCACATAGAGCTGTGCACTTTCAAAGCTGGGTTGATGCAGACGGTTCGGACGCGCATTCAGGGTTCTCAGTGAGCCGGCGCGGCAGCCTCCACGGTTACGTTGCGGTGGGAAACGGTGGGATGCACACTATCATCTGCTGGCGTGGCGATGGCCTGCAAGGTATAACTACCGGCCGCGGCGGGCGACGGCAGCGAAAGGGTATAGGACTGCGCGCCCAGCGGCTCCAGCGAAAACGGCATCTCCACGGCGGCGGCGTCTTTGCCTTGGGCATCGGTAAAGACCAGCCTGAGCTTGCCCGCGCGCGGGCGGTCTTCATCGTTGACCATGGCCACCGTATAGTAACGCTGCTTGCCGGCGCTCAACGACGGCTGCCAGAAGTTCAAATAAACTCCCAAGGGATTGAAGGCTTCTTCCATGGCTTTCTGGAAGTGTGGCTCCAGGGTGAGCTTGTCGATATCGATGAAGTCGTCCGAGGTGGATGCCTTGGGATCGCTGGTGGTTAGGTAGACGAATTCCAGCACGGCGGAGTAACGGCGATAGGCGCGCCAGAATTCGGTCAGCCCGCCCAGCAGATAGGCTTGCAGCGCAAAGCGGTTCTCCTTGGTATTGCGGTCGCCCAGGAGCCGGGGATAGAGCTTTTGCGTGAGCAGCGTGGGCGAGCCGTCGCGATTAAGCCACAGCCAGTCGTATTCGTTCAGGATCATGGCGTGGCCGGCCTTGTAAGTGGAACTGTTGGAAGGGGGACCCACCATCGACTCCAGGTCGGTCATCTGGAACCAGGGACGGCCACCGTTGGCGGGCGGATCGTCCATGGCCGTCCGGTAGAAGAGGTACTGATGATCTTCCACGGGATCGTTGGCTCCGGCGGGCGCATTGTAGCCATTTTCCCAGGGCCGGTTGGACAGGTCCAGCGTACGCACGGCGGGAATGATGGCGCTGGTGAACTGCGGCAGCCAGGATTCGTTAGAGGCATCCCAAATGGCCACGCTGGGATGATTCCAGTTATCGCGCATCCACTCGCTGTACTCGGTGATCATCTCGTTGGTGTCGTATTTCCCCTGGGACGAGCTTTCGTCAGGCCCGGTCCACACCATGTATTCGTTCTGGATCAACAGGCCCGCCTCATCGGCGATCTGTAGCCAGCGATCGGGCACCGGGCCGATGCAGAAGCGGAAGGCATTCCAGTGCATTTGCCTGGGGAGCACCACCAGCAGCCGGTGCAGCCAGGCTTCGTTCCAGGGCAGGGTCCCCACCTTGGGGTCCTCGAAGAAGCGGTGCAGCGTGATATTCGATCCTCGCAGGAAATAGGGACGCCCGTTCAGGTAAGCACGCTGTGTGACGGTATCGAAGCGGAACTCCCTCATGCCGAAACGCGTGGTCAGATCGTCGCCCGCAGTGCCGGTCTTCACCTGGTAGAGAAAGGGATCCTCCGGGCTCCAGAGATGCGCATGGGGAACGGGAATCTCCTGCAGCACGTTGATTGCGCCGCCCGCTGGCACTTTCACCTGCTTGGCGGCTTGTTTCGAGGCCGCCACGCCCGACTTCCACTCGAAAACCTGCTGGCCAACTTCAGTGGTTACAGCGCCATCGGTATAATTGCGCAAAACCGTCTGCACCAGGATGCTGGGAACTAGCCTGCCGGGGCCGGCTAGTTGCGGTGCGACCTGCACCGTGGAGATGACCGGATTGTTCATGACCATCAGGCTCACATCGTCGTAAATGCCCGGAGTCCAGCGGTTTTTTTCAAAGTCGGTGCCTCCCGAAACATTGGCGGGGAGTACGCCCCGATGCGCCCCAATGCGAATGACCAGCTCGTTGGGCGCATTCCAGCGGATGGCTTTGGTCACGTCGAACCAGGCGGCGGTAAAGCAGGGATCGTGCTCGCCGATGCGCACGCCGTTCAGGTAGGCGACGGTGCCGAACTGAGCCTTGTTCACCTTGAGCAGGGCCACCGCCTCTTCGGCCGGGGCCTGAAAGGTCTTGCGGTACCAGAAGTAATTCCGCTGCCGGCTTTGGTCCTCGTCCACGCCGGGAAAGGCTGGAACGGCGGAGTGGGTCAGCCCCGGCACCGGCGCGGCGTGATGATAGGCTGTGGGCAACTGATCGGGGCCGATGCTGTCTTCCACGTCCCATTGGCCATCCAGGGAAAGCGTGGTGCGGCGCGCCTGTTGCGCCTTCGCCGATAGAGTAAAAATGGCCATGCCGCAGCACAGCAGCCAGAGAATCGTGTGCCGCGATTTCATGCTCTCACCCCTTCTGAAAAATACCCTGCGCGAAATTCAATGCACATCCACACTGCGCCTCACAAGCCAACACACTCAAAGCGGCGCGTCTTCGATCGGCTAACGACTAACCTTGCCTGGAGGAACCGGTGTCTGACCTTTCCTAATGAGATATAGTTCAACAAGCTCGGCACTGGGACTGCATGAATCGAATGCAAATGAATCTGCGAGTTGGCGCATCTCCGTTTCGCTCTTGTCCTTTAGATGAAAGATGATCGCGTAGCTCAGTTCGTCTTCGAACACTCGCTCGGTTCTTCGACGGAATTGCCCCTGTGTCGTCTCGTCGAAATTGCCTGCGATACTTGCTGTCATCTTTGCGATGGAATCCTTTGTCTGAGAATCTTCTCCACCCCTGCCAAACAACGCCCTGGCTTGCTCGCGTTCGGATTTCACTTCGGGTGAAGCGAGAAAGATCCTCCAGGGGGTGTCGGCGCGCACTGTGACCAATCCCATTGGTCCGACATCTTTGTAGGTCCACTCAGTCCAGGACCAGCCTTCTTCATCGGCTATCGAAATTATGTCTCTCACCATGGCATACACAAATTGGGGCTCTCCATTGCCAGTGCCGAATTCACCCATGTAGACAGGCCTCCGCCGGCCGAACGCAATTTGCTCGCGCATCAAGTTGCGAAGATATGCCTTGTCGTAACGTACACCGTCTATTGTCTGCGGATAGTCGGTCATCTTCGTGAGCGGGAAGGCGAAGAAGGGATAAATATGGAATTGGAACACCGTCTGTTTATCATTCCAGAAGTCGTCGGGAAGGCCCTTGAAGTTTTTACCATAGTCGTCACCTTCCACGATAATGAGATGAACCGGGTCAACCTTCCGGATCTGGCGAACTGTCTCTCGCAACCATGCTGTGAGCAACTCCGTGTGGCCTTCGGTATTGGGTTCATTCACCAGGTCATAACCCGCAACGCCTGTTTCGTTCCTGTACCGTTTCGCCAAAAACCCCCAAAAGGCGGTGGCGCGCGTGCGAAAGTCGGCATAGCGCCAAAAGTCAGGTGTGCCCGAAAGCGAATCGGCATAGATCTCTCTCGACTGTCCGCCCATCACAGCGTGAAGGTCGAGAATGACGTAGATGCCGTGCGCATTGCTGATTCGAATCATAGTATCGAGATGACGCAGGGCCTCTTCGTCATAATGCCCAGGTTCATTTGGGTTCTCGAAGCGATTTTCATTGATCGGCACGCGTAGTACATTAAAGCCTTCCTTTGCCAGGAATTCCGCGTCCTTGTCGGTGTAGTAGATCGTCTCGTACTCGTCCCAGAACGCATCGCCTTTTTCCTTGCCCAGGACGGTGTTCATGGCGGAGCGCATCTCGCTATGGGAGCCATGAAGGCCAACCATGAAATCTTCCCGGAGCAACCAGTTGCCGAGATTGGTGCCCCGCAGTTGTATCTCTTTCCCGGACCTGTACAGCTTCGCCCCTCGTGCCTGGATGAAATCCTGGGCTGAAGCCTTTTGTTGAAACAAGAGCAACCCGCATATGAAAGCCGCAAAAAACGTGCGCTTCATGGCTGTTTCCTCCACTACTTAGCCGGGATTTCCATTTCGCTTGTCCGGCGACGAAAGAATACACCCCTGGGTGCCTGGCTCGCCACTTTTTAGCATTCGTTCCAACGGCAGAGCACCCTTCCTGCCTCGTGGGTCCTCTGCCCAGGCCAATAAGCCGTGATTTGCCCCATTTCGAAGCGATTTCACGGACACCTCTCACTCAATTCCCTTCCGCCGTCCAGATTGGTTTCGCCTGGCCACATCCCGGCCACGGCCAAAAAGCGCACAGGCAAAGCCTAAAACAGCGCGAGTCCGTCGCACTAAGTGCATCCGGCGGATTCCAGGATACTTGGCGACTTTCCGTTACCAGTCGCCCGTCCTATAGGCGGTCTTTACAATGAAAAGGTTGTGATTATTGATCCGTAAACGGTGACCGCGTGAGAGTCGTTGTAGACTTATGAGCACGAGCCAAAAAGTGAGATCCGAGAGCGGAAGCAAGTTAAAGTGCGATCCGGTGAATTTGGGGGAAGCAAGGAGAATCCCGCTCGAATCCCATCCGCATCGGTGACACCGGAAGTCAGAAGAAGGTTGGCGCCATATCGATGAAGAAATCTTTTGCGGTTGCCATTGCCGGAGTGATGTGCTTTGCCCTGTTGCCCGCGGGATGGGCGCAGTTGCTCACCGTTCAGCAGATGGGGACGGATCTGTATGTGCAGGTTCGCATGGACACAACCGGAGAGGCCACGCTCGGAGCCTGGTCCCGCAGCGGCGCAGTGGATCTGGCTCCGCTCTTGCCGCGGGTTCTGGGCTGCCAGAAGGGCCTAAAGGCAGAAGAGACCGGAGCCAACGCGATTCGCTGCGCGCGGGCGCTCGACAGTGACGGCCTGGCGCTCGACGCGGTGCTGGACCTTGCGCCGATTGCGCAAGAGCTTGATGGTTCCTCGGCGATTAACCTATGGGTAAGCTCTCCACGCCTGGGATTTACGTCGTCTTCCGTGCCTATGGCGGAGGAGGAGAACGGACCGCGTGTGACTCGGACTGCCCGCTTCGCAGCGGGCGTGACGCCTGCGCCGATCAAGATTCGGTTTGGATTCCGCCCCCATCAACTGGCAGGCGTTTATCTACCCCTGCTTGCCTTGGCCCTGGCTCTGACGCTGATTGCGACCATCCTGGCGCGAGCCGGATACGCACCGCTGGCTCTTTCCGCCACATTGCTGGGCACCATGGTCTGGATGCCGGTAGCCTCGCACTTCGAGGCCGCCGCCCCGCTGCGCATTCTGCTCTTCGGAACTCCGCTGGCCAACCTCGCAGCCATCTTCGTCGATCTCTGGCCGCCCTTGTTCTGTGTCGCCATTGGCGTTGCGCTGGGAAGCCGTTTACGCAGAGACCGTTTGCGCGGCGCTTCCTACGGCCAGGTTTTTTGGGGCTATGCGATCGTTCCCCTCATCCTGACTTGCGTGGTGGGTGCGTTAGGGCCCATGAACAGAGGAAACTGGTTCGCCGCGGCAGGCTGGATGGCGGCTGCGCCGGTCTTTCTTCTTTTACGCCGAGCCTGGAATCGAGCACGCGCGCGGTCCAGCACTCGGCAGTTAACCGGGGGCGCGCTTAAGGAGCGCATCTCGGCGCTGGCTGCCAGGGCGGGATGTCCTCGTGTCAAGGTTTACATCTCTTTCTCAGCAGATTCTCAGGCTGCAAATGCATTTGCGTTGCCGGGCAAGACCATCTTCCTCACCGCTCCGCTGATCCAGTCGCTAAGCAAGCGTGAAGTGGATGCGGTAGCAGCCCACGAGCTGTCGCATATGCGACATTCAAACCGCGGCGGGTGGACGGCCCTTTGTATCGCGATGCTCTTCTGCGAAACTCCGGCAAGGGAGTTCATTTACCTGTTGCCAGGCGGACTGGCTGCGGCCATGATTCTTCCCATAGCCGTCTTCTTCTCAGCTTTGCATGGAGCGCGCAAGCGCGAGTTTGCGGCCGATGCCGGCGCGGCAATTCTCACCGGAGATCCGCGAGCGATGATCAGTTCGCTTGCCAGAATCGCTCGCAACTACGGCTATCCGTTTGCCATGAATCCCATGGTGGAGTGGTTCTCTTCCCATCCTTCCACGCCCAGGCGCATTGGGGCTTTGGCCGCCGCGGCATGGCTCGATGCCGCCGAGGTGGAATCCCTCGGCGCCAGCGACGATCCGGGCGAGCGCTACGAAATTCCAGCCGAGGACAACAGCCCGGAGCTCTTCACGCTGGCTTGGCAGAAGACCAACGGAGGCATCTACGGTTGGCTCGTAGTCTTTGGCAGTTGCGGCGCCGGCCTCTTGGTCGCGTGGTTCCTCGACAGGTTTATCGGCTTCGCAATCGTACCCGTCCTCGGCGGAATTGTCCTGGGATGTGCGCTTACCAAGGGAGTGGCCGCAACTGCGATGGCGCGCAACTACGCCCGTCTGCGGCGCAAGATGGCGGCAAAGCTTGGAGTTGAAGGAAAAATTGTGGGCCTCGCCCTGGAGAGTGAGGCGCGCATCTACAGCGGTTATCGCTTCTCCGATGCCGGCCTGCTTCGCTTTGAAAACGGAAGGCTCTGCTACCAAAGTGAGCGCATAACGATCGCGCTCAATCCAGCCGATGTTGTCGAGATCGGCATGGTGGCGGCGGCGCCCTCCAACTGGTTCCGGCGCCAGCCCATGGTGCGATTTCGCAATCCTGAGTCAGGCCAGACCGATGCATTCATCCTGCATACTTTGGATTGGCTTCCCGCACAGCGAAGATTGTTGCGGTCGATTCAACGGTGGAGAGCAGCTGAGACCTCGCCGGAAAAGACATCGATTCAGGGTTTCAATCCTGTTGCCGGCCAGCCCTTCCGTAACCCAAGCATCGCGGGGGTGGCGCGCGGGTTCCTCGTTACCGGCGGTATCGCTCTGCTTGCAGCCATCGTCAGTTGTTTTATCCTTCGGACCAGTTGGATGTTTGGAGCGTGTACGCTGGGCGTAACGGCGTGTGCATATGTGTCCATGCTGCTCCCGGCGATGCTGTACCGGCCGTCGTCGCATCCTCCCCAAATTATGTCTTCGGCCAAGCCAAACTGATGTCAGTTCGGTGGGGCTGTGCCGGAGTCACCCTAATCTCGAAAGATCGCGGAAGATCCAGATATGGCTCTGTTGCCAGAATGGATTGTGGATTGTCGCTAAAATACCCTGCATCCTCCTTCGCCTCGACAACAAACTTCTCTCCCGCCGCCACGCAGTCTGCCCCTAGCTCAACCACGAGGTCGCCGACCTTGTTGTTTTTTATCAGGCCGGTTGTTGCTCCCACCCTAACGGCGGCTCAACAGATAATGGTCGATGCCATCTTCGGAGCAGCCGGAACGGCCATTCAGTAGGCTTTGGGCGATTCTTGGGTGAAATGAAGTGGGGCTTGGGATGGGGCTATGTTGCCAAACCGTTGATTCTAAAATAATTATATGGTAGGCACGACTGGATTCGTATCAAACTACAACTATTTATAAATGAGAGCATTACGGATTGTTTGTATGCATGTACCCCCATATCTACCCCCATTCAGCAGCTTGCGTCCAGTTTCGTCTATAGGGGTCCGTCGCTCTAGGCTGCGGCCTCGTGCAAACAGAGCGCCGATTCTTCCGACCCGCAAACAAGAATGATAGGGCGCATCACCGGCCAGTGTCCCCTTTAACCGTCGCACGGCGGCGGAGAAATTATAGAGGTAGGGGCGCCCAAACCATCGGCCTCAGCACAGGCCGGTCACACACCTTCTCGATTAGAATCGTTTAGTGCGAGATCGGCACGCATATGGTGGTCCGCCTTGCGTTTCGCAGAGAAGACGGGAAGGTTTTCAAATGAGCGAGATGGCCCTTTTCGAAGAACGTCCGGTGCGCCGGGTCTTTCACAATGAGGAGTGGTGGTTTGTTCTCACTGACATTATTAGCGCGCTGACGGACTCGCCCGCTCCCTCCGATTACCTGAAGAAGCTGCGCCGCCGCGATCCCTCTCTGGCCGAGGCCTTCAAAGGGGGGGGACAACTTGTCCCCCCCCTTGCGCTTCCCTTTGAAACGGAGGGGGGAATGCAACGGCTCCAGTGCTGGAACGTCCCTGGCGTTCTCCGGCTGATCCAGTCCATCCCTTCTCCCAAGGCGGAGCCGTTTAAGCGTTGGCTTGCGAAGGTGGGCTATGAGCGCTTGCAGGAGATCGCCGATCCGGCCTTGGCGCTGGAGCGGACCAGAGAGAATTGGCGCAAGCTGGGCCGGAGCGAAAAGTGGATCACCCAGCGCATGACCGGGCAGGAGACGCGCAACAAACTGACCGACTACTGGGCCAATCACGAGATAAAGCAGGGGGAGGAGTTCGCCATTCTCACCAATATCATTCACGAAGAATGGTCCGGCGTCTCGGTCAAAGAGCATAAAGATCTGAAAGGGCTGGAAAGCCAGAATCTTCGCGACCACATGAGCGAGGCCGAACTCATCTTCACGGCCCTGGCCGAGCTTTCCACGCGCCAGATCGCGGAGACTGAAGCGGCGGTGGGCTTGCCCGCCAACAAAAGGGCCGCAAAGACCGGCGGCGGAATTGCCCATCGCGCCCGGCTCGAACTTGAAAGCAAGACCGGTCGAAGGGTGGTTACCTGCGAGAACTATCTGCCTCCGCCCAAATCGAAAAAGGGCCTCAAGGCTTGAGCCACCTGCGGTGGGGCATGGTAATGTTCTTTCTCGAATATTTGGAGGGACGATGAAGCGTGTCATTCAGGGCAGATCCTACGATACGGACACGGCCACCAAGGTGACTGGCGGCGACAATGGTTCCTACTCAGATGCTTGGTGGGGACTCTATCGGACGCAACAAGGGGCTTTTTTCAAGGTAGTTGTTAACCATGACGGAGAAACAATCTTAGAGTTCAAGCCGCTGACCGATGCTGAGGCGCAGACAGACCTTGAAAAGCATGAGAACGGTCTCGTCGAACAATATTTTGGCCCGATGCCGGATGCCTCTCCAATGCGGTTCTCTCGGCGCTCTGTTATCTCCGCTGTTGAAGTTATTGAAGCTGTAATAGGGACACATGCTGACCTTACACGGTGTCTGTTGAAATGGAGTCCACCGTTGAACGCTGCATGTGACGCGGCAACACTGAAGGGCCGATTCAACCAACTGATGAATTTTTTTGACAACCAGCCTGGTCACCGTGTCGTTGATGGCAACTTGCTTGGAGAGGAAATTGTCGAAAAGGCGGTCTCTCTGCTCCCTTCAATTGCGGAGACAGAACCCTGGAGCCAGTTTTTACGAACTCTCGATCACGATGGTTTTACCGTAACGGATGGGGTATTACGGCGCTCGTTGCCCGACCGCTTGAAACTTCCAGAGGCAGAGGACGAAATACTCCGTCTGCTTGGTAAGCATGGGTTGAATGTGGCGAAGGGCCATCTTGACCAAGCAGTTACTGCTCATACTGCTGGCGATTGGGCATCCGCCAACGCTCAAATCCGCACTTTTTTTGATGCGGTAATAGACGGGATCGCGGAAAGAATTGATCCCTCAGCCGTTGGGTTGGAATCTGGCAATCCCCATCGAACTAAGCTTGCAGCAAAGAATTTTTTCTTTCGTAATCTGCATGAATGGGACGATAACGGTAAAGGCGGGTTCATCAACGGATTGGTGAAGCGCTTACACCCTGAGGGATCGCATCCCGGACTTTCCGACCAAGAGGACAGTACCTTTCGACTTCACACGGTTCTGCTGACAGCCCGATTGCTATTAGCTCGATTTGACACATGGGGCATACGATGATTCACGGCAAGTGTCGAGGGCAACATGCGCGCGAAGGATAGGGCATCCCAGTCTTTGTGGTTCGCTCACACGTGCGTACCCTCGGCACTGTGTGATTCAATATCTGTATGGATATTGAGAACCCGAAAACCGCTGTGTTTGTCGCTCTGTTGGGCGCGTTCAACTTTGAGCACAAATCTTTGGGTGCTCTGGGCATCCCTGATGAATTCAGTTTTCTAATGGACTGGACAAAGGGCGGCGAAGGACAGGAAGTCTTGCGAGAGCATATCCGGTCCAGAACCCTCATTCGAGTGAAGCAGGGGGAGGGCAAGCAATATCAGGGCATACTCAGGTTTGAGAGCGGAATAAACACCATTGACGGCATGGTTGTGGTGGGAGTTGCATGATAAGCATGTCATCCATCTGTTGACAATTAGAATGCGTCCGGGAAGGGAAACGCTATGGGCAGCAAGCGAGAATGCATCTTACGTAACCGAAGTCTCTATGCTCTGGCGCTCATTTTCTGCGCCATCTCCGCACTGGGACAAGACCAGACAATCGGACCGAATGGCGAAGGGTCATTCATCGCTGGCCCGCAAGGAACACCGCTAAGGGTACTCAATGAAGCAAATTCGTGGAGCCAGCCTCTAGTCGTTTTCAAGAACAGCAAGATTGAACTCATTATTCCAGACATTCACACGGCTGGTTGGGCCCAAAGCTATGCGAGCGCTTTCAAGAAAGAGGGAACCTATTTTACATATCTCTACATCTATGGTGTTCAGAGTCACCGCACAACTCGTGAAACTCTCTATGTCAATACTCGTACAAAAATCGCCGTTATTATCGAGAACGCCCTCACTCCACCAACTCGCGTTGACCTATGCAAGCCCGATCCATCAATGCCAATCGATCGAATCACGACCATTGTGAAGAATGTCTCTGACAGTTATCACGGCCAGTCTCTTGATGATGTGATTGCGGAACAATCGTATACCGTCGCAAGGAGGGCAGAATGCTCAGGATTATCGTATTCACAAGACTGCACTCTGAGTGACGCAGAGTACCGAGCGAAACATCCTCGATACCCACGAGCGAAACCACCAACCGAAATTCTTCTGGCCCAAATCGCACCGATGACAGCAAGACAGCCAAATGATAATTGCAAGGATGTTCCCGCTGCTCTCAATGACGATTCCTCGCCCGCTGGCGAAAGAGGCAATTCGCAGATTCCCCATCAGAAGACAGCAACAGCGTTGTCGCAAGATCAGCCGCCCACTTCCAGTTCTGAGAACGCCTGCAACCACGGAACCATTGATAAATGTTATAGCGCCGGACGTCTTTATGAACTTGGACAGGGTGTTCCGCAGGACTATATGCAGGCGTATAAATACTTCAAGTTGGCCTGCGATGGCGGAAACGTAGAGGGTTGCAATGAACTCGGTTTCTTATTTGCAAACGGCTTTGGTGTTGCACAAGATTACCAACAGGCTTACAAATACGGAAAACAAGCTTGCGATGGCGGAGAAATGCTCTCGTGTAAAAACCTTGGCCTTCTCTTCCTGACTGGGCAGGGCGTTGCCCTGGATTATAGCCAAGCATTTAAGTATTTCAAACTGGCCTGTGACGGCGGTAATTCACTTGGGTGTAATAGCCTTGGCTATCTATTCGAACATGGGAAAGGAGTTCAACAGGACTACACGCAGGCATTCAAGTATTTGAAGAGAGCCTGTGATGCCGGTGAGGGTATAGGGTGCGCCAACATCGACCTCATGTATGATTTGGGCAACGGAGTCACGAAGGACTTCACACAGGCATTCGATTTCTATAAACAGATGTGCGACACTTCACAGTTTAGAGGATGTGACTTGTTGGGACAACTCTACGCAAATGGCCGAGGTGTTCCTAAAGATTATGGAAAATCATTGGAATTGTTCAAGCAAGCCTGTGACGGGAAAGGGATGGGTGGTTGCAATGATTTAGGCGAGTTATACAGGGATGGCAATGGCGTTGCACAGGATTACTTACAAGCCTATTCTTTATTTAAGCAAGCATGCGACGCAAAGGAATCACGCAGCTGCAATAATCTATCTCTCTTGTATATATCGGGCCACGGTGTTGCACAAGATTACCAACAGGCTTATAAATACGGAAAGCAAGCTTGCGACGGTGGACTAGCAAAAGGATGCTTTAATCTCGGCGCAGTGAACATCCACGACCGGGATTACACGCAAGCCATCGAATTCTTTGCAAAGGCCTGCAGCGGAGGTGTTTCAGATGGTTGTAATCAGGCGGCTAATTATTCGCAACTTCAAGCAAACCAGATGCAAGCATTGAAGTTTTATAAAATGTCCTGTGATGACGGAGATCCCACTGGATGCAAAAGCTACGCGCATCTACTCGACGACCTGTTAAATGGCACAATACGAATAGAAAACCTTCACGATTACGCGCAGGCTATTCTATATAACAAGAAAGCGTGTGAGCTTGGAGAAGTGAGCGCCTGTTCTGAAGCTGGAGTTTTCTTGTCCCATGCTTCGACTATTGTTCAAGGCGCTGCACCAAACAATCAAGAGGCACTCCGGTACTACAACATGGCGTGTGAGGGGGGAGATTTGAAAGTGTGCTTCAATCTTGGCTCTCTATTTGAATTTGGGCTCAGTAATCTTTTAGCTGATGGTCAAAGCATAACCAAGGATTCCAAGCTGGCCCATAGCTATTGGAAAAAGGCTTGTGATAATAAATATGAGGACGCATGCACAATTCTGAAGACCGTGCGGGGATCAATTCGCTTTTGAATGATAAATCGTGTGTTGGGAATGGCGAGTGGATTACGTCGAGCTGAGGGATAAATCGCATTAGGCTGTCATGCAAGACCGAGCTGAGGATGAGATGAGCGAAAAGCAAAGCTCCGAGCGGTGGATCGTAGGCACCTTGTTGATTGTCGCGTTGCTAACCTTTTTCTTTCCGTTAGTTTCGCTTCAAGTACCAATACTAGGTAGCCAAGAAGTGAGCGGATATGACCTCATTAACAAAGCAAAGGAGTTCGACCAGGCACTGGATGCATTCAAGTCCAAGGGACTCGGCGAATCAACATCAACGCCTTCGCAACTAGAACCCAACGACTCAGAAAGCTCCGAATCGCGTTCTACGATGCCGCTGTCGGCTCAGACGCTCTCTTTGATTCCGATCGAAATCGTTCTCGGTTTTGCATGTGCGCTGATCGCTCTTCTTTTCTGTCTCGGTTCATTCAGTTCCACTCCAACCAAAGCATTCTCTACTCTCGGAAGCATAGCCGCAGTTGCCGCTATCCTTCATCTCACTGTTGCGAATTCCGACTTGCACTCCTGGTTTCGTGAGCAGATGAAACTCGATTCTTCTGCGCTATCTAATAACCCACTCGCTGGATTAGCTCAGCAAATTGCCAGTCTAGCTGCAAATTCGATCCAACTCAAACCGGGCGCTGGTCTCTATGTACTTGCGGTGTCCCTTTCGCTAACAACAATTATCCTTTTATCAAGGCTACTTTCGGCGTCATCGTCGGGCGAAACGGCAATTGAACCGTACTTTGATCAAAGTAATGGAAAGGCGAGAACGCCCATATTCGTAATCTTGCTCATAGTTGCTTTTGTAGCTGTAGTTGTAGTGCTCAATCACAAGGCTCCCTCCGCCCCTACAAAAGGGGCATTTGATGGTGAATTCTCTGTGAACAAAGCCCTTATCTCCTTGTTTGGAAATTATGATCCCTCGCACAAGTCGTCCTCTGTAGTCGTAACAAACGAAAAAGCCGATAATTCCACAGGTAATGTGACTCTCCTTCTCGACAGTCCTTTTTTTCAAGGTAGTGAACAGAAACACTTACTCGTAACTTCAACTGCGGTGACTGGCGAGGAATGCCACGCCTGTGACGCGGAAATTGGTGCGTATGTATACGCCAGAAAGGAGGGAGGCTGGACACCCGAAATTGCAGACAGGGAGATAGGCCGATTCGGTGCCTGGGGCGTCGCGGGCAAGGCTAGAGTTATCAAGGTTGCACCGGATGTTTATGGGTTCTCCTTGACGATAGACGATATGCATCAGGGAGAAGCGGATTCATCCGAATTGTTTGTGGCCCCTGTGAGTGGTCATTTTCACCCAGTTTTGTCAATAGGCACCGAATCGGACAACAAAGGAAACTGCGGATCAACTGATCCTGAGATGACATTGGGGCACGCACCTTGCGTTGAAAGCGAATCGACCATTCATTTCCTCAATTCAATTCACAATGGCTATTTCGATATAGAGGTGGATGAATCAGGAACTGCAAATCCGGATCAGGGCGTTATTCCGACTAACAGCAGGAAGATTTACCTGTTTTCTGGTGAGAAATATGTTGAGTAATACTCGACGGCTGCAAAGCCTATCAGGGGTCGCTTCAACTGTGCTGGACCAGGCAGGGTTTTGTCCGCAGTGTGGTTCTCCGGCACCACAAATACATGGGCGCGTCAGGCTGCTTGCCGGACGCTACAACCCGCCTCTATCGTCAGGCCGCGCCCTCGTTGGCCAGTCCGTCTGTCTTCCTTCCTGAGGGCGTGTCGCCGTCCTGATCGTCGAGCAGCCCGGTCTTGTTTGCGTATCGGATCGGATTAGCAGCGCCACGCTTCCGCATATTGTCGGGAAGACGGCAGCGCCTATAAAGGCTGGCTACGTCTTCGGGAGCTTTCCGACCTACAAACCCCCACCGACGCCCCTTCCAGTCTGGCGCGATGCCGGGGAAATTCTCGGCGGTTGCCTCAAGCCATTTGTCTGCGACGAACACGTCGATGATTAGCCCTCGGTCAACCGCTAAGACATAATCGGCTTTCGTAGCCCTTTTAGGGTCTAGCACCCAAGCGTAGCGAACGGCCTCGTAGCTGCCCTTCTCGGTTACTGACTGGCTCACATTGATAAGTATTACACTATGGCGAAAGACGGCTTCTCTCGCTTCGTAGCGCTCAATGATCTGTCTTGCGTGCATGAGACCGTACAAGTCAGATCCTTGACCACTAACTAAATTGCTGGCTTCTGGGTAAGCGTCTATCAACGCTGCCTCAACCTCTAATGCAGTCCTCTCATCCATCCCGTGCCGATGGATGACGTGTGTTACTTCAAAGCCGTCGTGGTGGATGTCCCGAATTCGCTGAAGCTTCTCCGACAAGGCGTTGGCGTCTGCACCAAGCTCGTCCTTCACGTGCGCGAAAACGCGGTTACCTGTGCCTCTGCCGACGTAGAACGTCTCACCATTGCGTGGGTCGATTAGTCGGTAGACGTAATATCCTAGCTTCTGTACGACCGTCGTTGAAAACGCAGTTGGTTCGGCCATGAGTTGGGTCACCGCTGAATTATACTACGCTTAACATTGGAGGTTCCAGTGGTCGAAACCCTTCCTGATTCCGTTCGCTACATAAAAAATGGGGCGGGCGGGCGGTGGTGGAAAGCCGCCAAGGCTAATGGGCAAATCCATGCAGGATGGCGTGACATCCCGGACGCTCTCCTTCGGACCGCAGACATGGGGCAGATTGAGAGCCTAATCCGGACGCAGTTTGGAAATAAGCCCGGCGCTACGCAGGACTTCAAGGCATTGCGGACTCTTCTGGTGGAACCCAGCCAGCACGTCTGGGTCACATTTCAGGACGGTTGCATGTGGTGGTGCATGGTTCGGAATGGAGTTGAAACAAACCCTGATATCGAAACGAACGAACGAGGCCATTTTTGGCTGACTTGTCAATCACCGTGGAGCAACCATTCCATAGACAATAAGCGGCATCTGGTAACGAGCGAGCTTCCGGGCATTGTCGTGGCTGTAGCCGGATATCAGGCTACCGTATGCGAACCCAAGGGTTGGAAGGAAGTTCTTCGCATCATTCGGAATGAGGAAGATGAGGACGCCCGAGTTGCGGCGCTGGCGCGTCAGACTTACGAGGACGCTGTTGCAAAGCTTGTTGCCCGTCTCGGTGATAAGGATTTTGAACTGCTGATAGATTTGATCTTGTCGCGTACCGGTTGGGCGCGGCTGGCAAAGCTCGGCGGCGCAACGGAGGGAATCGACGTTGAAGTCGAAAACGTCTCTTCTGATGAAATCGCTTTTGTTCAAGTGAAAAGTACCGCAAGCCAGAGCGTTCTTGATGACTATGTGTCAAGGTTCAACGCTCGGAGGGACCGCTATCACCGAATGATATTTGCCGTGCACTCTCCCAAGGGAGCCTTGACGCCGCCTGCTGGTCAACTGGTATCGATTTGGACGGGGAAAGAAATTGCTCGGCGCGTGGTCAAGCTGGGCTTGGGTGACTGGGTTGCTACACGTCTTTAATTGTTCTTTTGCGAGACGGAGACGGCAATGTAGGTCATGCGGTTAGCAAGTTGGTCTTTCGCCCTCAGCTCGGCATCCGCGTGGATCAGCACATGGTCGGCGGTTAGTCCCTGGCTGGAATGACTCATGTCCACATAATGGCCTTGCCGTACCCTGTGACAGCCGCCGCGAACCCCTTGCCAGTCTCCTTTTCTCCCTCTCTTCCCACGGTTATCTTTGTTGCGGTTCATTCGGCTTCCCTCACTTCCATGCAATGAACCCACTACTCCCCCGGCGCATCATTCGAGTGAACTCTTTTTGCAACAATCGTTTGCAGTGAGGTCTTCCACGCTCATATACTAATGCTGTAAGATACGTATCGACAAGGAAACCATATGCCTGCCGCAAAGAAAACCCCAGCCC
>Ga0302320_10008301_pt1 | contig 22649 bp, 13 predicted proteins | sample Bog_T0_3_FD_202130 | JGI IMG/M metagenome (GOLD analysis project Ga0302320, IMG submission 202130) | Peat permafrost microbial communities from Stordalen Mire near Abisko, Sweden - Bog_T0_3 | ecosystem: Environmental > Terrestrial > Soil > Wetlands > Peat | place: Sweden: Abisko, Stordalen Mire... | reverse complement strand
ATGCCCGACCGTCGCAGTGACGCCGACGAGGTCATACGCCAGCTGCACGAGCGACACCGCAAGCGTCAGGCATCAATCGACTCCGCCGCCGCTCATGCATAACGAAATCGGCCCTCATAAACACCACCTTCAACCTGACGAAGTAGAACTAAGCTTGGATGAAGACAATGATTACAAGTACGCCAATAGCGTATCTACGTCAATGGTAGACCTTGTTGTGGTCCAATTCGGCATACCCGTGCGTGAGAATATTCCGAACGCCGATGATGTCGCGCGCGGAAGGGATCGACTCTGCAACGGGCTCGCGGAACACCAAAGACCATTGCCGAGTTTTACAATCATCATTGCGTTGGATTTCGCTTACTCGGATCGGGAGGCCTCTGCGAAAAGTATCACGGTCCCGTCGAGTTCGGTGTCCCCAATTCGCTTTGTTCACTTTATTGCTCCATATGTCGTCTCGTAGTAGCGAAGGACACCGGTCAGCGAATTCGGATCTGACTCAGGCAGATCATTTGCCGGGTGTGGCGTCCAGTTTGCAACCACCACAATGTCGAGCGGCAGCTTGGCCGCCGCAACAGCCGCCATATTCTGCTTGTAGGTCGCCACCGCGTCCGCATCCGTCCCATTTGGCGCGGTCCCGTCGAGAAATATTCCCGCACGCACGCCGGTACGATGCAAGATATCGGTGGCGGGGCGAACCGCATCCAGCCATGGCTTTTTCCAATCGACGTCGAACACGACCGCATTGGGCAGCTCGCCGGACGCGCTCTTGTAGGCCTTGAGCCATTCCTGCAGGTCTTGGAGCCATTGACTGGCCGGTACAGTGGTTGCCACCGCCTCGGCGTCAACAATCTTGGCGTCAGGGAATTGCTTTCGAATTTCCGCAAGAGAGGCCGCGGTTCGACGGGCTGTTTCTCCAATTGAAAATTGGCAAGACGATCCGAGAGCCTTCGGACCCCCACGGAAGTGATGACCGAAAGACAGCGGTTCGTCCAAGGCGATATACTTGACATCATTGCCATAGTTCTTCTGCCGCGTAAAGATGGCTTGATTCCTGAGTGGGCGCGTGTAGCCCTCGACACCGAATCCGCACTCCCCGGGGGTACGCTGGACGTTGTCCATCTGGACCACGCCGGTACTGAGCGCCAAGGCCATATGGCGGCTCGCCAAAAAATCCGTGATGCGCTTTTCCATCTCCGCGGGCGCTTGTGCGGTCATTTTGGGCGATAAGACGAATACGTCGGCCTTTGCGCTCCACGCCGGCGACGGATCGAAAAGCCGTTGATAATCGTGGTTGTAGGTCCGTTCGCCGCGATCCAGATCGTCGGGCGGAGCGAACCACACCTCTGGTGCTTGAGTCGCTGAGGCAGACATTGCCAGGCAAAGCGCCAAGAGTGAAATTGCGATAATTCTGCACAACGTAGTATTGCTCCTCATTCGTCACCCGGAACCCTATAAGGCGACTAAATCCATCTTTTCCTGTTACTGAGCCTCGAGTGCCGGCAATGGGCATCAATCGCCATTGGGAGTGCCCGAGCCGGCGACGGCGAAGCTTTCACACGGAGCGGCCTGATATCCACTGAAGTCAGCTGTAATAATTTTACACAACGAGCGGGTGTCCGCGTTTTCCAAATTGCTGGGGCGGTGTCAGCAAGGCAGCTGCGAGGGACGCGCACTGCTCCTGGACGGCATCTCAGTCATTCCAAGGGGCAACGGTGCCTTTGTATTCCGACAAATCGATGTCGGTGAGATCGTAGGAATCGGGCAGCGACAGCTTGACGGCGTGGCAATCGAATGCGGTGGCCGTCCGGCAGTGAAACTTTGATGGTTTCGAGCGGCACAGAGCGCCGCTGGTTGCGCAGGCCGGCACCGATCTTGTTGACGGTCCCCAGCACCATTTCGCCCTTCAGACGACGATGAGTGCGCCAGCCCGCGATGGATTCCAAGGCGAGAAAGGCCGCATCGTAGTGCTTGCCCAGGTCTTTGATCGCCTGATCGTGATCGAAGGAAATACGATGGCCTGCGTGCAGGGTCGCGGCTGTGCCTCCCACGAGGATGGCCGGGGGTACTTTCGTCTCCAGCAGCGCGGCGTGCGCCAATAAGGTTTCCCAGCTGGGAATTGCTGTTTGCTTTGTCACGTGGCGGGAGGGTCGTGCGAATCGCGTGTGAGCTTGCGCAATAGCGCGGCAAAGGCTTGTGCCTTCGGGTCCTGTTTACTCAAAGCCTTGGCGGCGTCAGTCACTCAACGGGCGATGCGACCGCTCTTATCGGCCTTCATTGCTTCAACGAGTTTGCTCGACGTGGCAATGGTGCGGCGGGTGATAATGGCATCGATGGCGGCCTTGGTGAGTTCGCGGCCGGCGGTTTCGGAGAGATGCCGGTGCGCGATCAAAGGGTTCGCTGAGTTCAAGTTGCGTCGCTTCCAACACGAGATCCACGGCGGCACAGAGTCGTGCCACCCGCAGCGCCTCGAACACGAGGAGCAGTGTGATGTCGAGGCGCGGAATTTGAGTGTCCCCCGAGCTGGCCACCAGGTTGTGTTCGGTGTCCGGAGTCCGAGCCCTGACAGGTCGGAGGAGAGGACCATCCCCGAGTCGATCCGCGAGGCAGACGCTGCGATTCTTGCGGTGCCCTTCGGCGCCGTTGCAGACGTCATCAAGGGAGCCGGAAGTCTCGCCGGGAAGGTGCTGATCGACGCGACTAATCCCCTGGGAATGGTCGAGGGTGGTCTCGGGTTAACGATGGGCTTTTCAAGCTCCGGTGCGGAACGGATCGCCGCTTTGGCTCCCGGCGCGTTCGTTTTCAAGGCCTTCAACCAGACCGGCTTCGAGAAGATGGCCGACTCCCGCCCCTATGCCTCCCGTCCCGTCATGTTTGTCGCCGGCGACGAGCCTGACGGCAAGCAAATCGTTCTCACGCTGGTCGGCAACGCCGGGTATGATGCAGTTGACCTCGGCGCATTGCGCCAGGCGCGGCTTATTGAGCCCTTCGCGATGATCTGGATCGAACTCGGCCGCAAGCGCGGCCATGGGCCTGATTTCTCGTTCACCGTTCAACATAAAGGATCCACTCAATGGGTCTTGCAGGCCCAATCCCCTCGGCAGGAATCACCCCAAGCGGGTTGCGATCGTTATTTCGAACCCGGCGGTGTCGACGACCAGCGGCTGGCCGGTCGGGTTCTGGTAGCGCGAATTGACCCACCCTGACTTCACGCTGCGGCGACTCGTCGTCAGACCCGATCAGCATGGGCTTCAGTGCGACACCGAGCTTCGCGGCGCCCGTAGGGAACACGAAACGCGTCTCGGCCATCGCGCGACCTCGCACACGCAGCGGACTGTCTTTGATCGTCGACAACATGGCAACTTGGGGATCAGTAGGGGACACCGTCGAGAGTCGTGGAAGAAAGTACCGGCGCGAGGTGCACGAGCTACGGTCCACCATCACTTAGGTCATCGGTTTGGGCGAGTAGGGCGCGGCTGGTGCGCAAGTCGCCGTCGTCCGGGACACCGGTGGCGCGTCGATCTGAAGCGGCGCGCGGATTCGCGCCCAGGTCGAGAGTCGTCCCCAATCCGGCGTAAAGGTAATGATCCCCGAACGTCCTTTCAAGTGCAGCGAAAGTGGGTTCCCCGGTACAGTGTCCGGGAGCGACATACTCCACTTTGTAGGTGTCATGCAGGGTTGAGGCAACTTTTTCGAGAGCCGAGTCCTGCGCTGCCACCAGATGAAATCCGCCCGCGATGAAGTGGATGTGCGGATTGATCTTCGCGGCTTCGGCGACGATGCCCTCAATGCCCGGATGCGAACAGCCAACCACCAGTACGAGGCCGTCGGGCGTGTCGATGGCCAATGACAACTCCTTCAATTCCTTCGTTCCGGGCGCATCTGAAACCAGAGCAATCAATGTGATGCCCGGTGCCAGCTCTGTGGTCTTGTCGATCAACTGAATGTTGGCGTCGGGAAAGACCGTACCCAATTTCATAATCTCAGGCGGTGTGCCGCCGTAGTAGCGTTTCTCGGCCGGCAGTGCCTCGTCCTTGCGGTAAAACTTACTGGGTACATCGGAGCCAAAAATGCCACCAAGGCCATCTTTGGGCGCGTAAATCTTGACCTTCGGATTCACGTTGAGCAAATGGGAAAATCCGCCCACGTGATCACCGTGCCGGTGCGATAACACCACGAAGTCGAGCTTGGTGAGATCGACGCCCCTAGCCTTAACGTTCTTCGCGAAAATCGCCGGGTCGCCACCAGTATCGAACAAAATGCGCTTGCCGTTGAATTCCACCAGTGCGGCGAAGCCCCAATCCTTGGTCATCGCCGGATCCTTGCCAAAGGCATCGTAGAGTATTGTAATTCGCGCTGTTTCAGCCGCCGAGGTCGCGGAAGTCGTCGAGCAGCCCGATAGTAGCCAGGCCGAGCTGAAAGCTACGATGAGGACAAAGAACTGAGTTCTTCCCATGACTCTCTCCGTGATTGTTGTGTTCGAATGGTACACCGCACGCGGCTTTGCCGTCAGGCGCAGCAGATTTCGTGGAAACGCACATAGGGGTGGAAAAACCTGACCCCGTTTGTGCCGGTCGCGAAAGGCTGCTATCCGGCCGCATCGTCGGGAATAAAAGGACACGGGCGTCCCGATAGAACGTTGATCATTATTCTTGCCGGGATGATGCCATGAAGCGTCGAGCGGGATATAGTTGTTCTCTACCAGCGCTCGGGGAGAATCAAAATGAAACGTCGACCTATCATCATTCTTGGGCTGCTGCTGCTGTGCCTGCCCGCCTTCGCCGCGTCGACGAACGACAGCGGCCCTCCGGCGGACATCCTTGCGGTCCGGAATATCGAGATAATATTCCACACGGCGGGCAGCGTCCTCCCGAGCAAGGATCTCGAGTTGATGATGAGCCTTTATGCCGACGACGCAGTGCTCACTGACACCGCGCACGAAAACAAGGTATATCGCGGCAAGGACCAGGTCCGCACCTACTGGGCGGAAGTCAGCGGTCCATTCCGACCCGAGCATCACTGGATTGGCTACACACCGGCGATGCGGATCAAGAGTCGCGTCACAGGAGTCACCGGCACGCTCGACTTCGAGTGCCTGTGGATGAACGTGGACGACAATACCATCGGCGCACACGCTTTCTCCTCGATGAACCTCGCGCGTATCAATGGACACTGGCTGGTAACGGCCATCAAGGTTGGAAAGGTCGATAAGCTTTAGTTGGTGTGGCCGATGCCTCTAGGGCAGCAGGCATGGAATGATCGGTGGAGGTCCCGGACTTGGCAAGCCTTCTCGGCAGCGATCGGGAGGGCGGTTTGTGTACCGCCTCCGCCAACGCGCCGCCCGGAAGGAATTGTTTCTATTCCTGAGGTGTCGCGAGATCCGAGGCTGATGTCACATGGACCTCTCGTACGATCCGGCGGGGCGGTTGCGCACGTGGGGTTTTAGCGTCAGTACCAGCGGAACGATCAGGAGGGCGGTTGCCGCCGAGGCTAGCGCGCCGACGGTCTGGTTGCTGTGATCGGCAATGGCGCCATAGAGGATCGGCGCGATTCCCCCGGATCCGATGACGCTGGTATAGAAGATCGCGAAGGCCCGGCCCGTATCGCCATCGGAAAGCTCGGGCACGGTGCCGTAGAGCACCGAAGAGGTGCCGTTGAGGACGATGCCGAGCAGCGGCAGCAGGAAGAGCGTTGGTGTCAGTGGCGTGGAGAGCGTCGCCGCGATCAGCAAGGCCGTTGCTGCTTCGGTCGCCATGACGCTCCCGACGACACCCCACCGCTCCCCGAGCCGTCCGCACGTCGCCTTTCCGAAAGCACCGCCAATGAATAGCAGGGCGAGTGCGACTCCGACCGTCGGCGAGCCGCCGCCTTTTCCGTGGATGAGGAAGGGTAGAAACAGCAAATAACCCATGCGGGTCGCCGTATCGAGTGCACCGATCGTCGTTAGAATTCCAAAGCCGCCACGGCCACGACCGGAAACCGCCGCTCCCGTGGGAATCCTGGCGACGTGAGCCGCCGGCGCCAGGGACACCAGGGCGAACGCCAGCGCGATTCCAAGCATCGCCATCACGCCCAGCACCGGTCGCCAGGCTAGGATCGGCAGGAGTATTGCGACGAGCGCCGGCAATACGGCTTTTCCAAGATCGCCCGAAAAATTATATATGCCGAGTGGACGTCGCGACGCCGTTCCATAACTATCGGTGACGAGCATCGAGCCACGCGGGTGCTGGATGCTCGATCCGACACCGGCCACGACGAGGCCGACGCAAAGTCCCGCAAAGCCGAACGGGAGCGCCATGACGGCCAAGCCCGTCGACGCGACGACGGTCGATACGGTCAGCGCCGCTCGCGACGACACACCGCGAAGTGCTCGGTCGGCCGGGATTTGCAGGCCTCCCATCGTGCCGTGATACAGGGCGCGAACGACGGCAAGCGCCGCATAGGAAAGGCCGAATTGCGCCTGCCAACCTGGCAGGAAGGCATAGAGACCGTCCGCGTAGCCATCGTGAAGGGCGTGGGTGAGGCACGCGGCCAGCAAGCTGCGCGATTTGGTCGCAGCAGCGAGGCTCGCGTCGCCCAGTGGCGCGTGCAGGACAGTTGAGGTTCCCATTGCCCGATGATAAATCAGCGAGAAGTCGTCAACCACCCTGTCAATACCCACCGCGTGCGTCTGTTCTAATCATGGGACTCTTGCGTCGACTGCCACCTCTCAACGCGGTATGGATCAAGCATCGCTACTCAGTGTTCTATGCGCCGGTCGGCCTGAGTGTCGGTGCGCAACGTATGGGAAGTTTGAGCGCTCCATTCACGTCATCACGAGTCTTCTTGAACAGGACGAGCCGCTCGACACGTTCGACGAGCAGCCTTCCGCGTTTGTGCGATGGAGCTGTGGAAACACGATGCCATCGCGAACCGCAGCATTGGACATATTGTCGAAATTAATCGCGTCACGATCAGTCTGGAAAGTGTCAGCCCTCGTGACGTCGAGTGCGGCCGGTTTTGATTTCGCGCGGCAACGGTCGGTCCATCCGGAGGAATTTGACCCCGTTGTCAATCGCACGCACAATCGATGTAAAGGGGAGGTCGCATGTTCCAAAGACTGAGATCGGGGGGGGGTTCCGGTCCTGCTCGCCGGGTTCACTTTTGTCGGCGCACCTGCACAGGCGCAAGCCGATGCGACTCCCCGACTGGTCACGCAGAATGTGGACGAACGAGTGACGGTCGAATTGACGGGCAATACCCGGAGCGAAGCCGATGCGGCCAACGATCGCGGGCGCGTCGAGGACACGATGCAGATCGAGCATATGCAGCTGCTGCTCAAGCGGCCGGCCTCGACAGAGGCGGACCTTGAGGGCCGCATCGAGCAGCTGCAAGACCCACATTCGCTGCAATTCCACCGGTGGCTGACACCCGAGTCGTTCGCCCGTGAATTTGGACCCGCCCCGGCGGACGTTGCTGCGGTCACCGGCTGGCTCGAAAGCCGCGGTCTCATTTTCAATGGAGTACAGAAGAGCGGCCTGATAATTGATTTCTCCGGCACCGCAGAGTTGGTCGGCGCCGCATTCCACACCGAGATTCACAATTTCCTCGTGGCTGGCATTGCTCATATTGCCAACGTGAGCAATCCCCGCATTCCGGCGGCGCTAGCACCCGTCGTGGAGGGTGTGGTCTCGCTGCATGACTTCCGCCCGCACACCAATATCAAGCCGCGCACTGCCTACACATTCAGCTTGAGCGGAACCACCTTTTACGCCGTGGTGCCTGCCGATTTGGCGACCATTTACAACCTCAATCCACTGTTTGGCGCCGGCATTTCGGGGCAGGGGCAGACGATCGTCGTCATCGAGGACAGCAACGTCGCTCATGTCGGTGACTGGACCACCTTCCGCGACAGATTCGGTTTGAAATCCTACAGTTCCGGATCGTTCAAGCAGGAGCATCCGGCCGGCGCGAGCCGCTGTGCCAATCCCGGTGTCGTCAGCGGCACCGAAGGCGAGGCCGAGCTTGATGTCGAGTGGGCAAGCGCTGCGGCACCGAGCGCGGCAATCGTACTTGCCTCTTGCGCGGACACGACCACGACTTTCGGGGGCCTGATCGCCTTGGAGAATCTGCTGAACGGCGGCAGCCCGCCGGCGATCGTGAGCATCAGTTACGGCGAATGCGAGGCCGAGAACGGCGCTACGGCTAACGCCGCATTTTACAAGACCTACCAGCAGGCTGTTGCGGAGGGTACGTCGGTTTACGTCTCAGCGGGCGACGAGGGCGCTGCGAGTTGCGACGCCAATCTGGCCATTGCGACCCACGGCATCGGAGTGTCCGGGTTCGCATCGACGCCGTATAACGTCGCGGTTGGCGGGACCGATTTCGGTGAGACGTATGATGGAAAGAATGCAACTTACTGGAAACCGGGCAACACTGCCTCTCTGGGTTCCGCGCGTTCCTACATCAACGAAATACCGTGGAACGACTCGTGCGCCAGCGTGCTGCTAGCCGAGTCGAACGGCTACGCATCTACTTACGGATCCGCCGGCTTCTGCAACAGCGTCACCGCCGAGCAGGGATACTTGAACACGGCTGCCGGGAGCGGCGGTCCGAGTCGCTGCGCGACCGGCGCACCCTCCATTGCCGGGGTGGTCGATGGGACGTGCAAGGGGTACGCCAAGCCGTCCTGGCAGCCGGTATACGGCAATCCCGCCGACAAGGTGCGTGACTTACCTGACGTATCCCTGTTTGCCGCCAACGGCGTGTGGAATCACTTCTATGTCTACTGCGATAGCGACGTTGCCGACGGCGGTGCTGCCTGCACCGGTGCCCCGGACGGCTGGTCCGGCGGCGGCGGTACGTCTTTCGCGTCGCCCATCTGGGCCGGCTTCCAGGCGCTCGTCAATCAGAAGAAGGGCGCGTCTCAGGGTAATCCAAATCCGGTGCTCTATGCACTGGCCGCCGCCGAGTACGGGACCCACGGCAGCCCCGCGTGCAATTCGACCAAGGGCAACGGGGTGGCCACCGGTTGCGTCTTCTACGATGTCACACAAGGCGATATCGACGTTAACTGCACGGGTCCGGTCGATTGTTACCGGCCGAGCGGCACGAATGGAGTTCTTTCTACGTCGAGCAGCGCCTACGCCAAGGCATACGGAGCTCACGCCGGCTGGGATTTTGCGACTGGCATTGGCACGGTGAACGTGGAGAACCTCGTCAACAATTGGTGACGGAGGAACGCGGCAAATTCTGTGATCGGTTTGGTCGATTCGCGATGAACTTGACCCACGGTATCGTGTGGATGGGACTGGCACTGGTCGTGGTGGCGTGGTGCAGATCGGACCCGGCGGCCTTCGCGTGGTGAGCCCGCGGGAGCATCATTGAAGAATGACACAGGATCATGACTCGCCCGATCATAGCGAACTCAGCGACGTCGAAGCTCGCGTCCGGGCGCTCGAGACGGTATTGACCCAAAAGGGCTACGTCGATCCGGCGGCGCTCGACGTACTGATCGACACGTACCAGACAAAAATCGGGCCGCGCAACGGCGCTCGCGTCGTTGCGCGGGCGTGGGTGGATAGCGACTATCGGGGTCGTCTGCTCCGCGATGCGACGGGTGCGATTGCGGAGCTCGGCTACACGGGACGCCAGGGCGAGCAGATGATCGCGGTGCAGAACACGCCGGGGCAGCATAACGTCGTGGTGTGCACACTGTGCAGCTGCTACCCGTGGCCGGTACTGGGACTGCCCCCGGTTTGGTACAAGAGCGCGCCGTATCGCTCGCGTGTGGTGCGAGACCGGCGCGGCGTGCTCCGCGAGTTCGGCGTGGCGCTGCCTGCCGGCACCGTGGTCCGTGTCTGGGACTCGACCGCTGAAGTGCGCTATCTCGTGATTCCCGAACGCCCCTCGGGCACCGAAGGCTTTGACGAAGCGGCCCTCTGTGCACTCGTCACCCGTGATTCGATGATCGGCACCGGACTCGCGCGAACGCCCGCGCCCCCGGGGTAATGACATGCCCTTTACGACTCATGCCGATCTCGGCGGACGCCCAGGCTGGGGCGCCGTCGTGCAAGATGCCGATGACTCCACGTTCCACGCCGCCTGGGAGTCGCGAGCGCTCGCGTTGACACTTGCGATGGGCGCGACCGGCTGCTGGAATATCGATATGGCGCGCGCCGCACGCGAGACGCTGCCCGACTATCTCGATCTCAGCTATTACGAGATCTGGGTGGTGGGGCTCGAACGACTGCTCGTTGCGAAAGGCTTGGTGACGGCCGACGAACTCGCCGCCGGACGTGCCCGGCACCCGTCCAAGCCGTTCGACCGCTGCTTGCTGGGTGCTCAGGTGGCGCCACGGCTGGCCAAAGGCTCGCCGACCGCGCGCACGCCGGCGGCCCCGGCGCGCTACCGGCTTGGCCAACGGGTCGTCACCCGCGCGGTACCGGTCGATCACCATACACGGCTACCGGCCTATCTCCGCGGCCGAACCGGCATCATCGACCGCATCGTTGGGTGCCATGTGTTTGCCGATTCCAATGCCCATGAGCTGGGCGAAGACCCACAATGGCTCTATACGGTGGTCTTCGAAGCGCGCGAATTGTGGGGAGGCGAAGCCGCTCCCGGGGACGCCGTGTCCTTCGACGGCTGGCAACCCTACCTCGAACCCGCATGAACGCGACCCACCCGCCGCTCGCCGCATTGGCGGGTTTGCCTCGCGATGCCGAGGGACCGGTGTTCGAGCAGCCGTGGCAAGCCCAAGTATTTGCGATGACCGTATCGCTCCATGAGCGCGGCGTGTTCACTTGGCCAGAATGGTCGAACGCCCTTGCGCAGCAGATCTGCGCCGCCGCACATCACGACGAGCCGCATTCCGGCGAGTCCTACTATGGCCATTGGCTGCGGGCTCTCGAAGCACTGCTCGCGGCCAGGGGCGTCGCGTCGATTCAGGAGCTCAGCCGTTGTGAAGACGCATGGCGCCGCGGAGCGTACTCCGCACGGAGCCCCCATCGTTTTGACGGACGACGATCGCTAGCCGAACGCGGCTCCAGGCGACCCGCCATCGACCCACTATCGACCCATAGAGCGATTCGAGAGGACCGGTGGCTGCTCGACCTCGGCATGGCGCATGACGCTGGCGATCGTCCTGATGGGTGAAATTGGCGCGGTGCGAGTCCGGAATGCTGCAGCGGCATACCGCCGCATCGTGACGAGGGTCCCGGTTGCGCGCGTGACCACCGCGTAGACTCTGCGAGCGGTTCAAAGTCGAATCGAAGGACGTTGCGCTGACTCTGAACCCGCGCAAAACCATGGCCCGACGTTTCTCCCCGTCACTGCATCATTTGTTGGCGCGAATTCGGATCGCGTCGGTCGTATGCTGCCTGAGCGTCGCCGGCTGCTCCCCGCAAGCGAGCCCCGCCTTGCGCATGGGCACCAGCCTCTGGCCCGGCTTCGAGCCATTCTACGTGGCCCGAGAACGGAATTTCTGGCGTGAGGACCAGATAAAACTCCTCGAATACACGTCGACCTCGGAACTGACTCGCGCGTTTCGCAACGGCACGATCGACGCCGGCTTGCTCACGCTCGACGAAGCGCTGCTGTTGGTTGAGGACCGGCAGGACATCAAGATCCTGCTGGTCACCGACCTTTCGCACGGCGCGGACGTCATCGTCGCGAAGCCCGGCTTCCACAGCATGAAGGAGTTGCGGGGACATCGGATCGGCGCCGAGACCACGGGTGTGGGGACATACCTGTTGTTCCGAGCGCTGGAACTGGCCGGTCTAAGACCCGTGGATGTGGAGATCGTCACGCTGGAATTCTCCGAGGAGCAGGCGGCGCTCGACCGAGGTCTGGTCGATGCCGTGGTCACTTACGAACCCGTCCGCACCAAGCTCAAGAGCGCCGGGGCGCGGCAGATTTTCGACAGCACCCGCATTCCCGGTGAAATCGTCGACGTGCTGTTGGTCCGGACCAGCTATTTGATGGCGTCGCCCGACAATGCGCGGCTGCTCGTGGAGGCCTATTACCGTGCGCAGCGGTACGCACGGGAAGACTCGGCCGGGTTCGTGCGGATCGCCGCGGCACACGAGAATGTGACGTCGCAGGAGTTCCGGCAATCGATGACCTTGCTGCACGTTCCCGACGCGCAGGAGGGGCGGGCGATGTTGGCGGGCACACCCGCGCCGTTGGAGAAGCAGGCGAAAGTGCTCGCGGACGTCATGATTCAAGGGAAGCTCTTGCTCCGGCCCGTCGATGTGGCCTCGATGTTCGCATACCCGCTCTGGCAGCGTGAGGTCCCATGACGGCACAGCGACCCCCAACCCATAACAGGTCCCTCAGGGTACCCCTTCGGATCCTCGTCCCCGGTCTCCTGCTGGTCTGTTCCGCGGCGGCCGCCATCGTTGCGTGGAAGCTCAGCACCCACTTGACCGTCAACCAGATCGAAGCAGGACTCCTGGATGAATCGAGGCAACAAATCACCGGGTTGCAATCGACCTTGGAGTATCTGTTTCGCAAACAAGACTTGACCGGCGTGCGGGTGGAGGTCTCCGGCATGGCAACCCGCCGCGACGTGATCGCGGCATTCGTCGTCGACGAGGCGGGGGTCATCGTTGCCGCGTCCCGGTACCCCACCATCGGGTTTAACGCGAGTGCCATGTTGCCGGCAATTCCGGAGGATTTACGAAGCGACTACGCAGCCAGACTGGCGGCCGCGGAAACCGGGGCTCCGGGGAGTCTCGTCGTGGCGCGGGATAAAAATACCCTGGTCGCCTACTATCCTTTGCTGGTCACTGCAGACCGGCACGCGTTGCGTTCGGCGCGATGCGGCGCGCTGGTACTCGTCTCCGGCTGGCAGTTGGCCAAGGGTCGTGCGCTCGAGGCCGCCGGCCGACAAACCTTGAATTTCGTTCTCCTGTTCGCCGGGCTGGCGTCGTGCGTTTGGGCCTGCATTGATTTCGGTGTGACCCGACGGGTCAGACGTCTGCTCAAGGCAACGCGGCAGCTGGCCCGCGGCGATCTGTCCGTTCGCACCGGGGTCAGCGGCAACGACGAACTGGGCGAGGTGGCCGCCGGCGTCGACGCCATGGCGGCCCAGCTCAGCGACGACCTGATGCGCCGCATTCAGGTCGAACGAGAGCTGCTCGCCAGCAATGCACGGCTCGGCTCCCTCAATGCCGAATTGATTGCGGCTACCAATCATGCTCGGGAAATGGCCGCCGCAGCCCAAGTGGCCAATCAGGCAAAGAGTGAATTTCTCGCCAACATGAGCCACGAGATCCGCACGCCGATGAATGGCGTCATCGGCATGAGCGAATTGATGATGGACGGGAGCTTGACGGAGCGACAGCGCGATCACGCCGAGGTCATCCGCGACAGCGGCCGCGCTCTGCTGACCGTCATCAACGACATCCTGGACTTCTCCAAGATAGAGGCCGGCAAAGTCGAGTTGGAATCGTCATCGATCTCGATTCGCTGCCTGGTCGATGATGTTGCTCGACTGGTCGCCCTCGAAGCTCATGCCAAGAACTTGGAAATCACCGCCAACGTGGACGCGGCCGTTCCGGACGGGGTCATGGGCGATGCCGGACGCGTGCGCCAGATACTGCTGAATCTTTGCGGTAACGCCGTCAAGTTCACGCAACATGGCGAGGTCGCGATCTCAGCGCATGTCGTGGAACAGGATTTGACCAATGTAACGCTACGCTTCGATATCCGCGACAGCGGCATCGGCATAGCGACGGAGCGCGTGCACACCCTGTTCAAGCCATTCTCGCAGGTCAATACCTCGACAACGCGCCGCTTCGGCGGTACCGGCCTCGGCCTGTCGATCGTCAAGCGCCTGTCGGAAATGATGGGCGGCGAAGCCGGCGTGGTGAGCCATGAAGGCTCCGGCTCGACCTTCTGGTTCAGCGCCCGATTCGGCATCGACCTCACGGCCGCGTCGTTCGCCGAGCGGTCGCGCCATGCGCTCGACGTCCTGAGGGGGCGTCGCATGCTTGTGGTCGACGGCAACGAGACCAATCGCAGCGTCATCAAGAGCCAGCTCGAGCAGTACCACGTCGACATCGAGTGCGTGGCCTCAGCCGAAGAAGCGTGGCGCGCGCTGATGGCGGCGTGTCAGGCGGGCAAGCCGTTTGAGGCGGCCTTGATCGATCGGCACCTGCCGGACTGCGACGGTGCCGATCTCGGCGCACGGATCGCGCACGATGCGGCCTTGAAAACGACCCGATTGATCCTGCTGACATCGACTGGACACGCAGATGAGCATCTGTTCATCCAACAGGGCTTTGCGGCGTTCCTGACCAAACCGGTGTCGCAACGCCGTCTGACCGAGTGTCTGTACGCGGCGGTTCTCGGTACCGGCGCGGCCGCGCGTGCCCCGGAGGCGCGAACTGCGCCGCAAACCCGCACAGGACATCTCATCTTGTTGGCCGAGGACAATCTCGTGAATGAAAAGGTCGCGTGCCGCACCCTCGAAAAACTGGGGTTTCGCGTCGAAGTGGCCAGAAACGGCCGAGATGCGGTCCTTGCATGGGCAACCGGCCGTTTCGACCTCATTCTGATGGATTGCCAAATGCCCGTACTCGACGGTTACGAGGCGGCCCGCGATATTCGCCAACGGGAGTCGGGGGGGCGGCGTATCCCGATCATCGCGTTTACTGCCCACGCGATGAAGGATCATGACCTCGAGTGCAAGGCCGCCGGTATGGACGATTGCATCACCAAGCCGCTCGATCGAGAACGACTGAAACGGTGTCTGAGTCAGTATCTGGAGGAGGACGTCTTGCAGCCGAGTGCATCGCGCGCTCCGGCCGACAGCTGAGTGTGCGCGCAAGGCCCCCAATAAAGTGATCGCTCTGCCCCGACGATGACTGCGAATTTCCCCTTAACGGAACTCTTTTAGATGGCGCTATGATGATATCGCTCGGATTCGCAGCGATTTTCCGCCCACCACCGCGGAAGCGCTCCGCGGCCGTCACTGACCAAATACCTGGAAGCCGCAGCTCATTTTGCCGCCGAGTCGTCGACGGGCACCAACGTCGAGGTGTCGACGACGGATGACTCTGGCGACAAACTGTCTCCCGGCTGGCGCGCCCGGTTGCGGCTTGCCGCGTAGGTCTTTCTGAACGCAGCCAGCAAGGCCCATCCCGGGCTTTGCTGCCCTGCGCAACTGTTTGGGCATCGCCGCGTCGACACCGCATCGATGCGGCGGCGTGCGCTTGCGGCGCGCGACTTCTGAGGCCACGCGGCCCGTGGCGCCGTTCAGGCGCCTGGATTCAAGTCGTACGCGTGAGCGCCGATAGTAATGGGGTCAGCCGCAACTCGTGCCACCGCGCGGACTGCCGATCGTAGTCCCTCCCACTCGCGCTGAAATTCGGGATCCCTTATGGTTGTTTCGGCCTCCGTGCAGGTCCGCTTAGACGCGGGCTCGATCGCGTCGCGCCTCGCGCGCACGCTCTGCCTGTTGCTGCTGGCCAGCGTTCCGGTTGCAGCGCACGCCGCGGTGGATTTGACGTCGCTGAGCCTCGAGCAGCTTCTCGATGTGTCGATTATCGGGGCGTCTCGATATGCGCAGACGCAGAGCGAGGTTGCCGCCGCGGTCAGCGTCGTCACGCGACAGGAGATTCAGGCTTTTGGCTGGCGCACGCTCGCCGAAGCGCTCGGCAGCCTGCCCGGCCTGTACGTCACGTACAACCGGCAGGAAACTGCGATCGGTGCGCGCGGTTTCGGTCTGCCGGGCGACTTCAATACCCGTTTGCTCGTCATGATCGACGGTATTCGTGTCAACGATCCGACCTATGACGCCGGCCGGTTCGGCTGGGATTTCCCGCTCGACATGGACCTCATCGAGCGCATCGAATTCATCCCCGGGCCGGGTGGCGCGGTGTACGGGCAGAACGCGATGCTGGGCGTGGTCAACGTGATCACGCGCAGCGGTGCCGGAATCGGCGGTGTGGAAGTGTCGGCTGCCTATCAGGACCCGCAGGCGCTGCGCCAGGGTCGCGCCAGCTGGGGCACGCGTTTCGATAACGGCACGGATGTCACGTTGTCGCTGTCCGGACTGGATTCGCGCGGCGAAAATCTCTTCTTCGATTTCGGGCCGCTGCCGGTGTCCGGCGTTGCCGCCGGCTTGGACGGTCAGAAGAACCAGGAGATCCTCGCCCATGCCGGTCGCGGCGCATGGTCGGTCGAAGAAATCTACGGCTGGGGCAAGAAGGATGACCCGACCGCGTCGTTTTTCTCGACACCGCTAGTGCCGGGGCAGTCGCAGGTCGTTACGGCCTCGTTGACGCAGGTCAAGTACCTGGACAAGTTCGCTGCCGAGTCCCTCGAGGTCAACGCGCGCGTATTCAATGGCTCGCAGCACACCGTTGAAAGCCTGCTCGTCGACGCCAGCCGCTACCAGACCCGCGGTACCAGTCAATGGTACGGCGCGGAGGTGAGCTTCGTGTTCACCGGTCTCGCGGGACACAAGATCATGGTCGGCGTCGAGGGCCAGGACGCCCCCGTCATCGATCAAAGCCTGCACGGCTACGGCTTCGTAAACCCGTCGCACGACTTCTTGATTCAGAGTCCGGGTTACCGGGCCGGTGTCTACGTGCAGGACGAATGGAAAATCGCCGAGCGCTTCCGCGCGACCCTCGGCCTGCGCGAGGATCACAACGAGGTGACCGGTTCGACGGCCAGCCCGCGCGGGGCGCTGATCTGGCAGCTCGCGGCGGCCACGACGCTGAAGGCCTTGTACGGGATTGCGCACCGTGCCCCCAATGCCTATGAACGCGACTACGGCGACGGCAACTCACAGATCGCCAATCTCGCGCTCCAGGGCGAAACCATCCGCACGTTCGAAATCGTCGCCGATCATCGCATCGGCCGCGATCTCACGCTACGCACCTCCCTGTATCAATGGACGATGAGCCGCCTCATCACCCAAGTGTTCGACCCGGCGAGCGGGGTTCCCCCCCAGTATCAGTCCGGGCCCGAGGTCGATGCGCGCGGCGCGGAACTCTCGGCCGACAAAACCTGGAACGGCGGCGCCCGGCTGCGCGGCAGCGTCTCGATGCAGGATGCCTACTACGAGCGCGGCGGTGCCGCCCTGCTGAATTCACCTGAGAACCTGGCCAGGCTCAACGCCTCGGCGCCGCTGCCGTATTTCGGCTTGGCACTCGGCTACGAGCTGCGCTACGACAGCAGCCGCCTCACCCGCGACGGCACGACGCTCGGCGGCTTCGCGGTGTCCAACCTGATCCTGAGCTCGGCGGCCTTACACCCGGGGCTCGACGTCTCCCTCGGGCTGTACAACCTGTTCGACAAGCGTTACGCGGAGCCCGGCGCCGAGAACAATTGGCAGAACTCGTTCGAGCAGGACGGCCGCAGCATTCGCATCAAATTCACGCAGAAGTTCTAGAGCGAAGCCGTGCCCGTCATGCTCCGTCACAGGGTCCTTCGCGCGGGCCGGCCGCTGTCGCTCTGTCTGGTGCTCGCGACCGCCGCCGCTTGGTCCGACACCACGCCGGACTTGTCCGCGCTGAGCCTCGAACAACTGCTCGACGTGACGATCGTCGGCGCGTCCAAGTACGCCCAGAAGCAGGAGGAAGTCGCCGCGGCCGTCACCGTGATCACTCGGCAGGAGATCCAGGCTTTCGGTTGGCACACTCTTGCCGAAGCACTCTCCAGCTTGCCCGGCGTGTACACGACCTACGACCGTCAGTACAGCTATCTCGGCATGCGCGGCTTCGGGCTGCCGGGCGACTTGAACACGCGCGTGCTCATTACGATCGACGGCAATCGCGTCAATGATCCCACGTTCGACCAGGGCCCGACCGGCCCGGAGTTTCCCCTCGACATGGACATGGTCGAGCGCATCGAATTCATCCCCGGCCCCGGGGGCGCGGTCTACGGGCAGAACGCCATGCTCGGCGTGGTCAACGTGATCACGCGCAGCGGCGCGACGGTCGAGGGCGCCGAATTCGCGGCCGCGTATCAGGATCCCGAGGCGGCGCGCGTAGGGCGCGCCACCTGGGGTGCGACGCTCGCCAATGGGGTGGATCTGCTCGCCTCCGCGTCCGACCTCGAGTCTCGCGGTGAAAACCGGTCCTTCGATTTTGGCGCATCCGGCGTATCCGGCACGGCGGTCGGCATGGACGGTGAACGCAATCAGCAGATCCTCGCACGCATCGGCTCCGGTGCTTGGACGCTCGAGGAGATCTACGGCAACCATACGAAGGAGGATCCCACGGCGGCATTTCTCTCCGACCCGCTGGTCCCCGGCGGCTACCAGGGTGATCGCCACAGCTTGACGCAACTGGAGTTCCAGCATAGCTACGCCGCCGGAAATACCTTGCAGGTATCGGGGCGACTGTTCGACGGCAGTGAAAGCTATAGCAGCCGGCTGACCTTCGCCGGCGCGCCGTTCCTGTCTCCCGCGAGCAGCGAATGGTTCGGCGCAGAGCTGCGGGTGCTCTCGACTGCACTGGTCGGTCAGAAGCTCATGATCGGGGTCGAGACGCAGGACAACAGGCGCGAGAACCAGGCCGCGGTGTATCCCAGCGATCCGGGCGCAGACTATTTCATTGGGCGCTCGGACTACCGGATCGGCCTTTACGTCCAAGACGAATGGCACGCCGGCGAATCGCTGTCCGCGACCGTGGGTCTGCGGCTTGATCGCGACGACGCGACCGGCGAGAAAGCGAGTCCGCGGCTCGGCCTGATCTGGCAAGCAGCGTCCGCGACCACCCTCAAGGCCCTCTACGGCGTCGCCCATCGCACCCCGAACGCTTACGAACGGGATTACAATGACGGCGTCACGCAGGTGTCGAACCTGACCCTCCGCGGCGAGACCATCGACACCCTGGAATTTGCGGTCGATGAGCGGGTCAGCGGTAACCTCGCGCTGCGCGCTTCCGTCTACCAGTGGACCCTGCAGGACCCGATCACGCTCGGCACTGCGCCGGCGGACGGACTTCCGCAGTATCAGTCCGGCGAGACGGTCAAGGCTCGCGGCATGGAGCTGTCGGCCGACAGGACTTGGGACATCGGAGCGCGTCTGCGCGGCAGCCTGTCGACGCAGGATGCCGGGTACGCGGACGGCCGCGGCCTGGCGAATTCACCGAAACTGCTGGGTAAACTCAACCTGTCGGCCCCGGTTGCCGCGACGGGCGCGCATGCGGGTTACGAACTGCGATATGACAGCAGGCGCCAGACCCGCGACGGTACTTACCTTGGCGGCTACGTGCTCTCGAACCTCATCGTGAGCACGGATCGCCTCGCGCCGGGTTTGGGACTGTCGTTCGGCATCTACAACTTTTTCGACAAACGTTACGCCCAGCCAGGCGCCGATACCAACTGGCAAAACGCGTTCGAGCAGGACGGCCGCAGCATCAGGCTGAAAGCTGTCTACAGGCTCTGACCCGCGATGACCCACACGCCTTTCGGTCCGGCAGTCAAGTACCTACGCGGCGCCCTGGTGCGGGGGATCCTCGCCGTCGCGGTCTTGCTGGCGCAGACGCCGCCGGCCGTGGCGGACGCATTGCCTGAGTACCGTCTGAAGGCGATGTTCGTGTACAACTTCGTGCTGTTCACCGAATGGCCGAACGACGTGGGCAGCACGCTCGCTCTGTGCATCTACGGCCCCGATCCATTCGGCGCGGAGATCGACGCGCTGCGCGGGAAGCAGGTAGGCAGTCGCAGCATCAGCGTGCAGCGCAAGGCGGTCGGTGAGCCGCTGAAGGCCTGCCAAATCCTGTTCATTGCGGCCCCCGCGATCGAGGCCGTACCGCAGGTCCTCGAGCGATTGCGCGGCAGTCAAGTCCTGACGATAGCCGACACGCCCGGCGCGGCGCGCCAGGGCGTTGCCCTCAATCTCTCGGTGGCCGCGGACCGCGTGACCTTCGAGGCCAATCTACAGGCCGCGCGCGGCGCGGGCCTGAACCTCAGCTCCAAGCTGTTACGCCTGGCAACGCAGGTCATCCAATGATTCCAAAAGTCACACTGGGCCAGCAGCTACGGCGCATCAACCGCATCGCATTGGGGTCGGCGGTGGCCATCGTAGCGCTGTTCGTGCTGATCAGCAGCCTGGCATTGAGCGTCATCGCCCTGATCGACACCAGTCGGGGACAGGCAAGAGTATTGGCCGAGAACCTGGCGGCGGCGCTCGCGTTCGAGGATACGAGGGCCGCAGGCAACCTGCTCGAGTCGTTGCGCAACTCGCCCGGTATTCAAGGCGCGATCCTATATCGCAGCGACGGACGGGAGTTCGCTCGCTATCTGCGTTCCGGACAGACGGCGGGCAGTCGGGCGCCGACGGCGACGCAGGACCTGCTGATCCGTCCCAGCGAATTGTTGGTTTCGCAGGCGGTGGCGGCGCGGCCCGGCGATACGGGCCGGCTGGTGCTGCGCGTGAGTCTTGCCGATTCGTATCGGCAGACTGTCTGGCAGCTCGTGGCCGCGGCGCTCGCGGCGCTCCTTGCAGCGGCCGCGAGCGGCCGTCTGTTGCGCCGGCTCAACGTCTCGGTGCTCGAGCCGATGACGCGTCTCAACGCACTCATGGAACAAGTCTCGGTCGCGGCCGACTACAAGGTGCGCGCGACCGCCGGCGGAATCGTGGAGCTGGATGCGCTCGGCGCCGGCTTCAACGCCATGGTTGAACAGATCCAGGATCGCGACGCCCGCCTCGCCGCGCACAGCGCCCATCTCGAGGAGGAAGTCTCGCTGCGCACCGCGCAGCTGCGTGTCGCGAAGGAGGCCGCCGAGGCGGCGAGCCTGGCGAAGAGCCGCTTCCTCGCGGCCATGAGCCATGAGATCCGCACGCCGATGAACGGCGTTCTAGGCATGAACGAACTGCTGATCGACAGTGAACTTGCGCCCCAACAGCGCCTCTGGGCCGAGGGCATTTACGCCTCCGGCCGGCACCTCCTCGAAGTCATCAACGACATCCTGGACTTCTCGAAAATCGAATCGGGGCAGCTTGAACTCGAGGCCATCGACTTCAATCTGGCCGACGTCGTCGAAGATGCGGTGTCGATGTTCGCACACCAAGCGCAGAGCAAGGGGCTGGAACTCGCCGCCGAATTCATTCCGCCCGACGCGTCGCTCGCCTTGCGCGGCGATCCGCTGCGCCTGCGCCAGGTCATCACCAACCTCATCAGCAATGCGATCAAATTCACGGAGCGGGGGGAAGTCGTGGTGCGGGTCACCCAGCAGCATCTGGGCGCGGACGGTGTGGCGCTGTCCGTATGCGTTCAGGACACCGGCATCGGCATCGCGCCCGAGGCCCAGCGGAAGATCTTCGACCGGTTTGGGCAGGCGGACAGCAGCACCACGCGCCGGTACGGAGGCACCGGCCTCGGGCTCGCCATCTGCAGACGCTTGTTGGGCCTCATGGATGGCGGCCTGCGGGTCGAGAGCGAACGGGGCACGGGTTCGAAGTTTTTTGCCGAAGTCAGCCTGCCGCGCGCGCGCAGTCCCGCGCCGCTGCCCGACAGCCGTCTGCTCGCCGGCGTTCGCGTCTTGGTGGTCGACGACAACAGCACGAATCGCTTGATCCTGCGCGAGCAATTGCACAGTTGGGGCATGAGCGTCACCTGCTCCTCGAACGCCGGCGACGCCTTGCACCTGATACAACAGGCGGTCCTGGCGCAGAGCCCGTTCCACCTCGCGGTGCTCGACATGCACATGCCCGAGGTCGACGGCTTGCAACTCGCAAAGCTGATGCAGGCAACTCCGGCCACCGCCGCCACGAAGCTCTTGATGCTGAGCTCGAGCTACGCAATCGCCGATCAGGCCGGACGCCTCGAAGCGGGCGTGATGCGCTTCCTCAATAAGCCGGTGCGGCGCGCCGATCTGTTCGGCGCAGTCACCGGCATCCTTGCGGCTCTGCCCGCGGAATCGTCGAGGCCGCCGCCGGCGGACGCCAAACCTCCCGCGCATCCGGGCCGCCGCGTCCTTCTGGTCGAGGACACGCCGATCAACCAGTACGTCGCCACCGCCATGCTCGAGAAACTCGGGGCATCCGTGACCCTCGCCGTCAACGGGCTCGCGGCCGTGGAAATCGTGTGCTCGCAAGAGTTCGACCTGATCCTGATGGATTGTCACATGCCCGAAATGGACGGCTTCGAGGCCACTCGCCGGATTCGCGATTGGCAGCGATCCTTGGCCGCGCCGCGCGACCTGCCGATCGTCGCGCTCACCGCCAATGCGCTGACCGGCGACCGCGAGGCCTGCATGGCCGCCGGCATGTCGGATTACCTCACCAAACCCATCACGGCGTCGAAACTTGCCGACATGCTGGCCCGGCACCTACCGGTGACCGCGCCGACGCCCGCGACGGCGACCGCGACCGCGACCGCGACCGTCGTTGTGGCACCTTCCGACGTTGCGCCGTCGACGCGGGCGGTGTTCGATCCCACCGTGCTTGCGTCGCTGCCAATGGTGGCCGACGGCTCGCAACCCGAGTTCGCGTCCAGCGTGCTCGATCAGTATCGCGAGGGCAGCACGAGTCTGATCGACCGCCTTGGCGAAGCGCTCACTGCGGCGGATGCCTGGGTCGCACTGCGCAGCATGCACAGCCTGAAATCGGCCAGTGCACAGGTGGGCGCCGAGGCCGTTGCTCACTACGCCGGAGCACTCGAGCAGCAGATGCGCGCCGGCGCGGCACTGACCGCGGGTGA
>Ga0302320_10008299_pt1 | contig 22650 bp, 19 predicted proteins | sample Bog_T0_3_FD_202130 | JGI IMG/M metagenome (GOLD analysis project Ga0302320, IMG submission 202130) | Peat permafrost microbial communities from Stordalen Mire near Abisko, Sweden - Bog_T0_3 | ecosystem: Environmental > Terrestrial > Soil > Wetlands > Peat | place: Sweden: Abisko, Stordalen Mire... | reverse complement strand
GCGCAATAAGGGCGCAGCCGTTCGCAGCGGTCGCAGGCCACAATGCGGGCGTTCAAGGCTGCAAGAGATTTGATGGTAGCGGCCATGACCGCATTCTAGCGTTTTCAAAGACGGCGTAGGGGCACTGGCGCTCCACCCTCGCCGCGTTCTTGTTTTTGTGGCTAGAGTGGGCTTGCCGCCTTGGCGTAGAATTGGACCGCAACCGGAATACGCTTTCCCGCGATGGGAAAATCACCTTGGGGGCCGGAACCGGCTCCGGAGAATTCAATTGCATTTCCAGGGATGGATTGAGATGAAGACCTTTATGAACGCGCTTGCCCTGCTCCCCTTTGCCCTGCCAGTCCTCGTCTTGCCAGTTTTGATGGCTGGCCCGCTGGCCGTTTTCAGCCACGCCCAGGCCGTGACCGAGATCGGCGGCCAGAAGATTGTGACCCTCACCCGCACTGCCACCAGCACCACCAAGCCCGAGTTCACCAGCATCACGCTCGCGCCCGGCCGCGGCATGGAGATTCTGCAGATCACCGCCAATTTCCCCGGCAAAGGCAATGTGGATGTGCTGGCCTCGCCCGATCTGGCCGCATCGAAGAAAATGTTGGATGTGGATGATGACGCCTTCGGCAATCTGGGCTACCGCCTGGGCGCGGCCTTCCTGGCGCCCTATCCGAACCGGATTCGCGGTAAGCTCTCCGCCGACGGCAAAACACTCACCACGGAGTGGCAGGGCCACAGCATTACTTTGCCGGCCAATAACATTGGCGCCAAGCCTGGCGCCGAGCGGCACGCCATGCACGGGCTCATCCTCAAGGCTAAAACCGACGACGTTACCGTGGAGAATGTTCCCGGCGGCCAGCAAGTCTCGGGCGTCATCCACGCAGGGGACTTCGGCGGCCACTGGCTCTCCAAGACCCAGTTCGTCGTCACCATCCGGCTCACCGCCGAGGCCGTGGACGCCACGATCGAAGCCCGCAACGTGGGCACGGAATCCGAGCCCATGGCCATCGCCTGGCACCCTTACTTCAACCTGCCCTCCGGCGACCGCACCCAGGCCCGGGTGCGTATTCCGGCCTCAACGGTGGCCGAAGTGGACAACTACGACAATGTCTTCCCCACCGGCAAGATTGTGCCCGTTGCGGGGACCAAGTTCGATCTGCGCGCCGTCGGCGGCACTGCCCTCGGCACAAACTTTTTCGACGACAATTGGAACCATATCGATTGGGTAAATAAGGCTGCCACGGTGCAAATCATTGACCCGGCCGCGCACTACGGCGTGGACGTCGTCGGCCTGTCGCCGGAGATCAAGTCCATCCAGATGTATGCGCCGCCGACCAAGCAATTCGTCGCCATCGAGCACCAGTACAACTTCGGTGACCCGTTCGGCAAGGAGTGGGGCTCAATGGACACTGGCATGGTCACGCTGAAACCCGGCCAATCCACCAAGTGGCACGTCCGGTTGCATGTGTTTGTGCCGTAAAGGCAGGGATCAGGGATCAGGGATCAGAAAGGCATGTGCCGTAGGGATTGCGGATGATTCCCAGGTCTGAAACGCGAGACCTGGGGCACCCGGCGTATTTGTCTTTGCGGCCAGGGTGGGATTGCCCGATGCCTCGCAGCGCTACTCCTCTGGCTTCGTCAGCCGCACCGTCTTTCCTGTCCGCGCCGACTCCCGCGCCGCATCCAGAATCTGCATGACGATGACATTGGTTTCGAGAGAGCTCTGCTCGCCGACGATTCCAATGGGTCCCATAGAAACAGACTTGCCCGGCTTTCCCGGAAACAGGCCAGCCGGCGGCGGGTCGGCCCAGGGCGTGAATTCGCCGCGCATGACTGCGACCAGGTAACTCAGTGAGTCATTGAAGGGCGGCGCAAGCGGGGCTGCGGTGGTCAGCCGCTCCTCCGCGTCGTGCTCATGGCGAACGCGCAACTTATCCGCTCCCACTGTGATCGCGTAGCCCGTCGCTCCGTAGACCTCCATATCCTTCCGCCCGAAGGGCCAGTTCCACGAGGCCTGAATGACGGCCTGCGTATGCGGGTAGGTCAGCACAATGGTGGCGTCGTCGTCCACGTTGGGGTAGATCTGCGGCTTGTCGTGATTCAACACCGCGGTAACAGTAAGCGGCGCCTCGCCATGCATCAGCCAGACCATCAGGTCCGCGCCGTAGCAGCCAAAGTCGTAGAGAGCTCCTGCGCCATTCTGGGCCGGGTCAGTGAGAAAGTTCAGAAACTCCGGCGGCACGCCAATCTCCTTCGGCCCCTGGTGCCCGTCGTGGATCACCACCCGCCGAATCTCGCCCAGCTTGCCCGCTTCCAGCTCGTCATACGCTGCCCGATTGCTCGCATACCACGTCGTCTCGTAGTTGACCAGCACATGAATGTGGTATTGCCGGGCCACTTTCCGGATGGCCAGCGCATCCTCCAGCGAAATGGTCAGCGGCTTCTCGACCATGACTGAGACGCCGTGCCTTGCCGCTGCCTCAATCACCTTGCGGTGTTCGCCGATCGAGGTATACACCAGAACGGCCTGGGGATGGCGCGCCTCAATCATCTTGTCCATATCGAGAAAGAAGAGCCCGTGGTCGAGCGAATATTTCTTCTCGTATTTGGCCGCCAGCGCAGGGTCCGGGTCCGCAATGCCTACGAGCTCCACATCGTGATGCTGCGGCAGCGCCGAAAGAAAACCCTCCACGTGCCCATGCTCAAGGCCTATGATCGCCACCCGCAGCCGTGCCGGCTCCTGTTGGGTTTGGGCCAGCATCGCGCCCGGCACGGTGAACAGCAACGCAAGTAACAGGCCATTCCAGTCAAAACGGGAGCAACGAAGAGAACGCGGCATGTTTTTCAACTTTCTCCTGAAACCCGAATTCTACGCCGCGCAATTGCCGAGCCGCACTCACGTCATTTCATCAACGACTCTTGGTCCGTGACCGGATGAAGATGTTCTATCCAATGAACGAACGTGGGCCGGGAGGCCCACGCTACAGCCGGCCAGGAGGCCGGCGCTACATTTTTTACTGGTACATAACCAGACGGTCATGGACCTAGGCGGGGAACTTCGATTCACCTGTTGGCGTCTTCCGCCGATAAACTCCGCAATGCAACAGCGTCGGCGTTTTTGGGAATCGATGGCGTCCTGGCCCAAGTTGGGCCTGGGGAAGGCTCCGCCCGCTTCATGTAAACCTCCCGGCCCTCGTTCTCGTCTATGCACCGTGGAGAGCCCACTGGAAACCCGTTTTCGCTGCCCGTGTTGCGGATATAAGACGCTGGAGACGCCTGGCGCGCTGGCGTTGTGCCCCGTCTGCTGGTGGGAGGACGATGGCCAGGAGGACGAAGACGCCGCCGATGTCCGCCTCACCGTCAACGGCGCCCTCAGCCTGAACGAAGCCCGCGCCCACTACGCTCAATGCGGCGCCGCCCATCCCCGGTTTCTCCCTTACGTTCGCCAGCCCCAGGTCACTGAGCAGTAACGTCACTGAGCAGTAACGTGCCTTCCGCGGTGCCCTTCCGCCCTTGAATCGCCTCGCCCGGTTTGACCCTGCCAGCAAACCCTCTTACCATGAGAGGAGACATTCCCCCAGCAGTACTGTGCTGGTGAGGCCTCAGACGTTTTTCTCAGCGGCTGATTTCAGCCCGCAGGGGCAGTTTGTGGCCTTGATTTTGCAGTAAGGGCCTGCATTTTACAGTCAGGCCTGGCAATTTGATCGGCTCGCCGCGGCGAACCCGGAAGGCAATAACGTTGAGTTCCACCGACACGCTCGAAAGCAACCCTCAGCCTGACGCGACCGAGACTGCAACCGGCAGCAGCCTTGAGCTTGGGCACGAAGGTCGCGATCACGCCCTCGACGGCCCTGATCCCGATCACGCACACGATCATGATCATGACCACACCCACAACGGTCCCGACCACCAGCACGGCCCGGTTCTGAACCCGGAATGCACCCGCGAACTGCTGCTGGACATTCCCGCCGATGAGGTCTCCAAGGCCTACAGCAACGTGGTCCGCAACTATCGGAAATATGCCAAGATTCCCGGATTCCGAGCCGGAAAAGTTCCCGAAACGGTCATCAAGCGCCGCTATGCGACGGAGATTCGCAAGGACGTGATTGACGGCCTGTTGCCCGAGCGGTTCAACAAGGCTGTGCTCGACATGGGCGTCAAGCCGGTTGGGCAGCCGCAGGTGACCGAGCTGACCGTCGAAGACGGTGCGCCGCTGCACGTCAAGGCCGTTTTTGAGTTCGTTCCCGAGTTCTCCATCGACGGTTATCAGAGCGTGACGGTGGAAAAGCCGTCCGTGGAGATCACCGAAGAAGAGTTCCAGCAGGAAATTGGGCAACTGCGCGAGTCGCGCGCCACCATTGAGCCGGTCGAGGAAGATCGCGCCCTGGTGGATGGCGACTGGGCGCAGATTACCTACAAAGGCGAGATTGCAGACGAAGCCGACGCCGGGAACCCTCCGGGTGCGGTAGCCGGAGAAGACACATTGGTCGAGATCGGCGGCAAGGACACGGTGGAGGCTTTCACCACTGCTCTTCGCGGCGCCAAGCCGGGCCAGGAGCTGAAGGCTGAGGTGATCTATCCCGCCGATTACGCCGAGGCCAAGCTGGCCGGCAAGACCGTGGCCTACGAAGTTGAAGTGAAAGCCATCAAGAAGCGCACCCTGCCCGAGCTGGACGACGACTTTGCCAAGGAAATCGGCGCCTACGAGAGCTATGCCGATCTTGAAGCCCGCGTCCGCGAGCACATGGCCAACCGCAAGCGCCGCAGCATTGAAGGCGAAACCAAGGACCGCCTCCTCGCGGCGCTTGCCGAGCGCTACCCGTTCGCGGTTCCCGAGTCGCTGGTGCAGGAGCAGATTGATGCGCGCCTTGAGCGCGGCCTGCGTGCCCTTGCGGCTCAGGGCATGGACACCGAGCAAATGCGCAAGCTGGACTTTGCACGGCTGCGCGCTGCCCAGCGCGACGGCGCCGCCGCCGAGGTGAAAACCTTTATCCTGCTTGACCGAATTTCCAGCGAAGAAAACATCGCCGTCAGCGACGAAGAACTGGACAACGAGTTGCAGATTGCGGCTCTTCAGGCCCGCGAACCCTTTGATGCCCTGAAGGAGCGATTGACGCAGGACGGCGGACTGGCTAGAATCCGGGAACAATTGCGGCGCGAGAAAACCGCGAGTCTGTTGTACGAACGGCTGCCCGCCTAGGCTGGCAGCTTGTCCGGAATAGGGTGATCGGCGTCGCGCGGACAGCAAACCGCCCGGCTATCAAACAACGGGGAGCAAACGGCCCCCAACAGAAGAACGGGAAGAATACTCAATGGCATTGGTTCCCATGGTGGTTGAGCAGACGAGCCGAGGCGAGCGCGCCTACGACATATACTCCCGTCTGCTTCGTGACAACATCATCTTTCTTGGCACGCCGATCGACGACCAGGTGGCCAACCTTATCGTGGCGCAGATGCTGTTTCTCTCCGGCGAGGATCCGGAGAAGGACGTGCAACTGTACATCAACTCGCCCGGCGGCTCCATCACCGCGGGCCTGGCCATTTACGACACCATGCAGTTCATCAAGAACAATGTGGTCACCTATTGCATTGGCCAGGCAGCCAGCATGGGCGCGTTTCTGCTGCTTGCCGGCACCAAGGGCAAGCGCTTCACGCTGCCCAACTCGCGCATTCTCATTCATCAGCCGTCCATGGGCGGATTGAGCGGTCAGGCCACCGACATCGACATTCATGCGCGCGAGATTCTTCGCATTCGCGAGATCACCAACAACCTCATGGCAAAGCATACCGGCCAGCCTCTCGACCGCATCGAGCGCGACGTCGAGCGGGACTTCATCATGAACGCGCAGCAGGCCAAGGAATACGGCATCGTTGACGAAATCATTGACCGGCCCCCCACTACGAAGTAGCGGGCCGGCACGGACTTTGCAGGGGCATGCGCAGTAAGGAGCGATCGAGCATGGGATTCATTGAGGAAGGACGTCAACTGATCCAGGACTTCGTGACCCCGGAGATCCGCTCGCTCGACGCTCGGCTTACCGCCGTCGAAAAGCGCCTCGAATCGCTCGATGCCAGAGTTGAGAAGCGGTTCGATTCCGTCGATAAGCGATTCGATTCATTTGAGAATTCTGTCGATAAGCGATTCAATTCGCTCGAAGGCAAGATTGAACGAAATCAAGCTCAGGTATTGGACACGCTGCAAAGGATGGAGAACTACAGCCAAATTCTGGAACGTCTGGCACGCGTCGAAAGCAAACTTCAAAACGTTGCGTAGCTCCATTCGTGCAACGGAACTCGGTTAGCTCGTCGTAAAAGGGAGCAAGATAATGAAAACGCGCACGGGACCTGAAGAAGCACTGCGCTGCTCGTTCTGTCACAAGTCACAGGACGCCGTGGCCAAGCTGATCTCGTCGCCCAGCGACTACCCTCGCGCCTACATCTGCGACGAGTGCGTTGCCGTCTGCAACTCGATTCTCGAGGACGACCGTGGAGGAGACACCACTCCCGCCACAACCGCTGGCCACCTGCCCAAGCCGCAGGAAGTGAAAAGCTTCCTCGACGATTACGTCATCGGCCAGGACCAGACCAAGAAGAAACTTGCCGTCGCGGTTTACAACCACTACAAGCGCATCCAGATGAACCGCATGAAGAACAACGAAGTGGAGCTGGCCAAGTCGAACATCCTGCTCATCGGCCCCACAGGATCGGGCAAAACGCTGTTGGCGCACACGCTGGCCAAGATGCTCGACGTACCGTTCGCCATCGTCGACGCGACAACCCTGACGGAAGCCGGCTACGTGGGCGAGGATGTTGAGAACATCATCCTCAAGCTGCTGCAGGCTGCCGACGGGGACGTGACTCGCGCTCAACAGGGCATCATCTATATCGACGAGATCGACAAGATCGGCCGCAAGGACGAGAACCCCTCGATTACCCGCGACGTTTCCGGCGAGGGCGTGCAGCAGGCGCTGCTCAAGATCCTCGAAGGCACCGTGGCCAACGTGCCGCCGCAGGGCGGCCGAAAGCATCCGCACCAGGAATTCACCGCCGTCGACACCACCAACATTCTGTTCATCTGCGGTGGAGCGTTTGTGGGCCTGGAGCGCGTAGTGGGCCGCCGTGTGGGCAAAAAGGCGCTCGGATTCAAGGCGACTGATACTGAAGCCGAGTCGTCGGTTCGCTCCCATCGTGACACCGAGTTGCTGCGCAAGACGGAGCCGCAAGACCTCATCAAGTACGGCCTGATTCCCGAGTTTGTCGGCCGCCTGCCCGTCATGGGCATCCTCGACGAGCTGGACGAAGCGGCGTTGATCGAGATACTCACCAAGCCTCGCAATGCCATCCTTAAGCAGTACCAGCGTCTCCTCGAGTACGAGAACGTCCGCCTGCACTTTACCCAGGAAGCCTGCTGCGCCGTCGCTCGCGAGGCCCTGGCGCGCAAGGTGGGCGCACGTGGATTGCGTATGATCCTCGAAGAGCTGATGCTCGATCTCATGTACCACCTGCCCAACAACAAGCGCGTCCGCGATCTGGAAATTACCAGCGATATGGTCGAGCGCCGCGACTTGTCGTTGTGCTTACTGGAAAAAGCTGGCTGATTCGGAGGTTTCAACTTTCCAAAATCAAACTGCCCTCTGTGCAAGCTTTATGCATAGGGGGCAGTTGGCTTTTTGGAGCGGGCGCCGGGATCGACATGGCGAGATTCAGCTTGGGAAGACAACGGCTTATTGGAGAAATCGACAGAGCGCTTCCTGCGTCTGGTTCCGGCGATTGAGAATGGCGGGTTTTCAGTCTCAACTCTCCACATAGAGCCAATGGGCCGCAAACGGTGCACGCAAATCGCAATTGGGCAATCGAAGTATGCAAGCCTTTGCTGGGGAAACGAATCGACTTATCTAGTTCTTTGGCCGTATGAACATGTTCCTTTTGGAAATGTAGCGCCGGCCTCCCGGCCCACGTTCGTTCATTGGATAGAACATCTTCATCCGGTCACGGACCTAGCATGAAACGTCCCATGAAATAGGAGCAAAAAACGAACCTTAATTGCCCCTTAAGATCAGGCAACATTCTCACGTTATGTATTTGTTTTCCGGTAGCTGCCTGTCACAGCATGGGAGCAGGCAATTCTGCTAACGTATTGCCATCATTCCCGCGAGTGATAGAGGAGTAGCGAAATGTCTACAGTGCCGTCGACGTCTTCATCCCAAACCTCGGTTCAACCGATTCGCGTCGGTGTAGTTGGTCTCGGCAGGATGGGGATGATCCATGCGTTGCACATTCACGAGCTGGCGCTTGAGTCCGGCCTTTGCCGGCTAACATGCGTCTCCACCACCGACCCGAAGACCGCGGACGTGTTTCATTCTCTGACCGGTACTTCGACTCCTGTCTTCGATAACATCGAGGCGCTTGCCGAATCGGGCCTCATCGACGTTGCGGTCATCGCGACAAATACCCCGTTGCATCGTGAGCACGCGTTGATGATGATTCGGGCCGGGCGCCGAGTCTTTCTTGAAAAGCCTCTCACCGGGACGCTGGAGGGCGATCGCGAATTCGCCGCACTGCTCGAGCGCGATCATCCGGATGCTTTGATGCTTGGCTTCCAGCGACGCTTCGATGCGCCCCTGCTCTTTGCAAAGCAACTTATCGACGAGGGCGCCATTGGCCGGATATTCAAGATATATTCCGCGCTTGAAGACTCAAGCCCGGCGCCGAACGGATTTGCCAGTCCCGGCATTCTGCCTGACATGGCAGTGCACAATGTAGATGAGATCGTATGGTTCACCGGGCGCAAGCCTAAGTCGGCTCTTGCCATTGGCTCGCGAATCTACAGTCATCGGCATACGACTTGCCAGGAAGACTTCGACGACGCCTTGATGCTGCTCGATTTTGGAGATGAGCTTATAGGTCAGCTTCAGGTAACGCGCAATCATGTCTCCGGTTATCGCGGCGAGACCTTGATCTTTGGCGAGAAAGGCCAGATTCACATTGGGCGCTTCAATCAAAAGCTTCTTGAAGTCATCGTCGAAGCGTATGGAACCCGAGAGGCAACCGAACCTATCGCTTGCAAGACCTTTTCCATGCGCCGATATGACCAGCCTTTGCCGGAATTCATTGACCGTTTCGGTGAGGCGTACAAGGAGGAGCTCAGGATCTTCCTCGAGTGTTGCCGAAGCGGCCGTCCATTTCCAATCACGCATCGCGACGGGTTGCTGGCGCAAGAGATCGTTGCCGGAGCCATGAGCGCCTCGATTCGGAAAGAAGACATGGCCACGATCGACTATCTGGAACTCCCTCGAAGGGCATAGTCTCAGCGCGACATCGCTTATCCTCGGCGAAGCCGCTTCCGGAGCTAGAGACTATGATGGATGAGTGAGTTGGCCGGTCAGCGCCGCGACAGACCGAGGTCGGCTCAAAGCGAGATAGCGTTTTAAGCGCACTATTCCGTGAGCGTGCTTGCGGAAGTGCGAGATTTTGGCTGCGGGCACACGTTTAGGGAAACCGCCGCGTCTTGGGAAATTCCAAAAGCATCGATCATTCATGCCGTAGCGCTTCGATGGGCTGAAGGATCGCCGCGCTGCGCGCAGGAATCCAGCTTGCTCCAAGAGCAACAGCAAGGAGCAGCAACACACCCGCCGAAACGGAGATAGGATCGTAGGCTTGAACCCCATAGAGCATCGATTTGATCAGCCGCATCAATAGGAGCGCCGAGACCACACCGGCTCCAATCCCGGCAGTGGCCAACCAGATACTCTCACGCAGAATCATCCCGCGTACTTGGCCCGGTTGGGCGCCCAACGCAAGACGAATTCCAATTTCATTCCTGCGATTGGCCACCGAGCAGGCCATGATTCCATAGATGCCCACGCAGGCCAATGCCAAAGCCAATAAGCCAAAGCTCGCTGTCAGCGCAGAGAAGGCGCGTTCCATCTTCATCGTGGCGTCGATCTGCTCGCGCTGGGTGCGCACATCCACCATTGGCAGGTCCCGATCAACCGATTGAACAACCCGGCGAAGCACAGGTACGAGGGACGCGGCGTCAAGGTGTGTGCGAATCTGATAAGTCATGCCGCCCACCTCGGGTTGCTGTATATAGGGCAAGAAGAACTGGGCCGGAGGATCATCGCGCAATCCCGCATAGTGGGTATCGCCGCAGATGCCGACAACATGAATCCATACACTGCCAGCATCCCTGTCTGCTTTGAATCTCCTCCCAATCGGATTCTCATTCGGAAATCTCTTCCGCGCCAGACTTTGGTTTATGATCCCAACTTTTGGGGATGTTGCGGTGTCCTGCGGACCAAAGCTGCGTCCTGCAATCATCGGTATGCCCATCGTTTGAAAAAAACTGGCGCCGACATCGTTGAAATCTTCGGTTTGCCGCTTGCTCGCATCGAAGCTCTCCCCTTCGGGCAAGAAGTCGGAGCTGGACATATTTTCGGCAATGTAGGCCAACGATCCGGCAGCAACCCGATCAACTCCGGGCACCGAGGCAAAGCCCTGCTCCAATTGCGCATGCAACAGCACATCCTTGCCTGCGGGATAAAATTTGGCCGGCGGATTGATTTCGAAGAGCAACAGATGGTCGGCCTTGAAGCCCACATCGACTGAGTTGAGTGCCATGGTTGTGCGCAGAAAAAGACCCGCGCCTACTACCAACATGGTAGAAAGTGCGATCTGAAAGACAACGACTGCCTTTCCACCTAGGCCCTTGCGACGCCGGGTTGTCGTCTGGGCCGTCGCCTTCAGGCTACTGCTTACTTCGGTTCGTGCGGCAATCCATGCTGGAGCAAGACCGAATAGTACCCCAGTCAAGACAGTTACCCCCGCGGCAAAAAGGTAAACACCCCAGTCGAAAGAGATATTGAAACCGATTCGCTCCCAAGGATTGACCAGTAACTTGGGAATTGCGTTGCGTCCGGCGAAGCTAAGCAGTAGTCCGCCCAAGCCGCCAAGCCCAGCCAACAAAAGACTCTCCGTTAGCAACTGACGCAGAATGCGCGCACGTCCGGCGCCTAATGCCAGACGGACACTCATCTCGCGCCGCCGTTGGGTTCCCCGCGCCAACAGCAGGTTGGCGATATTCGCGCAAGCCAGTAAGAGAACCAAACCGGTGAACCCGAGCAAGACATACAAGGGTTTCTTGAACATTCTGTCGGTGAAATGCAGCCCGCGACTGCCGTCGGCGAGCACAAGATGCGGCATTGTGTCGCCCGAATCCAAAGGCATCGTGTTCCGAGTCACCGCCGTCAATTGCACATTCAAAGCAGCCTGCGCTTCGGAGTCATGCACCCCTGGTTTGGCCCGAGCCATGATGTTTACCCACCACATATTCGGATCAGCGAGTACTGGCACCTTGCCGGGCTTGGGATCGATCAGGGGCTGCAGGCTGATCGGTACAAAAATATCCGGTGATTCCTGAACATTCTTAATACCGGTGAATTCGCGCGGATTCACCCCGACGATCGTAATCATGGTCTGATTCAGCTTGATCGTCTGGCCCACTATTGACTTGGCACGGCCATATTCTCGCTCCCAGAGGCTATCGCTTATGACCGCTACAGCGCCGGAGCCGGACACGGTATCGTCCGAGGGTTGGATCAGGCGTCCTAACTGTGGTTTCACGCCCAGAGCCCCGTATGTATTGCCGGAGACCATCTCCACGACGACACGTTGGGCGTTGCCTTGGATCGTCGCATTCATCCCGTCCTCTTTGTAAGCAAACAGGTCTTCCAGCACGCGATTCCGAGCGCGCAACTCCTGGTAGGCAGGGTAAGAGAAGACGGAAGCCGTCATTCCTCCGCTTGGCGTCGTATCAAAATCACCCCACATCTCATGAACGGCCACTTTGTCGTCGCCGTCCCAGCGCAGCAATCTAAGCTGCTCGGAATGCGGCACCTTGAGCCGGTCGTACAGTACTTGCTTGGCCAGAGAGAAAATCGTCGTATTCGCGCCGACAGCCAGCGCCAGCGAAGTGGCCGCAATGGTCGTAAATCCTGGGTTCTTGCGCAGATAACGCATACCGTAGCGCAGGTCAGCCCAGAACTGGTCCCACCAACGCAGACCCAGCGATGCGCGCATACCTTCCTTGTGTACCGTCACCGTACCCAGAGCAATGCGGGCCTGCCGTGCAGCTTCCTTTGGGGCCTGTCCGGCGCGGATCAAGTCAGCCGTCAGATGCTCAACATGGAAGGCAAGCTCGGCATCCATCTCCGCCTCAAGGTGGTTGCGCCGCACAACAGCACAGAGCCACGACCGGGGTTGGGCCAGAATGCGGGCGAAGATTGAACGCAACCTCATGCGCCCTCCGGTGTTGCCAGGAGGACGGCGCCAATAATTCCCGCCATGCGATTCCACTTCTCGGTTTCAGCTCCCAGGCGCTCACGGCCCGCAGGGGTCAACTGGTAAAACTTCGCCTTGCGATTGTTCTCACTCTCGCCCCATTCACTGGCGATAACCCCCTGATGCTCCAGCCGGTAAAGCGCAGGATAAAGCGATCCCTGCTGTATCACCAACTCCTCGCCAGAGATCTGCTGAATGCGCAAGAGCACCCCATACCCATGCAACGGGCCCAAAGAAACCGCCTTTAGAATCAGCAAATCCAGCGTTCCTTGCAATAGATCTAACTGTCCGTTTGGTTTTTCATGCGCCATCTGTCTCTCCTCGACGTTCTAGGAAAGAAACTACCAGTCCTCTCCTAGATTGTCAAGGAGAGCATTTGAAGGCAGCAAGGCTGCTTGACCGCCAAGGGATCGCTACCAGGAACAGTGCGTCACCCGCGGCAGATAACCCTGGTGAGTGTTCAAACACTGCCGATGGCAGCATTTCAACGAACTTGGTGTCAAAATTGACGCCCGCCAAAATCTGGCTAACTGCGCAATCAGCGGGACCATAATCGAAAGTAACTACACTATATTCCGCTTGTTACAGGTTCTCCCCGGGATTACTCCTCAAATGTAGGCATGTGGCAAGGTTTTCCCAAGGGCTTGGCTTTGATCCGGGCGGATCAGGGACAAACCGGAAGTTGAGTCTCAGTCGTCGATTACAGGGCGGACCCCAGTGCATTCCCTTCCCCAGAAGCTGCACTTCACGTCCTCGGAAATGGTGATCCAACTCGTGGAGCGGGGCCGGGGGCTTACGGATCAGGAGAGAGGGCTGATGCTGGACCCCAACAATAGCAGCCTGCCCAATCATTCAAAAAGCGATTTCGTGCGACCTCCCGTTTTGTTAGTGATTCCCCAACACCGCTCAGATTCAGTACAATAACGGCTTGAGCCAAGCGATGGACAGGTTTTGGTCAACGAGCCCGCAGTAGCATTCTGAGGGATATCCCTTCCCGATGGGGGAGGGACCCCGAACAGTGCTGTGCAGAAAGCATCCCGGAAGAGACTTTGCCTAATCCTAATAACGAAGCCTCCATTGACGTTCCTGCGAAGCGATCAAACTTTGACCCTCTCGATCTCTTGCTCGCCGTGGCAATGCGTAAGCGACTTATCTTGATTACGACCGGCGTGGTAACGGTACTTGCCGCGATCGTGACGCTCTTTATCAAGAACACTTATGAAGCTACTACGGTCATTCTGCCACCTCGCCAGGAACAGTCGATGAGCGCCCTTATCTCAGGCCAGCTAGGATCGATTGCTGCTCTGAGCGGAGGTGGGGGGATGGGGTCCGCGGCTCTCAGTCTCAAGAGTCCCAATGAGATATACTCACAGCTCCTGCTGAGCAGGGCGGTAGGTACTCGCCTGATCAACCTTTACAATCTCAAGGTCCGGTTCCAAGAAAAGACAGAAGGAGACACCCTCAAGGCCCTTGCGAAACACACCCGCATTGATCTCGATAAGAGCAATCTTATCCGTATCACGGTCAGTACACACGATGCGGTTTTTTCCAGTCAACTTGCCAATGCCTATGTCGATCAACTTCACGACCTCAATACAACGCTTGCTTTGACCGAGTCTTCTCAGCGGCGTATTTTTTACCAGCAGCAGCTGGATCAGCAGAAGGTTGTACTGGCCGATGCCGAGGCTGACTTCCAGCAGATGCAGAAGAGAACAGGTTTGGTTCAGCTAAACGGGCAAGCGGAGATAGCCTCCAGGAGTATTGAGAGCATTCGCTCCGAGATATCGGTTCGCTCCGCCCAATTACAATCTCTCAGTTTGTCTGATACGCAGGAGAACCCGGAATACCAGCGTCTGCGGTCAGAAGTATCTTCGCTGCAAGCAGAACTGGTTGCGCTAGAGAATAGCAACAAGAGCTTCACTCCCGGCGACATCGAGATACCAACCGCCAAGCTGCCTGAGTCATTGACTGAATACACCCGAACCCTGCGGGAACTCCGTCTTCAAGAAAATGTGTATGACTTACTCGTTAAGCAGTTTGAAGCTGCCAAAATAGATGAGGCAAAGACGGCGCCCCTGATCCAGGTCGTCGATCGCGCCGTTCCTCCGGAGCGAAAATCTGGCCCTCCCCGTCTGCTGATTACGCTCGGAGCTTGTATTGCCACGTTTCTGATTATGGTCTTGTGGTCGCTGACCTCGTATATTTGGGGAATTCTGAGGCGAGATGTATATACTGGCCCGAAGCTTGATCTTTTAAAGAATATTACCCTCGGTCGAAATTGATTCCGTGCCGGAGGGAGTATTTTGTCTCTCCAGCACAGCCTTGAGTTTAGCGGCAAATGCAAAGCAAAGAACAAATCCAAGCTGGATGAGAAACAACTTCACCAGGTTTCCGAATATTGTCTTTACAAAAAGGATTCCAAGTGTAGGAATAGCCGTCACGTAGAGCATCCGGAGCGCATTCTTATTTCGTTCTATCCAGACCAGGAAAATTCCGTAGGCGGAGGTTACGATTGCAGGTCCCGCATAGGAAAATGCGGCCGTCGCTTCGGCCTCGTAGTAAAAGCCTCCCATGGGTGAGTATGGCTCCCCGAGCGTACCAGAGATGCTGTTAACCCAGTGCTGGAAAAACGACAGGCTGTCTCGAAGAGGGCCGGTGGGCACAAACCAAACGAAGGGATCGACAACGTAGGATAAACCAAAGGTATAACTTGGATGTCCGCCTTTTAAAATCGCCGAGAGAGACTGGAGCGAACTATAGGCGCCCATGGTGCCCTCAATCATCACGGGGGCAAAAATCTTTGTCAGAACGGAAGTATCTCCCGTCAAGATGAATGCCCGTGTGACGAGCGACAGGAGGACACCAACAGACGCTATCAGATACAGGCGCCCTCTACGTGCTTCGTTCTTGGCATTGTCTCCTGCGATGAACAAGGAAAAGAGCGCGATCGGAAGGTAGGTCGTCCTCGCTCCATCGACAAGCATGACAATCGTATGCTCCAGAAGCAGCAGAACTGCCCACTTATCGAATCCGAACTTGTACAAATAGTAAAGATAACCGCCTACGAAGAAATATTTGACATAGGCGGTTACGGTAAACATTCCTCCGGCTACACTTCCATCGGTATTCATCGTAAGAGCTGTTATCTGGTTCCATCCATAAAAATGGCCGAGAACCGCAGAGAGGATAAAGATCGGAAATAGGGCCAGGAAAAATCGCTTGCGGCTTCCTGCATGAGAAGGACCGGCTGCTACTGGTTCCAGTCGAACTCTTCGATAGAAGCCCAGGAAACAGGCGCCGAAACACATATTTGCACTGGCCGACAAATAGAGTTGCCGCTCGGCCAGATGCAGGTCTCGTAGAAGTGGAAATATGAGGGTATCCAGACCCAGAGAAGCTGTAACCCAAGGTGCAAAGTTATAGAGGAATTGAAAGGCAACAAAAACACCGTACGGCGATAAGAGCGGGACCTTCTTTACCCAAGCCACAAAGATCAAAAGCATCATCGAAACGAGGAATGTTGTAATCGCCAAGATTATAAGTCGCGACTTCCGCGACTCCTCCGATGCGCTCCCGGTGGTTCAAGCGAGCGTTGATTTCGTCTGGGTTGAGGTTGGGTTTAGGTTGTGACCGGCGAATGAGTCGCTAATTTTCGCCGGACACAACCCAACAGCAGGGAGGGGTGCTGCGAATGCCGTGGCGCGGAATGGAGAAAGTCGCACGAGTGATGTCCTGAAGTAGGTTTTTCTTGAGTTGGGCTGAATCGGCGGTGCAGCAGAGGATGGAGAAGGCAAGGATAGAACCAAGCAATTCCCTTCATCTCTTAAGTGTCCAACGGTTGCCCTATTTGCATGTTCCCATATTAAACCACAGGTTTAGGATAGCAGAAGGGGTACGCAAATCGGTTCAATGCGGTTTCTTTAGCTTATTGGGCTGGATGGTTCGAACCAGAACCCGGAGAAATGATGCACAATATCACTACCCCGGTAGGCCAAATCAAATGGTCAGAGTGGGCCAAGCCGAGGCTCATCCGCACATTTGGTGATACTGCCCAACAGGCATAAATTGCGATAAGCTGACACTGATTATACAGAGGTTGCGGCACGGCGTTCTTCTCAGCGGCGGCGCGGGCGTTGGAGTATGCGCGCTTGTGGTTGTTTTCCGCCTGTTTTCACCAAAAGTGCGGAAGAGCCCAAGCCGGAATAGCCAACTCAGTTGGATCGTCAAATGGGAAAAGGCGCCTGGAAACGCCATGTAATGTGACGGCCTGAAGGCATACACTCAAATGAGCGGACAATGAACCGAGGGAAAGATTTTTCCGTGTTTGCAAAAAACGCCGTCGCGAATATCGCGCGCGGCGGCGCCGCGTCAATCGTGGCCCTCCTCGTTCCGCCGTTTCTCACTCGTTCGATGTCTCCGGAAGCGTTTGGAGCTTGGTCTCTGGTTCTGCAAATGGGGGCCTACGTCGGTTATTTTGATTTCGGAATTCAAACGGCACTAGCGCGGTTTGTAGCTCATTCCACCGAGCGTGGCGATTTAGAGTACCGGAATCGAATTGCCAGCAGCGCGTTTGCCATCTTGACCGTGGGCGGCGGAATCGCATTCCTCGGGATTGTGGTTTTAACAGTCCTGCTGCCGGATCTATTTCACCAATTGCATGGCAGCCTTCTGAGGGATGTTCGTGTAGCGCTTCTCCTGGTAGGTGGCACTCTGGCCGTTTGCCTTCCGTCTTCGACGTTTTCCTCACTGTTTGTCGGGCTCCAGCGAAATGAGATTCCAGCCGCGATCATCAGTGTTCCTCGCCTCGCTGGCGCGGTCCTGATTGTTTTTGTGGTTCATTTAGGTGGCGGACTTCCTGCGATGGCGATGGTGATGGCTGCCGTGAACCTATCTTCATTTCTATTGCAGTACTTGGCATACCGAAGTTGGATCTCCAGTCTCACGATATCCTTTGCCCTGGTGTCGCGAAGCGTCGTCCGGGAGCTGGTCAGCTACTGCATGAGCCTCACGGTATGGAGTCTGGGCCTACTGCTAGTAACGGGTCTGGACGTGGCGATCGTTGGCGCCTATCGGTTTGGAGATGTGGCTTACTACGCTGTTGCCGCTACGCTCGTAACCTTCTTTACAGGGCTTTTTGGGGCTATCTACGGAGCAATGGGAGCACCGGCGGCTGTGTTGCATGCTCGAAAAGACGGGCCTGGTCTGGCCCGCATGGTAGCGTCCACAACGCGCATCGGGATGTTGCTACTGCTTGCCACCGGGATTCCGATGATATTCTGGGCACGCCCGCTGCTGCGCTTTTGGGTGGGCGCCGACTATGCGAACCATGCATCGCCAATTTTGCAATTGTTGCTGATCGCCAATATCCTCAGGATCTGCGTGAGCCCGTATATCATCGCCATGATCAGCACGGGAGCACAACGATATATCATCCTGGTGCCTCTCCTGGAAGGTGTAGTCAACCTGGTTTGCAGTGTTATCGGGGGGTATTACCTGGGTGCGATGGGCGTGGCGTTGGGTACTCTGATCGGAGCGTGTGTAAGCGTTTGTGGACATATTGTTTACACGATGCGCCGCAATACGGCGATCGAGTTGAAGATCGGCTATTATGTTTGCAACTCGCTTCTCCGGCCATTGCTCTGTGCGATGCCAATCATTGCTTTATCCCTGTTGTGGCCAGCTCTATCGCGAGTGGCGCCTGGGTTATTGTCTCCCCTGCTTGCCGCACTAACGTGCGTTGTTTCTCTTTATCTGCTGTGGCGCTTTGCATTGACCTCAGTAGAACGGCAGAAGCTGGGTTCGCGGCTCAAGCTGGGCTAATATTTGCGCTCAATGCGATGGCCAACGGCGATATCGCGGTGCGCCCGACTTTCATGTCGAACGACAGGCCGAGTCCTGGGGAAGGCAGTTATGAATGGATCACGATTTGACAGTATATGAAGGGGCAAATGCGAGGGTCCTTTCTCTTGTACCTTCTTCGGCGCTTCGCATTCTCGATGTGGGCTGTGGAACAGGGGCGCTCGGGGAGCAATTGCTCCGGCAGAGAAGTCGTTATGTGGTAGGAATCACCTACTCGGAGGAGGAGGCAAAGGTGGCGTCAAGCCGACTGTCGAAGGTCGTCTGCGCGGATCTGAACGAATTGGACTTCAGTCCCTTGGGCGCATTCGATTGCGTAATTATGAGCCATATCCTTGAGCATTTGTATTCGCCAACTACGGTTCTCGAGCGTTTGAAATGCGTTCTGGAGCCCACCGCCGTGATTATTGTCGCACTACCAAATGTGGTCTGGTGGAAACAACGCCTGCATTTTATGCTGGGAAGGTGGCGTTATGAAGACTGGGGAATTCTAGACCGAACCCATTTCAGATTCTTTGACCTTCAATCATCGGAGCAACTTTTGCAAGACGCGGGATACGAGATTCTCTCGCGGGGGTTCGATGGTCCCTTTCCTCTAATTAAACCAATCCGTGGATTGCTCGGGTCGTGGGCGGGGAAAGTGGATCGACTCATGAGTGGATATGCTCCCAACCTTTTTGCGCAGCAGTTCGTGTATCTGGCAAAGGCCAGTAAGTCGGACATCGAAGCTGGACGGAGTGAGGGTTCACAATGAGAGATCTCGCAATCGCTTATCGAATCTATCCGGGGGTTTCCAAGAAGCCAGCTTTCCATGACCAAAGCAAGTTTCATCTCGCGCGCTTGTGTCTGAGTTCCTTCCGCCAGGCACTCGGAGGACTTCGCTTCAAGGTATGGGCGATCCTGGATGGATGTCCAAGGCAGTACATCGACCTCTTCCGGAGCATCTTCACAGAGGACCAACTGGAGATCGTCGAAACGGACGGGATCGGAAATCTGAAGACGTTTTCGATGCAGATTGACTTGCTGACGCAACAGATGGAAGCGGACCTCGTTTATTTTGCGGAGGACGACTACTTCTACCGGCCCGATGCCCTGGTGGAAATGGTGGAGTTTGCACGAGAAAACGCAGCGGCTGCGTTTGTAACGCCCTACGATCACCCAGACAGCTACTTTACGAGTTCCCGGTATGAACGGCATAGGGTGATGGCTTCTGGAAAGAGGCATTGGCGGGAGGCTAGTTCAACTTGCTTAACCTTTCTGACGAGGCGTACTACCCTGCTTGCGACAGAAAGGATCATGCGCAGCTACTGCAAGGGGAATATGGACTGCTCTCTGTGGCTGGCCCTTACGCAAAAGGCAGCCCTGGTCGATCCGCGAGTGCACGCCGCAGATGAAGTCCGGCTGAAAATATGGGTTAAGACCTTTCTTTGGGGATGGAGAGAGATATTCTTTTCCAGGACTCAGAGCCTGTGGTCTCCCATGCCGACACTCGCAACCCACATGGAGACACCGGGACTCTCCCCGCTGGTTCCTTGGATGGATGAATTCACTTGTGCCGAGAAGAAGCTCTTGTGTCAGGAGACGATGCCCTCATCGGGTCTGCTTGAAGAAGAGGACTCGAGTAGTCTCCATCCCTCTCTCCAGACCGCGATTCGGGGGTCGGGGCCTCTTTTGCGCAAGCCGGCAAGCCAATAGGCCGAGAGATAGATTGCGCTCAGGAGCTTTGCCCCTGCGCCAAAACAGTGCTTCCGGATGTACAGAGCATGGTTGCGCACAGCGTAATACCGCTGAAAAGGCGAGTTTAGCCCGGCCAGGCTGCTTACTTTGTGCCGTAGCTTCGCTGCCGGGATGAGATACATAGAAAGTCCTTCCTTCAGCGCACGCACGGCAAAATCCGCGTCTTCCCAATACATGAAATAAGTCTCGTCCAATAGGCCGATCGCAGCAAAGACGGAGCGTTCGATGAGGATGCAGGAACCGGGAGCAAATTGGATGATTCGGTCGGTCGAAAACTTTCCCGTATCCTCTTGGCCCATGCCGAGGTGAACTGGACGATATCCAAACGCCTTCTGCAGCATGCCTCCAGCGGCCCAGATCGTGTTCGGCTTCTCATGGTAGTAGGTCAAGGGCGCAACCATGCTCGCCTGATGGCACAGTCTTCCTTCTACAAGCCGTTGAAGAAAGTCGGGCCCAAAGGAGACATCGTTGTTCAAAAGCAGGATGGTTTCGCTGCCATCCTTGAGCGCCTGCAGAATGCCTTGATTTGTTCCGGAAGCGAATCCAATGTTGGCGGCATTTAGCATCACGACAAAGCGGGGCCCCTGCTGGCGGCACAGATCGACCGAATCATCGGACGAAGCGTTGTCCACTGCATAGACGACGAAGTCGGAGTACGTCTGCGCATTGAGTGCTCGGAAAAAATCTGGTAATACATCACTACTGTTGTAGAGCACGGTGACGATGCCGATTTTTCCGGCTTGAAACGACTTTGGAAGGCGAACTCCAGCCTCCATGCTTTTCTCCTACTTATTTCAAAGGGACCAGAAGCGATGGAGCGCCTCGTTTAAAGCGTGAGCCATCCGTGAAGGATTAAAGGTGGCGGCATGTTCCCTTGCCGCATCGAGTTGAATGGAATCTATGGAGGGCAGCGCAGCAAAAGCCTTCTGCCACGAGTCAGCACTTTCAACCTGTACGAACAACGCATGGGGGCCATACAGTTCGCGGAAGACGGGAATATCGGCCACAATCGCCGGCCGCCTTCGTGCCATTGCCTCCAGAGGCGGCAGGCCAAATCCCTCCATTTTGGATGGGTACACGAGCGCCGAACATCCCGCATAGAGCTGCTCCAAGAGTCCCGTCGAGACATCCGATAGGAACTCCACCCGGTCGGAAATGCCAAGCGAGGACACCAATTTTTCGAGACGCGTGCGATATGGACCCTTGCCGCCAACAATCTTGAGCCCGTATTCGCGGGACCAGAGCGCCTGCTGCCGCAAGAGGGTTTCAATGTTCTTGTGCGCCCAGGACGCTCCGACAACGAGAAGAAACGGCTCACTCCAGAGTACTGGTTCCAGAGTGAAAGGCTCCGGCTGCCGAACGGTGAGGGGGACGACCGCAATTCGATCCAAGGGTATCTTGTACACTTCTGCGATAAGCTTGCGGCTCGTCTCAGAGGCTGAGATGATGCCGTCGCAATGCTTGAGCGCGCGCGGCAAGATGTGATGGAAGTAGAAACTCTGTACTGCTGTATCGGGTAGGAAATACGGCCGAAGGTCATGGATCGTGACAACCTGCCGGAGCCGGCCGGGAATAACATGATGCGTTGTGCAGAGCACTCTTTCCCGCTCCGGAATCGGAAATTTGAAGTAGCTGTAAATGAACCACTTGATGGGACGAAGCAAGGAAAGATTTGCAGCTGCGGCGAACGATGCGGGAGTAAAAATGGAGTCGACTCCGTCAGGCGCGATATAGCCTGCGGGGACAACAGCTCTGCATCCACAACCCCCGGCAAGGACAGTCCTCATAACCTCGTCAGCATGGGTTTTCAGGCCGCCGTAGCGACCAACCCGGCTGCAGTTGAGAACGAAAGGACTGCTGGACTGTAGACTCATGGCGCTTTGCTGATTGTATCGCTTGAAGCACCAATCGCTATCATTTCAGTCTGGAAACGACAAAAACTTCCCGAACTACCGGGACCTCCTCATCTGGAATTGACCGCGGACTCCATGCCCGATTACGATAAGCGTTATCGTGCCGGCCAACGGATCTCAACTGGGTTTGTCGAGTCGGCGGTCAATGAAATCATCGCGAAACGGATGGTCAAGAAACACCAGATGAGATGGAACCGGTATACCGTCCAGAGGTTTCTAGACGTCCGCATTCATGTGCTCAATGGGACTTTGGAAGGCGCATTCCGCCATTGGCACAAAGGCTTCCGGCCTGTCGCTGACCAAACCCAGCAGGTCATGCAAGCATGACCTGCCCACAACTTTGCACACTCTCCTCAATGCCAGGAATCAGCTGCTTTTATAGGCATATTGCCGGTTTTTCAGGATCGACTACGCCAGGCTTGACTCATACGACTTGTGTGATCGTCCCAACTTTGAACGCCGCGAAAGATTGGCCGCTCTTTGCTCCAGCGCTCCTCGCCTGCGTGCAGCCAGAGCAGGTGCTCATCGTCGATTCCGAGTCGACAGACGGGACCCCAGACTTGGCGCGGGCCGCCGGCTTCCACGTGCACACAATTGAGCGCTCCGGCTTTAATCACGGCGGTACAAGGCAAATGGCGGCCGGCCTCGTGCCTGATGCTGAGATCCTCATCTACATGACCCAGGACGCCGTCCTCTCCGGTCCCGATGTGTTGCGCTCGCTCTTAGCCGTCTTTGCGGACCCGCAAGTGGCAGCCGCTTGCGGCCGGCAGCTTCCCCGCCACGGAGCCACGGCCATCGAGGCCCACGCGCGCAT
>Ga0302320_10008298_pt1 | contig 22656 bp, 18 predicted proteins | sample Bog_T0_3_FD_202130 | JGI IMG/M metagenome (GOLD analysis project Ga0302320, IMG submission 202130) | Peat permafrost microbial communities from Stordalen Mire near Abisko, Sweden - Bog_T0_3 | ecosystem: Environmental > Terrestrial > Soil > Wetlands > Peat | place: Sweden: Abisko, Stordalen Mire... | reverse complement strand
TCAGCGTGGCGGAATTGAACGGCTTGACGATGTAATTGTTGACGCCGGCCTTCTTGGCGGCGATCACGTTTTCGGTCTTGGATTCCGCCGTGATCATGATGAACGGCGTGGTGGCGAGATTGGCGTCGGCGCGGACTTCCTTGAGCAGGTCGTAGCCGGTCATCGGCTCCATGTTCCAGTCCGAGATCACCAGCCCGTATTTCTTCACCCGCATCTTGTTCAGCGCCGCCGATCCGTCGCTGGCATCGTCGATGTTCTCGAAGCCAAGCTGTTTCAGGAGATTTCTGATGATACGGATCATGGTGTTGTAGTCGTCCACCACCAGAACCGACATCGACAAATCGACCGCCATCTTGGATCCCCCGCGCGACACTTCACGCCACATAACATCGCCCTGCGCCGGGCCAAACGCCCCCCGCAGTCCACCCCAAGCACTAACATCAGCCGTTAAACAGCCCGTTAACCCGCCGGGTGCCAGAAACCCGCCGGCAGCGCCCGGCATGGCCCACCGGCCCCGGCCCGGCTTGACTTCGCCGGGCGGCGCAAGTCACGGTCCCGCGCCCCCGGCCGAGCGCCGTCGATCACCCCGAAATGTCCCGTTTCCTGAAATGAACCAATTCTTGAGATGACCTTCGCCTTTACCGTTATCCGCGATTCCACGCCGGCCGCTGCGATCCCGAAGGGAACGGTGGTGGCGATGGGCAATTTCGACGGCGTCCACCTCGGCCACCGCGCCGTCATTGCCGCCGCCCTGCAGATGGGGCGCGCCCACGGCAAGCCGGCGCTGGCGCTGACCTTCGAGCCGCATCCGCGCAGCTTTTTCAGCCCCAACACGCCCCAGTTCCGGCTCACCGACGAGGCCGGAAAACTGCGGCTGCTGGCCGGGACCGGGCTCGCCGGCGCGGTCGTGATGACCTTCGACAAGGCCCGGGCCGGGACCACGGCGCAGGATTTCATTCATCATGACCTGATCGAGCGGCTCGGCGTCAGCGGCATCGCGGTCGGCTACGACTTTCATTTCGGCAAGGGCCGGGTTGGATCGCCGAGCCTATTGGTCAGCGAGGCGCCCCGGCTCGGCATCGAGGTCGACGTGCAGCCCCATGTCGATATCGCCGAGCGGCCGGTTTCCTCCAGCGCCATCCGCATGGCGCTCGCCGAGGGTCAGATCGAGGAGGCTACCGCCATGCTCGGCGGTCCCTGGTTCGTCGCGGGCCAGGTGATCCATGGTGAGAAGCGCGGCCGCGACCTCGGCTATCCCACCGCCAATATCCGACTCGACGGCAATTGCGGACTCAAGCACGGCATCTATGCGGTACGGGTCGGCCTCGGTGCCCTGCGTCTTGACGGCGTCGCCAGCTTCGGCCGCCGCCCCACCTTCGACAATGGCGCGCCGCTATTGGAGGTCTTCCTGTTCGATTTCAACGGCGACCTCTACGGAAACACGCTGGACATCGCCTTCATCGGCTTCATCCGTGAGGAATTGAAATTCGACAGCGTGGCGGCGCTGGTGGCCCGGATGGACCAGGACAGCGTAGCGGCGCGGGCCGTCCTGGCTGCCGCGCCCGACGCATTTCCAAGGCTTGGCACGATTGCCTGAAGATCGTCTATTTGAGCAGGCGAGAATCGAACGGGGCATGAACAATTTCTGCCACGACGACGCTTTTGGCATCGGGATGAGCGGGATTCAAAGAAAGTTTCGAACCTGATGGCCGATAGCTGATGGCACTTGCAACAATGCACTTCTCGATTGATCGAGCCATCGGTCTCCGATCTCTCGGGTCACCATCGTTTTGGTTTGCCAATCCGTCGGCAACCGATCCGCGCCGATAGTCTCAATTGCGACGGCGGAGGGAAGAACGACACGCAACAATTGGTAGCTTGGTGGAATTAGATCGCGGTCCATATGGACCAGCATCTCCAGCAATGCGCTTGATGGATGATCGGCGAGATAGACGATCCGCCTACCCTGCGAATGCCACCTCCCGGCGGCTCTTACGCCTCCGGCTCCCGACAGATCCGCGTGGTTCGAAATCCGCCAGAGCTCCATATTGCTGGCTCAGGCGAAAATTCCGTGATCGATTTGTTCGAGCATTTCGCGGACGACAGCGGCGCCAAGTTCGTCCTTCAGCAGGTCTACGGGTCTTTGGCCTGACAACGAGCCATTGGGGCGCTGCAGCCAAGCCTTGGCCCTTTCTTCCTCGCCAAATACGCGATCGGCGAGCGTCTTGATGTCGAGCGACCTGACGATCATATCAGCGGAGGTTTCCGGAAGACCCAACTTGATGACGTCAGCATACGTCGCCCGGAGTTGGTCTCCGATCGATTGTATCTCGACATTCGATTCGCCCTGTCGGCGAATCTCCTTCAGCTTCTCATAGACCTCGGCGAGCGGTGCGGCGCCCATAATTTGTCTCTATTAATCAATAGATTAGTGCGTTTCAAAGAATCTGCAACAGGCGGTTTTCCGATCCGCGGCGGAAAGGCGGGTGGCAACAATCCGAATCTTCCCCAAATGGCCGCGATGCCAAGGCAAATTTGCCCGTTAGAATGACGGCTTCGGGTTTCCCCTGCCCCGCAAACGCGCTATTCCCCCGCCATGAGTGAAAAGCCGCAAAAATCCGACGCCCCGGACTATTCCAAAACCCTGTTCCTGCCGCAGACGGAATTCCCGATGCGCGCCGGCCTGCCGCAGCGCGAGCCGGAAATCCTCAACTACTGGAACGAGATCGGGCTGTATGGCCGCTTGCGCGAGAGCGCCAAGGGCCGCACCAAATTCGTGCTGCATGACGGCCCGCCCTACGCCAACGGCAACATCCATATCGGGCACGCGCTGAACAAGATCCTCAAGGATGTCGTCACCAAGAGCCAGCAGATGGCAGGCTTCGATTCCAACTACGTGCCGGGCTGGGACTGCCACGGCCTGCCGATCGAGTGGAAGATCGAGGAAGAGAACTACCGCTCCAAGGGCAAGGCCAAGCCGGACTTCAGGGATTCTGCGGCGATGGTGGCGTTCCGCAAGGAGTGCCGGGCCTATGCCGGGCACTGGCTCGACGTGCAGCGCGAGGAATTCAAGCGGCTCGGCATCATCGGCGACTGGGATCACCCCTACGCCACCATGGATTATTTCGCCGAGGCCCAGATCGCGCGCGAGCTAATGAAATTCGCCGCCAACGGCACGCTGTATCGCGGCTCCAAGCCGGTGATGTGGAGCGTGGTGGAAAAAACCGCGCTGGCGGAAGCGGAGGTCGAATACGAGGATTATACGTCTGACACGGTGTGGGTGAAGTTTCCGATTTCGTACGCAGTTAAGGTTTCGCACTCAGAAAGTCCTAGACTTCCGAATGAATCTTCCTCGCAAACTCTCGTGGAACTTGATCTGGAGCTTGAACGGGCCAGCATTGTTATTTGGACTACTACACCGTGGACGCTCCCGGGTAATCGCGCAATTAGCTTTTCGCGAAACTTCGAGTACGGCCTTTATGAGGTGACTGATGCCCCAGAAGGGAGCTGGGTAAAACCTTTAGAGAAACTGGTTCTCGCGGACAAACTAGCTGATGAAGTAATGAAGCAGGCGCGAGTTACAGAATTTAGAAAACTTAAGTCGGTGTCCACGCGCGACCTGCTAAGAATCGAATGCGATCATCCCCTTCGTTCAGGCAATAGCTATGACTTCCGGGTCCCTCTCCTCCCCGGCGACCACGTCACCGACGACACCGGCACCGGTTTCGTCCACACCGCGCCCGGCCATGGCCGCGAGGATTTCGAGGTCTGGATGGAGCATGCGCGCGAGCTCGCCGCGCGCGGCATCAACACCACGATCCCCTATACCGTCGACGAGAACGGCGCGCTGACCGATCAGGCGCCGGGATTTGTCGGCAAGCGGGTCATCAACGACAAGGGCGAAAAGGGCGACGCCAACGAGGCCGTGATCAAGGCGCTGGTCGATGCCGGCATGCTGCTGGCGCGCGGCAGGCTCAAGCACCAGTATCCGCATTCCTGGCGCTCGAAGAAGCCGGTGATCTTCCGCAACACGCCGCAATGGTTCATCGCGATGGACAAGGGCATCGCGGGCCAAAGCGTGGCAAAACCCGGCGACACCCTGCGCGCCCGCGCGCTGCACGCGATCTCCGTCACCCAATGGGTGCCTCCATCCGGCGAGAACCGCATCAACGGCATGATCAATAGCAAGCCGGACTGGGTGATCTCGCGGCAGCGCGCCTGGGGCGTGCCGATCGCGGTGTTCGTGCGCGAGAAAGGCGACGGCACCGCCGAAATCCTGCAGGACGAAGCCGTCAACAAGCGCATTGCCGACGCCTTCGAGCAGGAAGGCGCCGACGCCTGGTACATGGACGGCGCCCGCGAGCGCTTTCTCGGCTCGCTTTCCAACGAGGAATGGAAGAAGGTCGACGACATCTGCGACGTCTGGTTCGATTCCGGCTCGACGCACGCGTTCGTGCTGGAGGACCCCGTGCACTTTCCGGGACTGGCCGGCATCAAACGCAAGGTCGACGGCGGCGACGACACCGTGATGTATCTGGAAGGAAGCGACCAGCACCGCGGCTGGTTCCAGTCCTCGCTCTTGGAAAGCTGCGGCACCCGCGGCCGCGCGCCGTTCGACGTCGTACTGACCCATGGCTTCACGCTCGACGAGAACGGCCGCAAGATGTCGAAGTCGGTCGGCAACACCGTCGAGCCGCAAAAGGTCATCGCGCAATCCGGCGCCGACATCCTGCGGCTGTGGGTCTGCGCGACGGACTATGCCGACGACCAGCGCATCGGCCCGGAAATCCTCAAGAACACCATCGAGACCTACCGCAAGCTGCGCAATTCGATCCGCTGGATGCTCGGCACGCTGCATCATTTCAGGTCCGGCGACGCCGTCGCGGTTTCCGCAATGCCCGAACTGGAGCGGCTGATGCTGCATCAGCTTGCCGGACAGGCCGCCATCGTGCGCAACGCTTACGCCGAGTTCGATTATAAAACCGTGGTCGCGAGCCTCTCGGCGTTCATGAACACCGAGCTCTCGGCATTCTATTTCGACATCCGCAAAGACACGCTGTATTGCGATCCGCCGTCGTCGCTGGCGCGCAAGGCGGCGCTGACCGCGATCGACATCATCTGTGATGCGATCCTGCGATGGTTCGCGCCGGTGTTGAGTTTCACCTGCGACGAGGCTTGGCGGCTGTACCGGCCGGATGACGAGCCGTCGGTGCATCTGACGTTGTTTCCCGACGGCCTCGAGGCCTTCCGCGACGAAGCGCTGGCCGCAAAATGGGAGACCATCCGCAACGTCCGCCGCGTCGTGACCGGTGCGCTCGAGGTCGAACGCGCGGCCAAGCGGATCGGATCGTCGCTGGAGGCATCGCCGCTGGTCTACGTCGCCGACCCCGGGATTTTCGCGACGCTGTTCGATATCGACCTCGCCGAGGTCTGCATCACCTCGAACGCGATAGTGAGCAATGACGATGCCCCGCCGGAGGCATTCCGGCTCAACGACGTGCCCGGCGTCGCCGTCGTGGTCGAAAAGGCCGTCGGCACCAAATGCGCCCGCTCGTGGAAAATCCTGCCGTCCGTGGGCGAGGACCCCGAATACCCCGACGTCTCGCCGCGCGACGCGCAGGCGCTGCGCGAATGGAAGGCGCTAGGAGTGGCAATTTGATTTCCCGCCTGCGCCCCGGGGTCATCGCCGCGATCGCGGTGCTGGCGTTCGACCAGGCTTCGAAACTCTGGCTTTTGTTCGTGTTCGACATCGGCCATCGCGGCGCGGTGAGGCTGACGCCGTTCTTCGACCTGGTGCTGGCCTGGAACGTCGGGATCAGCTTCGGCTGGTTTCAGAACGACAGCCAGTTCGCCCAGATCGCCCTGATGATAATCAAGGCAGTGGCCGTGGTCGTTCTGGCGATCTGGATGGCCCGCTCCCGCACCCTGATGGCCACCGTTGCCCTCGGCCTGATCATCGGCGGCGCCATCGGCAACGCCATCGACCGCTTCGCCTATGGCGCCGTGGTCGATTTCGCCCTGTTCCACCTCCAGATCGGGGGAAATACCTTCAATTGGTACGTGTTTAACCTTGCCGACGTGGCGATTGTTGCGGGGGTTGCGGCCCTGCTGTATGATTCCTTCCTGGGGGTACCCGCCGCAAAAGCGCCCTGATCCCGGCTGATACGAACCCTCGGAGCCGAAGGTCACCCACGGCCGGGAGCCACGCGCTGAACTGGCGTGCGCGCAACCCCGCGGAAGATTTTGGAACAGGAACAGCGCGATGCGCAAAGCCAGCGATCGGAATCTGCAAAATCTGTCGGGAGCGCCGCCGCGCGCGCTCCGGCTCGCCGTCATCGCCGTCGGGATCGGCCTGGTGATATCAGCCGGAGCCGCCCGCGCCCAGGAAGCCGAGGACGACAGGACCATCGACGAAAAGATCATGGATACGATCATGTCCGGCATCGGCGCCACCAACATGGACAACCGTGGCATCGATTATCGGGAACGATCTCCGCTGGTGGTGCCCCCGAAGCTCGACCTGCCGCCGCCGGTTTCCGCGTCGAAGGATGTAAGAGCTCCGAACTGGCCCAAGGATCCGGATGAAGCACGGCGCAAGGCCGCCATCGCCGCCAGAAAAAAGGCCAAACCCGACTGGCAGCAGGCCAACATGCCGGTGTCGCGGGCCGAACTCGATGCCGGCGGCAGGCCCGTCGACCACTCCGGCAGCGCCGATCCCGCCCAGCCGGGCGGTCTCAACAACCCGGTCCTCACCCCGCAGGCGCTCGGCTTTGAAGGTCGCTTCAGCGATCTTTTCGGTAGCAAACAGGTCGAGGTTGAACCCTTCAAGGGTGAGCCGACCCGGGACTCGCTCACCCAGCCACCGACTGGATACCAGACCCCGTCGCCGAATTATGCATACGGCCTCGGATCAAAGGATAAGATGCTCAGGCAAAGCGACCCGATCGCCGACTCCGTCGCCGGCAAGTCTGGCAACTAGCTCTGCCGGTCTCCCGGCTTCGTGACGCCTGCCCGCACCGGCGCGGTGTACGATGCCGCAGTATTGTCCGGATGCTTCGGTCCGGATCGCTCCTATTCGAACATTTGCGCGTGTTGTTGTCGCAAAACGCCAGTGCCCACTTTTGCGGAATCCACGCCAGACAGGTCATGATGCCATCACACCGTTTCGCCGCTATCCTGTTCGCCGCACTGCTGCCGGCGTTCGCCATCTCCGCAAGCGGCGCTCTCGCCCAGACCACGGTGACATCGGCACCTCCCGCCTCGTTTACCCTCGGCAACGGGCTGCAGGTCGTCGTGATCCCGGATCACCGCACCCCGGTCGTCACCCAGATGATCTGGTACAAGGTCGGCTCCGCCGACGAGACGCCCGGCAAGTCGGGCCTCGCGCACTTTCTCGAACATCTGATGTTCAAGGGGACCAGCAAGCATCCCGCCGGTGAATTTTCCCAGACCGTGCTGCGGATCGGCGGCAACGAGAACGCCTTCACCTCGACCGACTATACCGGCTATTTCCAGCGCGTACCGCGCGAGCATCTGGCCAGGATGATGGAGTTCGAGGCCGACCGCATGACCGGCCTGATCCTGAAGGATGAAAACGTGCTGCCGGAGCGCGACGTCGTGCTCGAGGAATACAACATGCGGGTCGCCAACAATCCGGACGCGCGGCTGACCGAGCAGATCATGGCGGCGCTGTATCTCAACCACCCTTATGGCCGCCCTGTGATCGGCTGGCACCATGAAATCGAAAAACTCGATCGCGAGGATGCGCTGGCGTTCTACCGGCGATTTTACGCGCCGAACAATGCCATCGTGATCATCGCCGGCGACGTCGATGCCGCCGAAGTCCGCCCGATGGCGGAGCAGACCTTCGGTCTGGTTGCGCCGCAGCCGGCGATACCGGCGCTGCGGGTTCGTCCGCAGGAACCGGAGCCGGTCGCGCCACGCACCGTGACGCTGGCCGATCCGCATGTCGAACAACCCGGCGTGAAGCGCTATTATCTGGTTCCGTCCGCCGCTACCGCCGCGGCCGGCGAGAGCCCGGCGCTCGACGTGCTCGCGCAACTGATGGGCGGCGGCAGCAACTCCTATCTCTATCGCGCCCTGGTGGTCGATCATCCGCTCGCGGTTACCGCCGGCGCCGGATATCAGGGCACTTCGCTCGATGCGACCCAGTTCATGATCACGGCCTCGCCGAAGCAGGGTGTCGAGTTTTCGCAGATCGAGCAGGTGATCGACAGCGTGATCGCGGATGTCGGACAAAACACGGTGCGGGCCGAGGATCTCGAGCGCGTCAAGACCCAGCTGATCGCCGAAGCGATCTATGCCCAGGACAATCAGGCGACCCTGGCGCGCTGGTATGGCGGCGCGCTGACCACCGGCCTGAGCATCGAAGACATCAGAAGCTGGCCGGAGCGCATTCGCGCCGTCACCGCCGAACAGGTCCGCGAGGCCGCACAAAAATGGCTCGACAAGAAGCGTTCGGTGACCGGCTACCTGATCAAGGACACTACGCCTAAACGCGAGGAGAAGCGTTCGTGATCGATCCCCGAACCTGCGCGCGGCGCGCTGCATTCATCGTCGCTGCCTGCCTCGCGATGACGCCGCTGGCGCCGACGCCGTCACAGGCCGCAGCCAAAATCCAGCACCTGGTTTCACCCGGCGGCATCGAGGCCTGGTTCGTGCAGGACGCCACCGTGCCGCTGATCGCAATGGAGTATTCCTTCGCCGGCGGCGCGACCCAGGACCCGGCCGACAAGCCCGGCGTCGGCAATATGGTCGCCGACCTGATCGACGAGGGCTCGGGCGATCTGGATTCCAATACCTTCCACGAGCATCTCGACCGCCGCGCCATCGAATTGAGCTTCACGTCGACGCGGGATTCTTTCCGCGGCTCGCTGCGCATGCTCAAGGATAACCGTGACGAGGCCTTCGATCTGGCGCGGATGGCGCTGACCTCGCCGCATTTCGAGAGCACCGACGTTGAGCGGATCCGGACCCAGATCCTTTCCGGCCTGCGCCGCGATACCTCCAGTCCGAACGCGCTCGCCAGCCGCAAATTCCTCGAGATGGAGTTTGGCGACCACCCCTATGGCCGGCAGTCCACCGGCACGCTGGAAAGCGTACCGACCATCACGGTCGCCGACATGAAGGACTATGTGCGGCGCGTGCTGGCCAGGGATACGCTCAGGATCGCCGTGGTCGGCGATGTCGATCCGGCGACGCTCGGCAAATTGCTCGACCAGACCTTCGGCGGATTGCCGGCCAAGGCGAGCCTGACGCCGGTCGCGGACGTCACGGCCAGCAAGCCGCCGCAGCGCGCCTTCATTCCGCTCGACGTGCCGCAGACCGTGGTGACGTTCGGCGGCCCCGGCTTCAAGCGCGCCGATCCGAATTTCATGGCCGGCTATATCGTCAACCACATCCTGGGCGGTGGTACGCTGTCGTCGCGGCTCTACCACGAGGTCCGCGAGAAGCGCGGCCTGGCCTATTCGGTGTTCGAATCGCTCTTGTGGATGGACCATTCCGCGCTGTTCGTCGGCAACACCGGAACCCGCGCCGACCGCGCCGGCGAGACCGTCGAGGCCATCAACAAGGAAGTCCGCCGCATGGCCGAGGACGGTCCGACCCAGCTGGAACTGGATGAAGCCAAGTCCTACCTCAAGGGCTCGCAGATGCTGGCGCTCGACACCTCCTCGAAGCTGGCCTCGGCGCTGCTGCAATACCAATTGGATAAATTGCCGATCGACTACATCGAGAAGCGCAACGCCATCGTCGATGCCGTCACGCTCGATGACGCCAAAAAGGCCGCGCAGCGGCTGTGGGGCCAGGGCCTTGTCACCGTCATCGTCGGCCGCGCCCCGCAAGCCGTGGCCCAGCCCGCCGCAGCGATCCCGCCGCCCACCGCGAACTGACCCGCAACCCGCTCGTGTCCCGGACGCGGTGCAGCGCAGTTGGCGCTGCTCCGCAGAGCCGGGACCCATGTCCACCGAGTAGTTTGTCGGGTGGACCCCGGATGAGCGGCGCACTACGCCGCAAGGGCGGCGCGCTGCACCGCATCCGGGGAACGCATCCGGCGTCCTTCAGCGCCGCAAGCAAACCCGCTATCGTGGTCCTGCCCGATTCCCGTCGGGGATCATCCCGCTTTCGGTAACGCCATGCTGCGGATTTCCCGCGACCTCACCATCGATGAGAACGACATCGAGATCTCCTTCGTCCGCGCCTCCGGCCCGGGCGGGCAGAACGTCAACAAACTCTCGACCGCCGCACAACTGCGCTTCGACACCCGCAAAGTGGCGCTGGCGCCCGATGTCGCCGCCCGGCTCGACCGGCTCGCGGGAAGCCGCATGACCAAGGACGGCGTGATCGTGATTCATGCCCAGCGCTTCCGCACCCAGGAGCGCAACCGCGCTGACGCGACCGACCGGCTGCTCGAACTCCTGCGCGAGGCCGCGGTGCGGCCGACGCCGCGGCGCCCGACCAAACCGACGCTGGGTTCGAAAAAGCGCCGGCTCGAAGGCAAGAAGCGCCGCAGCGATATCAAGGCGAAGCGTGGTTCGGGCGGCTTCGAGGATTGAGATTACGTGTCCCGGGCGCGGTGTCGTGTCCCGGACGCGTCGCGGCGCGAAGTGACGCGACGCTGAGCCGGGACCCACCTTGAACCAGGAAAGATGGACCCCGGATTAGCAGCGCATCGCCGAAAAGGCGCTGCGCTGCATCCGGGGAACCATCTCTCTCTGCGTGAAGAGTGGGGAGAGATCAGGCCTCGCCCTCCCGCCACCCCGCGAAAGCGCCTAGATTGCGCTTCCATTTCCACGAGTCGCTTCAACCGCCATGCCGGTCCGCCAACTTCCCGAACAGGTCGTCAACCGCATCGCCGCCGGCGAAGTGGTCGAGCGTCCGGCGAGCGTGGTCAAGGAGCTGGTGGAAAACGCCATCGACGCCGGCGCCGGCCGGATCGACGTTTTCACCGATGGCGGCGGACGGCGGCGGATCGGCATCACCGACGACGGCAGCGGCATGACGCGGGCCGATCTGGCGCTGGCGGTGGATCGCCACGCCACCTCCAAGCTCGACGACGAGGATCTGCTGCAGATCCGCACGCTGGGGTTTCGCGGCGAGGCGCTGCCCTCGATCGGCGCGGTGGCCAAGCTCGGCATCACCACGCGCCACCCCAGCGAGCCGCATGCCTGGTCGCTGTCGGTCGAGGGCGGCGCCAAATCCGGCATCATGCCGGCCGCGCTTTCGCAAGGCACCCGCGTCGAGGTCAACGATCTCTTTTATGCGACGCCGGCGCGGCTGAAATTCCTCAAGACCGATCGCACCGAGGCCGAAGCGATCCGCGAGGTGGTGCGGCGCCTCGCGATGGCGCGGCCCGACGTCGCCTTTACGCTGGCCGGCGAGGAACGCGCGCCGGTGACCTGGGCCGCAGCACTTCCCGGTGCCGCGGGCCGGCTGACCCGGCTCGGCGATATCCTGGGTGCGGATTTTCGAAAGTGCGCCATCGAGGTGCGCAGCGAGCGCGAGGGCGTGGTGGTCGAGGGCTTTGCCGCCGCACCGTCGCTGACGCGCGCCAACGCGCTCGGGCAATATCTGTTCGTCAACGGCCGCCCGGTCCGCGACAAGCTGATTCTGGGCGCGGTGCGCGCGGCCTATTCGGACTACCTGCCGCGCGACCGCCATCCGGTGGTGGCGCTGTTCGTGACGCTGGACTCGCGCGAGGTCGACGCCAATGTGCATCCGGCCAAGACCGAGGTCCGGTTCCGCAATGCGGGCCTGGTCCGCGCCCTGATCGTGCACGCGCTGAAGGAAGGCCTCGCCCGCGAGGGCAGGCGCACCGCGGCCAACGGCGACGGCGCAGCCATCGCCTCGTTCCGCCCGTCCTTTGCGCCACGCGCCAACTGGGACTGGCGGCGCTCGCCGGCCTATCCCGTGGGGCCGATGCCCGGCTTCGAGGGTGCTGCGGCAACCGCGTTTGCCGAGCCGGGACAGGCCGCGTTCGACGTCGGCGCACCCACCGCCGATGTGCGCTTTCAGGAAGCGCCTTCGGCCGACCTGCTCGACCGGCCGCTCGGGGCGGCGCGGACCCAGATTCACGAGACCTACATCGTGTCGCAGACCCGCGACGGGCTGATCGTGGTGGACCAGCACGCCGCCCATGAGCGCATCGTCTATGAGAGGCTCAAGGCCTCGCTGGCACGCAATGGCGTGCAGCGGCAAATTCTCTTGATTCCCGAGATCGTCGAACTCGACGAAGCGACGGTCGAGCGACTGGTGGCGCGCGCGGACGAACTGGCGTCGTTCGGACTGGCGATCGAATCCTTCGGCCCCGGCGCGGTCGCGATACGCGAGACGCCGTCGCTGCTCGGCAAGACCGACGCGGCCTCGCTGCTGCGCGACCTCGCCGAACACATGGCGGAATGGGACGAGGCGCTGCCGCTGGAACGCCGGCTGATGCACGTCGCCGCCACCATGGCCTGCCACGGCTCGGTGCGTGCGGGGCGCATCCTCAAGCCCGAAGAGATGAACGCGCTGCTGCGCGAGATGGAAGATACGCCGAATTCCGGGCAGTGCAATCACGGCCGGCCGACTTACGTGGAACTGAAGCTCGCCGATATCGAGAAGCTGTTCGGGAGAAGGTAGCCCGCCGCTTCGCGGAGGGAGGGGAGCGGCTGGCGCTTCGCCCGCCTTACGGACTCCCCGCTTTCAAAAACACGAACTCCGTATCGTCATAGGCCCGCCGCTCCAGTTCCTCGAATCCCTCCGGCGCGGCGAATGCAGCCGCTTTCGCCTCTTCCACCACCAAGAGCGCACCAGGCGTCAGCCAGCCGCCATCGCGCAGCGAGGCCAGCGCTTGCTCGGCGAGCTTCATGCGGTAGGGCGGATCGAGAAACACCAGCGAGAACGGCTCCATCGGATGAACCGGGCCGAGCTGGGTGGCGTCGCGGCGATAGACCTTTGTTACGCCGCCCAGACCCAGCGCTTCGACATTGTTGCGCAAAAGCGCGCGCGCCTCGGTGCCGTTGTCGACGAACAGCGCGAACGAAGCGCCGCGCGAAATCGCCTCGATGCCGAGCGCGCCGGTGCCGGCGAACAGGTCAAGCACGCGCGCACCTGAAATCGGATCGTCATAGGCATGAACAAGGATATTGAACACCGACTCGCGCAGCCGGTCCGCGGTCGGGCGGATGTCGCGCGTCGACGGCGACGCCAGATTGCGGCCCTTCAATCGCCCGCCGACGACGCGCATTAGTGGGCGAACCCACGATCTCGAGGCTTGAACCGCGATGTCGCGGCGAAGCAGGTGTGCTCCCTTGGGGAAGGCTTGGGGAAGGGGGTGCCACACCCACAGACCTCCCGTGGGGTACCCCCCTCCGTGGCCCTCCCCCACAAGGGGGGAGGAAATGGGGAGACCTGTCGCGGATCAGGGAGTCCGACCTCGAAAATCATCCACCGAGCCCCTACTCGTCCCGCGGCTTCAGATCGCGCTTGCCGTGATAGCCGCGCTGCGGGCGGCGCGGCGGGCCGTAGCCTGAGGCCTCGGCCTCATTGCGCGCGCGCGCTTCCTCGCTGCCGGTGCGCTGCACCAGCACGCGGCGGCCCTTGCGGTCGGCGATCAGGCCGCTCTTGCCGGCGGGCTTGAACGGCTTTTTGCCACGCGGCGCCTCCGCCGTATCGCTGTCAGGCGCGGCCTGAGCCTCGCCCGGCATCGGCCGGTTGAAATCCGCCCCCGCCAGCGCGGCAATCTTCTCGCCGAGCTGTTCGCGCAGCACCCTGGTCTTGACCTCCTCGACCTCGCCTTCGGCCAGTTCGCCGAGTTGAAACGGCCCGTAGGACACCCGGATCAGCCGGTTCACCTCGAGCCCGAGATGCGCCATCACGTTGCGCACCTCGCGGTTCTTGCCTTCGCGGATGGCGAACACCAGCCAGACATTGGCGCCCTGGTCGCGCTCCAGCGTCGCGTCGATCGAACCATATTTGACGCCGTCGACCTCGACGCCCTTTTTCAGCGCATCGAGCTGCGCCTGCGTCACCTCGCCATGGGCGCGGACACGATAGCGCCGCAGCCAGCCGGTGTCGGGCAGTTCGAGCGCACGCGCCAGCCCGCCGTCGTTGGTCAAGAGCAACAGGCCTTCGGTGTTGAAATCGAGCCGGCCGATCGAGATCAGCCGCGGCAGCCCTTCGGGCAGATTGTCGAACACGGTCGGCCGCCCTTCGGGATCGGCATGGGTGGTCATCAGGCCGCGCGGCTTGTGGAACATGAACAGCCGGGTACGCTCGCGCGGCGGCAATGGCTTGCCGTCGACAGTGATGACGTCGTTGACGGTGACATCGAGCGCCGGCGAATTGATGACGCGGCCGTTGACGCTGACACGGCCCTGCACGATCCATTCCTCGGCATCGCGGCGCGAGGCAAGCCCGGCGCGTGACACCACCTTGGCGATGCGTTCGCCGGATTTTTTCTCCTTGGGCGGACGCGGCAGGCGGCGCTCATCGGGGGTGCGCTCGCGATAGGCGCCGCGGCCGCCGAACGCCGGGCGTTTGGCAAAGACCTTGCTGTCGTCCTCATTGTCACGGCGCGGCCGTTCAGCACCGCGGTCGAACGACCGCGGCTCGCTGCGCGGATGCTCCTGCCAGGAGCTTCCGGCTTCGCGCGGGCGTTCGAATTTCGGACGATCCTCACGCGGACGATCGAAGCGGGGCCGGTCGCCTGTCGGCCTGTCACCGCGCGGACGTTCGTCGCGGCCTTCGCGGGGACGCTCGAACTTCGGACGCTCGCGAAACGGACGGTCGCCCTGGGGACGGTCGCCTTGCGGACGGTCTTCTCGCGGACGCGAGAAACGCGGGCGCTCATCACCTCCGCGGTCTTCACGCGGCTTGTCGTAACGGGGTTTATCAAATCGCGGCTTGTCGAAATTGCGTGCGCCATCGCGCGGAGGACGTGAATTGCGCCCGGCGTGGTCGGGCGAGGAAGCATCGCGCTTCTGCCACGGCTTTGACTCGCCACGGTCTGCGCCGCGATCCCCCGGGTCGCGATTGCGATCCCGAGGCGCGCCGCGGGAAAACTTCTTGTCGCCGCCGAATTTTCGCTCCGGACGTTCACCATGGGGACGATCGCCATCGCGCGGCGGACGCGCGCTGTAGGGGCGGTCTCCGCGGGGCTTGTCACCATCCTTGCGGAAACCTTCGCCCCGCGGCGTGTAGGGTCGCTTTTCACCGCCGCCGTCACGCGGCGTATAGGGCCGCTTGTCGCCGAATTTTCTGTCGGCAAAGCGCGCGGCCGGGCGGGCATCGCCACGATCGTCGCGATGGGTGTTCGGACGATCGCCGCGCGGGGTATAGGGGCGCTTTTCGCCGGCAGGACGATCCTCCCGGTTGAAGCGCGGCGGACGTTCGGCAAAAGGCCGATCGCCGCGGGGCCGTGCGGCATCCCTGTCGAAACGGCGCGGCGTATCGCCGTCATCGCGGCGCGGCGGCGGACCCTCGCGCTTGCCGGCGTAGGGCTTGCCCGGACCCGCATAGGGCTTCTTGCCATAGGATTTCGGGCCATCGGACTTGCCGGCATAGGGGCGCTTGTCGCCGTCGCTTTTGCCGGCAAAACCGCGCTTGGCGAATTTCTTCTCCGGCCCCCTGGCCGCACCGGAGCGGCCCTTGCCGCCCGAGGGGCGATCGCGCCGGCCGCGGGAATCGTTGTGTTTATCGTTGTCGCGGGGCATGAATGGTCTCGTTTCGGGTAAAGGTGAATTGGATATCAGACGGACGTGGACGGGCTGGCATGGCAATGACGCGCGCGCTCTGTGATCGAGGCGCTTTCTCACGCAAAACCGCTATCCACTTTTGCTGAAGGCGCATCTCATAGCAGGTTTCTTCCGATGATACGAGGCATGACCGCCCCTTCTTTTATGGATTTGGCGCTGAAAACCGCCGAAAACGCCGGAAAAGCCGGCGAAGTTCCGATCGGATGCGTGATCGTGCGGGATTACGAGGTGATCGCCACCGCCGGCAACCGCACCTTGACCGACCGCGACCCGACCGCGCACGCCGAGATCCTGGCGATCCGGCAGGCCGCCGACGCCATCGGCACCGAGCGGCTGGTCGATTGCGACCTCTATGTCACGCTGGAGCCGTGCACGATGTGCGCTGGCGCGATCTCGTTTGCGCGGATCCGGCGGCTGTATTACGGCGCGGCCGACCCCAAGGGCGGCGCGGTCGATTCCGGCGTGCGCTTCTTTGCGTCGCCAACCTGCCATCATGTGCCGGAGGTCTATTCCGCAGTCGGCGAAAGCAGGGCGGCGACCTTGCTGAAGGAGTTTTTCAGGGAGCGGCGGTGAGTTGAACCGTCATTCCGGGGCGCGCAAAGCGCGAACCCGGAATCTCGAGATTCCGGGTTCGCTGCGCGCCCCGGATGACGGGCCCTTGCCTCACGCCGCCGCAAAAAATGCCTTCAACAACCTCGCCGTCGCGTCCGGATTTTCCTCGGTGAGGAAATGCCCGGAATCGACCGGCTCGCCCGTGACATTGGTCGCCCACATCTTCCAGGTGTCGAGCGGCGTGGCGGCGGCGCTGGCGATGCCGGCATCGCCCCACAGCGCCAGCATCGGGATCGTGATCTTGTTGCCGGCGTCGCTGTCTTTTTTGTCGATCTCGAAATCGGCATAGGCGCCGGCGCGGTAATCCTCGCACATCGCGTGCACGCGCGAGGGATCGCGGAAGGCGGCGAGGTAATGCTCGAGCGCGCGGGAATCGATGGCGTCGAGATTTTTCGACTTGGTCTGGCTCGCCATCTTGAAGCGAAGAAAGAAGTCGGGATTGCCGCCGATCAGGGTTTCCGGCAGAGGGGCGGGCTGCGCCAGAAAGGTCCAGTGATAGATCTTCAGCGCATAAAGCCGGTTCATCCGCTCCCAGTAATTGAAGGTCGGCAGGATATCGAGCACGGCGAGACGCGACAGCCGGCCCGGATGATCGAGCGCCAGCCGATAGGCGACGCGGCCGCCGCGGTCGTGGCCGGCCAGCGCAAATTGCACATGACCGAGCTGCTCCATCGCCTCGATCATGGTCCGCGCCATCGCGCGCTTGGTATAGGGCGTGTGATCCCTGTCGCTTTCCGGCATGTCCGACCAGCCATAGCCGGGCAGATCAGCGATGATCACCGTGAACCTGTCCGCGAGCTGCGGCGCGACGCGGTGCCACATCACATGGGTCTCGGAAAAACCGTGCAGCAGCAACAGCGGCGGCCCCTTGCCGCCGACGCGCGCGAAGATGCGCCCGGACGTGGTGTTGATCCATTCGGCGGCATAGCCGGGATAGAGATCGGCAAGATCGGGCATGCATTAATCTCCTTTGTCATGGCCGTGGATGACGGCCAACATCACCCGCCCGCCTTCTCCCGCGCCACCGCCTGCCAGCCGATGTCGCGCCGGCAAAAGCCTTCCGGCCATTTGATGCGGTCGACCGCTTGGTAGGCGCGGCGTTGGGCTTCGGTGACGGTCTTAGCCGTCGCGCAGACGTTCAGCACGCGCCCGCCATTGGAAAGAATCCTGCCGCGTTCGGCCTTGGTGCCGGCATGGAAGATCTCCACGCCCTCGACGCTGGCCGCCTGTTCGAGGCCTTCAATGACAAAACCCTTGCCGTAGTCGCCGGGATAACCTTTGGTCGCCATGATCACCGTCAGCGCGGCGTCGTCGAACCAGCGCAGGCCAAAATTCTTCAACTGCCCGTCGGCGCAGGCGATCAGCGCCGGCACGATGTCCGACATCATCCGCAGCATCAAGACCTGGCATTCGGGATCGCCGAACCGGGCATTGTATTCGATCAGTTTCGGTCCCTGCGCGGTGACCATGATCCCGGCAAACAGTACGCCCTTGTAGGGCGAACCCATCGCGCGCAGTGCGCGCAGGGTCGGATAGATCATCTCGCTCATCACTTGCGCGCAGACCGCTTCCGTCATCACCGGCGCCGGCGAATAGGCACCCATGCCGCCGGTGTTCGGACCCTTGTCGCCATCGAAGGCGCGCTTGTGGTCCTGCGCGGTCGCGAGCGGCAGCGCGTGTTCGCCGTCGCACAGCGCAAAGAACGAGGCTTCCTCCCCTTGTAAAAACTCCTCGATCACGACCTCGGCGCCGGCATCGCCGAACCCGCCGCCGAACATCATGTCGACCGCCGCGAGTGCCTCGGCCTCGGTCATCGCCACCACGACGCCCTTGCCGGCGGCGAGGCCGTCGGCCTTGATGACGATCGGCGCGCCCTGATCACGGATGTAGGCCCGGGCTTTTTCGGCGTCGGTGAAATGCGCGTAGGCCGCGGTCGGAATTTGATTGGCGTGGCACAGCGCCTTGGTGAAATTCTTCGAGCTTTCCAGTTGCCCGGCGGCCCGGGTCGGGCCGAAGGCGCCAAATCCTGCGGCGTTGAGATCGTCGACAATGCCGGCGGCGATCGGCGCGTCCGGGCCGACCACGACGAAATCAACCGCATGGGCCTTGCAGAAATCGATCACCGCGGCATGGTCGGCGATATCCAGCGCGACGCATTCGGCCTCCCGCGCGATGCCGGCATTGCCCGGCGCGCACCACAATTTCGTCACCAGAGGCGAGGCCGCGATCTTCCACGCCAAAGCGTGTTCGCGGCCGCCGGAACCGAGCAGAAGAATGTTCATGGGGCGCAGCCAGACCGGACAACAAAAATATCGAAAACAACCCCATGCAAAGTAACCGATGACGGCCGGCGGGGGGCGAGAAACCGAGTCGGTCGCACGAACTTCCGCGCCCTGCAAGGGGGTGACACCGTCATTCCGGACGGCGCGCGAGGCGCGCCGATCCGGAATCCCGAGGTTGCCTGGCATTCGTGCGCTTTCGCCGAGATGCCGGGTGCGATGCCCGTTGGCATCGCCCCGGAATGACGGGTTATGGCTGGCCTCCCGCCGCCTCGATGATCTCCCTGAGATAGGCGACGTGGCGGGCGAAGGCGCCGCGGCCTGCGGCAGTGGCGGTCACCGTGGTCTGTGGTTTCTTGCCGACAAAGGCCTTGTCGACCGCGACATAGCCGGCCTTCGCCAGGGTTTCGATGTGGGCGCCGAGATTGCCGTCGGTGGCGCCGGTCAGCTTTTTCAGCCGGGAGAAATCAAGCCCGCTGGCTGTGGGCAGCGCGTTCAGCGCCGCCATGATTCGCAGGCGCAGCGGCTGGTGGATGATGTCGTCGAGCTCGGCCATCGCGCTAGCTCCGGCGCATCCAGAGGCCGCCCAGAATGAGACCGCCGCCATTGACCACCGCCATCCAAGGCAAGAACCAGTCGCCGGTGTAGAAATAGCCGATCAGTGTCAGCGCCGTGATGCCGAGTCCGATCGCCACGAAGGCGTATCCGACCCACAGGCCGACAATGGTATAGACCAGCATGAAATAGATCGGCCAGAAGGTCCCCATCTGCCGCGGGGTGAAATGACCGAGCCAGCTCACCGTGAAAATTCCGAACGCGATGAACAGCAGGAATGCCGCCAGCATCCGGAAATTGAAGGTGCGGACGCGGTTTCGGGAATAGCCGATGGCGCTGATGGCGAACGAGCCCGCGATTCCCGCCGCATAGACGAGAAGCCAGATCGAGCCGCCGGAGCGCGGCCACAGATAGGTGGCGATATTGCCGGCGAAGACCAGCGCGCCCCACCAGATCATGATCAGGCCGCAGAGATGGTAGATCCTGGATTGTCGAACGCGGCGGGCGATCGAATCGATCTCGGATAGCGTGGAGGCGGCTTCCCTGGGATCGATGTCGGTCATGAGTTCAGGCCCGATGTGGCGACGTCGTCGGCGATGATGGACACGGCGGCGGGGCTGCCCACGATGCCCATGTGGTTGACGCCCTCGATCAGTTTCACCTTGATTGCCGGCGTCGCCGCGCTCACCGCCTCGGCATATTTGTCCGCGACCATCAGCTCGTCATCGGCGCCCGCGATGATCGTCAGCGGCTTGGTCGCGGCGGCGAGATCGGTCCGGTAGTCCAGATGCGTCCCGAAATTGCTGCGCAGCCGTTCGCTGTAGGCCGGCACCAGGGCCTTCCCGGAATTCGGCGGCACCGCGAAGGCAAGCACCGGCAACCCCTCGCAGCAGTCGATGCCGATTCTGCGCAGCATCACCAGAGCGAGGATACGTGGCATGTCGGGGCTGGCCCAGCCGCCGGAGTTCGGCCGGTTGGTGGGCGCAAAGGGACCGAGATAGGGCGCCAGCAGCACCGTGCGCGCGAACAGGTTCTGGATGTTCGAGCCGGCGACGCGAAGGGCAAATCCGCCGCCCGCGGAGTGGCCGATCAGCGTCAGCGGCGCGGTGGGCGTGGTCTGGCGAACCACCGCGACAAAATCGGCGAGATCATCCTCGAGCTGGCCGACATAGCCGATATCGCCCCGGCTTCCCGACACGCCATGGCCGCGAATATCCAGCGCATAGCTTTCGACACCGCGCTGCGCCAGCGCCCAGGAAAGCGCGTGGATGTTGTTGGCTGTGGAACCGGACGAGCCGTGAATCACGATCGCGGCGCGTCCGCTGGAAGGGCCGACCGCGGCGTAGTGCCTGTAGCCCAGCACGGTGCCATCGCGGGCGGAAAACCGCTCGACGGCGGGCAAGGTGCTCATATCGACGGTGCCGCGTGCCGCCGAGATCGAACGCAATTCCGGCGGAGCAACCAACGGCGTCGCGATCATCGCCGCGAGTGTCAGCGAAGCGACGCCGACGCCGCACAGCCCCCATTTGACTGCGCCGAACAACACCGAGAGAGCTTTGCTTGAGCCCGTGCGCATCATGATCCGCTCCCTGCCTTGGCGACGTCCTCTGCGATCACGGAGATAGCCGCGGGGTCGCTGATCATCCCCATGTGATTGACACCCTCGATCAGCCGAACCGGCGCGCGCGCGCCGACCGCATCGCGGTATTTGTCTGGGAACATCAGTTCATCGGCGGCGCCGGCGAACACGGAAACCGGTTTGCCTGCGGCGGCCAGATCGTCGCGATAACTGGCCGAACTGCCGAAATTGCGCATCAGCCGATATGAATAAGTTGATGCAAGGATCGCGCTCGAATTCGCGGCAACAGCAAAGGCAATCGTCGGCAGCGATTCACAGCAGACGATACCGAGGCGATGCAGCAGCGACAGGCCGAGGAAGCGCGGAATGTCCGGGCTGGCCCAGCCGCCCGCGTCCTCGCGGCTGCTTGGCGCGTCGTAGCCGAGATAGGGCGCGAGCAGCACCGTCCGCACAAACAGGTTCTGGATCGGCGATCCCGCCACTCGCAGCGCGAAGCCGCCGCCGGAGGAATGGCCGATCAGCGTCAGCGGCGCGACCGGAGCGGTCTTGCGGATCTCGCCGACGAAGTCGGCGAGATCGTCCTCGAGCTGGCCGATATAGGCGATGTCGCCGCGGGTGCCAGACGCGCCATGGCCGCGAATATCCGGTGCGTAGGTGTCTACGCCCCGCGCGGCCAACGCCTTGGCCAGCGCGTGCACGGCGATGCTGGATCCGGACGAGCCATGCACCACCACCGCAATCTGTCCGCTCGGCGGTGAACCGGCCGGATAGCGCCGGTACGCCAGTTCGGTACCGTCGCGGGCGTGAAACCGCTCCAGGTCAGGCATGTCGCTGCGGTCTACCGCACCGGCCGTCTTCGAAACCGAGGTCAGCTCCGGCGGTCGCTTGATCGGCGTGGCGATCAGCACCGCCAGCAACAGCGTAACCAAGCCCATGGCGGCAAACCCCCACAGGATGACCCGAAAGCTTCCCCAGACGATCGCTCCAACCACGGCCCGCCTCCAATTCCCAATTGCAGAGAACTCTGTATTGCAGAGTAAATGCGATTGCAAGCCTCGATTTGCGGTGGCGGCTGAAATCCTTAACCTTGCGCGGACAGCCGAAAAGCCCGATTCGAATGCCATGACCGCCACTGAGGCCCTGCTCAACGCACCGGAATTCACGGTGTCCGAACTGTCCTCCGCCCTGAAGCGGACAGTGGAGGACGCCTATGGCCATGTGCGGGTGCGCGGCGAAATCTCGGGTTTTCGCGGGGCCCACGCCTCCGGGCACTGCTATTTCGCGCTGAAGGACGAGAATGCCAAGATCGAGGCGGTGATCTGGAAGGGCGTCCACGGCCGGATGCGCTTCAAGCCGCAGGAAGGCCTCGAGGTCATCGCCACCGGCAAGCTCACCACCTATCCGGGCTCGTCGAAATACCAGATCGTGATCGAGGCGATCGAGCCGGCCGGCATCGGCGCGCTGATGGCGCTGATGGAGGAGCGCAAGAAGAAGCTCGGCGCCGAAGGCCTGTTCGACGCCGCGCGCAAGCAGCTATTGCCCTGGCTGCCCGAGGTGATCGGCGTCGTCACCTCGCCGACCGGCGCTGTGATCCGCGACATCCTGCACCGGTTGCAGGATCGCTTTCCCCGCCGGGTGCTGGTGTGGCCGGTGCGGGTGCAGGGCGATGGCTCGGCCGAGCAGATCGCCGCCGCGATCCGCGGCTTCAACGCGCTGCCGGAAGCTGGCAAAATTCCGCGGCCGGATCTGCTGATCGTGGCGCGCGGCGGCGGCTCGCTGGAGGATTTGTGGTCGTTCAACGAGGAGATCGTGGTCCGCGCCGCCGCCGACAGCATGATCCCGCTGATCTCGGCGGTCGGCCACGAGACCGACATCA